>MKWU01000209.1_pt1 | contig 109076 bp, 96 predicted proteins | sample 809101 | NCBI WGS metagenome assembly MKWU01 (sample SAMN05860141, study PRJNA318959) | sponge metagenome | host: Aplysina aerophoba | place: Slovenia: Piran, Adriatic Sea, Gulf of Piran | collected 2013-05-07
TTAGGCACGCCGCCAACGTTCATCCTGAGCCAGGATCAAACTCTCCGTCTTCATCAGGGGTTTGATTTCGCTCTGTCTTAACCTGCTATTCTGCTGTTAATCCGCACTCGCCACCCACTGCCGCAGGGGACAAAAAAGCAGGAGATATTGCCCCCCGCCCAACTTGCCTTTACCTTAACAACCAACAACTGCCCTTGTCAAGGGCGATTTGTCAGAATCTCGTAAGCAAGTGCCAAGAATCTCCGCGATAGCACCATCAACCCACGCGGGCCAGCCGGAACATCTCCCACGCAAAAAGACGCTCGACCAGCAAGCCATCGACAGCGTATATCGGCTGCATCACCTCATCATAGGCCGATGAATACAGCAAATAGTCGACACCGTGCCTATCCAGCACAGCCACTTTATCAAGGAGCGCATAATCGTCGCTCCAAAAACCGAAGTGGTCTTCGATACGTTCCTGCGCTTCGGATTGAGACAGCCCGGAACCACTCATCATCCTTTTGGCATGATAGCGCGACAGCTCCATGACCAGCGCACTGGACGAGAGCACCTGGTTGCGCAGGTCAGGACTGCTGAGGACCACTACGCGCTCGTCATGATGCTCTGCAAGGAAGTCGGCCAACTCGATCCAATCTCGCCTGCTATCGATCACTGGGGCAACAGACCGGGAAAAGTCAACGCCTCGCTGGCCAGACAGAAAGTATGCCAGCGCCATGATGGTCACGGCAGCCACAGCCGCCACCACCACGGTGCGCAGGCGCTCGTGCGGAAGGGGCACACGGGCGCGCAGCCTGCTCCAAGCATAGTCGGCTAGGAAGTAGACTAGATAGCCATAGGGCAGGATCCACAGCACACGCATGATATATTTCGACCCCACCAACAGGCCCAAAATCCAAGCCGTTTCCAGCATCACGCCCATGCCTGCCGTTAGCGCCAGAGCCGCCATCAGCCAGCGCCAAGATGAGTATGGCCAGGGACCGTCGCCGTTTTCCTCCCGTGGCCAACAGGATGCGTGGCGCAAAGCCCAAAACGATGACAGCCAGAACAAAGCCGGCGATCAGCACATGCGCAAAAAGCGTCGCTGCGAAGGTAAGAGCAAAGTCGAACAGAGCGCCGCGCGTGCGCTGTCTAAAGGCGCGCTGGGCAGCAGATATCGCCAGTGGCGCCACGACGAAGCCCGCTACCAGCTTGTCTTCCAGCAGCCGCGAATAAAATTGCCCACCTGGCTGGCGAATGCCGCCCAGCAAGAATGCGTAGCACAGCAGCTGCAGCATGGCGACCAAGCAAGCGTTGCGCGAGGAGGCGCCCATATTGCGCGCAAAGGTGAAAGCTGCGCAGAGCGCGACAATCATCAACAAGTTGTTGATCACAAAGTCTGCGTTCAGAATGTGCTGGGCGCTGAAGGAGGTCAGCAAGGACTGCGCCAAGGTCCAATATGTCAAGTGAAATCGCGGCGAAGGGGACCCGCCCGTGTCATAAAATATCTCTTGCCAATCAAGCGGGCCGCCGCCCTCAAATCGGTTCACTTGAGCATGATATTCATGCTGATCGCCGTTCCTCGGTTGGTGGTGCATGCCGCTGAAGGCGAGCATCGACGTCGCCATGAGCATGCACAGCACGAGGAAGACCGCTTCTGTGCTCGGCTTTGCGCCGATGATGCGGCGCCCCCGCGCCCGGCGCGCCAAGTGCAAGACAGCGCCCAACAACAGCCCCAGCCACAGGGCTTTGATTCCATCAATGGTCCAGTGCAGGCTGCGCGCCAACAGCCCGATGATGCTGATCATCACCAGCGAAGTGGCGAAGCCATAACTGATGAAGTGAGGGATGCACACAGGCAGGCGCCCTTGCAGAGCCGTGATGAGCACAGCGCCTGGCAGAATGAACAAGCACAGCGCAAACGTTACGCTGAACCAGAGCTCCGCATGGGTCGTGATGCCCAGCAAGCGCAGCGGCAGGACGAGCGCCAGCGCCGCAAACAGCAGCAACAGCCAGGACCTTCGCCGCCCGGGCAACTGCCGGAGGCTGAACACTACTTGCGGCCTTCCAGCGCCTGCATCAGCGTGACGCTATCCACATACTCCAGGTCGCCGCCGGTGGGCAATCCACGCGCCAACCGCGTCACCTTGATATCCGTCTCCGCCAGCGCCCGCTGCAAGTACATGGCCGTGGCATCGCCCTCCATGCCAGGATTGGTCGCGATGATGATTTCGCGCGCGCCAGCCACTTCCACACGCAGCAGCAGCTCGCGAATCTTCAAGTCATCAGGACCCACACCGCTCACGGGCGAGATCGCGCCATGCAGCACATGATAGCGCCCGCGGTAGATGCCTGTGCGCTCTATTGCCATGAGGTCCAGCGGCTCTTCGACCACGGCAATCGTGGTGGCATCGCGTCCGCCAGCGCTGCAGGTCGGGCAAGGGTCATCCACAGTGATATTGAAGCAAGTGCCGCAAAGCTTTGTGAGCGCCTTGAGCTGTGCCAGCGCGTCAGCCAGCCCCAGCGAATAGTCGTCGGGCGCGCGCAGCAAGAAATAGGTCAGCCGCGACGCCGTCTTGGGGCCTACGCCAGGCAAACGAGAGAAAGCCTCGACCAAAGCGGTAACCGGCTGGGGAATGGCGCTTTGCATCGGCGCGTCAGCCCAGCAAGCCGCCCAAGCCCGGTATATCGCCCAGACCGCCGGTGATTGCTTCCATGCGCTCGGCGGCCATGGCCTGGCTCTGTTCTATGGCTTGATTAACCGCCGCCACCAGCAAGTCTTGCAAGTCGTTGAGCCACTCTTCATCGTCCAGGTCGATGACATCGGGGTTGATCTGCACCGATTGCACGCGCTGATGCCCGGTGATCACCAGCCGGATGGCGCCGCCGCCAACCGATACTTCAGTCGTTTCGTGTTCCAGGTTGCTTTGGGCTTCTGCCATATCCTGCTGCATCTTCTGCAGCATGGCCATGGGGTTTGCGCCGCCGGGCAAGCCGCCTCCGCCTCGTCTGCTACCGCGTCGTTTGCTCATCTGCTGTCTCCCCTTGTCGTTGCGACCCTCAAGCGACCTTCTCTGATGCGAATATGCGCTGTCTATCGATTCCTGTGCCAACTATAATCTGAAGCCGCGCCAGGAACAATGCGCAAGGCGGCTATGGATTGAGCCGATAGACATGGGGCCCGCCGCCCTCATTCACAAACACGACTTCTGCGCCGCGCCGCGCCATCGCATCTCCGCGCACCTCGCTTTCGGCAATAACAGCGTAGAATGCGCGCCCGGGCAATTCGACACGCATTTCGTCCAGAATCTCTTGATATGCCTGATCGGTGGTCTCTTCGTTGAATAACTGCCACAAGTGCGTCTCACGCGCATTGTAAGCCGGGATATTCGCGGTAAACCAGTATTGCGACTTCCGCGCATAGACCTGTCGCTCGTGCAGCAGGTGTTCATATTTGTGCACAGTCAGCGGCAACACAAGGACGGCGTCAACGGGACTATGTTCGCGAATCCAGGCATAGGCTGGCATGCGCTCGCCGACAATGGCGCCGTCCCGATAGGTGATGTGGCTGTTTTCATATACGAATGTCAGTTGCCGCGCGCGGCCATCATAATAGCGCGTGACCTGGACGACCTTGCCAAATGCCAGGATGCAGAGGAACAAGGTAAACCATCTCACAGGCTGGATGCGCCCACGATCCCAGCTGCGCGCCAAGGTCTGCAATGCCAGCAAAGCCGACAGCGTCACCAGAATCGACACATAGTAGACTGCCTTGTGCTGGTCGCCGTTGGGCAGCAGCAAAACCGCCGTGAGCAGAAGCCCGAGCCAGGCGCTGAACGGTAGGAACAAGTTGATCCAGCTTCTGTCGCGCAGCGCGAACAACGTTTGCAGCAAGCATAAAGGCAGAAACACCAGCAGCGCCGCGCCCAACATGCTGATATTGGCTGCGTCGAAGAGCCGAATCTCCAAGCCGACCCCATTGGTCTCGCTGAACTTCGCGTAATAATGCAGCAGCGGCAACGTCAAGAAAGCGCTGGACCCTAGCCAAATCGCCACAAAACGCGGATGCAGCCGACGAATGGTCTCCCTGATCAATTGCAGCGGTGCTGTGCCGCGCGCGCCTCTGTCGAAGAGCAAGCCGAATCCGGCCACCGCCCCGCCACCTAGCAGCACCAGCACGATATAAAGCACCGCTGTCTGCCGCACAGCCAGGCAAAGCGCGACGCAAGCGCTCAGCACGACCGAGTCCAGCCGATCCAGCTTGCCTTGCAGGAAGCGCAAACAACTATGCAAGCAAGCGATGAAGCACAGGATGCCAATGGCGGTGCTGGTGAAATTCATCACCTTGCCCATGACGCTGTGCAAACGCCGGTCGGCGCCCGGCAGCAGCATGATCCTGACTGAATTGGATTGATATGTGCCATCCAGCAACGTGCCCAGCAGAGTCAGCAGGCCAGTGATATTCACCGCGCAATACACCAGCACAATCAGCAAGCCGAGAACCAGGCTGCGTCTCTTGACAAGCCCCAGATCGACCAGGATTTGGCCCAGCCAATAGAAGCTGCTGCAGATGGCGATGATGGTAAGGAGTGAGGCGACCAGCGGCGGCGCCCAGCCAGTTGCTTTCACCAGCGCCGCCAAAATCGCATGATATAGCCAATAAAAGTTGGCGGGGTAACCGGGCACAAAGATATTCTCCGCCGGCGTCGCACGCAACAGCAGCTCGTGCACATAACCGACATGCATATCGCCGTGATTCATGATCTGCAGGGTCGGGCTGGCCAGCTCGGCTTGAAACATGGGCACGAAGACCAGGAGTGGCAGCAAAGGCAGCAAGGCGCGCCAGTTGAAAGGCACGGGTTGAACTTCGCCTCGCCGATAGCGGGCAGCAAATCGCAGCAAGAGCATAGCCAGCGGCAGCAGCAGCGACGACCACAGCAACGTCCGCCAGTGCGCGATCTCGACCGGCATCAGCAGGGTCAAGATGTAGCCGAAGCAAACGAAGACCCCCAGCCAAATGACGAACAGGGGGTTGAGCACTTGCGTGAACAGCCCGCTTAGAAGAATCCAGGAGCGATCGCCCCCGCGGTTATTCATCACAGACATTGGCGCTTGGCTCATGCGTCGGCTTCTAATGGGTTGAGCAGGTAAACATGCGCGCCGCCCTGATCATCTTCATACACCATCTCTGCGCCAGCGCCCAGCATGGCAGCCGGGGCGACATCGCTGTCTGCCAACACTACATACAAATCGCGCCCGGGCAGCTGCGCGCGCATGGCAGCCAGCAAGTCGCTGTAGGACTGGTCCAGAGGCTCATATCCATAGAGCTGCAGCATGTGATCGTTGCGGTCGTACCAATCCTCAATATAGCGACTGTAGTGATTATGGCGGTCGCGCACATAGATTTGGCGTTCGGACAAAACATACTCGTAAATGGCGAGATAGGGCGGGGCGACGACTATGGCGTCAAATGGCGTGTGCTCGCGTATCCAGGTGTAGGCTGCCAAACGTTGCGGCGAAGTATAGCCATCAAGGAACAGGATATGATTGCCGTCATAGGCAAATTCCCATTGCGCAGCGTCAATGTCCGTGCTCACTTTGACAACGGCGATCTTGAGGAATGCCAGCGCGACCAGGCAGATAGTCAGCAAGCGCGCTGCTTTGGAAAGACGGCTGCCGGACTGCCGTGCCAGATTCTGCAGCGCCAGCAGCCCCGACAGCGCGAACAAAATCGACAAGAAAAATACAAACTTGTATTGTCCATAATCGGGCAGCCGCAAGACCGCAGCCAAGATCAGCCCGATCAGCCCGCTGCACTGCAAGAACCAGATCATCCAGCGGCGATCTCGCCAGGACAACCAGGTCTGAATCAAGAAGAGCGGCAAGAATAGCTGCAAAGCCGCCAGCAGCATCAAGACATTGTAATAACTGGTCGGCTCGATCCAGATATTTCCTTCGTGGTTGCTTGCAAAACCGAATATGTACTGCAGCAGCGGCGCCGTCAATCCAGCGCTTGCGACCAGCCACATCAGGATGAATCGCGGTTGTAGCCGGCCAATCGTCGCCGTGACCAATGTCTGCGGACGACAAGCATGCGCGCGCTTGTCGAAACCGAGCGCAATGCCGGCCAGCGCCAGCCCTCCCACGAGCGCTACCACGATATAGAGCGCGGCTTCGGGCCGTATCGCCAGACAGACAGCCACGCAAGCGCTCAGCAAGATCAGCGCCAGACGGTCAATTCTGTCCCGCAGGAAACGCAGGACGATATGCAGCGCCGTGATGAAGCACAACATGGCAAGAGCCATACTGTTGTAATTCAGCATCTTGGACATGACATCGTGCAAGCGGCGGTCTGCGCCCGGCAGCAGCATTAAGCGTTGTGTTACCCTCGTTTCGACGTCGCCCGCCAGCAGCCTGCCCAGCATGGTCGGCGGACCCAGACTGTTAAGGGCGCAATAAACCAGCACAATCGCGAAGCCGAGCCACAGCGTGCGCCGTTTCGCCAAACCCAGCGCAACCAGAATATCCGCCAGCACGAAGAAACTCATGAGGATAGCGACAGTGTTCAGCAGGGACACCAGCAGCGGCAAAGGCAACTTTGTCAGCTCGACCAATGCTGCCAGCGGCGCGTGGAAGAGCCAATAATAATTCGCTGGATGCCCCGCAACATAGACATTCTCTGGTGGGGTCGTGCTGAAGCGCAGCTGATTCGTGTAGCCAGCGTGAATATCGATGTGCCCCATGACCTGCAGAGTCGGGCTGGTCAATTCGGCCTGAAACAAGGGCACAAAGACCAGCAGCGGCAGCAAGGGCAGCAGCGCGCGGCTGTCAAAGGTCAGCGATGCATATGCCCCCGCTCGCCAGAGAACCCAAAAGCGCAGCAACAGCCCCGCCAGCGGCAGCAGCAGTGTCGCGATGAGCAGCGCCGTCCAATGCGCGATCTGCACGGGCATCAGCAACGTCAGCATGTAGCCCAGGCAAACGAAGAGCGCCAGCCAGATAACGACCAGTGGATTGAGAACTTCGGTGAAAAGCCCAACCAGGGCTCGCCAAGCGTTATCGAACCTAAGACGACGCGTCAATGATTCCTCCCAGCGACCTGGCGGCGGCGATCAGCGGGTCTTCCGCGGCGGGCAAATTCGCCTCTTGCGCAGGATCGGGCGGACGAACATCGCCGAATAGGCGCGCTTCGATGCGCAGTTTGACGCCGTGCAGATCGAAAATGGCTTGCTCGATAACGCGCGCTTTGTCTGGCGTGGCAATCCGTTGCTGGAAGAATTCGGATGACACGCCCAGCACCAGCCGATTGCCTTCGATGTGGCGCACATGGGCATGGTGCAGCAGCGGACCCACATTGCGGTCGTAGCGGTTGGCTTGCGTCAGGATGTTCATCCAATTCTGATGAATCACGGCGGCTGAAAAGGCCGGAGCCGCACCCGCATCGCTGGCATCGGCGCGCTCATAGGCATGACCGCCATTGACTGCCGGTGCAGGAGAGGCCGCGCGCGCCTGTTCAGTGCGGGAAAGCGGTCGACCGCTGGGCGCTGGCTGAGCTGGTTGAGCTGGTTGCTCCGGCGCTGGCGGGGCCGGCTCGGGCGGCTGCTGGACGCTCTCGATGAAGGCCAATTCCAGTTCCAGCTGCGGCTGCCAGCCACCGGTGGTCTTGTTGATGGCGGCATTAAAGGCGCGGATGGCGCGCAGCAATCGGGAGCGAGACAACTGCCTCGCAAGTTCGTCATATTGGCGCCGTTCTTCTTCCGATGCTTCGATCAACGTGGCGCTGGCTGTCTGCGCCAGCATCACATTGCGCAAAAAACCGACGATCTGCTGTCCAAACTGGCGCGGGTCGCTGCCAGCATCAACAGCCGTATTGATCATCTGGATGCCCAGCGCCATGTCTTCCGCCACCAGCGCCGCCACCAGCTCGCGCACATGCAGCGAATCGGCTGTGCCCAGCAAGCGCTGCGTCAGCTCCAGCGTTACGCGCTCGTCGGGGTCGGTCACGATCTGGTCGAGCAGGCTGATGCTGTCGCGGACGCTGCCGGTGCCTTGCCGCGCGATCATTTCCAGCGCCGCCAGGTCGACATCCAGCGATTCATTCTCGGCGATATGCGCCAGGCGGGCGCTAACTTCGCGCAAGGAGACGCGCCGAAATTCAAATTGCAGGCAGCGACTCTTGATGGTGGCGGGTACTTTGTCGATCTCGGTGGTGGCCAGCACGAAGATGGCGTGGTCGGGCGGCTCTTCCAGGGTCTTGAGCAGGGCATCGAAAGCATTGCCGCTGAAGCGATGCACTTCGTCGATGATGTAGACCTTGTAGCTGCCTTCGCCGGGCGAGAAGGCGATTTTGTCGCGCAGATCGCGCACATCGTCGACGCCGGTGTGCGAGGCCGCGTCAATCTCAATCAAGTCCAGAAAGCGGCTTTCATTGATGGCAAGGCAATTGTGACAGGCGTTGCAGGGTCGCTGTCTGGCGTCTTCGTGAGTGCAGTTGACCGCTTTCGCCAGCAAGCGCGCCATGGTCGTCTTGCCAGTGCCGCGCGGTCCGCTGAACAGGTAGGCATGGCGGATGCGCTTGCGTGCCAGGGCATTGCGCAGGGTGCGCGTGATGTGCTCTTGTCCGACCACATCGTCAAACGCGAGCGGTCGCCACTTGAGATACAGCGCTTGTTCGGGCAATCGGCTGCCTTTCCTGCTATCGGCATTACAGTCTAGCGATTCTGCCAGCGTCAATCAAGCTGTGACAGCCTGCGCAAGACTGCCGCGATATGTGCTACCATTGGATCAGCAGCATAATTGATATTGAAAGGCAATCTAGTATGACAGCAGACAGCTACAGTCCCGTCGCCCGTCTAGAAGACTTGCAACGCACAGGCTGTCTCACCGTGCGCCCAAATGGCAAGACGATCGTGCTCTTTGAATACAAAGAGCGCGTGTATGCCCTTGATAACCGCTGCCCGCACATGGGCTTCCCCCTGGACAAAGGCTCGGTCGAAGATGGCATCTTAAGCTGCCATTGGCATCATGCCCGTTTTGACTTGGCCAGCGGCGGCGCATTCGATCTGTGGGCGGACGATATCGACAGCTTCCCGGTGCAACTGCGGGATGGCGAGATCTGCGTTGACCTGCGTCCACGCGGCAATACGATCGCGCATCAAGAGAATCGCCTGCGCGATGGCTTGCAGCACAACCTCAGCCTGGTGGTGGCGAAAGCCGTCATCAACCTGCTGGGGCACGATGTCGAACCATCCCTGCCCTTCCGCATTGGTTTGGGCTTTGGCGCCTTGCATCGTGGCATGGATTGGGGGCGCGGCTTGACGACGCATGGCTGCACGATGAATCTGATCCCCTACCTGGACGCGGACGACCGCTCCCTAGCGCTCTTTCATGGCTTGGCGGATGTCGCCAGCGACACAGCCGGCATGTCGCCACGCTTCAATCCGCGTCCGCTGCCCAATGACGAAACCGATATCGCCACGTTGAAAGGCTGGTTCCGTCAGTTCGTGGAAGTGCGCGATGCTCAGGCTGGCGAACGAGCTATCGTATCGGCTTTGCGCGCGGGCGCGGATGACAAGCAGATCGCCGATATGCTCTTCACCGCCGCCACCGACCACCGCTATCTGGATGCCGGTCATACGCTGGATTTCATCAACAAGGCGCTGGAATCGGTCGATCTGGCTGGCTGGGGAGCGGCAGAACTGGCTTTTACCAGCGTCGTGCCCAACCTGACCGGGGCTCGGCGCATGGAAGAATCCAATGCCTGGCGCAAACCCATCGACCTCATCCCGCTTCTAGAAGATGCCTTTGAGGCGCTGCCGGGCGCGCTGCAAGCGGGAGCTGGCAAAGAAACCTGCGCAGATGTCGAAGCGCTGATGCCCGTGCTGCTGGGCGATGATCCGCAGGCCATCATCGCGCTGCTGCTGGATTGTCTGCGCAGTGGGTTCGCAGCGGTGCGCCTGGCTGGCATCGTCGCCTATGCCGCCGCTCGGCGCATCGCCCACTTCCATACCAGCAACGAATTCGGCGATTGGGATACGGCGCTGCACACATTCACTTTCGCCAACGCCGTGCACTGCGGATTGCGGCGCGTGGAGTCGGCGGGATTGATGCGCGGCATTTTTGACGCAGCCATGAGCATCTACCTGGATCGCTTCCTGAACCTGCCATCGGTGCGGCTGCCTGCGCCCGAGCCGGTCACAGATGCCGATGACTTGCTGGACGACCTCGAGACCTTGCTCAACTTGCAGCAGCAAGTCAACCCGGCCGGCGCGCTGGTGGCGCAGTATCTGGTCAGCGGCGGCTGTCCGAACAAGCTGATGGCGCGCATGGGCAGGCTGCTGCTGCGCGAAGACCGCGACTTCCACACCATCCAGTGCATCGAGGCGGCTTTCAATCAGTACAGCCTCATCAGCCTGGAATCGCGGGAGCGCGCCGAGCATGTGCTGGTGGCGGCGGCGCGTTACCTGGCTGCCCACGCCCCGACCATGCGCTCGCAGTTGCAGACCTACAGCATCGCGCGGCGGCTTTCTGCTGGCGAGAATCTCTTTGAAGGCTAGCGGTTGTAGATGATGTAGGTATCGCGCAGTTCTTCGCGCAATTCCAGGTAGTGCTTGTAACGGTGACGGGCGATCTTGCCAGTTGCCACGGCTTGGCGGACGGCGCAGGCTGGCTCGTCGATGTGCGTGCAATTGCTGAACCTGCATTCCAGCACGAAGCGCGCAATATCCACAAAATAGGCGTCCAGCTCGTCCGGTTCAATATCCCAGGGCGCGATAGAGCGTATGCCGGGCGTATCGGCCAGGAAACCGCCGCCTTGCACCCGCACCAGGGCGCTGTCGCGGGTGGTGTGCACGCCCTCTTGTGATGCGCTGCCCACCGCTTTGACCTGGCGTCCCAAACCGGGCTGCAGGCAGTTGAGCAAGCTGGTCTTGCCCACGCCCGACGGTCCTGTGAACACCGAAATGCCATCGCTCAGCAGCGAACGCAGTTCATCAACGCCATCCCCATGCAGGGCGCTGGTGCGCAGCAAGCGGTAGCCCAGCCGCTCGTAACTCGCCAAGAGGCCCTCCAGAGCCGGTGGAGAGCCCAGGTCGATCTTGTTCAGTATGATCAGCAGCGCGCCTATCGCCGACTTTTCTCCAGCCACCAGCAGTCGGTCGAGCATTTTCAGGTCGGGGGCGGGTTGTGCGGCGGCGAAGACAAAGAGCGCGCGGTCGGCATTGGCAATCAGCACATGCTCGCGTTCGGCTTGTCCAGCGCCGCGTTTGCCGGTCGTGCGCAATGCCCGCGACAACGCCGATTTGCGGGGCGCCAATTGTTCTATCGTGCCCATCAGCACATTCGTGCCTTCTTCGCGGCGCAGACTGATCGTGGCACGGTCGCCGATGGCTGCAATGTCCGAGGTCTTCGCCTCATCTTTGAGCCGTCCGCGCAGCTGGCACATGTAGGTCTGGTTGTCGTCGGCCGCGACCCAATAAAAGCCGCTCTGTTCTTTGACGATGATCCCGCTGCGGGCTTGAGTCAAGCTGGGCGCTCCCTTGCGCATGGACTCGGGATTTAAGCACATCGCGCGTGCAAAGGCAAAAGATTGGAGCACGTGGGAGTAGCGAAAATCGTGGAGGCAATCCTCATTCCCATTCTATCCGTCTGGCGACCTGATAGGCGCCCCTACAAATGATTTGGAATCCAGCAACTTCACCACTCCCGAAGCGGCTGCCCTGCGTCTACGCTTCCATCCATAGCCAGACGACTGTTTCTGCGTTACAATCCGCGCAGTGGCAGACCAACGACAAGGGGCGCGGCGTGAGCGAACACCATGAAAGCAAAGACGCCGATGGCGATTCCAGCGTCCGCGTAGGGATCGAGCCGAACGGACTCATCTTCTGCGCGCTCTGCTTTGCGCTGGGGCTTCTGCTCGGTCATGCGTTAGAGCGGGGCAGGATGGACGAGACGTCCGCCTCGCTGGACGAAGCACAATTGCGCGCCATCATCGCCAGTGTGCTTGACGAGCATGCAGCCGCGGCACAGCCAGCCGACAATGCGCCCGACCGCTTCGCCATGGTCGATGACGACCCCTACCTGGGCGCGGTGGATGCCCCGGTGGTCATCGTGGAATTCAGCGACTTTTTCTGCGTCTATTGCAAACGCCACTTCGACCAGACTTTTGTGCCGCTGCTGGAGAATTACGGCGAGTACATCCGCTATGTTTATCGCGATTTTGCTCGATTGACTCCCGAGTCCACGCCTGCCGCCGTCGCCGCCCAGTGCGCCTTCGCCCAAGGCAAGTTCTGGGAGTTTCACAGCGCGTTCTTCGACAATCAGCAATCGCTCGGACGCGACTTCTATATCCAGACAGCAGCCGACAACCAACTGGATATGGACGCCTATGCCGCCTGCCTGGACAACAATATATTTTTGGACGAGGTCGAGATCGACGGACTTGACGGACAGCTGGCGGGTGTGCAGGGCACGCCAGGCTTCTTCGTCAACGGGCAGATCCTCAGCGGCGCGCAACCCTACAGCATATTCGAGCGCATGATCCAGCGCGAACTGGACAAAGCCGGCATCGACTATGCGCCAGTGAGTGGCTAAACAACGCAAACCGCGACGGCGGCGACCCGAGAAACCAGCGGCGCAGCGCATCCGGCTGGAATTACGCGATATGGGGCACGGCGGCAAGGCGCTGGGCTTCCATCGCGGCAAGCCGGTCTTTGTGCCCTATGCCATCCCGGGCGAAGTCATCACTGCTGAAATAATCGGCGGCAGCGGCGGCGCAAGTTTCGCGCGTGGCTTGACATTGCAGGCGGCTTCTGCAGATCGCATCGCGCCAAGCTGCCCGCATTTTGGTCCCGGCGCTTGCTGGGGCTGTCACTGGCAGCACATCGACTATGCGGCGCAGCTGCTGCTGAAGCAAGATGTGCTGGCCGACCAGCTTTCGCGTCTGGGGCATCTGCCCGACAAGCTGATCGGATCGGCGTTGCAGCCGGTCTTGCCCGCGGACGAAATCTGGCGCTACATGCACAGCTTGCGGCTTCGTCGCAGTGCGGCTGGCTGGGGATTGCCTCGCGAGGGCGGCGGCATCGAAGCGATCGCCGATTGTCACCTGGCGCATCCCGACTTGATAACCCTGCTCGCGCAACTGGAACTGGATTATGCGCGCGCGCGGCGAATGACCCTGCGGCGTGGCAGCGATGGGCGGCTCATGCTGATCCTGGAAGTCGATGCGGAAGTCGATCCCGAGCTGCGCACCGACCTGCCCTTGAGCGTGAATCTGCTGCTGCCCAGCCGCGAACCTATCAACCTGATCGGCGACGCGCACAGCAGCTACACAATCGGCGAGAAAACGTTTCGCGCGACAGCCGGATCAACTATCCGCGCCAATATCGGCGGCATTGAGCGACTGGTGGCGGTGGCACTGGCGGCTCTGCAGCTGAAGGACCAGCAACATGCGCTGGATTTGTATGCTGGCATCGGCATTTTCAGCGCGTTTATGGCAGACGAGGCCGCGTTGGTCACGACGGTCGAGAGTTATCCGCCGGCCGCCAGTGACGCCGATTTCAACCTGCGCGACCACGACAATATCGACTTGATTGAAGGCGGAGTCGAAGCAGCGCTGACCGAACTGGCCGAGGCGGGCGCAAAAGTTGACGTTGTGCTGGTCGATCCACCGAGCGCCGGGCTGGGCGCGGATGTCATCGCCATCCTGGCGCGGTTGCCCATCAAGCGGCTGGTCTATGTGAGCGGCGATCCTGCCTCGTTGGCTCGCGATACAAAGCGTTTGCTGGAGCGCGGCTTCCAGCTGGAGCGCATCCAAGCAATCGACCTGTCGCCGCAGACTTATTACATCGACTGCGTTGCTGCATTCGGGCGCTAGCCTAGCAATTCCGCCAGCGCCGCCAGCAAATGCTCGATGTCGTCGGCATTGTTATAGGCCGCCACCGACAGCCGCAAGCCGCAATGCCCCATGAACATTCCCACCGGGATTTCAATGCGGTATTCGTCATAGAGACGGGTTTTGACCTGCGCGACATCGCAAGCCGGCAGTGGAATCGTCACCATCTGCGCGAACTGCCCTTGCGAATAGCTTTCCAGGTCATAGCGCTGGCAAATGCGCGTCTGTGCCTCTTGCGCCAGCCGATGACAGTCCGCCACTACCGCATCCCAATCATGCGCGCGCAGGAAGTCAATTGCGGAGGGCACGCTCAAGAATGCAGCGATATCGCGCGTGCCGCCCCATTCGTTGCGCTCGACAAAATCGCTGCCATCGCGCCAGCCATGCGAGATGACCAGCGGCTCGAGCCAGGCATGATGCTCGCAGCGCGCATGCAAGAAGCCCGCTCCTTTGGGCGCGCAGAGCCACTTGTGAAAGTTGCCCGCATAGATGTCCGCGCCGATGGCATCCAGGTCGAGTGGCAGCTGTCCTGGCGCATGCGCCCCGTCGATGATGGTCAAGATGCCCTGCTGGCGGGCGCGCTGGCAAATCTGCGCGATCGGCAAGATCAAAGCCGACGGCGAAGTGATGTGGCTGATGACGATGGCTCTGGTGCGCGGCGTCGCCAGAGCGAATAGCGCATCGGTGAAGTCACTGTCGCTGGCATAGGGCAGCTTCGGTTCGTGCCGCACGATGCGCGCGCCGGTCTTGGCGGCTTTGAATGCCAGCAGGCGGTTGATCGCGCCGTATTCATGGCTGGTGCTGATGATTTCGTCGCCGGCTTGCAATGGCAGCGAGCGCACAGCGATATTCATGCCCGATGTGGCGTTGGTGACGAAGACGATATCGCTGGCAGACACATTGAGGTAGGCGGCGATTTTCTCGCGGGCATCCGCCATCAAAGCCTCGCGCTCCCGCAGCAAGAAAGCGATGGGCTGTCGTTCCAGTTGCAGCTGCCAGGCTTGGTATTGCGCAAACACGGGAATCGGGCAAGCGCCAAACGAGCCGTGATTGAGAAAAGTGATGTCATCGCGTATCAAAAAGTCGGCGCGCGTGAGCATAGGAGGAGTCTCCAGAGATTGGACAAGAACGATTGTAAACGCGGGGTTCGCAGAAAGCACACAGACAGCGGAGTATCAGCCCTGGTGTGGGGATCATTCCCTATGGCATCCGCAAGCGCGCGATTCGATCCAGACCAGCGTAATCGCGCAAGATCACAGCCTGTACGCCGCATAGTTCCCGCGCCAGCCGCTTGACTGCCTCGCCCTGCCCAGCGCCGATCTCCAGCAGCACATGCGCGCCAGGCGAACAGACCACGGCGGTCTGATCCAGCAAGGCGCGGATGCAGTCCAAGCCATCCGATCCCCCGTCCAGCGCCAGGCGAGGTTCATAAGCGCACACAGCCAACTGCGGCAATTCGTCGCTGGCGATGTAGGGCAAGTTCGCCATCAGCAGATCGACCAGAATGCCACGCTCGATCAAAGGCTGCGCCAGATCGCCTTGCAGGAAGCACAGCGATGCGCCATTTCGCCGCGCGTTGTCCTGCGCCACTGCCAGCGCCGCCTCGCAGATGTCTGTGGCATAGACCGCGCACTGCGGGCGTCTGCGTTTGTACGCGATGGCCAGCGCGCCACTGCCCGTGCCGATATCCGCAACCACAGCGCCATGAGCATGGACAGTCAGTTGCAGCGCTTCTTCCAGAAGCAACTCGCTCTCTGGGCGCGGGATCAACACAGCTGGAGTAACGCGCAGCTCGATGTCATAGAAGCCTTTATCGCCCAGGATGTAAGCGACCGGTTCGCCAGCGGCTCGGCGCGCCAGCCAGTTTTGATAGTCGCGCTGCTGTGCGGAGGGCAAGATTTGCTCGGGATGCGCGAAGAGAAAAGCGCGCTCGACATCCAGCGCGCGCAACAAAAGAAGCTGCGCATCGAGGTAGGGGCTGTCGCTGTTGGCAAGTCGCTGCCTCCCCAGCTGCAGCGCCTCGCGGATGGTCATTCGCCGCTGCCCGCCGCCAACTGCTGGGCTTGTTCTTCGGTGGCCAGCTGGTCAATGAAGACATCCAGCGCGCCATCCATCACCGCCGGCAGGTTGTAACTGCTGAAGCCGATGCGGTGGTCGGTGACGCGCCCCTGCGGATAATTGTAGGTGCGGATTTTCTCGCTACGGTCGCCACTGCCGACTTGTCCACGGCGTTCGGCTTCTCGCTCGCTGCGTTGGCGTTCGACTTCGGCATCGTACAAGCGGGCGATGAGCACTTGCTTGGCGCGCAGCTTGTTTTGCAGCTGACTGCGTTCGTCTTGCATCTCTACCACCACGCCAGTCGGTTTGTGGATCAAGCGCACCGCCGAGTCGGTGGTATTGACCGATTGTCCGCCTGCGCCACGAGCGCGAAAGACTTGCGTTTCTACATCGCTCATATTCAGCTGCACATCGACTTCGTCCATCTCGGCCAGCACGGCGACGGTCGCGGTGCTGGTGTGGATGCGCCCCTGGCTTTCGGTGGTGGGGACGCGCTGCACGCGGTGCACGCCGCTTTCGTATTTGAGGCGGCTGAAGGCGCCATCGCCTTTGATCTGGAAGGTGATATTTTTGAAGACGCTGTTGCCCTGCTCGTTGACATCCAGCAGCTCGACGCGCCAACGTTTGCCTTCGGCATAGCGCGTATACAGACGCAGCAGGTCGCCCGCGAATATGCCCGCTTCGTCTCCGCCTGCGCCAGCGCGAATCTCGACGATGACGCCCCGGTTGTCGCGCGGATCTTTGGGCAGCAGCAACAGTCGCAGCCGCTCCAGCAGCTCGGTGGCGCTGGCATCCAACATGTTGATTTCGTCTTGTGCCAGCTCGCGCATGTCGGCATCGTCTGCCAACTGCAGCAATTCTCGCGCGCCTTCCAGTTCGTCGCTTTGGCGCTTGTAGAGGCGATAGGCATCGACAACTGCTTGCAAGCTGGCTCGTTCTTTTGCCAGCTCGGCAACTCGTTCATAGTCGCTGGCGATGGCTGGGTCGCCCATCAACGCTTCCAGCTCCAGATAACGGGATTCGACTTCGGCAAGTTTATCGAGCATGGCTCTTGTTTTCGGCTAGGTGGCGCGGCGCAGTGGTCGACGCTATTATACCTATCGTTGTCAGGCCACAACAGGGAAGGCTGATGAACGTTCTGCGCACCAGCATCGAGCGATTTGCGGGCTTGACAGTTCATGACTAGGCAAGCCGATATTCGCAATCCGGGCATGCCGCTGGATATGGGCTGGCTGCGCGCCACGACGGTCAACCGCAGCGCCACGCAGCGCCGTGTCAGCAGCCTGGTTGCGCGCCGCAGCGTCAAAAAAGCTTGGCAGGCGGCCTGGCTGCTGCGCGCCATCACCCTGATCGATTTGACCACGTTGGCTGGCGATGACAGTCCGGGCAAGGTGCGGCGACTTTGCGCCAAAGCAGTTCAGCCCCTGCGCCAAGATCTGATCGACTCGCTGGAGGCGCAATCGCTGAACATCACGGTGGGCGCGGTATGTGTTTATCACGCGCGGGTCAAAGATGCGATCGGCGCGTTGCGGGGCAGTGGCATCCCGGTGGCGGCTGTTTCGACCGGATTCCCGGCCGGGCAGAGCGCGTATGCCCAGCGCCTGGAAGAGATTCACCAGTCGGTCGAGGCGGGCGCGGACGAAATCGACATTGTAATCTCGCGTGAACATGCCCTGCGCGGCGACTGGCGACGCCTCTATGACGAAGTGCGCGAAATGCGGCAGGCTTGCGGCGATGCGCACATGAAGGCCATCCTGGCGACCGGCGAGCTGGGTCCCTTGTGGACGGTTGCGCGCGCCAGCAAGGTCTGCATAATGGCCGGGGCAGATTTCATCAAGACCAGCACGGGCAAAGAGCCGGTCAACGCCACGCTAGAAGTCGGCTTGACGATGACGCGAGAGATCCGCGCTTACGAAGAGATGACTGGCTGCCAGGTCGGTTTCAAGCCGGCCGGCGGCATCCGCAGCGCCAAAGACGCTTTGAACTGGATGATCTTGATGAAAGAAGAGCTGGGCGATGACTGGTTGGACAAGCGCCTGTTTCGCTTTGGCGCATCGGGCTTGCTGACAGATATCGAACGCCAGCTTTCGCACCATGCCAGCGGGCGCTATGCCGCGAGTCATCACATGCCGATGGCCTAGCAATCTGCCCCAGCAGTTATTGCTGTCCTCGCAAAACATCGTCGGCGTATTTTGTAAAATCTGGGCATTTGTACTATAATCTCCTACAGTTAGATTGTTTCGTCTGTCGGGTTCGGAATGAAAGGAGGCAGAGGTTCTCTTGAGGAGCAATTCTTGCAAATGCATTCAAGATGTAATGAAAGGAAGTGTGACATGAAACGGATTTCACAATTCACAGTATTTGCACTTTGCTGCCTGCTGCTGATCGCGCTGGCAGGCGCCGCGAGCGCCCAGTCCATGGACAAGATGGGCGAAATGGATGAGATGGACAAGATGGGCAAGATGGACAAGATGATGCCTGCGCCCGATACCTGCGCCATGCTGCCGGCCGGCATCACCGTCACCACCGATACGCCAGGCGTAAACTGTCAGGCAGTCAGTGGCGCCGGCATCGGTCCTATTTGGCTCGCAAATGCTGGCGCCATCGCCGCAGTTGATGTTTGGGGCATGATGTATCTGGATGCCGAAGTCTGTTTCGAGGACTCAGGTTCGATCACATTCATGGATGCGACGATGTCCCCGCGTATGCAGATGGACATCGAATATGCCATGCGCGACGACATGACTTGCGCCAACATTAGCCGCGCAGGCACGGTTGTGTTGATGCCCGGCATGATGATGATGGATAAGATGGACGATATGGATAAGATGGACGATATGGATTCCATGGATAAGATGGACGATATGGATTCCATGGATGAGATGGACGATATGAAAATGGATCCAACAATGATGATGGATCCGATGAGCCTCATGATCCCGCTGGAAGGTTGTGAGCTCACTGCCCAGTACAACCTCAATTTCCGCGCTGAGCCGGGCGGAGAGAAAATTGGACTCGTCCCCGGTGGCTCTACCAAGACAGCTATCGCGCGCACGCCGAACTGGTTCAAGGTCGAGCAGGACAGCGTTGAAGGCTGGATTTCCGCGCACTATATTGACGGCGAAGGCGACTGCGGCTAGTTGCCTGCCCTCGACCGGGGGCATCTGCAAATGTTCCCCGGTCCGTTTTTCTCTTCTGTCTTTGCGCAATTGCTTTGGCAAACTATACTCCCCTCCAGTAACTGACTCCGCCCATTGCGCTGCTGTCCATGTTGACGCTCAAGCAGTCATTGCAACTCCCTATCTTGGCGAATGCGCGCGTGGTGGCGGCTGCCAAAAACCTGGAGCGCCCCATCCGCTGGGTGCACATTGTCAATGTGCCCAACATGGCAGACTGGCTGCATGGCGGTGAGTTGGTGCTGACGACCGTGCTGAACATGCCCGTTGGCGCAGCTGGCCAGTGCGAATTCCTGCGACAGCTGGCGGCCAAAGGCATTGTGGCTGTCATCATCACCACCGGCCAGCTGGTGGACGAAATTCCCGAACACCTGCGTGTGCTGGGCGAAGAGCTGAGCTTGCCGCTGATCGAGCTGCCCTACCAGACGCGCTTTGTAGATATCGCCAAGATCATCAACGAGCGCATCTCCCAGACCAACCTGGATACCATCAGCCGCGCGCTATCTATCCAGCAGCAGCTTTCGCGCCTGGTATTGGAGGGCGGCGGTTTTGTCGAGCTGGCGAAGATGCTGGCGGGCCAGGTTGGGCATTCCATCAGCATCGAAAACGAGCGATTCGAGGCTATCGCCAGCAAAAATATCGCCGCGGTCGACTCGGCTCGGCGCTACACGATCGAGCATGGGCGAACCAACCCGAAACTGATAGACGCGCTGGAAGGCGAGTACCTGCCGCGCATCCGCGATACGCTGCGCCCTGTGCAACTGCCTGTCATGCCCGCGCTGGGCTTGGAGATGGAACGTTTGCTGGCGCCTATCGTCGTGCACAACGAGATTTATGGCTATATGTGGATCATCGCCGATGTGCAGGCGCTGACGCCTATCGACATGATGGCGATCGAAATTGGCGCGACAGTGGCGGCGCTGCTGATGTTGTATCAAGAGTCGCTGACGGCTGCCGAGGCATCGCTGAAAGGCAGCTTCGTGGCCCAGTTGATCGAGGCAAAAGGCGAGCCGCAAAGCATCTTGAGCGATCAAGCTTTGCGCTACGGCGTAGATCTGCGCTTGCCCTGGCGCATGCTGCTGGTCAGTCTGGGGGCAGCGCTGGCGCCGGCTGTTACACGCGCCTACCGCGCTATTAACCGCATTTTGGCACAGCGAGGAGCAGCAGCGGTGGCGGCGCAATTTGCCGGGCAAGTGGTCATTCTCGCGCAGGATAATGCCAGTTGCCAATCGCTGGCGGCGGCGCTGCTAGAGCGGTTGGAAGCAGGCGCGCGCATTGCTATCAGCGGCGTCTGTCAGGGAGCGCAAACGGTTGGCAATGCGCACCAGCAATGTGATGATACGCTGGTCATCGGCAGACGCATCCAGCCTGCGCAGCGACTCCACCGCTTCGACGCGCTCGGCTATATCCACACCTTGTATCAGGCAGGCGCGGACAGCCTGGCGCACAATGCCCAGGTGCCGCTGCTGCGCCGATTGCAGGCCGAACATCAAGCCGCCCTGTTCAATACGCTGGAAGAGTATCTGGATGCGGGCGGCAACAGCGTCCAGACTGCGCAGGCGCTTTGCATCCACCGCAGCACATTGAATTATCGGTTGGCGAGGATTCGTGAAGTCTGCGCGGTGGATTTGTCTGCGCCGGACACGCGCCTCGACCTGCAAGTCGCTCTCAAGCTGATGCGACTATTTGACAACAGGGATTGACGAGGCAAATACGCCACCCCAAAATGAGGGAGAGGCTTATTTGTCCCCCAGCCCCAACCCGTCGACAGAATCCGCGCGCGCTTTGCCTCCCCCCGACTCTTCGAGGGGACCGAGAGGGGCAGACCGCCCCAGCGCAACAGCCACAGCGATAGCGTGCGCTTGCGTATGGCTGAGGCTGATATCCCAAGCCTCCAGCTGCAATTTATCTGCCAGTTGCAGAGCCGCCCCATGCAAGACCAGGCTGGGTCGGCGGCGCGGGTTGTCGGTGCGGATTTCGATCTCGCGCCAGGCCACATCGCCAATGCCGCTGCCCAGCGCTTTTGCGACCGCTTCCTTGCCAGCGAAGCGAGCAGCCAGGCGATGGGCTTTGTCGGCGCAGTCTTGCCGTTCGCCAGAGGAAAAGAAACGGTTGAGAAAGCGCTCGCCTCCGCGCTCGATCCCAACTGCGATACGCGCGCATTCGACCATATCCACGCCACAGCGAATCATCAGCGGATGCCCGCCTCGCTGCTAGCGCGAAGATGACTCCACTGCGATAATGGCAATGGGCGTAGATGATAGGCTGAGGATGTATGATATTTCATTGCAGGTTCATGGTGCTATTGTGTCTGTGCGCCTCGGTGCTGGTTGGCTGCGAGCATACAGAGGAGTCTACCCCGACGCCCACGCCCATACAACACTATCAGGTAACCTACCTCGCCAGCCGTCTGCACCCCGGCTTCGAATTAGCGCTCCCGCTGGATTGGCAATACAGAGTCACCGAAAGCGGTCTCATACTGGCAAACGACCCGATTGCGCTGGAAGCAGCCGGCAACAGCAGCACCATGCCAGACGGTGCGCTGGCGGCTGATCTGTCGCTGCTGACACCAGCCGAAGTGATCGCGTTCGGCGCGCGCAACGCCGCGGGCCTCCTGGATGCCTTCGTGGGCAGGTTGTCAGATGTCGCTGGTGAATCGCAATACCGCGCTGTCGAGATGCTGGAAATCGATGGGCGGGATTCGGCGCAACTCTCGGCAAGAATCGCCGTCAATGATACACTTCTGCTGGCGCTGGCGCTGGATGACCACTATCTGCTGGCGGTGATCGTCGCGACAACGGGGAAAATGCAGGCGCTGGCGGCAGACTTGAGCGAAATCTTCGCTTCTGCGCAGCTGCTGCAAGCAGAATAGAGCCGCTTGACAAACAGGGGAGACCATGGCGAGTTTTCGCTTTCGCTTTCGTCAGCATTATTGGGCACTGGCAGCGCCGCATAAAATCCGCAGCTACTTACAATCGGCGGGGGAGCCACGTCTGCAGATCGGCACGGGACCCAATCCCTTGCCAGGCTGGCTGAATACCACGTTGACGCCCTTCCAGCCCGGCACAATCTTCCTGGATGCCAGCCGTCTTTTCCCTCTCCCTGATGCCAGTTTTGCGCTCATCTTCGGTGAGCATGTCATTGAACACCTGGAATTTCACGAAGCCGCGCTGATGCTGGACGAATGCTTTCGCGTGCTTCAGCCTGGAGGTCGCTTGCGATTGGCCACGCCAGACCTGGCGCAGATCATCGCGCTGTATACGCGCCCAGAAGCTGCGCCACAGAAAGCCTATATCCGCTGGATCATGGATTCTTTCCGTCCGCAGATCGGCGAAACTAATCCCGCCCATGTCATCAATCAGTCTTTTCATGGCTGGCGGCACAAGTTCATCTACGACGCCCCGACCTTGCTCCAGGCGCTCGAACATGCGGGCTTCACCGATATCCAGCGCTATGAGCCTGGCGAAAGCGACGACGAACGCCTGCGAGGTATCGAGCAGCACGGCGACCTGGTGGGCAACGATGCCGCCATGCGCTACGAAACCATGGTTTACGAAGCGCGCAAGCCCTGAACCAGCCCAGCCAGCAGAATTCACAATGCCATTTGCGGGCATTTTCAGCTATGATTTGCGCCTACATGCGAAAGCAGTGAGCCGAGTGGTGCGCGCCTATGCCTGTTTATACCTATCGCCGTGAGGACGGCACGACATTTGATATCCGCCAGCGTTTTGGTGACAGCCCGCTGCAAGCTTGCCCAAACACCGGGCAGGCAGTCCAGCGCGTCATCCAGCCAGCCGGCATCATCTTCAAGGGCAGCGGCTTTTATGTCAACGACAACAACAAAGCCAAGAATCCTACCAAACCGGCCGCCAATGGCAATGGCAAATCCGCGGATAACAACGAAAAAAAACCAGCAAAAGCCGAAAGCAAAAATGACAGCAAATCGCCCAGCAAAGACAAGACGCCCGCAGCTGCAATTAAGGGCTGAACCGACGATGGGATGACTCCTATGCGACTTTATTTTCTGCGACATGGTATCGCCGAAGACCTGGCAAGCAGCGACTTCGCGCGAGAGTTGACTGCGCGTGGCAAACGGCGAGTCGAGACATCAGCCGCGGTCATGCAAGCGCTCGGCATACGGCCACAGCGCATCTACAGCAGTCCTCGTCTGCGCTCGCGGCAAACAGCCGAAATCGTTGCGCAGGCGCTGGGCATGGATGTGGACCTGGCTGAATCGGTCAATTTCGGCTTTGACCTGGCAGGTCTGCGCCGCCTGAGCGCCGATTGCGGACCCGACGCCGAGATCATGTTTGTCGGGCACAATCCAGATATGAGCTATATCGTCAGTGAATTGACGGGCGTGACGGTAGCCATGAAGAAGGGCGGCCTGGCGCGGGTGGACGCTAATGCTGTGGAAGCGGACGCTGGCGAGTTGGTCTGGTTGATCGCGCCCAAGGTCTTTGATGCGCTGGCAGAGGACGAGCAGACCGGCATTCCGCCTGCTCCGGCGCAGAAATTGCCCGATACAGATGCTGGCTTGCACGAGCTGATCCGCCATCGCTGGAGCCCGGTCGGCTTTGACCGCGAGCGCCCCATCAAGCGCGACACCCTGCTGGGCCTATTGGAAGCGGCGCGTTGGGCGGCATCGTCCAGCAACTTGCAGCCCTGGCGTTTTATCGTAGCGCGCCGCGAAGACGAGACCGAATTCGCCAAGCTGCTGTCGGTGCTGCGAGAAGGCAATGTGCCCTGGGCACAACATGCCGCCGTGTTGATGGTCGCCTGCTCGCGCAAGTTCCGCCAAGAGAATGTGCCCAACCGACACGCCGGGCACGACTTGGGCTTGGCTGTGGGGCAAATGGTCTTGCAGGCGCTGTCGCAAGGCATCTATGTCCACCAGATGGGCGGATTCTTCCCCGACAAAGCGCGCGAGCTCTATGGCATTCCCGACGACTTCGAACCCTTCACCTGCATCGCCTTTGGCTATCGCAGCGCCGAGCTTGGGCATCTCGCCGAAGCACAGCGTGGACGCGATGCCTCTGCGCGCGAACGCCATCCCCTCAGCGAGATGGTCTTCAGCGGTGGCTGGGCGCAGGTGGCGGACTTCCTCGACTAGCGGACAAAGACGACAGCCATGGCACGCTATTTGATCACAGGCGGCGCGGGTTTTTTGGGCATCAATCTGTGCCGCCACCTGCTGGCGCGCGGGCACGAAGTCGTTTCGCTGGATATCGCCGACTTTGATTACCCCGAACGCGAGCAGATCCGCGAAGTATGCGGCGACATCCGCGATCGTGACGCGGTACAGAACGCCATGCAAGGCGCAGACATTGTCGTGCATTGCGCGGCCGCTCTGCCCTTGTACACGCTAGATGAAATCATGAGCACCGATGTAAATGGCACGCGTACGGTCATCGAGACGGCGCGGCAGCATGGCGTAGGGCGCTTCATTCACATTTCGTCCACGGCGGTATATGGCATCCCCGATCATCATCCTCTGCATGAAGACGACCCGCGCATCGGCGTCGGATCGTATGGCGAGGCGAAAATCCTGGCGGAAGATATCTGCTTCGCCGAGCGCGAGCAGGGTATGGTCGTGCCGGTTATCCGCCCCAAGTCCTTTGTCGGACCCGAGCGGCTGGGCGTGTTCGCGCTGCTCTATGACTGGGCGAAAGACGGTCGCGGCTTCCCCCTGCTGGGCGACGGGCGCAACCGCTATCAACTGTTGGATGTCGATGACCTCTGCGAGGCCATCAGCTTGTGCGCCGAACTGCCAGCCGAGCGCGTCAACGATACCTTCAATATCGGCGCAAAAGACTTCGCCACGATGGGCGAGGATTATCAAGCTGTGCTGGATTATGCCGGCTTTGGCAAGCGAATAATGCCCTTGCCAGCCGCTCCCGCGATTTGGCTGCTGCGCGCGCTGGAATTGTTGAATCTGTCGCCGCTGTATAAATGGGTCTATGAAACCGCAGCCAAAGACTCCTATGTCTCGATTGAACGGGCAGAGGCGCAGTTGGGCTTTGCGCCGCAATACAGCAACCAGGATGCGCTGTTGCGCAACTTCCAGTGGTATCTGGACAACCTGGCGGCATTTGAAAACAGCTCGGGCGTTTCGCATCGAGTACCTTGGCGGCAGGGAATTTTGAAGTTTGCCAAGCTGTTTTTCTAGCTGGCTGGCGCGGGCAACACGAAGTCCTTGCGCCCGCAGTGTAAAAAAGAAAGCGACATGGACGATATCAAGCGCGGCGGCATCGCTGTCATTGATTATGGCTCGCAGACAACCCAGCTGATTGCGAGGCGCATCCGCGAGCTGGGCGTCTATACTGAAGTCTTCGCTCATGATGCAGCGGCAGAGCATATCGACCAACATCAGCCAGCCGGTTATATCTTGTCCGGCGGACCCAGCAGCGTCTATGCGCCGGGCGCGCCAACGCTGCCCGATTTCCTGCTGGACTGCGGCAAGCCCATCCTGGGCATCTGTTATGGCATGCAGCTGTTGACAGCGGCTTTGGGCGGCACGGTGGCGGCTTCTGCAAGCCGGGAATATGGGCCCGCGCAAATCCAGCAGCAGGGCGAGAGTCGACTCTTCGCCGATCTGGCGACGCCGCAGCAAATCTGGATGTCGCATGGCGATCGCATTGAAAAGCTGCCAGCCGGTTTCCGGACCTTGGCACACACAGCCAACTCTCCTTACGCCGCGATCGGTGATGTTGCACGGGGACGCTATGGGCTGCAATTCCATCCCGAAGTCGGGCACAGTCCACAAGGCAGCCAGATTCTGGGCAATTTCGTCTTTGAAGTCTGCGGTTGCCAAGCCAAATGGAGCGCGGCCGCCTTCATTGACGATGCTGTCGCGCGCATTCAGTCGCAAGTCGGCGCTGAGCGCGTGCTGCTGGCATTGAGCGGCGGAGTCGACTCGGCTGTTGCTGGCGCTTTAATCCAGCGGGCGATCGGCGAGCGGCTGATCTGCGTGTTTGTCGATCATGGCATGCTGCGACAAGGCGAAGCGGCGCAGGTCTTGCGCGTCTTCCGTGAAGAACGCGGCATGCGGCTGATCGCGGTGAATGCAGCTGAAGACTTTCTGGATGCCTTGGCTGGCATCACCGAACCAGAAGCCAAGCGCAAAATCATCGGCGCGCAATTCATCGAGACTTTCTCGCGGGAAGCGCGAAAGCTGCGCGATCTGCGGTTCCTGGCGCAAGGCACGATCTATCCCGATGTCATCGAAAGCGCGGCGGCGGGAAAATCTGCCCAGACTATCAAATCGCATCACAATGTCGGCGGCTTGCCAGACGACCTCAACTTTGAATTGGTAGAGCCCCTGCGCGACTGTTTCAAGGACGAAGTACGCAAGGTCGGCGAGGCGCTGGGCTTGCCCGATTCCATCGTGTGGCGGCAGCCCTTCCCCGGTCCGGGTTTGGCGATTCGCTGTTTGGGAGAGCTTCGCTGGCAGCGCTTGGAGAAGCTGCGCCGCGCCGATGCCATTTTCACCGGCGAGCTGGCGAAGGCGGGCTTGCTGCGCGCAGAGACGGCACAATGCTTTGCCGTGCTGCTGCCGGTCAAAAGCGTCGGCGTGATGGGCGACAAGCGCAGCTATGAAGAGACGCTGGCGCTGCGAGCGGTTACGACAGACGACTTCATGACCGCCGATTGGGCGCGCCTGCCCTACGACTTGCTGGGGAAAATCAGCGCAAGAATCGTCAACGAGGTGGCGGGCATCAATCGCGTCGTCTACGATATCACCAGCAAGCCGCCCGGCACGATAGAATGGGAATAGCCAAGCTAGGAGGATGATATGCCAGCCGCTTATATCTTGATCGACCTGAATATGTCGGTGGACTTTGCCGAATCGCTGCGAGACTTGCGCGGCATTGACGGCGTAAGTAGCGCCGATCTGGTGGTGGGCCCAGACGACTGCATCGCCTATGTAGAAGCTGCTGACAGCACGCAGATGATGAATACCATTCGCGCCATCCGCAATGTGGCCGGTGTCAGCAAGACCGACACGCGCTCCATCGCCGAGGTGTAGTGCGGCGAGCGCTATTCGTCTGCGCGCTGTTGATGCTGGCGGGTTGTAGCGCGCTGCTGCCAGCCCGTCCACCGCCCCAGCTTGCGAATACGCCAGGCGCGCCCATCGTCGTCAGCGAAGGCAGCGTCGATGCCGGCGTTTTCCGCGTCGACTATCCGCCTGCCTGGCGCGTCGTCAAGCTCAACGAAGCGGGTGGCGGCTTGCATCTGGCTTTCATCGCGCCCGATAGCAGCCGCATTACCCTGGCGCAGGTGGCTGGCGATACGGCAGGTGAAGAAATCTTGCGACTGGATAATGGCTGGGGCGTGAAGGTCACCATTGAATCTGCCGACACAGATTCCGCCCACTTCTCCCGGCAGGCACAGGCGCTGGTCATGTCGATCCGCTCTTAACCCCCGTCCGTCGTTTCGGCAGGGTCCTTGCGCAGCTCGTTGAGCAGGCGCGCGATATCCACCAGCAAGTCGTCCAGGCGGCTGTCGGTGCGCTGGCTGACCTCGTCCAGACGCTCGATGAGTTGGGCGGTTTCGCCGGGCGGGAAGCTGCGAAATGCCAGCCAATACACCAGCGTAACCAGCGCCAGCGTCAAGATTTGAAAGACTTGCTCAAATTCCATGTCTGCCTCCCTGGCCTGTGTATGCGCGCTGCTAGATTTCTTTCGCCCAGAATTGCGGATGCAAGCTGGTGATTTCCATGCTGGCTGTATTGGTCCTGTGGGTTTTCCAGCGCATCTTGAATGTGTGCGCGCCGGCGTCCAGGTCGGTTACCAGCACGACAAGGCACAGCGGCACAGACTGATTGCGATAGCCATCAGCGCCGACCACAGTCTGCATGATGCCGTCGTCGGCGAAGTAGAGGACGCCATCAACCGCCAGATTGAAGAAGACTGGCCTGGAGACCACCACCGATTTGACCGTGCCGGTGAAGCCAACCAGCACATCGCCGCCATGCGTCGTCAGCGAGATCGACAATTTTTCGCTGTCAATATCGACAAAAGCCTCCGACCTTGTGGAGAGCGTGGAATTGCCGGTTACGATGGCGCTGGCGCTGTTATCCAGGCGGTCTTTCAGGTGATCCTGGTTGTCGCGGACATAGGTATTGAGGTCGGACGAAGTCAGCGGTTCGCTCGCCCAGGTCTTTGGGCTTGTCCAAGCCACGGCGCATCCTTTCTGGTGGAAGGGCAGTGGCTATAGACTAGACCATGTGTGCTATTCTGGGGTGACTGGATGGTCGCGGTGCTTAGGCGTCCCAGCCCAGCGATTCGATATAGGCTTGCAGCTTGTCCAGGGTCTGGTTCATGCCCATCTCGACGCCCATGTCGATGACGGCATCGCGTTCTTCTTGGCTTGGGTAGCGTGTGGTGTTGATGACGACGCTGCCGCCGTCGCTCTCTTCAAATTGGTATGCGAGTTGCGCCTGTGGCATATCGGCATTGACATTGCCAGCTTCGTCCGTGAAGACATCGACGCCAGTGAAGCGGCGCGGCGCATCAATTTCGCCGTAAATCACCTTGCCACAAGAGCGGATTTCTTCGTCCGAGCCCGGCATCGACCCTTGCATGCAATAATTCCACTCGCCGCCCGGACGCAGGTTGACCTCGCAGACCGGCGTATGCCAGCCTTTTGGCGCCCACCAGTTGCGCAGATGTTCGGCTTGTGTCCACAGCGCCCACAGCTGCTCGCGCGTGCAGGCAAAGTCCCGCCGGAAGCGAATCTCGGTGTTAGACGGAGTCGTGAATTCGCTGTTTGCCATTGCTTTCTCCTTTTCTATGCGCCGCGCTGGTTGATCTGGCCATTGACCACATGAAAGACGGCCGCGCGCGCCAGGAAGGCATCGTCAAAATTGTCCAGATCGGTGCTGGTCAGCAAGGTCTGGGCGCTGCCATCGAGTCGGTCCAGCAAAAACCGCCGCCGCCCCGCGTCCAGCTCGGCAGCCACTTCATCCAGCAGGAAAAGCGGATATTCATTAAGCTGGTCGCGCATCCAGCTCAGCTCGGCAAATCGCAGCGCCATAACAGCTGTGCGCGCCTGACCGCGGCTGCCAAAATCGCCACAATCGCGCTCATTGATCAGCAGACGCAGTTCGTCACGGTGCGGCCCCGCCAGCGTCGTGCCTCGCGCGATGGCCTCACGCCGCCGTTCCAGCAACTGCGCGCAGAATTGTGGCTGGATCTGCGCTGCTGTCAGCTGACGGTCGAGGTCCAAGCCTGGCAGGCTGAATGTCCGCTGACGTCCATCGCCATCAGCAACCGGCAGCAGACTGGGCAAATAGCGCAGGCTGAGCATTTCGCGTCCGCCGCTCAGGGCATGGTGGTTGTTCCGCGCCAATATCTCCAACTCCCGCAAGAATTGTTGCCGGCCAGCGATGATGACCGCGCCGTGACAAGCCAGCTGCTCGTCCCAATATTCGAGCTCGTCCGCGCTAGCCCGTCTGTCGGCGATGCGCTTGAGCAGGGCGTTGCGCTGGGGCAACACTTTCTCATATTCGTGCAGCGCCAGCCGATACTCGCGGTCGATTTGGCGCAAGGCGGTGTCCATGAAACGGCGGCGGTCGCTGGGCGCGCCTTCAATGAGCGACAAGTCTTGTGGCAAGAAGAGCACCACATTTAACAGACCGACCACATCCATCACGCGCTTTTCGACATTATTGAGCTTGACCGACTTTTTGAAACGCGGCGAACCGCTGGTCATGTCCAGCATCAACGTAATATCAAGCTTCTGATAGGCGCTGCCACCCAGCTGCGCAGACAATCGGGCGAAAGGGATAGGCTCGCCTTCCGTGCGCCAATGGATCAGTTGGCGGTCGCTGGTCGTGTAGGGCGAGGTCGATGTCGCCAGGTAGGTGATGGCTTCCAGGATGCTGGTTTTGCCCTGGGCATTTTCGCCATAAAGCAAGACAGGTCCGTTGGCGGGCAGGCTCAACTCAAGGCGGGCATAATTGCGGAAGTTGGTCAGCGACAGATGCTCAATGCGCATGCGGCTATTGTAGTGTACCGACTGCCCTGCCCCAAACCCCAAGTGCTGTCAGGTGGTCACAGTCGATGTAGGGGCAAAGCGGCGACTCGCCTTGCTAACAGAACGTCTCAAGCGCCCGCCCAGACCGGCAGGTAGGCATCGGCCATGATCTTGCTGTTTTGGCCGCTCGCCAGATCGTGCACCCAGACCTCTGGCAGCGCGCCGCGAACGCTCTCGCCAGCCGCATCCAGCAGAGGAAATCGCTGCAATACCAGCGCATCGCCAGCCGCATGCCAGCGCATGTAGGAGCTGTTGTAGCGCTCGTCGTAAACCAGCGGCATCAGCGCATCGGGCTCGTCGCCCAGGTTGCGCAGATAGATCTGATGGCCGGGCGTCCAGCGGGCATCGGTGTAACGCCGCGCCACGGTGACTTGCTCGCCATCGGGATGCCACTGCGCAGCCGCGTCATCGCCTGCCCCTTGCGGATCGGTGAAATTGGCGAATTCTTTCTGGTTCAAGTCGGCGATGCGCAGATGCGTGAAGAATTGATTGCCGCGGCGGATCAGCTCCGGGTAGATGATGCGTCCCCCATCGGGAGACAGCGCGCCCATCGTGCCTTGCGTCGTAGGCAAAAAACGCAGCTGCACGCCATCATCGCCGCTGGGCGCGAATTCATAGACCAGGATGCCCGGCTGGGTCGAATCGGCGCTGTAGAAAGCAACTGTATTGCTGTCTGCCGACCAGACCGCGCTGTGCCCCACCACCTGCGTATCGGCGATCAGCGGCGCAGTGTCGTAGTCGGGACTGGTCATATCCACCAGCCAGATGCGCGACAAGCCGAAGCGGTCTCCCAGCGACTCGGCGCGTTGATAGGCCAGCAGCGCGCCATCGGGGCTGAATACCGGCGAGGTGCAATAGGCTGCCAGCGCCACACAATCGACCAAATCGCGCGAACTGCCGCCGGGGATATCCAACAGGCGCAGGGTTACCGTGCCTCTGCCATTGCGTTCCGCATAGGCCAGCCAACGTCCATCGGGGCTGATAGCGAAATCGTAAATGCCGTAGGCGCTGTCAGTCAGTTGCTGGTGGGCAAGCGGATCGTTGATGTCGGCGATCCAGACATTTTGCTGCGCCGCAGAGGCTGGATGCAGATAGGCGACGCGCCGCGGCTGACGGGACGGATCCGTGATGAATGCGGCAATCGCTACACCGGCCAGGCAAATCGCGCTGATGATGACAACGACGAAATCGAGACGGTCGGGCTTCATGAAACTCCCTCGCTTTTTACCCCCTTCGGTCCCCCCAGTAAAGTCGGAGGGAAGCATAGCGCGCGCAGAAGCTGTAGGGGCGAGCCAACGGGTCGCCCACAACCCAGGACAGATCGGGGAATCCAGGGGGCAGAAATCAGCGTCCGCTCGTCAGTCAACATACTAGGGATACAGATAGGGCTGGTCAGGTTCATCGACCAGTTCCAGCGACTCGACTGCGATGACCGGCAACAGTTCGCCGGCAAATTTGGCGGCATTCAGCCTGCCCTGCACGCGCACCCAACTGCCGACCGTCACCTCGTCAATAGAATCGGCGCGGGCTGGCATGCCAATCGGGAAGGCATCGGCCACGCAGCAGCTCATGGTAAAACGCGAGACCATGAATTCATCGGCGGCGTGCTGAGGCTCTCGGTAGACAAAGCCAGTCACATCCACGGGCAGCTCGTTGAATTCGGCCGGCGCGGCGCGATTAAACTCTCGCAGCCAGTCCAGGATATTGCGGTCCAGCGGACTGCGTGCGAATGTCGCGGCATTGCCAACGCCGACCGGGCGGAGGCTGATTCCGCCATTGATCGCTTCTATGCCCAAGGAACGCGAGGGAATCAACACAGCCAGCGCGAGCGGAAATGCGGCGATCAGCACGATATCCCAACCGATGCGGTAGTGCTGATGCAGATGTAGGGACGGCTTCATGCGCCCCCACAGGCTCACCAGCGCCAGCAGAAAGAAGATGCCCGCGCCGACATAAGCCAGCCAGCCAAAACGCTGATTGATGTAATTGCTCAGGTTGCCGCTGATGATGAGCTGCGTCAGGTAGACGCCCATGCCCAGCAGAATCAGCAACTTTGCCCAGGTGATGCGGCTGTCGCGAGCGCTCATCGGCTGCCCCCTTAATATCCCAGCGCCAGGTTGATGAGCACGCCCGCCAGCAAGTTCATCACGAAGGGCAGCAGAATCAAGTAGAACACGATGCGCCGGCGGAAGACTCCCGTGAACATCAACGTGCTCTTGATATCGACCATGGGGCCAAAGCTGAGAAAGCTTACGATTGCGCCTGTGGTGAAGGTGTTGACGAATGCCAGCGCCAAGAAGCTGTCGACTGTTGAGCAGACGCTCAATATGTAGGCCAGCAGTTGCATGAATAGCACAGAAAGCACGCTGCCAGTGCCCAGCGCCAGCAGGCTTTCTTGCGGCACCAAGGTCTGCATCAGCGCTGCCAGCGCAGAACCCAGGATCAAGAAGCGGCCCATTTCAAAGAATTCATCGCTGGCGATCCCCGCCGCATGCAGCAATTTGTCGCGCAGGGAGGGCGACTCATGCTTATGCTCGTCGTGGCCGTGTTCATCTTGCCCGTCTGCCAGCGCGATCGGCTTCAGCACCGAACCAGGCTTGGAGAAAATGCCAATGACCAGCGCGACCGTGACCGCGACCACGATGGTGATGACGATGCGCCCGATGAAGACTGGACCAAATCCAAAAGCGATATAGGTGCTGGCAAAGACGATAGGATTCATGAAGGGCGCTGCCAACAAAAATGCCAGTCCCATGGACAGAGGCATACCTTTGCTGAAGAGTCGGCGCGTCACAGGCACGACGCCGCATTCACAGACCGGGAAGGCCAAACCCAGGAATGCACCGCCCAGCGCCGCCCCCAGTCGATTGCGCGGCATCAGGCGCACGATATCGTCCGATTTGACGAAGCTCTCGATCAAGCCAGATGTCAGCGAACCCAGCAGCAGAAAGGGCACTGCCTCAATGAAAATGCCCAGGAAGCGCGTGGCAAAGACTTCTATGTTGAGGGCGAAATCCATAAGCAGATACGCTCGATTGCTGCCGGTTTGTTTCCAGTCTACAACAAAGGCGAGGCTCGCGCCGAGCATTTTCCCGCCTGGCTCAAGGTTCGTTTTTGTCCAACCCACTCAGCGTAAAAGCAAATACCAGAGCGAGCATCGCGCCTGTGGGCATGCCCAGCGCCACATTGCCGATGATCATGCCGAATACAACACCGACCGCCAACCCGCATGCCACGCCAGCCACAAATAGCAGCTGCGTCGAAGGCGGTCTCATGCGCCGGCCTCGACATCGCCAAGCAAGACTCGATACAGCGTATCGTAATGCTCAAAGCCGCTTTTCATCTTTGTGGGCTTGAAAGGCTGGGCGCGGATCTGCTCTGCCACCAGCGCATACATCGCCGGACTGATGACAATCTCGCCAGGTTCGGCATTTTCTTGCAAGAACCGGCAGTCGTTTGCCGCTTCGCCCAAAACCGCGTATTCGCTGCGGTCTGTGCCGCCTACCATGCCCAGCACAGCCTGCCCGGTGTGGATGCCGATGCCGAAGTGCAGCCGGTGGTCGCGCTGGATCACGATGTGCAAGGCCTGTGCTGCCGCCATGATGCCTTGCGCCGCTCGCAGCGCTCGAATGGCGTGGTCTTCTTGTGGATTCAGTTGTGTATTCCACAACGCTTTGATGGCATCGCCCAGGTATTGGTCGACTATGCCGTCTTGCACGTCGATGGCATCGCTGGCCGCGCCCAAATAGCGGTTGATAATGCGCATGAGGTCTTCGGGCTGCAGAGTCTCGCCAAAAGCTGTAAAGCCACGCACATCGGCGAACATGGCGGTCACTGTGCGTTCGACCGGGCTGGTATCTAGGGCGCCGATAGAGCCGATATTCGCCAGCAGCGCCTCGGGGATAAAAGTGCCCAGCAGGCGGCGCTGTTCTTCTTGCTCTTTGCGTTCCGTCAAATCGTCGATGACCAGCGCCACGCCATAGATCACCTGGTCATCGCCACGCAAGGGGCTGGCCACCACCTGCCAATAGCGTTCGCGTCCCTTGTGCAAAAAGCGCTCTGCCCAGATCTGCTGGGTCTGGTCGCGACGGACGCGCTCGATCTCGGCATAGAATTCGCTTGACACCGGCGGCAGCAAGTCGGTCAAGGGCAAGCCAACCGCAGCTTCGGTGCTTTTGCCTGTCAGCGCTTCGGCCGCCAGATTGCAAATGATGACGCTATCCAGGCTGTCGATGGTGATGACGCCAGAGCCGATGGACGCGAATATATTGGACAGCCGTACCTGCATCTCTTCGATAAGCGCCATTTGCGCGCGGATTTCTTCAAACAGTCGCGCGTTTTCGATAGCCACGGCCGCTTGCTGGCCGAAGCTGGTTAACAGGTTCAGCTCGTTTTCTTTGAACAAGCCAGCCATGACGCGGTTGTCGCAATAGGCCACGCCGATCAGTTGGTCGCGGGCCTTTAGCGGCACCGCCAATATGCTGAGCAGGTTGAAGCCGACAATGCTTTCGCTGGCGCTGATGTTGTCGTCTGCCCCGGCGTCCATGGTCAGCACCGCTTCGCCAGTTTCCACGACCTGGTTGATGACCGACCAACTGACGATGCGTCCGCCAGCCGCTGATTCTTCTGCGCTCAAGCCACGCGCAACTTTGAACTCCAACTCGCCCGTGTCGTGATTCTTCAGCACGATATAGCCGCGTTCTGCTTGCGTCAGGCTGATGACGGTGTCCATCACCTGGTTGAGCACCTGGTCGGTTTTTTGCGCGGAGTTGATGAGGGCGGTGGTTTCTGCCAGACGGCGGAGTTGCGCCAACTGCATTTGCGTGTCGACCATATCCACCGAGAGTCTATCGATGCCGCTGCGCAAACTCCACAGACGGTCGATCGCATCGCTGGGCAGGCGGATGCTGCGGCGGCGCAAAAGCTGCTGCTGCTGCTCCAGGAGTGTCTTGACTTCGTCGGCACGCTCTTTCAATCCGCGCAGCTGCGACTGAATCGCGCCAAAAGCGCTCGTCCCGCCAGTCATGCGATTCGCTGCACCTCGTAGGCATTCATGCCAGTCGAAATCCCCTTGCCATAGATCGGCTCGCGGGGGAGGAAATTGAATGGTGGCTGGGTCTTGTGCAAAAGGATGAGATCCAGGGTGGGCTGCCCGATTGTGATGCTGCCGCGGCGGGCATTTTCTTGCACGCGTTTGGCGGTGTTTATGCTGTGCCCCAGCGCCGTGAACTCGCGCCGGCGGAAACTGCCAACATTGCCCAGGGTGGCCACGCCGCTGAAGATGCCGACGATATAATAGTGCGGGTCTGGCTCAATGCCCAGCTCGCTGTACAGTTGCAAAAAACGATCGCGCATCAGCAAGCCGCATTCTACAGCCTGGCGGGCGTGCTGCTCGTCCGGGTTCAGTTGCGTGTTGAAGAGCGCCATGACTTCGTTGCCCATATATTTGTCGATGATGCCGCCAGTATCGTGAATGCAGCTGGTGGCGATGGCTTGATACTGATTAAGGATGCGCAGGGTTTCGCTGGGCGCGACATTGGGCAGGGTCGTCAAGGAGCGCACATCGGCGAAAAGGCAGCTGACCTCGCGCCGCATGCCGCCCATCTCAATATTGGCGATTTCGCTTATCTGGTCCACCATGCCTTCGGGCAAGATTCGCCTCATGGCATTGATGGTGGTTTCATGCTCGTGCAGATGCGTAACATCGTCCATCACCAGCGTTACGCCCTGCGTCGTTTGGCTGCGATCTTTCAATGGCGAAAAGGACAGCGAAAGCGCCACCGGCCCCCTGCCCGGCAGCTCGGCGACGAGATCAAGCGTGTGGTCGGCATCGCCTTCTTTAACCAGTTGCAGCTCTTCGCCCAGCTGCAAGGCGGCCTTTTGCAAGACGCGCTCCAGCTGAAGTCCCATCACGGTATCGGGAGGAAGATTGAGGATATCGGCGGCGGCGCGATTAAAGGTATGCACCAGGTCATTGGAATCGATGGCGATGATAGCGCTGCCCACCGACGAAAAGATATTGTCCATCAGCTCTTTGACGCGCGTAATCTCAGCCAGGATCTGTTCAGCCCGGCTGTACATGCGGGCGTTGTTGATAGCCACAGCCGCCACATTGGCAAAAGCCACCAACAGCGTCAGCTCGCGTTCGGTGAAGATGCCCGCCACCAGCCGATTGTCAACATACACCGCGCCGATGGATTCATCTTTGTAGCGCAGCGGCACACACAGCACCGACCGCAGCGTGAAATTGACGATACTCTGGCTGTCAGACCAGCGCTCGTCCTGGTAGGCGTTGTCGGCCAAAAGAGGCTCGCCGCTGCCGATTACCTGGTTGACCACCGACATGCTGATCTGGGGTGGCGAACCATCGGGCGTGGACACACCCAACATACCGCTTTCGCTGCTGACGCGGAAGTCATATAGGTCGCTGTCATCTCTGGTCAAAATGATGTAACCGCGCTCGGCTTGGGTCAGCAAGATGACCAGCTCCATCGTCTCTGCCAAGCAAGTCTCGACATCCAGCGAGTTGGTCATGCGCACGGACATATCGCTCAGAGCACGAAGCTGCCGCAGCTCGGTCTGTTCTGCCAACACATCCGATTCCAGGCGCTTGAAATCTGCCTGCAGCTGGTTGAAGCTGGTAACAACCGATGACGGCATGGCGAGGCGGTGATGGCGCAACTGGTCGCGCTGCGCAGTCAAGGCGGCTTCAATCTGCTTGATCAGGTCTTCGAGCTGCCGCAATTCACCAAGCAGGCTGGCGGCACCATGTACAGAGTCGCTCATAAGGCTTTTAGGAATCGCATGCCACGACAGTCACTTATCCCGGTTTTCAGCACTTGCCAGCGATTATACTGCAGATGCGGAGGGTTAGCACGACAAAAACTGCGCGCTCATTTGCTCATGGCCAGGGCAGCGGCGCGGCGTCCGATCTCCACTGCATAATTGGTGCCGCGGTCCCAAGGATAGACTTGCGACATACTCGCCCAAAAGACGCCCGGCAGCGGAGTCTGCAAGTCGGGCAGACGCTGGCTGTGATGCAGTTGGGGAACGGGCTGGGCGTAGGGCGCGCGCCACACCCACCACTTGCGCAGCCAGTCGCGCTCAAAGGCGGGATTGACCTTTTTCAGCGCCGGCAGAAATCGTTCGACCAGTTCTGCTTCATCCAGCCGAAAGTACTCGTGGCTAGGATGCACATAATCGCCGCAATAAACGATGTGGTCGCCGCCATAATGTTCGCGCGGCAGGTAGTTGGTATGCTCGACCAGCGCCAGGAATGGAAAGGCGGATTTGGACTTGTCGGGCGTATCGGCCGGCAGATTCAGCCAATAGGTGTCATCTTGCAGCAAGGGGCGCTTCAACGCGAAGACGACGCAGAGTCCGCCGATGCTCTTCAGCGCGCCGACCTCTTCGCCATAGACGGTGTCCGCCAACCCATCCGCCAGTTGCAGCAGCAGCTTGGGCGAAGTCGTGCAGATCAGCCGGTCGAATTGCCGTGATTCTTCAGCGACCTGCAGCCAGGGCTTGCCATTGCGACTGCCCAGGCGCTGTGCCGGCGCATTGAGGCATATTTGCACGCCCAGTTCCCGCAGTTGCCGCGCCAGCTCGTCCATGAAGGCCTGGAATCCGCCCTGATAGGCGCCCAATTTCAACGTGCGCTTGACGATGCGCGCCCACATGAATGACATGGGCACTTGATCGTAGTCATCCGCGAATTTGCCGATCAGCAGCGGCTTGAAGAAGGTTTCGTAAGCTTGCCGACCCATCCAGCGGCGCATCCAGCTGTCGGCGGTGACCCGTTCAAAAGGCTGCCAGCGCGGGCTTAGTTTGATCGCAAGGCCAGCCAGCGCCATACGAATTGTGGCGAGCAAAGGCAGTGGCAAAAGCAAAGCCGATGGCGAGATTTCGCTGCGCACGATCTTGCCATCCAGCCAGAAACTGGTCTTGGGGCGCGGAAAGACGATCTTGTCGCGCAGGCCCATCTCGTCTGCCAGGCGCAGGATATCGTGATCGTTGGCGAACCAGTGATGATAAAACTTCTCCAGCGTCCAATCCCAGTTGTCGTCTTTGAATCCCGCCGCCAAGCCGCCGACGCGGTCCGCTGCTTCAAAGATGGTCACGTTGTGCCCGGCGCGAGCGAAATCCCAGGCCGCCGCCAGACCGGTGGCGCCTGCGCCGATGATGGCGATGTTGAGTGGGGTCATGTTCTTCACTCTCTTCAAAGCAATAAGAAACGGATTGCATCCTGGAATAGGTCGCAGCGTATCAACAAGCAGGTAATAGTATTGCCAATGGACACACCAAAGTATGATAGCGTCTATACTAAAGGCAATATACACGCTATCATGTAGCCTTTGAAGTGGGTGGCTGCTATGATCCTTTCTCGGGGAGCATCTAAACGCATGACGAATACAAGTATTGCTCCGGACACTCGCACTCGATCTCGTAAAATACCGGTGGCGGATCGAGATCTGCTGTGGAGGCTTTCGGCATTCAGATGTTCTTATCCCAACTGCCAGAAGGAACTGTATAGGAAAGGCGAAGCAGGCGACAGGCACGCGAATATTGGCGAAATGGCGCATATATTTGCACACAGTAAAAATGGTCCACGTCCCAATCCCGATGGTTTTTCAGAGGATACCAACAAGTATGAAAACCTAATTTTGCTCTGTAGAGAACATCACACTATCGTCGACGTCCAAACAAACAAATATACTGTCAAGCAGTTGCAGCATATGAAACTCGACCACGAGAGATGGGTAGCCGACAGGCTTGCAACTGAAGATTTCAACTCTGCTGACCTAGAGTCAATTATACGGTGGCTGAGCAACAACTCTGAGTTACCTCCTGGGGACTTTTTACTTATTCCGCCTCGCCACAAAATCAGCAAAAATGGATTTTCGGCAGGAATCCAGAAACACCTGAATGTTGGCTTCCCAAGGACGCACGAGGTAAAGACTTATGTCATGCATCGGGCGAGTTTGGAGCCAGACTTTGAGGCAAGACTTCTTAATGCGATGTTGACACAGTATCATGACTATAAGAAAACTTCTATCAGCTCCAACCACCTCTTTGTCGACATGGTTCAGTTCGCATGCGGTAACAGTCGTGACCATGTAAAATGGTTAGCGGGAATAGTACTTGTTGTCTATTTCTTTGAACGATGTGAAATCTTCGAGAAATGATTCTCCCGACGAAACACATCACGGTTGAGAACTCGCTAATCGGCGTTGGTGGACTGCTCCTTAGTCGTATGAGCAACCCTATTACGGTGTCAGCGCTATGGGAGCAAGTGCGAATTCTGCCACAGATCGGCACGTTCGAGCGATTTACGTTGGCACTTGACCTCCTATATATCATGGAAGCGGTCGAGTTTCGTGATCGAAGACTGTGGCGAACACCGCGATGATCAGCCAAGTCGAAGCGAACATACACACATTCAGGAGCGTCAAGTTCACTGAGGGCTTTAACGTTGTTGTGGCTGATCGCACGACGGAGTCTGCCGAACGTGACACACGCAACGGACTGGGCAAGACCTTGCTATTGGACATCATTCGCTTCTGTTTGGGTGAAGATAAGCAAAACCTTGCTGTTTTGAGAGCGGGCGAACTGCGGGAATTGGAGTTTACGCTCGCGCTGGATAGAGATAATTCGGTACTATCATTGACGCGATCAATAAAGCGCCCTGGCAAAGTCGCTGTACACACGGTATCAGACTGGTTCGACGAGTACATAGGATCGAGCAATGTGATTCAGTCTTCAAACAAGAACCTGTTGTTGGATAGTCTTCCAGAGTCACACAATATGTCTATCGAAGACTTAAGGCAATCGCTAGGCAAGGCTTGGTATGCACTGCAACCCGAAAGCGATGTCAAGTATCACCCTGAGTTTGGTGACACGCTAAAATATGAGATTCGTCGCGATGTCTTTGACGATCCATTCAAGTGCAAGGAAAATCAGTTTGGAAGAAGTATCCACCTTTGCAACACCTTTCTGCTGGACTTGGATTGGCGGCTTGCAAGTCAGTGGCAGGAGTTGGCTCAGCTTGAAAGTGAGGTAAGAAATAAGAAGCGCTCGCTGCAGGACAATATTGAAGGCCTGCCTCTAGATTCTACTACGCTGGGCGAACTTGAAGCCGAGCGCGACCGCTTGCAAAACCAGGTAGACAGCTTCGCAGCACAATTGAACTCATTTGAAGTACATCCGCAGTATGCCGAGATTGAAAACGAAGCCAACGACCTTACGGGCAAAATTCACGACTTAAAAAATCGCGCCGTTCAGTTGAAGCGGCTAATTGCATTCCACGAGCGCAGCATCGCACTTGATGAGCCTGCTGCAGACAGCAGAGTTATTGAACTTTATGAAGCGGCCGGCGCACAATTGCCTGCCATGACGGCCAAGCGGCTTAAGGATGTGCAGGCATTTCATGTCCAAATCACGCGCAACCGCCGTGAATTCTTGCGCGATGAGCGGCAACGACTAGAGCAAGAACTTGATGCGAATGGGCAGCAAACAGAAGTGCTATCTAATCGCCGGGCTGAGCTACTAGCGGTAATCAACACGCATGGCGCGATTGATGAGTATGCCAAACTTACTCAGTTATATCGCGAACGCGATGATAGATTGAAAGCTATAACAGAACGGATTGAAACGCTGAAGCTCGTTGATGAGGAAATTGGAAGCATCAGTACCGAGCGCATTCAGCTTCAAGCGCAAGCGCGACGCGACCTTGATCAGAGCGAGACCATAAAGCTAGCTCGCAGGATATTCAGTAGCAATTCCGAAGCGCTTTACAAAACGCCGGGGAATTTGATTGTCGACATTGATCTCGACAAAGGCTATCAGTTTCGCGTTGATATAAGGCGTTCGGGCAGCACGGGAATCAACAAGATGAAGACATTTTTTTATGACTTAACGAGAGCGGAGTTATTATCGCAACGAAGACTTGGTCCCGGTTTCCTCATTCATGACAGTTCAATGTTCGCTGATGCGGACGAACGACAGGTTGCGCGCGCGCTGGAACTGGCTGAACGAAAATCGCGCGAATGCGGATTCCAGTACATCGCTTGTCTAAACTCCGACCAAGTACTTCATGACGAGTTCTCCAAGAGCTTTGAAATTGACAGTTATGTTCGCCTGCGACTTACTGATGACTCCCCCGCTGGCAGCCTGCTAGGCATGCGCTTCTAGCCCGCCACTTTACCCTGTAAGCTATACACATCCTCGCTCAGCATCCACCTGGCGCGCGCTTCAATATCCAGCCGACTGCGCAGACCAGCCAGATAGCGAAAATGCGCGGCTGCTCCGATCATGGCGGCATTGTCGCTGCACAAGCATAGCGGCGGCGTATAAATGGGCAACTCCAGCCGGTCGCGCAGCTTATCGCGCAACTGCTTGTTGGCGCTGACCCCGCCGGACACGAACAATGCGCTGGCGGCATGATCACTTGCGGCGCGTTCTGCTGCATTGACCAGGGCATCGGTAGCGGCATCCTGGAATGCGGCCGCGACATCGGGAATATGTACATCATCGCGCAGCCGGGCATGGCCTTCGGCGCGGCGCTGACGGCGGCTGCGGTCGCTGGGCTGCAGGGTAACCGCGCGCATCACAGCTGTCTTCAAGCCACTGAAGCTCAAGTCATAGGCGCTATCGGTCTTCGCTCGCGGAAATGCGTAGGCGCTGGCATCGCCACCTTGCGCAGCCTTCTCAATGGCTGGCCCGCCAGGGAAAGGCAAGCCCAGCAAGCGCCCGACCTTGTCAAAGGCTTCGCCAGCCGCGTCATCAATCGTGCCGCCGAGTCGCTGATAGCGTCCGTGCCCACGCATCATAAGCAGCTCGCTGTGTCCGCCCGACACGATCATCGCGATGATGGGGAAGGCAGGTTCGCTGAAATCATCCGCCAGCCATTGCGAGTAGACATGCCCCTCCAGGTGATTGATGCCCAACAGTGGCAAGCCAGTCGCCAGCGCCAGTCCCTTGGCAAAACCGACCCCCACCAGCAGCGAGCCGACCAAGCCAGGTCCTTGCGTGACGGCGATGGCATCCAGCTGCGAATAGTCCAGGCCGGCTTCTGTCATAGCGCGGCTGACGACAGCGCTGATGCTCTCGGCATGCGCCCGCGATGCCACTTCGGGGAAAACGCCACCATACTGCGCGTGCAGGTCGATCTGCGAGGCGACGATATTGGCGCGAATCCTGCGACCATCGCTGATGATGGCGGCAGCAGTTTCGTCGCAGGATGTCTCGATGGCGAGAATGGTGGTCATGTCCATGTCCTGGCTTTGCGCCGCGCCATTGTAGCACTGCTTTTGGCGGCTGCGGATGTATAATGCGGACGAGACAGACGCTTGGCGTAGAGAGGCGCGCAATGTACAAGTCGTTTCGGGTGAAGAACTTTCGCTGCTTCAAAGACTTGCAGATCAACGATCTGGGGCGGGTGAATTTGATCGCGGGCAAGAACAACACCGGGAAGACGGCGCTGATGGAGGCGATGTACATTCTTTCGGGAAATCGGGAAGCAAAGACGCTAATAAGAAGAAATCTTAGGACAATTTACAGGCTGTCTTGGGACAGCGACCAGCAAGATTCGCCAGATTTCGCTAGCGACATTATAAGCTGGACCATCATGTTTCGGAATCATGAGAGCAAAAACGAAATCGCATTGGATGCTTTGCTTACCGAACCGTTGCTTCCTCTATTCCCTGAAAGTAACGCGCTGTCTCTCAAGATTCGAAAAATGCCAAACGATAGCGCCGACTTTGACGACACTCTGTACAAATTTCGTATTGGTGACTTTGCATCATTTGGACATTCAGAGTTGTTGGAATTCGAGTCTGAACATAACTCCAGAAAGGAACACCTGCTACTCGTCGATGGCAATGTTGTTGGTTTACGAAGCTCCTCCAACACAGATATTGTAGCTGAATTTCTGAGCGCAGGAGAAAAACAGGGTGCACGAATCAGTGCTAAGCGATTCAGCGATTTGCGCCGAAGGGGCGACACATCAATTCTTTGCGATACCTTAATAGTCATTGATCCGCGATTAAAGGGAGTAGAGTTGCTTTACGATGGATATCGAACGCTGATGTTTGCCGATTTAGGTTTAGACCAATTGAAGCCTCTATTAGAGCCTCTGACCAGCCTTGGTGAAGGCATTCAAAGAGTGGCGAGCTTAACTCTTGCCATGACTGATCATTCCATAAGGATGGTCTTCATAGATGAAATTGAGCATGGGCTACACCACTCCGTGCAATGCCAAGTCTGGAAAGCGATTGGCAAGCTGGCGCGCGAATTGAACATCCAGGTCTTCGCCACGACGCACAGCCTGGAAATGATTCGCGCGGCATACGAAGCCTTCAGCAGCGATGGGAAGCTGGACGAGTTCCGCTACCATCGCTTAGACAGGGATGCCGAAACAGACGACATTGAAGCCGTGACCTACAACGAATTGGACTTGAACGCGGTCGCCGCATTTGACTTTGATTTTGAGGTGCGTGGATGACGCCGAGAATACCAGAGGGCAAGTCGCGCCTGATGTTAGTGGAAGGCAAAGAAGATCAGGAATTCTTCATTCGGCTTGCCACGCACATGAACGTAATTGATGGCTGGCCACTCCATATTGAGCAGCTAGAGGGAAAGGGTAATTTCAGCGAATACCTGCGCGGTATGATGAGGCATCCCAGATTCGGGCAGCTCAGTACAATAGGTATCGTCCGCGATGCCGACTTTGGAACGAATGCGTTTCAAAGCGTCAAAGATACGATTCAAAATGCCAATGAGCGGAATCCCCGCCAACTACCCGTTCCACAAAATCAAAGAGAACTGGCAAAAGGACAGCCAAACATTATCGTACTGATATTGCCGTCAAGTGAACGAGAAGGCATGATTGAAGACCTTATAATGGACGTCTTCCGCGAAGATCCGGTAAATGTATGCGTGGATGTCTTCTTCAATTGCTTGCGCGAAAGCGAAATCGCCATTTCGCAAGAAAAACACTCAAAGGCACGATTACGCACGTTCATCACGGGCAAGAATGTAGGCAGTGACTCTGAAGGCGGCGATTCAGACAGACAGTATCTTTCGGATGTCTTTCGCATGAGTTGGTGGCGCGACGAATTCTGGAACTCGCCCACCTTCACCGACGCCAAAGCCTTCCTCACCCAACTCCTCGCCGACTAGACCAGCCCCTTGCAAATTGTGATAACCTGATAGCAATCAAATTTGTTCCCTACGGAGCGCATCCTTGGCCACGCTACACCACCGCCTCCCCTGGATCATCGCCGCAGTCGCAGGCGCGCTCATCTTCATCGCTTTCACCATCTGGGGCGGCATCCCGGCTGAGGCGAACCTTGGCTTATTCTGGCTGCAAGCTGGCCTCTTTTTTCTGATCATCTGCGCCTTTGTCCTGGCCTTCTGGCATTTGCTCGTTCGTCCCCTGGCGCCGACCCTGCGCCAGCCGCAAGCAGTCGAATTGACTATCCGAGCGCGGGAGAGCCTGGCGCTGATGCTGGCGAGCGGCGGCATCACCATTTTCATCGGCGGCGTCTGGGACGAATTGTGGCACCGCAGTTACGGCATTCCCTTCGGCGAAGACCTGTTCTGGCGGCCGCATCTGATGATGTATTTTGGCTTTGCCACTGCGATCTTCAGCGGCTTTTGGGCGCTGCTTTATCTGAATCGCCATCTGCGCGGCAACTTCCAACAGCGTTTCCGATCCAACCCAGCCGTCGGCTTGCTGATTTTGAACGCCGCGTTTCTGCTCTACGCCTTGCCCGCCGATCCCCTCTGGCACTGGATTTTCGGCGAAGACATCACCACCTGGAGCATTCCGCATCTGATCTTGCTAATGAGCTTCGTCTTGACACAATTGCTCGCGCTGGACCTTCATGTATCGACCAGGCGGCGACCTCAGTGGCGCACCCTATTCGGGCTGCGGCCAAGCGACAGTGTATCGCTGGCGATCCTCGCCGCCATCCAGTTGCTGTGGCTGCAACTGATGCTCATCGATTGGGACGCGACATTGATGGGCATCCCGTTGGAATGGCTTGATCTCTATCGCCCGGAATGGCTGCTGGCGGCGAATCTGCTGGCCTGCGTCACCCTCGCTGGCGTGCTGGCCACGCGCCTGTTGCGCTGTGCCGGCGCGGCGACGGCTGCTGGTCTGCTCGCGCTGGTCATTCGCATCGGATTGATCGAACTCTTCGACGCGGATATGCTGCAGTACGTCGCCTGGGTGGCGGCGCTGTTGCCCTTGCTCGCCATCGACATCTGGGCATTCTATTGCAGCCAGATCCACAAACGCGAGCCAGACTGGCGCGGGACCGCGGCCGCCATCATCGCCGCCATGGCCATGAACGCGCTAGTCATTCGCAGCCTGTACAATTTGGGGGATGCGGACAATCTGGCCTATGCCGCCTCGATCATCGTCACGGGCCTAGGCATGAGTTGGTTCGCCAATCGTGTGGCCGACGCACTGCTGCGACAGCGCATGGCGACCGCTGAGTCCACGAGCGAAGTCAAGCGCATCAAGCCGGCCGCATCCTTTGGCCTGCTGGGCATCTTTCTCGTCTTCATCAGCTTCTTCATCGTGACAGCGACTCCGCCGGTGTGAGTTTGTCCTGAGAAGCGCAGCCGCGTGCTACAGCGCGCATTTTGCGTTATGCTAGTCTTGACGGTTATCGAGGCTGATGAACGAACTCATGGTTACTGTGACCGCGCCGACCAAGGCATCCACCAACAGCCAAGCCAAAACCAAGCCGCGCCGCTACGACTATGACATCGTCATCATCGGTTCGGGACCAGCCGGACATCGCGCGGCCATCCAGTCGGCAAAGCTGGGCAAACGGGTGGCGGTCATCGAAAAGAAAACCTTGATCGGCGGCGTCTCGGTGAACACGGGCACCATCCCCTCCAAGACCCTGCGCGAAGCCGTCTTGCACCTATCGGGCTTTCGGCAGCGCTCGATTTATGGCGCTTCGTACACGGTCAAAGAGCATATCACCATGAACGATCTGCTGATGCGCGCCGACCATGTTATCCGCCACGAGATCGAAATCAACAAGGTGCAGTTGCAGCGCAATGGCGTCGAGCTCATCCCCGGCATCGCCACCATCGTCAACGAGCACACGGTGCATCTGCACTTCCTGGGCAAAAAAGGCGAAGACGAACTGACCACGCGCAACATCATGATCGCCGTGGGCACCACAGTCGCCAAACCCGACAATATCCCTTTTGACGGGCACACCATCTTCACCAGCGATGGCTTGCTGCGGCTGGATCATCTGCCCAAGACCCTGACAGTCGTGGGCGGCGGCGTCATCGGCTGTGAATACGCCTGCATGTTCGCCACGTTGGGCACGCGCGTCACCCTGGTCGAGCTGCAAGAACGGCTGCTGACATTCGTAGACCACGAGATTGTCGATGCCCTCGTTTATCACATGCGCCAGCAGCGCGTCACCCTGCGCCTGGGCGAAAGCGTGCGCAGCATCGACCATTGCGATACGCGTTATGGCAGCGGCGTGAAAGTCTGCCTGAAGAGCGGCAAAGAGATCGTCACCGAAAAAGCGCTCTATGCCATCGGCCGGCAGGGCGCGACAGCCAGGCTGGGCTTGGAGAATATCGGCATCGTCCCCGACAAGCGCGGTCGCATCCGCGTCAACGAGCATTACCAGACCGAGATACCCAATATCTACGCGGTCGGCGATGTCATCGGCTTCCCCAGCCTGGCTTCGACCAGCATGGAGCAAGGGCGCATGGCGGCCAGCCACGCCTTCGATGCCGAGCATTCGAGCTTCCCGCAGCTTTTCCCTTATGGCATCTACGCCATCCCCGAGATATCGACCGTGGGCGCGAACGAAGAAGAGCTGACGCAGGCCGGCATCCCCTACGAGGTGGGCAAAGCCTATTACAAAGAAATTGCGCGCGGGCAGATCCTCGGCGATACCATCGGCATGCTAAAGCTGGCTTTTCATCGGGAGAATCACAAGCTGCTGGGCGTGCACATCATCGGCGAAGGCGCCAGCGAGCTCATCCACATCGGGCAGACGGTCATGGCTTTCGGCGGCACGGTCGACTATTTCATCAACACCGTCTTCAATTATCCGACGCTGGCCGAGTGCTACAAGACAGCCGCCTTCGATGGCGTGAATCGACTGATTTAGGCGATTTTGCCACAGAGGCGCAGAGGGCACAGAGGTTTTTATTTGGGTCGGTAGATGAACATGGCAGCCGCTCCAGCCATGCCGCAGATGATGATGACGGCTGCTTCCCAAACAAAGCCTAAAGAGATGAAGTAGGCGCTGACAGCGATGAGTGCAATCGCCAGGATAATGCCGAAGCATTGGCTCATACGCTGAATTCTTGTCCGATGTCGTTGTCGTGATTCGGCTAGAGTCAGAAGTCGATCGGCGCTGCCCGGCAATACTGCCTCGTACTCGCGCATATGATCAGGTGGCGGAAGCAGAAAAGCCGCGGAGTCGCGTTGGGCGCTCACTTTGTTTTGCCCTTTTGCAGCCGTTTTTCATGCTGGGCAATTGCCCACCACATGTCCGCCCCGACCGCTTCCCAGTCGGCGCGCATGGCATCCGCATCAGAGCGAGCCAGTATTTTTTCAGTGAACTCGCGGCTTTCAGAACCTGTGAAGTCCATTAGGCTTGCGAGAGCTCGCAAGATAGAATTCTTAGGCAAGTAAAACGAATTGGCGATCTTGCGCTTGTCGAATGCCATGCCACCATCCCTCTGCGCTTCACCAGCGCCCACAAGTCAACATAACTTAGGTGTATAGTCTCAACTATACCATATAAGTATGTCCAAGTTAATAATGAGACGAATTTGCCGCATCCGCTAACCCCCCTCGGTCCCCCCGAAAAGTCGGGGGGAAGCGCAATCTACGGGATTGGGATTTAGCCGAAAGCGCAGCTAATCACGAGATAGAGCATAGAACACAAGGATTTTCCTCTGTGTCTCAGTGCCTCTGTGGCAAAGAATCTTAAATGCCTTTGTGCCCTTTGTGTCTTTGTGGTTAAGATTTGCATGACTTACTTGTGTTTACTTATGCCCGCCCGCACTTTGTCAATAACTCCACTCGCCCTCTGCTATACTCCAGCCGCATCAGCAAGCCGCGAGAGGCAAGCCATGACCAAGCGACTCTACTACGGCGACAACCTCGAGATCCTGCGCAGCCGCGAATACTTCCCCGATGCCTGCGTCGACCTGATCTACCTCGACCCGCCCTTCAACAGCAACCGCAATTACAATGTGCTCTTCAAATCCGAGAGCGGCGCCGACAGCGAAGCCCAGATCACCGCCTTCGAGGACACCTGGCACTGGGGACCCAGCTCCGAAGACACCTACGACGAACTCATCCTGCATGCCCCGCCCAAGGTCGCCACAGCCATCGAAGCGCTGATGAATCTGATCGAGCGCAACCAGATGATGGCCTATTTGGTCATGATGACAGCGCGCCTGGTCGAGCTGCACCGCGTCTTGAAAGCGACCGGCAGCTTGTACCTGCATTGCGATCCGACCGCGAGTCATTATTTGAAGATTATTCTCGATACCATATTTGGTCCGCAAAACTACCGCCAAGAGATTGTCTGGAAACGCGCGGCTGGACGAGCGAAGGGCAGCCAGTTTGCCGCACGAACTTTCGGTACTGACACGGATTCGATATTCTTTTACAGCAAGCAAGAAGACTATTTGTTTAACGCCGTCCACATTCCGCTCAAAGATGATGAAATAGAGGACAAGTTTCCCCACATTGACGAGCGTGGGCGGTACAACACTGATGTACCCATATTTAGACAACCTTCCATGGGACCGCGCCCGAATCTTTGCTACGAGTACAATGGCGTCCGCAACCCGCACCCTTCTGGCTGGCGTGTAAGCAAAGAGAGGCTTGCCGAAATGGACGCGCGGGGCGAGATAATTTGGCGAACGGGCAAGCGACCACTGCGCAAGTCCTATCACGAGAACTACTTGGGCAAGCCATTAGGCAGCTTGTGGGCTGATATTCCCAATGTTACTGGCGGCAAAGAACGGCTCGGCTACCCTACGCAAAAGCCGGAAGCCTTGCTGGAGCGCATCATCCGCGCCTCGTCCAACGAAGGCGATATCGTGCTCGATCCCTTCTGTGGCTGTGGCACCGCCATCGCCGCCGCCCACAAACTCGGTCGCAACTGGATCGGCATCGACATCACGCACCTGTCCATCGCCCTGCAGAAGTATCGCCTGCAAGATATGTTCGGCCTGGAATCGGGGGTGGATTACGAGGTCATCGGCGAGCCAGCGACTGTCGATGCCGCGCGGGAACTGGCGCAGGACTCTGCCAACGAAGGCCGCTATCAGTTCGAGTGGTGGGCGCTTTCGCTGGTGCGCGCCAAGCCGGTCGGCGGGTCGGCGGGTTCGCGCAAGGGCAAGAAGGGCGCGGACGCGGGCATTGACGGCATCATCAGCTTCTTTGACGAAGACGAAAAAGGCAAGAAGAAGCCGCAAAAAGTGGTCGTGCAGGTGAAATCGGGCAAAGTGCAGTCGGGCGATATCCGCGACCTGGTGGGCGTGCTGGACAGGGAGAAGGCGGCGCTGGGGCTCTTCATCACGCTGGAGCAGCCGTCTCAGGCGATGGTCAAGGAAGCGCTGATCGCGGGCAGTTATCAGTCGCCGCGCTGGGGCAAGTCGTATAGGCGCGTGCAGATCTTGACGATTGGCGATTTGTTCGGCGGCGCTGGGGTGGATATGCCGCCGCAGTACGCGAGTCATCAGCGTGCGGGGAGGTGGAAGCCGGAGGGCAAGCAGCGGGAGTTGGTGTGATTTGATTTAATTCACCACAGAGGCGCAGAGGGCGCAGAGCGTGTTGGCGGACTGATACACGTCGTAGTCTAACCCTTTCCCGCCGATCACTTGCACTGGTAATCACAGTTCACATATTGCACAATAGACACTGTGTTCTATGCAGTAGCGAGGTGCCCAAGTGACAAGCGCATTCATATGTTATTCGCGTGCAGATAAGGAGGTTGCAGATTACATTGCAGCCCAATTGCGCAGTAGACAAGTTGACGCGTTTGTCGACTATCAGAACCTTCGCAATGGTGGATTTATGAAGCAACTGGGACAGGAAATAGAGCGGCGGGATTACTTTATCCCCGTGATAAGTCCTTGCTCAGTGGCTTCGGATTGGGTACAAGCCGAGGTGACATGGGCATTTACCAATAGGAAGAGGCTGATTCCCATTCGCTACAAGCCCGCCGATATGGCTAATGTCTTTGTCCTTGATGCAATGGAAAGTGTAGATTTTGCTCAGTGGCATTCGAATAGAGACATGAATGAAGCCGTATCGCGTCTGATGAGCTTAATGAATGTGTCGACTGATCCTGCAACGGATGCCGAAATTCCTGAACCCGAACTCGTCAAGAGCAAGGCGCGCATAAAAGAAGCGGGAGAATCTCTAGACGCAGGAGACGCACCCCCTGCGCCGCCTTCCTTTACGAAAGGGGAGGTTCAGCGGATGTTTGAGACCGCTGCCTCTGTTCAGGACTCGGACCCCGAGCAAGCACTTTTTCTCTACAGCCAAGTTTTGGAATTCGACCCTGACTTTATGAATGGTGAAATAAAGGGATTCGTGGAACGACAGATAGACAAACTCAAACCCAACCGACTTCGAATACTCAAGGAACGAATTCAGTATGCAAGGGAGAAGGGCTATTGGGCGGATGTCAAGCAACTTGCGAATACGATTCTATCTGTCGATCCAAACAATCAAGAGGCAACTGCACTTATCAAAATCACCAACAAGAACGCTGAATGCGAGCCCGTTTATGAACATGCAAAGACGGCGAGCAAGAACGGAAACAATACGGCGGTTGCTGTGCTGATGCAGGATATCCAAGAGAGATGTCCAAACTATGGTGATCCGGCGGGGCTTCTAACGAACCAACAAATCTCTCGTCCGCTCACAGGCTACTTGCACGACAGTTACACGCTGATCGGTCATTTGGGCGCGATCAATAAAGTCGCTTTCTCCTACTCAAGCAAAGTGCTCGCAACCGCATCAGATGACCATACAGTGAGGATATGGTCAACCGCAACAGGAGAATTGCTAAACGACTTGTCGATGCACTCGGGTGGAGTGAACTCGGTCGCGTTTTCGCCAGATGAGAGCACATGTGCATCAGTATCGGCAGATGGAAAGGTGCAAATCTGGCACGTCCAAACATGGGAACGCATTCAGATGGTGAAGGTATTAACTTCTGCTAATGATGTAGTGTTCTCCCAAGATAGTAGTCTACTGATTGTAGGAGATGATAATGGACTACTGAGTATATTCAGCGTACCTGACCTTGCGTTTCTGAACGCTATCCCGGTTAACCGAGGACGACTAACAAGCCTTGATGTTTCGATTGACGGGCGACTTTTTGTTAGTTCAGTCCAGGAGCTAGATTATTACAACTCCTATAGTTCAATTGGCGTCTGGAATACGCGCAATTGGAATATGATAAATATGGACACTTGGAAGAATCATGAACGAGGAATCGTCAACAACATCATGATCTCCAGTGACAGCAAGTATGTAGCAGCCGTCGGCAATTCGCTCGATGTCTGGAAAATGCCGCAAGCACGCTCATGCTTAAGCGTAAATCTATCTCACATGGATGTACCGGATTTCGGAATGGGCTCTTCACGAGAGTCAGAAAGCCTAAAGGTCAGCGGTCAAGATCTTACGTTTATGCCTCAAGACTCATCCATGCTAATTCTTGCAGGAGCATACAACGAAGTGGGAAAAATCGTGATTCTGGACTTGACAGATAACAGTATCGTCTCGGCTCTAACTACGCACGATGAAACTGTCAATTCAGTTGCTGTTTCAAAAAATGGGCGAATGATCGCGACAGGGTCAGACGATTGCACAGCCAAAATCTGGCAATTGTAGTCTCTGACTTCTTTCGTCGTTTCTCTGTGCCCTCTGCGCCTCTGTGGTTAAATCAACCCACCCCAACCCCCGCAAACACGCGCTTCACGCTCTCTCGATCCTGCGTGAACAGACCTTTTGCCTATCCATGACCTGTATGCTATGCTCATCATGACTCAGCGAAAGGCTGAGACTTGAAGCGCGAAAGGAGCGCTCCTCATGCCCACCCTCAAGCCATCACCCACCGCGCCTGTGCCACGGCAACGAGACGACGCCGATCTCGATGAACTCACAGACGCCCAAATTGAATTCTTGGAAGACTTGCGCGTCAGCCTGATTCAGATGAAGAATGGCGATGTGATGCCCGCCCTCGAGGCCCTTCGCGAGATCGAGCGTGAGATCGAGCAGGAAGAAAATGGAAGTCGTCCTGACGCCTAAGTTCCGATCTACAGTCAAGAAGTTACGACGCCGCTATCGCAATGTGACGCATGATTTTACGGACTTAATTCAAGATTTGCAGGATGGTAACACGCCCGGCGACAGAATCCAGAATCTAGGCGGGGCGGAAGTCTACAAGGTGCGATTGCGGAATAGTTCCGCCCGTTTAAGCAAGCGTGATGGATTCAGAGTCGTCTATCATGTTGGTGATGCGCTAATCTCTTTACTCGTGATTTGCCAGAAGCCCCGATGTGCAGATGTCCAGCCAATACGAATCCGCAATTTGATGAGGGAACTCGACTTGGCATAGTTCACAAACAGCCCCTCTGTGCCTAACCCACCCCCACCCCGGCAAACACGCGCTTCACACTCTCTCGATCCTGCGCGAAGAGCAGCCCGGCGCTGACCTCAAAAGCCAGCTCGTCGGGAATCGCGCGCACCTCGAAAGCCCGCCCGTCCTCCTGCCCCAGCCGATTCAAGGCGAAGCGCTGCCATTGCGCCAGTTCCGTTTCTATCGCCGACTTGCTGGCGTCCGAAGTCTCTCCCTGACTCGTCGGGGAGAGATTTAGAGGGGGGTTGCTTTCGCCATGGGTCGGGGGGTTTACCGCCACATCGCCCCATGCCACCGGCGGCAGCTGAAAATAAGTCGCGCGCAGCTCGTTGATGCTCAGCAGCGGATAAGCCGTGCGGATTTCGTCCAGGCGGGCCTGTGTGTCGGTCGGGCGAATGTCGTCAAATGCCGCCACCAGCCCCTGCCCATAAAATGGCAGCATTTCGGCGCTGATCTTCTCGGCCAGGCGCACCAGCTTCGGGTATAGCGTGCGCTCGATGAACTGGCGCTCGGCGACTTTGGCATTGGCTTCGGTGGCGTTCTCGCTGACCAGCCCAACCGGGATGCCGTAGATATTCAGGATTTCATCGCGTTGCGCCCGCCGCCCCTGCAAGAAGTCCAGGTCGCTGTGGCTCAAGCCGATATGCTGCCATTGGACCGCTCCGCCGCGCAAGAAAGCTGTGCGCCGCGATGTGCCGCCATAATTGCTGCGCCATTCGCGTTTGAGCCGCTCGAAGTCGCTGTCGCTGATGAAGTCGCGGATGTTGACGATGCCGGCTGGCACGCCGCTGTCTTTGCCGAAACTGTGACGATTCCAGTCCGACATGTGGCGGTCGGAAAGCACGGCATTGCGCGCTGCCGAGACCGGCGACAAGCCATAGAAGTCGCTGCTGGGGTGCCAGCGCTGGAAGTGCAGCACTTCCACTGCCGAAAGCGGGATGGTCTGCCCGTCAATCTGATACAAATAGCCAGCCACCACGCGCGCGGCATCGGGCAGGACAGAGACGCGGTCGGGGCGCAGCATCCAGATCTCGCGCGGCATGCCCCGCTCATCGCCGACCAGCAACCAAAAGGCATTGCCATGCAGCTCCAGCGAGCCCAGCGTCTGTTCGATCAGCTCGAAGCGGCTGGTCAGCGGGTTGGGGCTGTTGAGCAGTTGCTCCAGCGGGTGATTGTCGATGCCGATGCGCTGCTCGCCCTGCAAACGATACACCTTGAGCGGGACGAGCGCGCCGGCTTCGGCAATGCGGTTGATGGCGATGTAGACCCAGGGCGACTGCTCATAGACGCGCGCGGAATGGGCGTCCAGCGGGGCGCTCTGCGGGATGCGCTGCTGCGCCGATACCAGGTCGATGTGCGGGGCGCGCCTGCGCAGACGGTCGCGAACATTGCCAAGCCAGTTGAACATCGGCTGCTCCTCTTTTTGGGTTTTGCAGCAGGCTAGCAAGATCGAAGACAGGAGGGGCGATTATTTGTGCGCGCCAAGAGCATGGAGCTTGCAGCTTCCCCCTGACCTGTCGGGGGATTGAGGGGGGTTAGGCTTGCAACTTCCCCCTGACCTGTCGGGGGGATTGAGGGGGGTTAGGCTTGCAGCTTCCCCCTGACCTGTCGGGGGGATTGAGGGGGGTTAGGCTTGCAACTTCCCCCTGACCTGTCGGGGGGATTGAGGGGGGTTAGGCTTGCAGCTTCCCCCTGACCTGTCGGGGGGATTGAGGGGGTAATCTAACAACCTAGCCCCAGCGCAGCCACGATATCGTTAAGCACAGGCAGGTCGCACCACAGATTCAGCATATCGACCAGCACCAGGGCGATGCCGGCGAAACAGACGAAGACCAGAACAAAGAACACGAAACAACCCAAAATCAACCAGGGCGAGGTACCGCTGCGTTCTTCGCGGGCGGCGTAGGGATCATAATCATAGGCGGGATACTGCTGGGGTGGCGGCGGCGTGGCATAACCGGGTTGTGGCGGAAAGGCGCCTGGCTGCTGGGGCGAAGCGGCGGGCTGCTCGGCTGGGGCGGCCGGCTGCTGGGGCGGGGCGGTGGGCGCTTCGGGATAAGCGGCATACTCGGGCTGGGCGTAGGGCTCGGCGGGCGGCGGCGTAATGGCATCGCTGGGCGGCTGCAATCCATAACTCAAATGGGGACCGGGCGTGGGGGCATCGGCGGGTTCGGCGGGCAGCAAATCGCTCAACCTGGCTTGCTTGCGCACCTGTTCCAGCGCCAGCACAACCGTATCGCCCAAGCCGATCATGTCGCCGACTTGCACGGGCGTCACACCAGCGATGCGTTTGCCATTGACGAAAGTGCCATTGGTAGAGCCAAGATCTTCCAGAGTCAGCCCATCGCCAGAACGTAACAGGCGCAAGTGACTTCGGCTGATTTCGCGGTCGTTGATGACGATGTCGTTGTTGATGCCACGCCCCAGCGTAGTGGCGTCCGTGCCGATTTCGAAGCTCTGATTCGGCTGGGGTCCGCGCCGCACAACCAGGCGAAAGCTGTCATTCTGCTGCATTGTTTCCTCCCCCCAAACTGCACCTGCCAGCTTCTGCGCGGGAATGGTCGCTGCGCCCAGTATAGCGCGTCCTGTTTACAAATGCTACAAATGCGAATGTACCTGCGGCAGCCATAGTTCCAGCAGCGCCAAGCCATTCACCCAGCGTCCTTGCCAGCGAACTTCCCAATGCAGATGGGGCGCGCTGCTGCGTCCGGTGTTGCCGCTGATGCCGATTACCTGCCCGGCTGCCAGCTTCTGCCCCGCCTGCACTTGCAGCGCCGAAAAATGCGCGTAGCCGGTATACAGGCCCAGTCCGTGGTCGATCAACACATAGTTGCCGCGGATCTCCAGTTGTCCAGCGAATGCCACCCGGCCGGCCGCCATCGCTCGCACCGGCGTGCCTGTCGCCGCCTGTTGATCCCACCCGCTGTGCCGAGTCTGTATGCCGTCATTCAGCGCTCGGAAGCTGCCGAATGGAGAGGCCAGCGCGCTGGACAGGGGCAACTCAAAACCGGCCGCATCCCACAGCGGCATATTGCCAGAATTTGCGGTTAATTCTGTGATGGCTGCCAATTCTGCCGATTCTATCGCCGGATCGACCAAGCCTGCCGCCGCGCCTTGCAATACAAATCTCTCGAGAGTGTAATTGGCACGCCTAATGCGCACGGACCGCGCAAAGGTCACCGCCTCGGAATCCAGCTGCGCATGCACCATCAGCGGATAATCGCGAGGCGGCGCATCCATGTCGGCTGCCAGCAGCGCATACCAGCCGCCCTCGGCAGGAAAAAACGGGACGGGCTCGCCGCGCCAGTTTGCCTGCGCAGAACCAATCCCGCCCCCCAGCAAGCAGAGCACAGCAATTTCGCCCTGCCGCAGCGAAGAAAAATGCCAATCCAGCTGGACGCCCGCCGCAAATTGGCTGGATGCCGGGATAGGCCGTGGCGCTGGCTGGGGCTGGGGAAGTGACATCGTTGGCGTGGCGCTCCGGTCGGTGAATAGGCGCCGATTAAAACACAGACAAGTTGCCTAGCGTAGGGGCGAGTCGACTCGTTACAGGTCAATCTCCGCAAATCTTTGCCCTAGTGCCTGTCATCATGCAGGCACTCTGGGGGGCGATCCACTGGGCCTCCCGCTGGATGCTGTCGCTGGCGGGAAGGTTAGAGGGGTTTCGAAGCGCGAGTGTGCTACACTAACCGCCTACCCAAACACAGCCAAGGAAACTGTCTTCATGTCTAGCGCCCAAAATCGCCACATCCTGGATTATCTTCGCCAGCATCAGCAGCAGATGGTGAGCGATTTGCGCCGCTTCATCGAGCTGGAATCGCCGACCTCGCACAAACCCGCGGTCGATGCCTTTGGCGCGGCGCTGGCTGAGGAATTGCGCGGGCTGGGCGGCGACCTCGAGATCATCCCCAAAGCCGAAGTTGGCGATGTGCTGCGGGCGCGCTGGAATCCTGGCGCTGGCGGCGTGGTCATCCTCAGCCACATGGACACGGTTTGGGATGTCGGCACGGTGGCGGGCAGACCCACGCGAATTGATGGCGACCGCATCTATGGAGTTGGCTCCATGGACATGAAAGGCGGCATTGTCATTGCGCTATGGGCATTGCGGGCGCTGCGCGAACTGGAGCTTTTTCCCACGCAGCCCATCACCTACCTGCTCAACTCGGACGAAGAAACGGGCAGCCGTCATTCCAGCGCGGAGATCGAAGCCGAGGCGCTGGCGCACGATGTCGTCTTTGTGACCGAGCCGCCGCAAGATGGCAAGTACAAGACGCAGCGCAAGGGCGTCAGCCACTATACGCTCACCGCTATGGGCCGGGCGGCGCATTCGGGCGCCGATCATGCGCGTGGGATCAACGCGATCGAAGAGCTTTCGCATCAAGTGCTGGCGGTGCAAGCCATGACCGATTACAGCATCGGCACGACAGCCAATGTCGGCGTCATCAGCGGTGGCACGCGCCCCAATGTTGTGCCAGCCGAAGCCAGCTGCCAGATCAATGTGCGAGCGACCTCACGCGTCAAGCAAAATGCAATCCACGAACAGATCATGGGCTTGCAGGCGCGCCATCCTGAAGCCAAGCTGTTGATTGAAGGCGGGGTGGGTGTGCCGCCAATGGAACGCACTGCCCAGATCGCCGCGCTTTTCAAACGAGCGCAGACACTCGCGGAGGAAATGGGCATCGCCCTGGACGAAGGCAGCACCGGTGGCGGCAGCGATGGCAACAAGACAGCCGCGCTGGGCGTGCCGACCCTGGATGGCATGGGCATTGTCGGCGATGGCGGGCATGCCATCAATGAATATGGCGAAGTCTCGTCCTTGTCCGAACGCGCCGCCATCATGGCAGCCATGCTGCGAGAACGGCACGAGGCGCTCGCCTGAATGACCCAATCCCTCAGCGAGGAAACATCACGATGAACTACCCGCCTTTTGAAATTGAGCAATTCTTCCGCCAGTACGAATTCAGTTCGCCCTTTCAGCTCAGCGCGTCGGATTGTGAACCGCTGACGCTGCCCGAGCTGTTGGAATACGCCAGCCCCGCGCGCCGCCAGCAATTCGAGACCCTGTGGCTGGGCTATACCGAGTCGCAGGGACATCCTGAACTGCTCGCTGCCATCGCTGGCATGCACGAGGACATCGAGCCGCGGCAGGTGCTGGAAGTCGTGCCAGAAGAAGGCATCTTCTTGGCTATGAACGCGCTGCTGGAAGCCGGCGACCATGTGGTTGCCATCTATCCCGCCTTTCAGTCGCTTTATGAAATCGCCCGCACGAAAGGATGTGAGCTCTCGTATTGGCAGCCACAGCGCACAGACGATGGTTGGTCATTCGATGTCGATGAACTGGTGGCGCTCATCCGCCCCGATACGCGCATGCTCATCATCAACTTCCCGCACAATCCCACCGGCTGCCTGCCCAGCCATGCCGACTTCGCGCGCATCATCGAGCTGGCTCGCGCGCGCGGACTGCTGCTGTTTTCGGACGAGATATACCGATTTGCCGAGCACGACCCGGCGGCGCGTCTGCCCTCGGCTTGCGAAGTCTATGAAAAAGCCATCGTGCTGGGCGGACTGTCCAAGTGCTTTGGCACACCCGGCTTGCGGGCTGGCTGGCTTATTTCGCGGGACGAGCAGCTGCTGCACGAATGCCAGGAGCTCAAGAGCTATACGACCATCTGCGCGAGCGCTCCTGGCGAGATCCTGGCGATCATCGCGCTGGAGAATTGGCAGGCTCTGGCGGCGCGCGCCATCGACATCGTCCAGCAGAACATCGCCGGCGCACAGCGATTCTTCGGGCGCTATCCAGACTTGTTTTGGGTCAGCTATCCGCGCTGTGGCACGATCTCGCTGGCCGAGCTAAAAGCCGATATGCCGGTCAGCGAATTCGCCGAAGCGATCGTGGGCGAACAAGGCGTGATGGTGCTGCCGGGCAATATCATGCAATTCGCCGGCAATTATTTCCGCCTGGGTTTTGGTCGGCGCAGCCTTCCCCAGGCCTTTGAGCCATTTGAACAATTCATTCACGACCATTGGCTCTAGGGCGTTTATTGGGGGGACTTGTGTGGGTTGGCGGGCGACCCAATGGATCGCCCCTATCACGCCCTCTTCTGGAAGACCGAGAGGGTAGAAAAAGCGCCCGACCCTACTCCGACAAGACGCGCTCTGCCTGGACGATGAAGCGGTCGACCATGTCATCCAGCGCGAAGAGTTCTTGCCCAATCAAGAATGTATGCACCTTGTTGTTGAAGTTCTCGTGCCAATGCCCGGGTATGGCGTCTTTGCCATAAACCGCGCCCCAGATGCTGCCAGCCGTTGCGGCCGTGCAGTCATTGTCCAAGCCCATCGCCACCGTCTCGCCGATGACCTTGCTGTAATCTTCGCCGCCGATGGTCAATCCCCAGATCGTCAGCACGGCATTGTTGATGGCGTGGACCTTGTGCATGCCGGGGTAGCGGGCATCGACAGCAGCGCGGGCATCGCGATAGTTTTTGATTTTAGGCGCTTCGTCCAGTGACCAGCGGACTTCTTGCGCCAGGTAACAATCGGCGGGGATCTCTTCCAAACCAATGCGCAGCGCCTCGAGCGGATCATCCACAGCGAAGGCGGCTGCAATGGCTGCCGAGAAATACATCGCCCCATAGATGCCATTGCGTCGGTGGCTGACATAGGCATCGCGATGGGCAAATTCCGCCGCTTTTTCTGGGTAGCCGGGGGCAGCGTATCCCCAGGGGTCAGAGCGAATGTCCGCGCCGATATACTGCACGCAGGGATTATCGACATCAGCCGCTTGCAGCGCTGGCATGCCCTTGCGCAAGTTGTCCAGCGCGATCCCCTCGGCTGTGAAGGCGAATGGCAAGTACTTGACCCAAGCCGCTCCCAGATCGTCGGTGGTGAAATCGAGCCCATATTCTTCCAGGATGAGCAGGCCCAACTGCGTGTAATTGATGTCGTCGTCGGTGGGCACGCCGTCCATTTTGGCGGGCGTGAAGTCTTCGCGCAGGCTGGTCTGGTATTTGTGTTCGTGCGGCTGCTCGGCCTGGCTCCAATAATCCACCAGCGGGTAGCTGTCGCCCAGGTAGGCTGCCCAACGTTCCATGCGCCCGACATCCCAGCCTTCCACGATTGACCCCAAGGTGCAGCCAGCGCAGCGCCCCAGCAGCGCGCCTTCCAGCCGATCGCGGAAGTCATCAGCCAGGGACGACCACATGCGCCGCGCCCCGGCCGGACGCAATGCCTGGATCTCGCCCAGGTCATCGGGTTCGGCTTGCGCCAGCATCTCGTCATCGGGCAGGGCGATCAGCTCGTCCAGTTTTTGCTGCAGCGCCGCCTGGATTTCCGCCATTTTCTCGGCGACGCCTTCTGCCCCATATTCGGTTTTTAGCATGGCATAGCGGGTGAGGGTTTGATCCCAGCCCGAAACAGCCTCGGGATAGTCGAAGAGTTGCATGATTTTCTCCTTCAATACCTGATTATTCATTGTCGGTTATACGATTCCAAACAGCTTCTGCGCATTCTCGCCGAGGATCTTGCGCATTTCTGCCTCGCTGCATGCTATTGTCCGCGCGTAATCCAGCATGACATCCATGCTGACCCAGGGATGATCGCTGCCAAAGAGAAGACGATCTGCCCCGGCGAAGTCCAGCGCATATTGCAGCGCCAGCGCATCGGGCGAAACAGTGTCCAGATAGACGCGCCGATAAGTCTCGCGCGGCGACTGCGTGATATGCTCGCGTCCGCGGCGTTTGACTTCGGTCTGCTCGATGACGCGCCCCATCACATAGGGCAAGACTCCACCAGCGTGTGGATGTACCACAATCAACCGCGGATGCCGTTCCATTGCGCCGCCCAATATCAGCCGCAGCATGGCGATGGACGTATCGACCATGAAGCCAAACATGGGGATCATGCTGTGTGCTTGGATGGCGCCTCCCCAGGTCGGCACACTGGGATGCAGCACCAGCGGCACACCCAACGCGGCGCATTCGGCATACAGCGGCTCGAAGCGCGAGTCATCCAGCGGCCTGCCATTGATGTGCGAAGGGGTAAAAACACCCCGTAAACCCAGTTCGTGAACAGCACGGCGCAACTCGTCAATCGCAGCCGGCACATCATTCAGCGGCAACGAGGCGATACCGGCAAAACGCTGGGGATGACGGGCGCAAAGCTCGGCGATGGCATCGTTGCAGAGGCGCGCGCCAGGCACAGCCAGTTCCTCATCCAGCAGGTCGGGGTTGGGGATGTTGACGCTGAGCAGGCTGATATCCACGCCGCAGCGGTCCATGTCCGCCAACTTGCGCGCCGGGCTGTAATCGTCCAGCGACAGGCGGAAGCGCTGCGTGCCATAGTCGATCAGGTAGGCGCCATCGCCGCCCGTACTGCGCAGGCTGCCGCGATTTTTCAGCAGCAGCTCGGCATATTCTCGTGGGAAGATGTGGCTTTGACAATCCATGACGAGGCTCATGAGACACTCTCTTGACGCAGCGGATCGGCGATTTCGACAAAGGCGCCACTGGCAAGCGACTCGATAGCAGCCTGGATGACCGCCAGCACAGTCAGGTTGTTGCGGCCGCTGAAGTGTGGCTCTGCGCCGCCGCACAGGTAATCATGCCAGCGATCGAAGAAAAGCGACCAGGGCTGGGTGGGCGCTCGCCCTCGGTCGAGGTCAATTTCTGAGAACGATTCGCCGCGCCGGGCAAATTCATAGGTCATCTGATTCTTTGACATGTGCAAGCCGCGGCAGCGCAATACGCCCCGCGACCCCTCCAGCCGCATCTCATAACAATCCGACTGCGATGAATAGCCAGCATGGTAGAGCAAGCGTGCGCCGCCCCGGCAGCGCAGCACCGCGTTGATCATGCAGGCGCTGTCATACGCCGACCAACTGGGCATGAAGCCATCGCAGACGATGGACTCTGGCACGAGCGTCGGCAAGACTCCAAACAGGCAGTCCAGATGGTGGCAGGTCATCTCCCACAGCACCGGCTGCTCGAATCCCGCCAGGTTTTTGGCTTGATGGCGCGGCTTGGCGTTGAAGAAGAAGATCTGCTCAATGCTGCCCAGCTCGCCGGCGGCAACGAATTCGGCGACAACCTGATAATGGCGGAAGTAGCGCATCTGCTGCCCGACGCAGAGCCGCAGGTCGTTCTCCGCCGCCAAATCGACCAGCGCGCAGGAGTCGGCATAGTTGTTGGTCAGCGGTTTTGCGACCAGGGGCGAGAGTCCCGCGAGCAGCGCCGCTTTTGCCTGGCTGTGATGCAGCTCGGATGGCGTATTGATGAGCGCGACATCGGCATTCGTCTGCTGGATGGCCGCGTCCAGATCGCTGAAGAGCGCCGATTCCGACAAGCCATACTCGTCCGCCGCGCGTTGCAAAGCCGCTGGGTTGATGTCGACCACCGCCGCGATGTCGTGCCAGGGCTTCTGCGCCAGCGACCGCAGCATCGAGCGAGTTACACCGCCCACGCCCACAATGATGGAGCGAATTGACTCTGCTGCTGCATCTCTCATTCTACTCTCCTGATTGTTGCGCTCTGCTAGCCTGCGAGGAGCGCCAGCAACTGTCCATGATTGTTGCGCACGGCATTTTTGCGGTCATTCCACTGATGCGGCTCCAACGTGTAATAGCCGGCGTAGCCATCTGCCTGCAGCGCCCGCACTTGCGCCGCCATATCGACAAGGCCATCGTCGATAGCCACCACACCCTGTTCCTGCGACCAGTTCTTGAAGTGCACGGCAACCAGCGCATCCCGCACTTGCTGATAACCATCGGGAAATGCCAGTTCGCCGGACTGGGCGGCGTTGCAGGGGTCCCACACGATGCCCAGGCCTAGCTCGCGCGCGATCTCCGCCAGGTTTGCGCCCGTGTCGCTGTAGATGCTGGAGGCATTTTCCAGCAGCACCTCGATGCCTTCGCGAGCGCAGAGTTCAACAGCGCGCCCCAGGTGCTCATAGATCTCGGCGGGGATGGCTTCGTCACGATCCCTGCGGCGGAAGGTGAATAGTGTCATGCGCCGCAGCCCCAGGCGCTCCATCAGGCGGAATGCCAATGGCAGGTCGTGGTCGAAGGTGCGGGCGATGACATCGGCATCCAGCGGACCCTTGAAAAAGCCAGGGCTGACGCCGATCAACTCCAGCTCGTGGCGAGCGACCGTCTCGGCGACTTCTTCTATGGCGCGCTGTGTAACATGCGGGAAGCGACCGCCTTCCAGCTTGCGCAATTCATAGGCGCGAATGCCCAGCGGGATGCAAAAGTTGACCGCCTCGGCGAATGAGTCGTCGGCTTCGTCGCTGATTATGGCGATTCGCTCTCTCCAGTTTGTCATGTCGCGCCTCCTGAAAGCCTGTCCAGCCATCTATTGTAACTGTCCTGGACCAAGCTCACCCCATCTGACTCATCCTCAGAACCTGTCGGCGGGATCAAGCGGAGCCTCCTTCAGCGAAGCCAGAATCGACGGCACATACCGCATCTGCTGCGCCATCGCCTTGCCCATGCCGCTGTGTCCGATGCCCACGGGAAAGCGCCCGATCACCTCCAGCCCACGCTGCAAGTAGCCGCCGATCTCGGCATCGCCCGAGACTGTCCAGGCCGCCGCCAGCCCCTCCAGCACCCATTGCGTGCATTGAAACTTGCCGCCCAACGTACGATTTGCGCAACTGGTATAACGGAAGTAGCCGCTGTCGTGATCGAAAGTGTTTGCTATCAACCAGCGCGCCCCGCCCACGATGGCATCTGCAACGGCAGAATCATGACTGTGTCGATAGTAGCGCATCAAGCCCGAAAGCAGCACGCCGACCATGAAGCCGGCTTCGCCCCGACAGCGCGGATAACCACAGCCACAATGACTGTCGGTCAGCATGCGCAGCCATCCGCCACCCGGCGCCTGCCTTTCCAGCACGCGCGCTACCAAGATGCTGGCGGCATTCAGCGCGGCGGGATCGTCCAGCCAAGCCAGGGCGCAGAGATGAATCAGATGCCAGCCAGCCTCGCGCGCATTGCTGAAGTCGTAAGCGTCAAAGAATCGCGCTTGCAGCAGCCAGTCTCGCGTCTTTTGCAGCGATTCAAAAGCCGTCTCGTCACCGGTCAACAGCCAATGCAGCAGCGGACCTTCGACCCAGGTATGCGACGGGATCAAGTTGGTGCCGCGCATCTTGCTGCGGAAGAATGGCGGCAGATAGCCACCCAGGTGCCCGGGGATGTGCATGGCCTGCCCGCCTGTCCTTGTCGCATCTGACGAAGAATTGATCGTGTCGACATCCGCCAGGTGTCGTGCCGCTTGCCTCGCCCAGACCGCCCAACCCGCATCGCCGCCACGCAGGAATTCGCTATAGCCGCAATAAGCCGAGTCGTATTCGTTGTTGCCCCAGGACCAGCCGCTTTCGCCATACCAGTCGCCGAAATTGAGCTGTCCATAAGCGCGGTGCCCTTCGCGGTCGTCAACGAAGGACTGCAGGGCGCGGTCAGTCAGCGATTCATAGCTGGGCAAAGGCGAATCGTGCCGAGCGCCGATGGGAGACAAGGCGCGCGTGCTGTTGAGATAGTCGATTGTCGGGACTGCCAGCGGCGGCGCTTCCAGCCAGTCGAAACCGCGCGTGTCATCCCCAAAGTCGAGCAGGATATCGTTGGTCAATGCCAGGCCCGCTTTGAGTTTGTAGCCGACTTCGTCGAGCCAGAAATACAGCCTGTGCGAGGCGTCATCATCGCCAGGCAATTCGCGTCCAGCGCGTTCGGGGAATAGGCCAATGTCGATGCCCTGCGCGTCGACCGTGAGGGCTTTGGGATAAGTCTGCCAGAAATGCGAAATGCCAATGCCCAGCGAGCCGGATTCGCCTTCCACTCGCACATGCCCAGCAGCGCGCCCGTCACAGACTTCTCCACAGATTTCGTGCCACTGGTCGTGATCATGGCGCAGTTGCCAGTCGTCATCGAGAGACCACTTCTGCCCTGCCTGCCCCACGCGCTGCCCAGCGAATGGAATGCGCAGGCTGAATTCTCGCAGCGACAGCATCGTGTCGGCTTCATTCGGGGCGGCGGCTTGCTCTGGCGCAAGCACTTCCAGCCGATGCGTCAGACAAAGGAAGCGCTGCCCGGCATAAAATCGCAGCCACAACTTGCTGCGCAACTGCGTGACTCCGCGCGCGTCCTGATGCTCGACAACGAAGGTCGCGTTGTCCTCATCGCGCTGGATCTGCTGTGGCGCGCTGGATCGCAGCATCGTGCCATCACCCAGCGCCGCGCAGAATCGCCAATCAGGAAGGCGCAAATCGTCCAAACTGAGTCCATGGCAGCTGGAACCTTCTTCTGCACGCCACTCGCTGTTCACATGCAGAGCTGCATCTGAACCATCAGCTGGCAGACGCGTTTCGATCAACGCCCACTGCACCGAGCCATCGTCCCAGCGACTCTGGATGCGCGCGCTGGCTGCACTATTCTCGTCCCCGGCGCGCAAGAGGCAGTCGTCCAGCTGTGTCGCAGAGCCGCGAGCAAATGGCAGCCCGAATAGCAGCGGGGCGCCAGACAAGTCGGCAGCGGCTGGACTGAAGATCTCCAGCGGCACGACGATTTGCCGCGTCGGCTGCTGCGCTGGCATCGTTGCGAATTGCTGCGATGCAGTCGCCGTATCGCCAGACTGGTCTCGTGCGCTGATATGGGCGATGTACTGCTGGTCGGGCAACAAGCCTGAGAATGCCAGCCGATGCAGTCTGCCCGCTCGCCCGCTCGTCACGCCGATTTCTTCGCCAGAGGCATCCACCAGACGCGCCTCGACCGGGACGGCATGGTCTGTCGTGAAATGCAATTCGACATCGAAGCAACCAGCGTCAGTCCTTCGAAGTCGATGATGCAGCTGGTCAATGCGCGGCACATAGCGGCTGGGCTGTGGACGTTCATGCAGCAGCACAAAGCTCTCGATGCGGTAGCTGCCGCTGCCCACCGCGCTCACCTGCAAGACTTCCATTTCGCCGATGAATTCGACCACCTGGTCAGCCACGATCAGGTGAAGGCGGTTGTCTTGACGCCGCGGCTCGATGCGCCCGATTTCCTTATCGCCCAGCTTCAATTCCAGCGGATGCTCTTCGCCCGCCGCCAGGTAGATGACGATGCCGATATAGCGCGGCCCCGTGTGGTCAGCTTGGTGCTCGATCGTCTGCCAGAAGCGATGCCGCAGCCGAGAGACGATCCCTGCCTGCGCCACAGGCCCCGGACGCACGATGCTCGGCACAGGATAGGCGCTCAAGCCCAGATCGGGCGTGAATGTATCCAGCTTTTCGCTGTCGATGGCGCGCCAGCTATAATTGCGCGGGTCATCCAGCAGCGCCTGGATGCGCGCCGGCTCTTTGATATCAATTTGTGGCAGCAAGTTCATTTATCAGTCCTGTTCACAATTTTGCGAATATAACGCTGATAATAGGGCAGCATAAAAGGTTTGCGCCGCCCTTTGAAATGCAGCACAGCCGCGTCTGGATAATGGCCGACCATCTCGGCGGCTCGCAGGGTGGAAAAGTTGTAGCGCGCGCAGGGCAAAAAGCGCAGAGCCAAGCCGCCCAGACGCCAGCCAAAGGAGTCGTCCCGCGCAAAGTCGACTTCGGCGAAGATCTCGCGCAGGGCATCCTGGTCGCCGCCCCAAACGCCGCTCTGCTCGTCCGCCAGCTGGAAGCGCCGCAGCCACATAGCATGAAAAGCCGCCGCATCCGCCAGCTGCCCGCCATGCGCGAAGTTGATGCCGGCGTTGATTGGCCACTTGCGTTCGTCTCGATACGTCAGCGCCACGGCAAACTCGTCCGCGAAGACATGCGCCAGGTCGCCGTTGATCAAGATGTCGTTGTCCAGAAAAATCACATGCCCGCTCGCTTCTCGCAGATAAGCCAGCCAGGCACGGGCGCGAGAGAGCATGGGCGCGCTTGCATCCAGCGGTAGCCGCAGGATCTCGGCCTTGGTCTGTGGCGGAAAAAGCGTGTGCTGGTCGCTGAGGATGACCTGATGGCAGCCGGGATGAAAATGCCGCGCAGAAGCGAACATGGTCTGGATGAAGCGCTGCGGTTCGGTAACGGTGATAGTCGATGTCGTCTGATGGATGCGGTCCATAGTCGCCGCGCTGACATCCATATAAAAGGCGGCGAAAGTAATTCGCTCAGTCAAAGAGCCGCTCCAGTTCGGGCAGCAAATCGGCTTTGCGCTCCATGCCGATGCCGGGCGTCTGCGGCGGCTGGATGCGCCCGTCCTGCACCGGGATGTCATCGCCGAAGCCGCCAAATGGCTGGAAGACATGCGGATAAGACTCGTTGCCATACAAGCCCAGCCCAGCCGCGATGTGCAGCGCGAACTGGTGCCCGCCATGCGGGATGCAGCGCCGCGCCGACCAGCCATGCGCCGCCAGCATATCCAAGGTGCGCAGGTATTCGACCAAGCCATAACTCAGCGCGGGGTCCATCTGCAAAAAGTCGCGTTGGGGACGCAGGCCGCCATAACGGACGAGGTTTTGCGCGTCTATGGTCGAAAACAGATTTTCACCTGTGGCCAGCGGCAAACTGGTTACGCTGGCCAGCGCGGCATTCAAGCGATAATCCAGCGGATCGCCCGGCTCTTCGTACCAAAACAAGTCGTAGGCTTCCAGGGCCTCGGCATAATCCAAAGCCTGCTTGAGGTCGAAGCGCCCATTGGCATCGACAGCCAGCGCGGCATTTTCACCGAGGACATCCAGCGCGGCTTCGATGCGGCGGCGGTCTTCGTCCAGCGATGCGCCACCGATTTTGATCTTGACCGTGTTGTAACCCATGTCGAGGTAGGTTTTGAGTTCATTTTGCAGCGCACCCAGGTCTTTGCCAGGGTAGTAATATCCGCCAGCCGCATACACAAAGACATCTTCATCGACCGCCCCGCCCCGATAGCGCTCGCCCAGCAGTTGATATAGCGGCAACCCTTCGATCTTGGCGACCAGATCCCAAAGCGCCATATCCAGCACGCCCACCGCCACCGAACGTTCGCCATGCCCACCCGGCTTCTCGTTGGCCATCATGATGTCCCAGGCTTTCGCCGGGTCGAAGTTCTCCCCAGCATCCGTCAACAGCGCATCTGGCGGCGCATCGAGCAAGCGCGGGATAAACCGGTCGCGCAATAGACCACTCTGGGAATAGCGCCCGTTGGAATTGAATCCATAGCCGGTGAGCGGTTTTCCAGCGCGTTTGATGTCGCTGCGAATGCCCACCACCGAGACCGTCATCTGCGAAAAGTCGATGAAGGCATTGCGGATGTCGGATTTGATGGGGACAACCCGTTCGGCGATGCCAGTGATTTTCATGTGGCGCGTCTCCTGCCGAAGCTGTCTGGCGCAAGGGCTTGATCAATGGGCACAGCCGGCACAGAACGCCAGGCTTCGCGGCGATTGTGCACGGGAAGGTCGTCTCCGCGCAAGCCACTGTGGCTTGGCTTTTCATACCTTGCAAAAAACGCCTCCAGTTGGCGCGTCAGCCGCTTGACGATTGGCTGTTGGGCCCGCTCCTCGTACAGATTAACCGTCTCGCGGGGGTCGCTGAGCATATCGTGCAGCAGATTCTCGCCGCCGGCATACCGTTTCACCAGTTTGTAATGCCGATCGCGGATGACGCGCGTCGTGCCATATTCTCCGAAATAGCAGTCAGGCCAGTCTGCGCCTTCTCCCTGCAAAAGCGAGCGAAAACTTCGACCAGGATAGTCGCTGCTGTCCTCTGGCCGCGCGCCCGCAAAGTCGAGCAGGGTCATGAACAGGTCACAGTGCGTTAGGAATTCATCGCGCCGCGCTCCTGCGGGGATAACTCTCGGCAGCTTGCAGATCAGCGGCACGCGGATGGACTCGTCCAGCATATTCAACGGCTGGCTGCCATTGCCCTTGCCCCAGATGCCATGATGCCCCAGGTTCAGGCCGTGGTCCGATGTGTAGACGACCAGCGTGTTGTCGCTTGCCTCCTGCGCATCCAGCTCGTCCAGCAAGGCGCCTACGCCCTCGTCGATCATGCTGACAGCGGCATAATACTGCGCGCGCGCTTCATGCGCATCGGCGGGCGGGCTGGGACGATCGCCAAATATGCCAAAAGGGTATGGCAGGTCATGGGGAATATCGCGAAAGTCGGCGTGGCGATAATGCGCGACCAGTCGTTCGGCGCGGTCTATCCAGGGGTTATGCGTTGTGGCATAGCCGACAAACAGAAAGAAGGGCTTGCCTGTGTCGCGATTGCGCAGAAAGTCGAGCGCAGCTTCGTTGATGATGCGCGTGTCTTGCCCGCGGCGGCTGCGCATCAAGCCCTGGTCGCTGTACAGGTTGCTGCGGCCAAAGTTCTTGGGAGTCCGTCGCCAGGCGCTGTACCAATAGTCAAAGCCGCTTTTGGGCGACTCGCCCGCGCCGCAATGCCACTTGCCACACAGCGCCGTGCTGTAGCCAGCAGCTTGCAGACGCTCTGCCAGCGTGGGGATGTCCGCCAGCCAGTCGGTAGCTTGCACAGCCGCGTCATCTTCGGCGAGGTGATCGTGCACGCCATGCTGCGAGGGATAGAGCCCCGTCCAGAATGAAGCCCGGGCCGGCGAGCACACCGGGCAAGGCGTGAAAGCCTTGTTCATCTGCGCGCCCGTTTCCGCCAGGTAATCCAGCGCCGGCGCGATGATCTCGCTGTTGCCATAGCTGGGCAAAGCCCACTGGGCGTGGTCGTCGCTGAAAAAGACGACAATATTGGGCGACATGCGGCGCTCAGGATTCGCGGACAAAGCTGATGCCGGCGAAGGGATTTTCGCGCGCGATATAGTCGTCCAGTTCGCTTGTGTCGCGCTGGAAGAAAATCTGGGCGGCGGGGGCGCGGCTATATGGATTCAAAGACAATCCACGCAGCGACAGAATATGTTTGGCGCTGGCAGGGAAGCCCTGCGCGACCATCACATCGTAAAAAGACAGCAGCGCCTCTTGCGCCGCAACCCGCACTTCTGCTGGCAGCGACAAATCGCAGACCTGGGCGCAGAGCTCGGGCGCGACAATGGGCATCCAGCCACAGAATCCACAGCCACCGGCCTCCATGGAAGCTGGCAGCATGCGCAGATTGGCTTGATAGATCTTGAGGGGGCTGCCGGCGCTGGCAGCAATCTTGGCGCGGAATGACTCCAACTGGCGGCTGGTCTCTTTCATGAAGAAGAATCGTCCGCTCGCTGCGACTTCGCCCACTTCCGCTGGTGTCAGGAGTCGGTGCTCTGGCTCGGGCAGTTCATAGATGCCCAGCCGGACATGCGCGGGCAGCAGTCGCGCGATTTCCTGCAGTTGAGCGCCCAGGTTGTCTGCGCTGGGCAGCAGTGACAGCGCCACCACCACAACATCCGTGCCTTGCTCGAAGATGCGCTGCAGGCTGCGCGCTTGCTGGTCGAGTGTCGCGCCGAAGTTGCCGACTGTCGCCAGGCGCATCGTTCCGCGCGGCTGCTGCGCTACAAATTGCGCGACCTGGCGGCGTTCTTCATCATCCAGCAGCAGCATTTCACTGGCTTGCCCCAGCGCCAAAACGCCGGGCAAATCCAGCGCGGCATAGAATCCCAGCATTGCGCCGATTGCCGCCAGATCGAGGCGGTCGTCTTCGTCAAAGGCTGTCAGCAGGATGGGCATCGCGCCATCGCGCAGACACAACTCAGGCATAGTAGATCTCTCCCTCTTTGGGCAACGATGCCATCAGTTTACCCACGATAGGCCCGCGAACACAAAAGCCAATGTCGATGTAGCGATATTTGCATTTTCTGCGCGCGACTGAGTAAGATACTTTCGGCTACAATCTGCATCCATGCCACAGTTGCCGCGTGGCGAATCGTTCATAATCCTAATGGAGGATGGTATGACTCGCAAATTGCTTTGTACGTTTCTTGTATCGCTGCTCTTGCTGCTCGGCGCGACTGGGGCGCTGGCGCAAGACCAGGAATTGCGCATTGCCACGGGCTCGTCTGGCGTGGCGAACTTCAGCTTCCAGATTCTGTCGGCTGGCGGCGATCAGCAGAACTGGATCACTTTCCAGTCGGTGCCGCCGCTTTACTTTGATGTCGACTTCAACCTGAATACCGGTTACTTCGACAGCTGGACACAGAGCGAAGACAGCAAGAGCTGGACGTTTAATGTGGACCCGGCCGCGCGTTGGTCGGATGGCACTTCCATCACCGCGCAGCAAGTCGTTGACTCCTGGCAGGTGCAAGCTGCGCCGCTCAATAGCGTCGGGCGCATCCGCACATACCTCGGCAATGTAGTTGGCTTCACCGAAGCGCGCGAAATGGCGGCAGAAGATGCCATGACCGTCGAGGTCAGCGGCTTGTCTGCGCCAGATGACTCGACTGTCGCTGTCGAGCTGGTGCTGCCCGACCCGATCTTCTTCTGGCGCATCGCCACCGCGCACATGGCCATCGCCCGCGCCGAGGATGTGCTGGAGCACGGCTTCAACGAATTCTGGAAGCCCGAGAACAACCCGATCGTCAACGGTCCCTTCATCCTCACCAGCTTTGACGCCGACTTGAAGACAGCCGAGTTGACGCCCAACCCCGAGTGGTGGAAAGATGGCCCGCTGCTGGACAAGGTCTCTTTCATATTCGTCACTGACCAAACGCAGGTCGGCGCGATGGCGCTGAATGACCAGATAGACGCCAGCCTGGCTGCGGCGCCGTCTGTGCTGCGCCCACAATTGCCCGACTACTTCCGCCAGTTTGACGCCATCGGCTTCAACACCTTCTGGATGCAGCCGACTCGCGAGCCGACCAGCGACCCCCATGTGCGCGAAGCCTTGATCAAATCGGTCGACTGGAACGCCGTCTTCCAGGCCGCCTTCCCGATCGAAGGCAGCGGCGTCATGACTACGCAGACCTTGGACGACATCGTCACCTGCCAGAATCCTGACGCGACCGGCTATCCCTTCGATGTAGAAGCCGCGCAAGCCGCGCTGGCCGCATCGAGCTATGGCAGCGCCGAGAACTTGCCGAAACTGCGCGTAACCCCGCGCGGCAGCAACGAGTTCAACAACCGCGCGCTGACAGCCGTCATCGAATTCTGGCGTCAGAATCTGGGCATCGAAAATGTTGAGTTCCAGCAGGATCCCAACAGCTTCGGCGATGATTACGACAAGATCAACCTGAGCCGCGACGATGTGGTCATCCGCTTCCCCGATGCCGCGACCTATATGTGGGCGGCCGGACATTCGGCCGGTCCCGTACCTGGCAGCTCTATGCTGGCTGGCTATCACAACGAAGCGCTGGAGGCAGCCGTCGATGAAGCGCTGACGCTGGCGCCCGATGACCCGCGGCGCTGTGAACTGGCGCTCGAGGCGCAGATGCACTACGAGAACGACTATGTCATCATGCACTTCGGCAAGCCGCTGCGCACCGCCAATGCCCGCGAGCATGTCAAGGAATATTACAGCGGCCCGGATGTGAGCGTCATCGAACCGTGGAAGATCTACATCGAACGGATGTAGTTCGCTTTTCTCGCAAGGTTGTAGGGGCGACTCACAGAGTCGTCCCTGCACGCATCAGCCGCAGTACGCGCGGGGGCTGAAGGACACAAGGATTGCACCATGGCAACTTTCTTGCTGTTGCGCTTGCTGCGCTGGTCGGTTGGGCTGTTGCTCATCCTCTTCATCACCTATGCCATGATGTATTATGGCGCGGGCGACCCCATCCGCATGATGTTCATCCAGGGCGAAGACTTCGACACCGAAGACGAAGTGGTCATGCTGGCGTTGCGCAAAAAGTATGGCTTGGACGAACCCTTCCTGGTGCAGTTCGGCAATTACATGAACAACTTGTTTCAAGGCGATTGGGGGCGTTCGATCCGCCTGGAAGTCGACCGTCCCGTGCTCGATATCGTGCGCTTTCGCCTGCCCATCTCAATGCAGCTTGGCTTCGCCGCGACCCTCATCGGCGCAGTGTCTGGCATCGCCTTGGGCGTATGGTCAGCGCTGTATCACAATCGTCTGCTCGACCGCTTGATCGTCAGCAGCGTGCTATTTATCAATGGCATACCGATTTTTGTCACTTTGCCTATGCTGCAGCTTCTGCTCGTCTTGCAGCTTAAGCTGATTGATGTGCCCTATGGCTGGAACGGGCTCTTTCACATTGACGCGGCGTTGCCTGTGGCGGTGATCTCCATTGGCGTGCTTCCCATCATTGTGCGCCAGACGCGTTCGGCCATGCTCGAGGTGCAAAGCCAGCAATATGTAACCACTGCCCGCGCCAAGGGCGTGCCAGAGAACGCCATCATCTTGCGGCACATGCTGCGCCCAGTTTTGACGCCGGTGGTAACCACGCTGGGTCTCATCATGATCGGGCTGATCAATGGTTCTTTGTTTGTTGAATACATCCTGAATATCCCCGGCTTTGGCTTGCTGACGATCGAGGGCATCAAAAAGGTCGATTATCCGATCATCATGGCGGTGGCGGTGGTCGGCACGTTGATCATTTTTGTGAGCAACTTCATGGTCGATATCATCTATCCCATATTGGATCCACGGGTGCGAGCGCAATGAGCGAAAGCCTGCCGGGCAGCAAAATCTCGCGCGTCGTTGACGACGGCAGCATCCAAAGCGGTGAGCAGCGCAGCTTGTGGCAAGACGCCTCGCGCCGCTTCCGCAAAAATCGGTTGGCTGTCTGCGGCTTGCTGGTCGTGCTTTTCTTCTTGGTAACGGCGGTTTTTGGTCCGCATGTCTCGCCATACGACTTCCTCGAACAGAATATCGCGCGCGCCTTTCAAGGACCATCGGAAGAACATTTTCTGGGCACAGACGACCTGGGGCGAGATGTCTTCAGCCGTATGCTGCATGGCGCGCGCACAGCCGCTTTGGTCGCCTTTTTCACCACAGCCATCAGCCTGTTGATCGGCGTGCTGGTCGGCACCTGGTCAGGCATCCGCGGCGGCCGCACCGACGAATTCTTGATGTGGATCAGCGATTTGATCCAAGCCATGCCTGGCCTGCTGCTGGTCATCCTCATCAACACCACCTTGCGCCGGCCCATCATCAACGCCTTTGACGATCTCTATATGCAGACGCGCGACCCCTTCTTTTTGAATACATTGTGGCTGGATTATGTGCTGGTCTTCAGCGCGCTGGCATTGATCGGCTGGCCCGGGCTGGCGCGCCTCGTCCGCGGGCAGGTGTTGAGCATCAACGAAGAAGATTATGTGCTGGCGGCGCGGGCGATCGGCGCATCGGAAGTGCATATCATGCTGCGTCATGTCATCCCCAATGCGCTCGGTCCACTGGTGGTCGCGGTGACAGCCAGCATGGGCGGCGCAGTTACGCTCGAGGCTGGCTTGAGCTTCCTGGGCATCGGCATACAACCGCCCAATGCCAGCTGGGGCTCCATGCTGGAAGAAGGCAGACGTTACTGGCAGATCTTCCCGCATTTGATGCTGATACCGGCGGTCACCATCGGCGTGATCCAGGTGTCATTTGTCTTCCTGGGCGATGGTTTGAACGATGCCCTCGACCCGCGCCGCAATACCTGAGCAGGCGAAGATGAGAATCACAGATATCCAGCTGCGCCAATACCGCTGGCAGCGCGAAACGCCAATCCGCAATGGCATGCACAGCTATGCAAGCAGCGGGCTGAGCCTGCTGCAAATAGATACCGACGCGGGCTTAACAGGCATCGGCTGGGCGGGCCTGCCACAGACGCAGGGCATGGCAAAGGTGGGGCAGGGACTGCTCGAGCACTTCAAGCCCCTGCTGATCGGCGCAGACCCATTCAATTATCGGCGCATCTGGGAGTCGCTTTGGGTGCCCAAGCTCGTGGGCAGGCGCGGCCTCAGCACGCGTTTCATCAGTGGCATTGATATCGCGATTTGGGATTTGCTGGGCAAGGCGACCGGCAAATCGGTGCACAAGCTGCTGGGCGCGGCAAGAGACCGCGTGCCGGCCTACATCGCTGGCGGCTATTATGAAGATGGCAAGGGCTTGCGAGATCTGGCTGCGGAGATGGAGGAAAACCTCGCTCTCGGCGCAAGAGCGGTCAAAATGAAGATAGGCGGCGCGTCCATCGCCGAGGATGTTGAACGAGTCCGCGTCGTGCGCGGGGCGATCGGCGCTGGTATCAAGCTGATGGTCGATGCCAACTGCGCCTACAGCCGGCGAGAAGCCATCAACATCGCGCGGAAAATCGAGCCATACGATATTTTCTGGTTTGAAGAGCCGCTGCCCGCCGATGATTATCGAGGCCATGGCAAGCTGGCCGACGCCACCTCGATCCCCATAGCCACCGGCGAAAACGAATATACGCGCTATGGCTTCCGCGATCTGATCGCCAACGATGCCGCAGCCATCTACAACGCCGATGCGCAAGTCCTGGGTGGCATCACCGAGTTCATGAATGTCGCCGCTTTGGCTTCCGCGCACGAGCTGCATATCGCGCCGCACGGAGACCAGGAGATCCATGCGCACCTGGTCGGGGCGATTCCCAATGGGCTCATCGTCGAATTCTATCGCGAGACGGTCGACGCCAACCGCGGGCACATCTTCAACGAGAGGCTGCAATTGGACCAAGACGGCTGCCTGACGATTCCCGACCGACCGGGCTTGGGCGCAACCCCAAATTTCGACTTTTTGGAACGATTTCGAGTGAACTAAAGACAACCATTCAACGAGAGGAAGCGATTCATGTTCAACAAACCCTGGACGGGCGTGCTGCCAGCCACGCTCTGCCCTTTCAACAGCGACGACTCCCTGGACGAAGGCGGCTTGCGCGAGTATGTGCGCTATCTGGCTTCGGTGGACGGCGTGACGGGCTTGGTCTGCAACGGACATACCGGCGAGGTCATGTCGCTGCGCAATCACGAACGCGCCCGTGTAACCCAGATCATCGCCGAAGAAGTAGGCGACCGTGTAAAAGTCGTGTCCGGCGTCTGTGCCGAGGGCAGCGATGAAGCCATTGCCCAGTCGCTGGCTGCAAAAGATGCCGGCGCAGATGCTATCTTGCTGATGCCGCCGCATCACTGGCTGCGCTTCGGACGCACCAGCGAAACCGCCGTCGGTTACTTCCAGGATGTGGCAGAAGGGGCAGATATCGACATCATCGTGCATCAGTATCCCGCCTGGACCAAAGCCGGCTACAGCCTGGCCGAGATGCTGGACATGACAAAGATCGAGCGCGTCGTCAGCATAAAAATGGGCACGCGCGAGATGTCCCGCTGGGCTTATGACTACCGCAATCTCAAGCAAGCTGCGCCCGAAGTCAGCATCATCAGTTGCCAGGACGAATACTTGCTGGTTACCCTGCTGGATGGAGCGGATGGAGCGCTGGTCGGTTTTGCCGGCTTCGTGCCCGAGTTGATCACCGCATTGGTGCGCGCGGCGCTGTCTGGCGACCTAGAGCAAGCCAATTACTTGCAAGACAAAGTGCGCCCGCTTTCACAAATCGTCTACCGTTTCGGCGAGCCTTCCAGCGATGCGCACCAGCGGATGAAATGCGCCATGACATTGCTGGGCAAGTTCCCGTCCATGCACATGCGCCGTCCGCTGCGTCCACTGCCACCCGAAGAAGTCGCGCGAATCGCCGACGAGCTGGAAGCGGCCGGCTTTGAAGTGGTGGCGAAGGCGGTCGCCTAGATGGCGCGAGGCAGCACTAGCCTGTCCGAGACGCGCAGTTTCAGCGATGAAGGCACGGGCGCGCGAATCCGCCAGGTAACCGACCAGCCCAGCATCCATCATCATCCCTTCTTCTTCGTGCCCGCCTATGATGACGCCATGGCGCGGCTGATTTTCGTCAGCCACCGCAGCGGACGGCCGGAAATCTTTGCCGAAGACCGTACCACCGGCAAACTCGTGCAGCTGACCGAACGCGCCGGGCTGGCTGAATATTCTGTATATCCTTCACACGATGGGCGCTGGGTCTATTACACAGCCGGGACGGGCGGCTACCGCGTCTGCACAGAAACACTGCGCGAAGAGCAACTGCTGGATTTTGGGGATGTGCGTCTGCGCGAGGATGGCATGGTCGCCGATGCCATGGGCACCACCGCGCTCAGCTTTGATGACCGCTATTGGGCGCTGCGTTTCAGTCAAGATGGACGCGCCAACCTGGTCATCATCGACACCAGCAGCGGGGCTTGCGATGTCATCCTGGAGCGCGACGCGATCGCTCATTTGATGTTCTGCCCCGATGACAGCGACCTGCTCTATTACGCCGGCCCCTTGACCGACCGCGTCTGGGTCATCGGGCGCGATGGCGGCGACAATCGGCGTCTGGTTCAGCGTCAGCCCGGCGAGTGGATTACGCATGAGGTGTGGATCCCCGGCACGCGCGAATTGGCTTTCGTCGACTGGAACAAAGGCATCCGCGCCATCCATGTCGATACGGGCGCAGAGCGGCGCGTCACCTCTTTCAACGCCTGGCATGCTGTCTGCAATCCCACCGGCACGTTGATGGTGGCCGATACCAACTTCCCCGATATCGGCATCCAGCTATTCAATGCGCGCGACGGCGTGGGCGCTCCCATGACGCTCTGTCACCCCGAAGCGACGAACGAAGGCGCGCACTGGGCGGGATCATTCCCTTATGAGAAGGGTCCAATAGCGGTCTATGCGCCCCAACACACACATCCGCACCCGTCGTTTTCGCCCGATAGCCAGCGCGTCGTCTTCACCAGCGACCGAACAGGCACAGCGCAAGTCTATGAAGTGGAAATCCCACCAGACACGATAGAAAGGCTCCAAGATGGGACTGACTGAACCGCTCTCCGTCGCCCTGATCGGCACGGGCAACCGCTCCAAGACAACGTATCGACCGCTTTTTGATTATCTGAAACCCTGGATAAAAATCTCCGCTGTCTGCGATCCCGTGCGCGAATCGGCTGATGCTTTCGCCGAGTCGCTTGGCGTGCCAGCTTTTTACGATCTGCATGAGTTGATCCGCGCGCGACCCATGGAAGCGGCCTTTGTGGTCAGCCCTATCCCCTCGCATCACAGCATCTGCTGCACATTGCTGGCGCATGGCGTGCATGTCAATGTCGAGACGAGCATGTGCAGCCTGCTGATTCAAGCGCAAGAGATGGTGGCGGCGGCGCGGCAAAACAAGTCCATCCTGCGCATCGCCGAAAACTTCTTCCGCTTCCCCTTCGACCGCATGATGAAATTGATCGCGGCGGACGGATTCATCGGCGAGGTCAAGCGCTTGACTTGCTGGCACGACCACACCGGCTTTCACAACAATTCCCGCTGGATACATTTTTTTGGCGCGCACCCGCATGAAGTGCAAGCCATCGCCCACGAAATGCCAACAGCCGGGCATTATCAGCTGGCGCATCGCTATCACGAGACAGAACGGTATCGGGCGCATTTCTTTTGGTTCCCCGATGATGCCCTGGCGATCGACCATGCCGGCAACATCAAGAGCATGCTGGGGCGGTATCCGCGGCCTGGCTATACCGAGCTGGCGGGGGCGCGCGGGGCGATCGTGCAGCAGGCGGCGGCTGGCTGGCATGGGCAAGGCGAAGTGCGCTATTGCACGGACGAGGCTTTGGGGACGGGCGGGCGCCACGACTTGAGCTATCCGATCGTGCATGTTGGCGATGGTCGCGACTGGCTGTCTTCGCATGTCGATCTGCCGGGCAGGCGCATCGAGCATGTGAATCCATATCGGCTGGGCGCGAGCGCATACCACCGCCGCAATTATTACAGCGCCGCTGTCATTGGGCACATCGTCGACTTCGCCGAGTCCGTGCGTGGCTTGCGCAAAAGCGAATATACAGACGAAGATGCGCTGATGGCGATGATGATGGAAGTCGCCACGCGCGAATCGGCGCTGCAGAAAGGCACACGGCTGCAACTGCCCTTGATTGGCGAGCTGGAATCGGAGGTGGCGCTGCGGGCAAGCCTGCGCGAACAATATGGCGTCGACCCGCTGGATATCGAGGGCATGCTGGCGATCAGCTATCCGCGACCGTAGCACAATTTCCTGGAAGTACAGAGAGCCGCGTAAAAACAGACGGATGATTTGCATTGCGCGCAAGCGTGTTACATTATCATCAGATTAGCGAAATTGATTTCGTCAGTGCGAAAGTGCCATGCCCATCACCATTGAAGACCTCGCCAGCAAGCTCGGCGTCTCGCCAGCGCTGGTGGCGGCCATCTGCTAGAATTGCTGACGCGCCTGGATGAAACGGGTTAAACGTCGAAGAGATTTCGGCTACTGCACAACCGCAAGTATCTTAATGTGACGCAATAACAGTTGCAACCGTGTCAAATATTTCTACTAATCAAACGCAAAGGATGCTGTCATATGCCGTATGAGATGCATAGTGTGGTTCAGAAGGCATACTTGGAAGTTCACGAGTGGTTGAAGAATGAAAAGCTACGTACTCACGGTTACATGGATGTATTTAAGCCGTGCCCTGATAAAGTAGATATGGTACATGTCGCGGCTCAGTTTGCATCGTATTTTGCAACACATCACTTCAAGAACAAGTTCGCGTTTGAACAGATTGTTGCCTCTGACTCAATTGTCGACCAACTCAGACGCAACCCAAAGATAGTCGCCATCGACATTGGGTGTGGAGGTGGAGCAGCCTCAGCCGCTCTTGTTGCTTTGATCTTGGAACTTCAAGCGAATGGGCGTCTACAGCAAGACATAAACCTCACTTGTATCGGTGTCGATCCTGCTATCAACGTGCTGGGTGTCTACAATATGCTTATGAATCAAGTAATGAATAATCTACCGGCGTCTTCGATCACTCTTACACTGCGGATTGTTGACAAACCTGTATCGGAGTCGGTGACAGATCTGGACCAGCATATGAGGAACCTACTTGGAAAATGGCGACAACCTGCCCTAACTCATGTTTTCTTGATGCAATCAAATATCGTTTCCCCACTTGACCGGCTCTATGTGGACCAGCAAAAGCGCCATAAGCGATTAACATTTCTTGATGTGCCTACCGAAGCCTATCTTGCTGATTCAAAGTTTGGATCGCGCGAGTCACGCTCGTATCGTCAACTTTTCGGACAGTTGCCTATCGATTACTTGTACGCCGTTACAGTAGGTACTAATGAACCTAAGTGGGACGACTGTGTATCTCAGATGGGCTCTTCTATCGAAATCGCATTCAAAGGGCACTCGTTAACGCAAATGGCCGACAGCACTCATAACGTTTCATTTCACAACCCTGAAGGCAGCTACTGGTGGAATAAGAATCCTAGATGCCGTAAGGCAGTGCCTATTTCTTTCCCGGTGGACGTGAAAATGATACAAAATACGGGACTGGGTGGAGACTTGGATTGGCATTGTATTATTGACATCGACAACCTGCGTCTGGCTTGGGCGCGTGTTCGTTCGATACGTATTAGAGAAGCCATAAGTGATCAGATTGAAATACGTCTATTTGAGAGACATTTAGAAGACAACCTTAAGCGACTTCAGTTACAGTTGAAATCATATGACAAATGTGTGGCCATGACTGACGACCGCTTATCATATGAGTTTCCAAAGAGAGAAGATAGCGGAAGACCATATGTACTTCCTCGTCTGGAGGAAGACATAGTGTCTGTGGCAGTTGTGCAAGTACTCGGGCGACTGGCATTTGGGCTTCAAAACACGAGCTTTGCTTATCGGCCGCACGACAACTTTCCGCGTTCAACTGAACATCTCTATCGCTCCTGGTTTGATGCTTACCGTCGCTTTAAGGACGAGGTGTCGATAGGCGTAAGTCTAGAGACCAACTGCAAGGTTCTGGTAACCGATATCGAGAGTTACTTCACAAGCATCAAACAGCGGCGACTTGTAGATACTGTAGTGCAAGAGCTAAGGACGCAAAGTTCAAGGGTAAAGTGGTTGCTAGAGAGGCTGTTTCTGGTCGACTTAGACGGTCACGCGTGTGGGCGCGGTCTGGCTCAAGGTGCCGCGGGTTCAGGGTTCTACGCAAATGCCTTTCTTGCCCCATTGGACAGCAAGTTCGGATTTAGTAGTGTCCACTACTACCGATACATGGATGATATATGTTTGGTTATACCGAAAGGCGTTGACTTACAGGGCGAAAAGTCGCAATTGGATAAAAGCCTAAATGTGCTCGGTCTCGAGCGAAACTATGATAAGACTACACCGTTCGATCATTCCAAGAGTTTTCGGGACTACTGGGATTCTAACTTCCAACTTGACGATATTTCAGCGAGGTTTACAAAACTGACAAACTGCCTTTGGTACGCAAATTGCGATTACAGAACAGAGGCAATGCAAAGCTCAAACTGGTGGGATGTAATCGACTTGTATCGTAAGCATTTGCGCTCGATCGACATTTACGTGGAGGCAGATCGGCTTAGCAGGAAGTTACATCAATACTTGAGCAGGCGCAAACGGAGAAATGACCAGAGAAGCGGACTCGTTGAGAAACTGGAGCTTCCGGCGATGAACTCGACTGAATGGGCGCGGCAATTCTTGAATGACAACAAAGGTTGGGACGCAAAGAGGGTCTGCGTAAAAGCTGAACTGGACTCCAAGCTCCGGTCAGCCTATGACGAGTTGCTACGCGTGGGAAGTGAAAATGTGGCACATGAAAAACGGAGAAGGGAGCTAACATCGGTTGTAGTTTTCTGTGCTAATCGCTTACCCAGACTAGGAATAGCGGGGGCAGAAGACATACTGACCAAGATTCTCCGTGATCGACCAACGACTATCAGTCAACCGGGATATATTCTGCGGAGCTTGGCTGACCAAGGATTCTCGGATAAGGTGCTCGACCTCATGAAGCACTACGCTGATTCAGATTTTCCGGCGGCACCGTATTATTTGGCCCTGGCAATCGAGGCTGTTTGTCACTTAGCGGTCATAGAAAATGATGCTGCTCGCTGGATTATGAGTTTAGCTGTGGATACGACACAACATGCGATTGTAAGATTGAAGGCTACCGAAACTCTAGCGAGATCTCCTCTAGATATACGCATGATTCCTACAGAGAAAATTCTGAAAGTTGTCAAAGATGAGACATCTACGCGCTTAGTCAAGAACTACTTGCTGTTGCTGGCAAAGGGCGGTTGTGACGTGGGCGATATCATTGATCGAAGTGACTACCTAATTCAAACTGTACGTCAGGTCGGAGAATCGGGCAGAATTACGGAATTGTTCAAATGTATAGAACCTGACATTATCAGAAAACGTTATTACGGTTGGGAGTACGCAGACGACTCAACTGAGTATTCCGTAAGCGGCTACTACTGAGTTTTGCCGCATTATACCAATATCATCACATGCACTTCGCGCGGACCATGCGCGCCTTTGACCAGTTGATGCGCGCGACCTGCTGACGACCAACTGGGTGCATATTGATATAGTCGATGCAAATGGGCGTGGACATCTTCGACCGTTATCGGCAGTATCGGCGGGAGAAGAAATGCAGGAGTGTGTGACGATGGCAGATGATCCGAACAATGCGGCAGACCCGCGCGGACAGGCCTCCGAGCCCTCCGCCATCGCCCACGGCGCGAACATCATGCCCAGGGACTATGCCATTTCGTTGGCGGCAAAGGGCGGCGGCGATACGCTGCTGCGCAATCCTGGCACACAGCGCCAGCAGCCCATGCGCGGCTTCGAAGCCACCTATGTGGATATCATCGACTACATCGTGCGCATCACCCACCGCATCTGGGAAGAAAAAGACATCGGTTATATCTACGATACGTACCGCCACAACTCGCGTGTCTATGACGACTTTGGCCTGCAATATGGCAGCGAAAAAATCGTGGCCGATACCATGCATACGATCAACGCCTTCCCGGATATACGCCTCTTCGCCGACGAGATCATCTGGGCTGGCGATGAAAATGTCGGCTTTCACACCTCGCACCGCACGTTGATCAAAGGGAACAACACCGGTTACAGCCGTTTCGGCCCGCCGACCGGCAGGCAAGTCGAGCTATGGTGCATCGCCAACTGCGTCTCAATGGAAAATGAAATCTTCGCCGAATGGGTGATCTACGACACCGCCAACCTGGTCTATCAGCTGGGATTTGACCTGCGCGAGATGGCGCGAAAGCTAGGCAATCTGCAAGCGCAGGACGGCATGGATGATCCGCGCTTCGGCGAGCCAGAGCGACTGGGCGGGCAGAACAAACCGCGCTACCTCGATGCCCCCGCCGGCGGCTTTGATGTCGAAGAATTCCTGAGGCGCAGCTTTCACAATATCTGGAATCGACGCAGCTTGCGCGAAGTGCGTTGTGCCTACGACCAAAGCTTGCTCTTCCGCGGGTCGACAGGGCGCGTACTCTATGGGCGCGGCGAATACCAGGCATTCCTGCTGAGCATGCTGGCCATGTTCCCCGATGCCATGCTGCAGATTGATGACATCTACTGGATGGGCAACGATGACGATGGCTACAAGGCGTCGGTACGTTGGAGCATGCAGGGCACGCACCGCGGCAATGGCATCTATGGCGCGCCCAGCGGCAAACGCGTGAGCATGTGGGGTATCACCCAGCAAGAAATCTACCAGGGGCGTGTGCACAAAGAGTGGATGCTCTTCAACGAATTCGCCGTGATGCAGCAGATTTATCGGGATTGAGCGCCGCCAGGGGCTTTCCGCAGTCGCTCCGCCTCCAGCTCGACCACTGCCGCGCCATCCACGCCCACGCAGACATTCACCAGCGGGCGGTCTTCCCAGGCTGGCAAGATGCGTCCGCCTGTCGCCGGCAGGGTCTTGCCACGCCCGATGCCCGCGGTCTCCACGCGCATCCGCCAGCGCTGCGTTTGAAACAGCTCGGGCTGCAGCAGATAGGCGATTGCGCTCGAGTCGTGCACGAAGATGCCTTGCGCATCGTAATTGGCTTCGAAGTAGCGCCGATAATGCGGCAGAATGCGCGTGATGTGATCGGACATGGGCTTGCCGTGCGTCGAGTATTCAGCGATATCGGCGGGAGTCATGTGCACGAGCAGGGTTACATCCAAGCCAACCATGGTAACTTGCCAATCTGCGCCAAAGACCAGGTCGGCGGCTTCGGGATCGTTGCGGATATTGGCTTCTGCGGCCGGGCTGGCATTGCCGGGCACCAGGGCGTTGCCACCCATCAGCACAACTTCATCAACCCACTCGCAGATTCGCGGTTCCAGGCGCAGCGCCAGCGCGATATTGGTCAGCGGACCGATCGGCGCCAGCGTGATCTCGCCCGGCTGCGCTCGAAGCTGCTCAATGATGAATTGCGCCGCGGGGATAGCGAGTGGCTGCCGACCTGGATCGGGCAAGAAGAGTTCGCCTTGTCCGTCTTCGCCATGCACATAGGGCACAGGACCGTCAAAGGGACGGGTCAGCGGGTCGAGCGCGCCTTGGGCAACCGGGATATCGCTGCGGTCGGCGATGTCTAGCAGGCGCAGGGCATTGGTGGTGGCCAGCGGCGTGCGCACATTGCCAAAGATGCTCGTCAGTCCAATGACATCCAATTCCGGCGCAGCCAGCGCAAAAAATATCGCCATGCTGTCATCGACGCCCGGGTCGGTATCAATGATGATTTTGCGCGCCATAGCTAGCCTCCGATGATTTTGATTTGCACTTGACGGCTGCGCGGGCCATCAAATTCGCAAAAGAGCAAGCTCTGCGAGCCGCCCAGCTGCAGACGTCCAGCAGCGATGGGCAGCACGAGAGATTGCCCCACCAGCGCCGCCTTGATATGCCCGGCTGCATCGGCTGGCGTATCATATTGATGCGCAAAGTCCACCCGCGTCGGCACGATTCTGCGCAGCTCGGCGATGATATCGACTGGCGTGGCCGCGTCCAGCGCCGAGTTGATGGTGATGCCGGCCGTCGTATGCGGCACGATCAGCGCGCACAGGCCGCTTTCTATGCCACTGGCAGTCACGGCGGCTTGCGCCTGCGCTGTGAAATCGACCAGGGCATCTCCGGGCGGTGTTTCAAGGTCTATGATCGTCAGCATGTCAAGTCGATTCCCCTATTGTGAGCATCCAGCAGCGCTTGCAACTCAGCGCGCGACGGCACATTGCGTCCAGCGCCCGCTCGTCCCACACTGGCAGCGCCCATTGCGTTGGCGATTGTGCCACAATCCGCCAATGAATGCCCCTGCAATTCCGCCCAGATGAAGGCGGCGGCAAAGGCATCGCCCGCGCCAATCGTGTCGATCACTTCGACCGCAATGCTCGGGACATGCAGATCTGTCCCGCCCGAGAGTATGCGGCAGCCACGCTCGCCCAGCTTCAGCACGATGCTCAGCTGGGGATGACGCCGCTGCAGGTCGCGCAGATCATGAGCCACAAAGGCGATTTCGTCTTCGGTCAGCAGCAGGACATCGACCAGCCGCAGAACTTCATCGACTCGATCGCGTTGCAATCCGCCCAGAAAGGGACCGACATCAAAATAGATGCGGCGAGACTGCAGCGCCAGCCAAGCGAATGCCCCCTCCACCAGGCCGGCCAGCCGCTCTTCCAGCAATGTGTAGCCGGGAATGAAAATGGCGGCCGCATCAGTCAGTCGCTGTGCAGCCATATCGCTGAAATCAATGACGCCACCCTGTCCATAGCGCCCCAGAAAGACATGTCCGCCCTGCTGTCGGTCGCTCAGAGACAGTACCGTCGTAGTCGTGCTGTCGGGGAGCATCTGCAGCGCTACGATATCGACCCCCGCCTCCACCAGCAACTCAAACAAAAAGCGCCCAGGCAGATCATCGCCGACCGCGCCCAACGCCGCCACATCCAGCCCCATGCCCCGCGCCGCCAGGATTGTGGTGCAGGCGCCGCCCGCTTCGTAGCGCAACGAACGCGCTGTTTGATGCCCGCCCGCCCCCACAGGCAGCTGCACTTCCAGCAGCACATCCAGGACCAGATCGCCTATGGTCACCAGCGTGTTGCCTGGCGAAGAATATGACCTGGCCGCGTTCGCTTCCTTCATCCCCCTCGGCCCCTCCGAAGAGTCGAGGGGAAGCAAGTGCCGACCCCCTCGGTCTCTAATACAGAGTTTTGTAGGAGCGAGCCATTGGGTCGCCCTTATTGCCTCTGTGCCTCTGTGGCAAAAATCCCTTGTGTCTTGAAGGTTACGTTTCGCAATACGAACTTGGAATTGCTTCTGTGCTTATGCGATCACGCCTAGCAGGCCGTCGGCAATCGCACGGACATCATAGGCTTGGAAGACTTCGTCGGCATCCAGCACAGCCATATCGGCAGGGGGAATGGCTTCGATGCCAGCGAATGCGCCGGCTATGGCACAAGCGATCGCGCCAATGGTATCGGCATCGCCCGACAGGTTGGCTGCCAGAATCGCCGTCCGCTTGGGGTCGCCATCGGCCATCTGCAAGATGCCAAAAGCCGCGCCGACAGTCTCCGGCACATTCAGCGTCGCGCCCACTTCATCAAACAAGCGGCGCAGACGAGTTGGACTGTCGTCCGATCTTGTGGCGATCGCCAGCGCTTGCTCGATCTTGAAAACAACCGATGCGCCGAACCAGCGCCTGCCCTGCTCGCGTCCCGATTCTGCGCCTTGCAATCCCGCCGCGATGATAGCATCCAGCGAATCCGCCGTCATGGCTTGGGCTATCGCCGCTGCCACAGCTGCCGCGCCCGAGATTGCCGGCTGGGTGAAGTGTGTGGGCATGCAGGCGGTCACCGTGTCGGCAACTGCGCCAGGGATATCGCCGGGATGCAGCAAGCCGACCGGGGCAATGCGCATGGGCGCGCCATTGGTATCGCCCCACAAGCCGGTCCTGCGCGGGTCTTGGCCAGCTTTCAGCGCGTTGATGCCGCGTCGCGTGCTGGGTCCGACATAAGGCGAATTGTCGCCATCGACGCGCTCGTACCAACGAAGAAGCGCCCCCACAGTCGCATCCAGCGTGACGCCGCCCGCCGCGATGAATGCCTGCGCCAGCGAGAAAGCTTGCTCAGAGTCATCAGTGATGCGTCCTGCGGGCAGCCCAGCATGCACCAGGTGGTCGTCTGGGGCGTCTTGCCAGCTGTCCAGCCAACCGAAAGCGTGGATGGTATCGTCGGGGTGGATGTGCGCGGGCATGGCAAAGGCATCGCCGAGCGCCTGACCGTAGAGACAGCCGAGTATCTTATTGAGCATGAACGGGTCCTCTTCTGACTCGCTTGATCCGCATCAGGAAGGATAGCAATCGTAGCGCTGAACTGGGATTGGTACTTGGCGATTCAGAGACAATCCGCTTGAGCGCCAGAAAACCGAGCGGTCTACAGCGGCTCGCGGCGTCCTTCAACCCCGCGGCGGATGGCATCCAGCAAGTCGACGCTGCGGGCGTGGTATTCGTTGGCTCGTTCCAGCTTGTCTTCGAGGCGCTGCATATCGGCTTTCATTTCGAGTCGCAGGGCGTCCAGCTTGGCATCTTGCTGCGAGAAGCGCTCGTCTACCTGCAAGAAGCGCTCGTCTACCTTCAAGAAGCGCTCGTCCATTTTGGACTCCTGCTGCAAGAAGCGCTCATCCATTTTGGACTCCAGCTTGTCGATGCGCCGATCAAGCCGCTGGATATCGTCCTTCGAGGGCAGCTGCCAACGTAGACTGGCCAAAAGGACCAGAACTGTCACAATCTGCAAAATAGTGTTGATGTCGATTTGCTGCAAGACAGTTTCCATCGTTTGCCCTCACCAAGCTAGAGCATAGAATAGCCCACTCACTTGCCACCGACCAACGCACGTCCGCCGATGACAAACCACACCGCTGCGCTCGCCACCAAGCCAATCGCTAGCGCAACGGGCAGGTCCAAGAAGAGCGACAGGAAGATGGACAAGTATGCGCCCAGCGACACGATCGTCACGGCTGCGCTTTCTCGCCAGCGCTTTTGGATGCGGAAGATATCGCTGACGAAAGGCAAGCCCATGATGAAGAGCGCAATGGAGGCCGCGCCTATCGCCAAGCCAGCCGGCAACGCTGCCTCTGCACCACCAAAGCCATTGGGCGCTGCCAATATCGCTCCGCCGGTCACCACGCCGATCACCGCGAACATCATCAGCAGCATGTGCATAATGCTGATGCGCTGGATAGCTTGCCAGAATACCGCGTCAAAGCCCGCCCCAGACGCCGTGCGCATCTCGCTGACACGTTGGGATATGCGCCGCTGCAAAGCATAGATCACCAATGCCAGCACCGTGGCAAAATAGGGAATCGACTGCGGCAGTTGCGAAGGGATTTCCAAAGAACCCATGCGGATGCCCAGCGCGTCGAAGAAACCGAAAATAGACGAAGCGACCATGGTGCCGATGGGCGTGCCGCCACCCAGCGACGGCGTTACCAGCGCGATAAAACCGCGTCCGTTGGTCATGTCGCGCTGGAATAGCTGCAAGTAACCCATGCTCATGTGGATGCCGCCCAAACCGGCGAAGAAGCCGCTGATCAGCAGCGCCATATAGCGGATGCGCTTGACATTGATGCCCACCGATGCCGCCGCTTCGGGATTTTCGCCGACAGCGCGCAGGTGCATACCGATGGGCATGCGGTACAAGAAGAAAGCCACGACGAAGACAGCGATGAAAGCCAGCCAGGTCATCACACTCTGATTATCAAAGACGCCGAAGACGAAACCGCCTACCAGCGGGATGTCGTTGATGAACTCTGGCAGCTGGATGAAGGGCATCTGCAAGCTGGCGAGGGTGCTGGTATTGCCGCGGTCGCCGGTCAGCTCAAACATGATCGCCACAGTCGCCGAACTGCCGAAGATGTTCAGCGCAATGCCCGACAAGAACAAGTCGCCTTTGAGATCCAAGTGAAAAAGCGCCAGCACAAAAGACAGCAGCAGCGAAACACAAACGCCCAGCAGCAGACCCAGCCAGGGACCGACGCTTGTGCCGACTTCTGCGCCGAACCAGTCTTGCGAATAGGCGCTGACGATCACGCCGGTGAAGGCGGACGAAAGCATCATGCCTTCCAAGCCAATGTTGAGCACGCCGGCTTTTTCTGATATCAGCGCACCCAGCGAGGGCAGCAATATAGGCGTGGTTACGCGCAAAATCGCCGCCAAAAAGACAGCGCTGAAGATGCCGTCAATCACATTTTCAAACATCGCTGTCCTCCGCCTGGGTCAAGGCATGCCCGGCTTCGTCGATGTCCGCGCGCTTTTGACGAGCCTGGAAGAAGCTCACCAGCGCCTCGGCTGTGATCAGCAAGATGATGATGGCTTGGATCATGCGCACCACCTCGAAGCTGACATTGGCATCGCGCTCCATGAATTGCGCACCCGCCCGCAGATAGGCATAAAGCAAGCCCGTGAAAGGCACAACCAGCACATTCAAGCGCGCCAGCAGCGCTACCACAACACCTTCAAATGCCAGCGCGAACGAGATATTTAGGATTAGCTGTCGGTGGATGCCATTCGCCAGGTGCATGCCCGCCAAGCCGGCCACGATGCCGCTGATGGCCATCACCAGCATGATCGTGCGCCGCGAATTCACGCCGCCATAATCGGCAAAGCGCAGATTGCTGCCAATAATGCGGATCTCGTAACCCAATGGCGTGCGGCGAATCAGCAGCCAGGCCAGGAAAACCACCACAACCAGGATAAACACGGCGATCGTAACCTGAGTCTTTTCGACGATGACCGGCAAGACGGCGTTGGCGGTGAACTTGTCCGATGCAACATAACCGGCCGTGGGCGGCTTCAACTGGAAATTGAGCACCATCTCGAAGAAGCGCGTCGCGATGACATTCAGCATCAGCGTCGAAACCAGTTCGTTTGCGCCCAAATAGGCTTTTAATGCCCCGGGGATCAATCCATAGACAAAGCCGGCTGTGCTGGCCGCCAGGATGATGAAGGGAATCAATAGGATGCTTGGCACATGCGGCGAGTTGAGGGCGATGATGCCGCTGACCAGCGCGCCAAAATAAAGCTGTCCCTCTGCGCCAAGGCTGAATTGCTGGGCGCGGAAGACGATCGCAAAACTCAAGCCCAACAAGATCAGCGTGATGGCATCTTGGATCCACACGCCCCAGCGATTCACCCGTTCGATCGGACCCAGCAGCAGCGCCTCAAAAGCCAGGCGCGATTGATTCAAGGCTTCGCTATACGTCGTGGCGGCGCTGATGTCTTCGGGGCGAGCATAGAGCGTATAGATGCCATCTGCCGGCAAGGCGTATCCCTCGATGACCGCGTCTTTGCTACTGACCAGATCGTCAAAGGTCTCGTCCACTTGCAATTCGCTAGCCGAGGTGGAAGACGCCAAAGCCAAGCCCGCTGCATCGCGCAACTCCACCAGCATATCGACCGGCGAGCGACGGTTCTTGGCATAAGCCAGCAGCGAGACGACATCGCCAGAGCGCCCGGCAAATGTCCAGGCAACCTCGCTGACTGGCTCGACGACATTGGGTTTGTTGAACTCGCCGCCGCGCGCCCGGTTGTAGCGCAAATCGACATCGTCGTGTTCAACCGGCTCGGCCTCTGTTAGCACCTGCACGCGGAATTCGCCCCGCTCAAAGCGGCTGGCTTCGTCCAGATTGAAGATGAATGTAACCAGAAAACCCAGCAGCAGCGCCACGATCACGGTCAGCAGCACACGGATCGCCCCGCGCCGCAGCTCCACCACAAAGAGCAAGATGCACAGTCCCACCAGCCCGTTCACCAGCAAGATATTCTGCCAGCTGGCCGTGCCGGTCATTTTTTCGACGGAGCCGCCGAACATGGTCTGCGTTACGAAGAGCGTTACAGCCGCGCCGGCGATAATCCCAACCAGCAGCAGCGCTTGTCTGCGCGCCCAATTCATGCGTATCGCTCCATTTCTGCCCGCTCTTGCCGCTCGGCCCCTAACATATAATAGCCGATGCGCTCTTCGGTCAGCTGTTCATCGTTGGGGAAGATGCCGACGATCTCGCCTTCATACATGACCATGATGCGGTCGGACAGCTTCATCACCTCTTGCAGGTCGGCCGAGATCAGCAAGATCGCCAAGCCATCGGTGCGCTGGTCAACCAACTGCTGATGAATGAATTCAATCGCGCCGATATCGACGCCGCGCGTGGGCTGGGCAGCAATGAGCAATTTGGGCGAGGACGACAGCTCGCGCGCCACCACCACTTTTTGCATATTGCCCCCAGAAAGCGCGCTGACAGGGATGCTGCCATCGGGCGCGATGATGTTGAATTGGCGGATCATGTCTGCGCCGTTTTCATCAATGGACTTGATGTCCAGCAGGCCGCGGCGCGTGAATGGCTCGCGATAATAGCGGTCGATGATCAGGTTGTCGGCGATGGACGACCAGAGGGCGACGCCATTGGTCAGGCGGTCTTCGGGGATATGCGCCACATTGTGTTCGCGCACCGACCGCGGACCGCGTCCCAGGATCTGCTCGCCGCTGATGTAGGCTTCGCCAGTGGTCGGCGGTCGCAAGCCCGTCAGCACTTCCGCCAGCTCGGTTTGTCCATTGCCCTCGACGCCAGCGATACCCAAAATCTCGTTCTCGTAAACGTTGAAGCCGACATGTTTGAGCAATTGATGTCCACTGCTGTCGGCATAGGTCAGGTCATCGACTTGCAACACGGGCTCGCCTCTTGTAACCGGCGGGCGGTCGACCTGCATGAAGACCTCGCGCCCGACCATCATGCGCGCCAGTTCGCGTTCGCTGGTCTCGGCCGTGTTGACCGTGCCCACCTGGCGAGCATCGCGCATGACCGTCACGCGGTCGCTGATTTCGATGACTTCTTTGAGCTTGTGGGTGATGAAAATGACGGTCTTGCCGCCTTCGACCAGGTTGCGGATGGCGGCGAAGAGGTCGATGGTCTCGCTGGGTGTCAGCACGGCGGTCGGCTCGTCCAGGATGAGGATTTCTGCGCCGCGATACAGCGCTTTGAGGATTTCCACACGCTGACGCATGCCCACGGGGATATCGGCGATCTTGGCACTGGGATTGACGAACAAGCCATACTCGCGCGAAAGCTGCTCGGTATCGGTCACGGCGCGCGGGAAGTCGATCTGCATGCCCTGTTTGGTTTCGCGGTTGAGGATGATGTTCTGCGCCACGCTGAAGGAATCGACCAGCATGAAGTTTTGATGCACCATGCCGATGCCCAGCTCGATAGCCGCCTGCGGATTGGGGATTTGCACTTCCCCCTCGCGGATGAAGAGCGCGCCCTCGGTCGGCTGTTCCAGGCCATAGAGAATCTTCATCAACGTGGATTTGCCCGCTCCGTTTTCACCGACCAGGGCGTGGATTTCGCCTTGCTCGACGTGGAAGTTGATGTCGTCGTTGGCATGCACGCCGTTGGGATAAATCTTGTGAACGTTCTGCGTTTCGATGATTGGCATAGCGATTCACCACAGAGGCACAGAGGGCACAGAGAAGAACAAAGACTCTAGCAATTGAAACTCAAACTAGAATATCACATCCAAGAAACTCGCGCCCGACATCAAGGGAAGCGCGCATCACAGAGAAGGAACCCGCCGCCGGGTCCATGATCATATCGCCTTCATCGCTGACTGCCGCAATCAGCCTGGCTTGCAACTCGACCGGCTTGCTGTGCGCGAATCCATTGGACGGCTTCTTCTCTTGCCAGACATCGGGAATATTATGCAGCTTCCAAACGCCCTTGGCGCGGCGGGGCTGTTTTTGCAAGACGATGCAGTATTCGCTCTGACGCCGCGTGCGATAGCCCATGCCCATCCGTCCTTTGTCCCAGACGATCATATCGACCACATCCAGGCGCGTGCCAGCCAGCCAATGTGTGAAGCCTTGGCAGAGGTGAAACTTGTCCATCCACAAGAAGAGATGCCCCGAAGGGATCAGCGCCCGGTCGATGCCCTGCAGGAACTTAGCGATGATCTTCTCACTCATTTGCAGCAGGGCGCTGCGCCGCTTGCCCCGCGATTTGCCTTCGTTGCCATAACTGAGCTTGTCCAGCACGCCGCGATACTGCGGGTCGAAGAAGGCTACCGGGATGCTGTCAGGCGGCAGCAGCGACAGAAAATGCAGCCCATCCATCTGCAAGCGCGTGTTGGGTACGAGTTCGGGCGGCAAGACAAAGGTCGGCGCTTCCAGTGTGCGCTGCGATGAGAATACAGTTTGTGCGTTGGCAGCTTCCATTGCGCGCCTTGCTTGGGCGAGTCGCCGCATCCACCTCAATAGCCGACCAGAACGATTTTCCAATGCCAATCTCGTTCTTGCAACAACCATCTCCCCGTTGATATGGGGGACTGAGGGGTAGACACAGGGGCGACCCAGAGAGCCGCCCCCAGCTTCGACTTGCGGTATAGACGATGGATGCCCGAAGCTACATATCATCCATCATCATGTCGTCCATGCTCATGCCAGCGGTTGACATATCGGCGCAGGCCGTGCCCACAGCCGCCATCATGTCTTCGCTGGTGAACACAGTCTGCACTTCGATATCGCCGTTGACCACAGCTGCCTCGGCCGCCTCGACCATGGCTTTGATGTCGTCGGAAGTGGCGGCATCGTAGAATTCGTTCTTCGCCAAGCCAACGCCGCCTTCGGGGATGCCCAGGCTCTCGGCGCTGCCATAAGGAAGCTCGCCTTCCAGGTGCAGGGTGATGGCGCGGAAGATTGAATTGTCGACATTCTTGAGCATGCTGGTCAAGATGCGCTCGGCTTGGTCGGGGTCGGTTTCGGCGACGATGGTAGCCTGGTCGCTGTCGACGCCGATAGCATAGCGCTCTTGTTCATGCGCGGCTTCAAAGACGCCAACGCCCGTGCCGCCAGCGATCTGGAAGACGATGTCCGCGCCCTGCTCATACATGGCCAGGGTGATTTCTTTGCCGCGCGCCGGGTCGTTCCAGCTGCCAGCATACTGCACGATGCTCTGCGTATCGGGGTTGACCAGGCAAGCGCCCTGCTCGTAACCCACGATGAAGTCATCGATGACGGGGATCTGCTGCCCGCCGACCGCGCCGATGATCGGGGCGTCGTTCGTGCCCTCCATCATGCTGGTGGTGATGGCGGCGGCATATACGCCAGCCAGGAAGGAGCCCTGGTTTTGCGCATAGGTCATCGAATAGACATTGGCGCAGCCCTCGACGCAGACATCGGCGTTGTCGTAGGGCATGGGCGCATCGTAGAACATGAAATACTTGTCGGGATACAAGTGCGCGTTGGCGGCCAGATAGTCGATCATCTGGAAGGTGCCAGCGATGAGAATGTCGTAGGAGTCGCTGTCGGACATGACATCCAGCAAGCCCGGCTCCCAGTTGGCGGGGTCGATGCCCAGCTCGACAGTGTCGATCTCGATATCGTATTCATCGGCGATAGCGTCCATGCCGCGTTGGGCGCTATCGAAGAAGGACTTGTCGCCCAAGGTGCCATTGACCACCGAAACCACGCGCAGGGCATCCTGGGCGGTCGCGGCAAATGCTGTCAGAAAGACGAGCATAACGACCAGCAGAAAACTTAGCTTTCTCATGTTGTTCCTCCGTTAGGGGTAAACGTTGTCAGCGTGGCTGCTGATGCGCGTATTATAGACGCAAGTGGCGGGGATTGGCAAAAATCGGCGGTGAGCAGTTGACTATGTGTCCAGACCTGTCAATTGTCGCTTGCGCTTGCTGCTGCGCCGAATGTAGAACATGGCCAGGAGTGGTCCTGCGATGGGTATCAAGATGCAGATCACGCCCCAGAAGATCAGATCGCGGGCAGTCGCGCCCTTGCGGTACAGATACATCCATGCCAGCAGCGGCAGTGCCAGAAAAGCGATTTGCATCGCTACGATCGTCATTTCGGACGGTCCCAGCATGGCTAATTCCATTGCTTCCTCCTCAGAACGAATTCATAGCTTCAAACCATCTGCCCACAACTCGATGGTTTGCCATAGTCTATTGTACGCGCACTTTTTGCTATTCTGAGTAAGTCCAAGCAAGCAATGAGACGAATTGCCGCATTCGTTATTCCACATAGTGGGCGACCCAGTGGCTCATCCCTACACAATCCTTTATGCCATAAGCCCCGGTGCCGAATCCTTGCATGACTTACTCGGACTTGTTTCTGTGGGTACAATACAGCCCAAACTTAGCGAAAGGGCTGCTGCATGACGAAACTGCTCATTGATACCGATGCCGGCGTCGACGACGCCCAGGCTATCATGCTGGCGTTTTGCGAGCCGGGCGTGGATGTCGTCGCCATCACCACCTTGACAGGCAATGTGCATATCCGCCAGGTCAACCCCAATGTGCTGACGATTTTGGAAGTGATGAACCGCGATGTGCCCGTCTATGCCGGCTGCGACCGTCCCCTCGTCCAGCCCTGGGAAGACGCCGCCGAGTTTCATGGCAGCGATGGCCTGGGCGGCTACCGCGACCGTCCCAAATTGACAGTCCAACTGCAAGATGAACATGCCGTGCCGGCGCTGCTGCGGCTGTCGCGCGAATACGCGGGCGAGCTCACGTTGATCGCGCTGGGACCATTGACCAACATCGCGGCTGCCGCGCGCCTCGACCCCGATTTTCCCGCGCGCATCAAGCATTTCGCCTTCATGGGCGGCACCATCGCCGCGCAAGGCAACACGCCAGGCCTCACCGCCGAATACAACATCTACACCGACCCGGAAGCCGCCTTCATCGCGCTGGATGCTTTCCCGCAGTCCACCATGCTCAGCTGGGAGACGACGCTCTGGCATGGATTCGCCTGGGACAAGTTCAACCAGCTTTGCGAAATCGACACGATCAACGGGCGCTTCTTCCGCGATATTTCGCAAGCGACCGCGGAACGATTGCAGACCACCTATGCGCGTCCGGCTTATCTGCTGCCCGATCCGCTGGCCATGGCGGTGACCCTGCGCCCGCAACTCATCCAACAATGCAGCGATCATTTTGTGACGGTCGAACTGAACGGCGCGCTCACCCGCGGGCAGACCGTCATTGACTACACCGGAATCAGCGGCCAGAAGCCCAATGTGACCATCGTACGGGCGCTGGATACCGACGGCGTGCATGCCATGTTCGTCGATGCGCTGGCGCAGGCGTGACCCCCACCCCAAACCCCCGGCGGGTCTGTGTCTACGCGACCCCAAAATGAGGGAGGAGCTTCACAAGACATGCATGACGCTGTCTCGCAGATTGTGCCCGGCACGACATTTGCCTTGCTGCAGCGACTGCTGGCTGCCCCCGCGCCCAACAACAGCTGCCTGCTGCCCGGCGCTGTCGGCGGCGTGATCCGCGATATGGCAGCCGAGCTGGGGTTGGACTGCGCGCCCATTGGCAGCACGGGCAATCTGGGCATCGCAATCGGCGATGCTGCGGCGCCGCTGGACCTGCTCATCAGCGCGCACATGGACCGCCCCTGCTTCCGCGTGCTGGACCTGAATGCCGGCAGCTTGTATCCGCTCTGCGCCATCCGCGTGCCCGGCGACGACTACCAGTGCGGCGGCATAGCGCTGCGATTCAGGGACGGTCGTGTGCAAGTGGCGGCGGGTGGCAGGCTGCGTTTCCAGTCAAAAAGCGGCGAACTGCGTAGCACATTCCAGGCCGAGCGGGGCGAATTGCGCTGGGGCGATACTGTGATGATGCACAGCGAGCCGCAACTGCGCGACGGTCTCATCATCGGCACGGGGCTGGACAATGCGCTGGGCGTCTTGATCGCCCTGCTAGCGGCACAGCGACTGCAAGAACAGGGCGCAAGCGGACGCGTGCTCTTCGCCTTCACCGACCAGGAAGAAGCGCCACCCAGCGGCTTGTTTGGGCAGGGCGCGGCGCGTCTGGCTGGCGAGATGAGTCCACCGCGACTGGGCTTCATCAACATCGACGCGCACAATGCCCGCCACGATCATCAGCCGGGACTGGGCGCATCGCATGCCTTTGTATCGGGCGATGGACGCGGCTCGGTCCTGCCCATGGACTGGCAGGCGCAGGCGGAATCGCTGGCGGCGGAGATGAACGCGCGGCGGCCGAACACAGTGCGGCTGAATTACGGCTATGTGTCGCGCAGCGATGACATGCTGCTGAATCTGTGGACGCGCTGCCGGGGACTGGTGGGCGTCCCGCTGCGGAACGCGCATACCACCGAAGAGACCGCGGCGCTGGGCGATGTGGCGGCGGCTGTGGAGTGGCTGGGAGCATTTGTTTCACGCCTGCTGCGGACCACTGAATGAAAAAGCAGGGGCGAGGCAACCCCCTCAATCCCCCCGAAAAGTCGGGGGGAGGCAACCCCGGCACAGGAGGGGCAGTATGGCGCAAGCGAATTTTACGAATCGCACGGTCTGGGTGGGCGACAACCTGCATGTCATGCGCGGCATCAACTCCGCCTGCGTCGACCTGATATACCTCGACCCGCCTTTCAACTCCAACCAGGATTATGCTGCGCCAATCGGCTCAATCGCGGCGGGGGCAGCCTTCAAGGACACCTGGACACTGTCCGATATTGATGTGCATGAGCACGGCGAATTGGCCGACCGCAATCCAGCCGCCTACAGCGTGATAGAGGCTGCGCGCAACGCCTCTGGCAAGAGCATGATGAGCTACCTGATTATGATGGCCGTGCGCCTGATTGAAATGCAGCGCATTCTCAAGCCTGCGGGCAGTATCTACCTGCACTGCGACCCGACCGCAAGCCACTACCTCAAACTGCTCATGGACGCTGTTTTCGGGAGTGACAATTATCGCAACGATATTACTTGGAAACGTACAAACGCGAAGGGGTTGGCTAGCAGAAATCTGCCCAACAACCACGACATATTATTGCGGTACACAAAGTCCGATAACTTTACTTGGAATCCTCAATTTGTTGACTACGACCCGGACTTTGTGGACAATTTTTATAAGCATGTCGAAGAAGACACGGGCAGGCGTTATACGCTCGATAACCTTGTTAATCCAAATCGCAATAGACCCAATCTAACTTACGAGTTTCTCGGCGTTCACAGAGTTTGGCGTTGGACTAAGGAACGCATGCAGAAGGCTTACGAAGATGGTATCGTGGTACAGACGAAACCAGGCACCGTCCCCCGTCAGAAGAGATATCTTGACGAACAAAAGGGAGCGCCGCTTGGTTCTGTCTGGACAGACATTAAACCTGTGCAATCTAATGCGAAAGAACGCACCGGCTATCCCACGCAGAAACCCGTCGCCCTGCTAGACCGCATCATTGAAGCCTCAAGCAACGAAGGTGACATCGTCCTCGACCCCTTCTGTGGCTGCGCCACCACCCTCGTCGCCGCCGACCGGCTAGAGCGCGAGTGGGCGGGCATCGACCTGTCGCCACTGGCAATAAAGCTGGTCAACGAGCGCATCAGCGAAGACCGCGGCGCATTATGGGGCGGCGCTAATGTCGTCGACGCGCTGCCGAAGCGCACCGATCTCGGCAAACTGCCCAACTACCGCACGCATCGCCATCGGCTCTATGGCGAACAGGAAGGCGTCTGCATCGGCTGTGACACGCATTTTCCCTTCAAGGTCATGGAAGTCGATCACATCCTGCCCAGGTCGCGCGGCGGCACGGATCATCTGGAGAACTTGCAACTGCTGTGCAGTCATTGCAATCGCAGCAAGGGCAATAAGACGATGGCGGAGTGGCGGGCTGCGAGGACTGTCTAGTTGCTGTACTCCACGTTTGCTCGGCGGCGATACATGCCAGTAAGCATGGCAGTCAAGTCGATGCCTTCATCCAGGTCATCCCAATAGATATTGAGACCAAACAGCTCGTAATTCTGTCGCTGCGCGTCGGTGGCATTCTGCAAGCGAGGATAAAACTTCAACGGAAGACTTATCACTCGGCCGTCCGCGAGAGATATTCGCGCATACTTCTTGGAAAAAGTTACTTTTTTTGCCGCGCACCGCACCGGATTCACCAGCGGTACCATGTCCATAGCACAGTCTCCTATTCTATTATCCTTCGCTGCCTAGAATACCATGATACTCGAGGTCGACGGTCAGTTTCTACGCTACCTACGTGATCCTCGATGGAATAAATCTCAGTAACTCCAAGTTCGTAATGAGACGAACTTGCCGCGTTTGCTACTCCACTTTGAGGCGAGCGACACAAGTATCGCCCCTGCATCACCCTCTGTGCGCTCTGTGTCTCTGTGGTGAATTATCGCAAGACTTACTTTGCTCTACTTCTGTGTCTCTTTGGCAAAAAGCCTTTGTATCTTTTTGTCCTTCGTGTCTTTGTGGTTAGAATCGCCCAATACCTAGCGCTCATCTGAGGAATCCACCCCATGCCCCGCTCCCCCATGCACCAGCAGATCTATACCCTGCCCGAGCTCGTCCGCGAGACCGCCCAGCCATTTGACGCCGCCGTCCGCCATGCGCTGGACTTCGAAATCTGCACTTCGGTCAAGCGCATCTACCTGGTCGGCTGCGGCGACAGCCACCATGCCCCGGTCGGCGCGGAACTGGCATTTCATCAACTGACCGGCGTGCCCACGCAGGCGCTCAGTTCGTTGCCATTCAGCCGCTACACGGCAGGATTCCTGCCCGCCACAGGACCCAAAACCAACCTGGTCATGGGCGTATCGGTCTCGGGCCGGGTGAGCCGCACCATCGAGGCGCTGGATATGGCGCAGCAGGCTGGCGCGACCACCGTGGCCTTGACGGGCAATCCGGGCGGTCCATTTGGGCAAGTGGCCGATGCTGTGCTGGAAACGGCCGTGCCCGCCCTGCCCAGCGATCTGCAAGTCGCTGTCGTGCCGGGCGTACGCAGCTACCTGGCATCGCAAGTCGCTCTGCTGATGGCGGCTCTGCGCATTGGCGAGGTGCGCGGACATCTACATACCCGCGCCGCCGATGCCGAACGCGCTGCTGTACAATCGCTGGCGGAGGCAATCGAAGCGACAATCGACGCCTGCGAACCGCTCGTTGATGAACTGGTGGAGGCTTGGCGAAACGCGCCCATGTTTGAATTCGTGGGAGCAGGTCCCCTCTATGGCGTGGCCATGTTCAGCGCCGCCAAGCTGCTGGAAGCGACTGGCGAAGCCGCCCTGGCACAAGAAACCGAAGAATGGTCGCATCTGCAGTACTTTGTGTCCGAGCCGAATATCCCGATTATGCTGCTCTGCGCCAATGGCTTTGACGCCGACCGCATGGCCGAGGTGGCGCGGGCCGCCAAGAGCATCGGGCGTCCCCTGGCGCTGGCATCACAGTCAGCAGCCAGTGAAATCGTGCAGTATGTCGATGCGCTGCTGCCCATCCCGGCCGATGTGCCCGAGCGTTATGCTTCGTTGGTCTACAGCATTCCCGGCGAGCTCTTTGCGGCATCGCGCGCCGAGATGCTGGACAGTCCCTATTTCTGCGACTTTGCCGGCGGGCGGGCGGACGAAGCCAGCGCCATCTACAACAGTCGGCAGATCGCGGCGCCCCTGCGCTGATGGCAGCCTGTTGTGCTCTTGTGACCAGCTACAATAGATAAGGAAGCGATAGCAGGGTGGCCCCATGAGATTCTTCCGCAAAAAGAGACGGCGACGCTCCAGGAAATCTCGCCGCAAATCGTCGCTACTTTTATGGTCAATTGCCGCTGTGGTTTTCATTTCGATATTCGCGCCCTTCGATTCCAGCCCGAGCGTGTCACGCGTTGCAACTGAGCGCCGCGCTCGAGCCACTGTCGCCAGTACCGTGGTTCGCATCAAGGCATCGCCAAACACGACCGTTCGCGCCACAGCCAAGAGCGCTGCGCCCGCGCTGGAATCGGAAGGGACTGACTGCTATCGACACAGCCAGGTTTGGCTTACCGGCAACATGAATATCCGCCAGAGCCCATCGACTTCCGCCAGGATTCTTGGCAGCACGCCAGCCGGCGAGCGCTATCATATTGTGGCTTCCCGCCAAGGCGATGACTATTGCTGGCTAGATATCAAAGTGGGCTGGCTAGCGGTGACCAGCTATGTCAGCGCGGCGAAGCCGCAAGTGGCGGCAGCGACGCCAAGGACTGAGACCGCGCCGAACTCGATCAACAACGCCGTCCAGCAGGCATTGGACGCCTTGCATCGCCTGACTGTCGCGCCCGAAAATCGCTGCTCGCCGTATGATCCTGACGACTACAGCTATCCGCAATCGCTGGAGCCGCAGATCGTCAGCCGCATGGGCGGACGCATCTATGGACCCTACACCGGCACAACCTTTGCCAGCGCCAGGGAAACCGACATTGAACACATCGTGGCGAAATCGGAAGCACATGACAGTGGTCTTTGTGGCGTGGGCGCGCAGACACGCAGAACCTTCGCTCGTGATCTGCTGAACCTCACGCTTGCCTCGCCGAGCGTCAACCGCAACCAAAAGATCGGCAAGGACTTCGCGGAATGGACACCTGTGCGAAATAAGTGCTGGTATGCCGATGCGATTATCAAAGTGAAAAGCAAATACCGCCTCTCGGTCGACAGTCGCGAGCAGGCGGCGCTTGAAAACACCCTGCGGTCTTGTCTATCTGTAAACATGGCGATGTAGCCTGCGCCGCGATGCCTAAGGAAGGATGATAGCATGCCCGCGCCCGACTTTCTCGCTGTTGGCAGCGTCATCATTGACGACATCGTCTATCCCGACGGACGGACGAGCATGGGCGTTCTGGGCGGAGGCGGCACACATGCAGCCTATGGCATGGCGGCGGCTGGCGAGAAACCGGCGCTGGTCGGACTGGTGGGCGAGGACTTGCCCGCCAATGCGCGCGCGCGTCTGAACGCCGACTTTGACACGAGCGGGCTGGTCTGGACGGCGCACAATCAAGTGCGTGGCTGGCAGATCTTCGAATGGGACGGGCGGCGCAACGAAATCTTCCGCGTCGATGTTATCGAGCCTTTCATGCACCAGCCCCATGCCGACAGCCCCAACCTGCCTTTTGCAAGCGCCGCTGGCATCACCCTGCTGCGGCAGCCGGAATATGTGGCTGGCTGGCGAAGGCGCTTCCCCGCGGCAACGCTGCTCTGGGAGCCGACTCGCGCCTTCATGCTGGACGGCGATTATCCGCGCTTTCTCAGCGGCTTGCGATACGCTGATATTGTCTCGCCCAACTTGCACGAAGCGCAGATTATGACAGGCCTGGACGACGAAGTGGCGATTGTGCGGCGGCTGCTGGCGGATGGAGCGGCTATGGTGGCGCTGCGCATGGGCGAACTGGGCAGCCTGGTGGCGCGCCGGGGCGATACCTGCGCCTGGCACATCCCTGCCCTGCCGGTGACCGAAGTCATCGACCAGACGGGCGCGGGCAACAGCTACTGCGGCGGCTTTGTGGTGGGTTGGCGGCGCGAAAACGACATCGCGGCGGCTGGCTGTTTTGGCGCGGCGGCGGCATCGTTCACGCTGGAGCATATCGGCTGCGCGTTTCTGCCCGCCGATCTCAACATGCAGTGGTCGCAGCGCCTCGAACAAACCCGCGCTGGCGCAACCGAAATTGACCTGAGTTGAAGAATATCAATATCACAGAGTCGCCCACAGCCCCGCGACTTTTCGGGGGGACTGAGGGGGGTTTGCGGGCGACCCATGGCTCGCCCCTACAACAAAACATCCTGTCGTCTGTAGGGGCAACGTTATGGGGGCGCCAACGGGTATTCAGAATCCACAAACTGGCGATGCCATTCTTCCAAGGTTAGCAGCGCCCACAGCTGTCGGTTCTTGTCACGCTGCCCGGTTTCGTGCTGTTCGATCAGCCGCTCGACTACGGGCAGCTTCAGCAGACCACGATCCCGCGCCGGCCGGCTCAGCAGCAGATCGCGCACTGGGCGCATATCCCGCCGCAGCCAAGCGCCCAGCGGTATGCCAAAGCCGTGTTTCTTGCGGTCGATGATGGCATCGGGCAGCAGGTCGCGCGCCGCTTCTTTCAAGATGTGCTTGGTTTGCGCACGGCGCAGCTTGAGATTGAAGGGGATGCCGGCCGCATATTCCGCCAGCTGATGATCCAGGAAGGGCGCGCGGACTTCCAATGAGGTTGCCATGCTGCAGCGGTCGGCTTTGATCAGCAGGTCATCGGGCAGGTAACTGGTCAGGTTCGCTTCTAGCAGAGCCGCCACAGGCTGCGACTGCTGCGCATTGATCCAGGCAGCCAGGCTGGGTGCGCTTGATCGCTTGCCGGGCACGATCTCGTCCAGCAGATCGGCGCTGAACAGTCGCACCATGTCGAAGTAGGCATCGTGCAGGGGCATGCCAGCCGCCCGCGCAAATCGCCGCGTCCGCCGGGCACGATCATAATAGGTTGTGCCTTCGGGCAATCGCTCCAACAGCCGCGACAGACCGCGCATGATCGGCGCAGGCACAAAAGAAAGTCGCTGCATCAGCTGCGCGGCATAGAAGCGCTCGTAGCCAGCGAAGAGCTCATCGCCGCCATCGCCCGTCAGCGCCACGGTGACATGCTCGCGCGTCATCTGGCTGACCAGGAAGGTCGGGATAGCGCTGCTGTCGGCAAAAGGCTGATCGTGCTGCCAGACCAACCGCGGCAACAAATCCAGCGACATCGGCTCGACGCGGAATGCTTGATGCTGTGTGCCCAGATGTCTTGCGACTATCTCGGCATAAGACGTCTCGTCAAAGCTGTCGTCTCCTACAAAACCGATGCTGAATGTCTTGATCTCGGCATTGCTGTGGCGGCGCATCAGTGCGGCGATGAGACTGCTGTCCAAGCCACCGCTCAAAAACGCCCCCAGCGGCACATCACTGATCAGGCGCAACCTGACCGCCTCGTCCAGCTGCGCGCGCAATTCTTCCTTGTAGTCGGCGGCACGGGCATTGACTTCGGGCGGAGCTTGCGGAGGTGGCGTCCAGTAGCGGCGGGTGTGCACTGCGCCAGCCAGGTCGACTTGCAATATTGTGCCTGGCTCCAGCATTTTGATGCCGGCGAAAGCGGTATCAGGCGCAGGGATATAGCCGAAGCTCAAATAGTCCATCAACGCGGCGGGATCGTCCGGCGAAAAACGGGAGATGCGCGGCACAGCGGGCTGCGCCAGCAGCGCCTTGATCTCGCTGGCAAAGACGAAGATGCGCCTGTCGTGATAATAATAGAGCGGCTTCTGCCCCAGCCGATCGCGCGCCAGCAGCAGCTTCTTTTCGCGCCCATCCCAAAGCGCCAGGGCGAACATGCCGCGCAGCTTGCCCACAGCGTCAGCACCTTGTTCTTCGTAGAGGTGGGCGATGGTCTCGCCGTCGCCAGCGGTGTGGAAGCGGTGCCCACGCGCGTCGAGCTGTCGGCGCAGCTCGCGATAATTGTAGATTTCGCCATTAAAAACCAGCTGGATCGCGCCGTCTTCGTTGTGCAGGGGCTGGTCGCTGCCGGCGATGTCGATGATCTTGAGTCGGCGCATGGCCAAGCCCAGGCCGCCAGCTATGAATGCGCCTTCGCCATCTGGACCGCGATGCCGCAGCTGCGCGTTCATAGCCGACAGCGCGCGCGAATCGACTGGCTGGTCGTCAAAGTGTATGAGTCCGCAGATGCCGCACATGGATCAATGGCTACTTATCTACAAAGTCTTACGAGCGCATTGCCAATAAAATTATTCCAACTCCGGCGTCTGCAAGTGCCAGTCGGTCGCTTCTTGATATACACGCCCGACGCGCAGCAGACGCGCTTCGTCAAAAGGCGCGCCCAGCAGCTGCAAACCGATCGGCAGTCCTGCCCCGTCAAATCCGCAGGGCAAGCTTAAGCCGCAGACTCCCGCCAGATTCGCCGAGATCGTCAACACATCGGCGAGGATCATGCGCAGCGGGTCGTCCATCACTTCGCCAAAGCGGAAAGCCGTGGTCGGCGCGACCGGCGCCAGCAGCACATCCACTTGCTCGAACAAGGCGTCAAAATCGTGGCGGATCAAGGTGCGCACCGCCTGCGCCTTGCCATAGTAAGCATCATAATAGCCAGCCGAAAGCGTATAGGTGCCCAGCATAATGCGGCGTTTGACTTCTTCGCCAAAACCAGCGCCGCGAGTCTTTTTGTAGCTATCGATGAGGTCGCTGCCTTCTACGCGCGCGCCAAAACGAACGCCGTCAAAGCGGGCAAGGTTGGCGCTGGCTTCGGCCATGGCAATGATGTAGTAGGCGGACAGGCAATATTCGGCGTGCCGCAGGCTGACCTCATGCAGCTGCGCGCCCTGGCTCTCCAATTCTGCCGCCGCCGCCCGCACAGCACGTTCAACTTCTGGCTGCAAGCCCTCGGCGAAATACTCGGCAGGCAATCCGATCTTCAAGCCGCGGATATCGCCACCCATCTGCGCCAAATAATCAGGCACGGGTTCGGGCATGCTGGTGGAATCCTGCGGATCCTGCCCAGCGATGACTGCCATGACGCGCGCCACATCGTCAACTGTCCGCGCGAAGGGACCCGTCTGGTCGAATGAAGAGCCATAGGCGATCAAGCCATAACGCGAGACACGACCATAACTGGGTTTCAGCGCCGAAATGCCACAGAAAGACGCGGGTTGGCGAATGCTGCCGCCGGTGTCGCTACCCAGGCTGGCCATCGCCATATTCGCCGCTACCGCCGCCGCGCTGCCACCACTGCTGCCGCCGGGCACATGGTCGTCCTGCCAGGGGTTGCGCGTGGGAAAGTAGCCGCTGTTTTCGGTGGACGAGCCCATGGCGAATTCGTCCATGTTGAGCTTGCCCAGCAGCACCGCGCCAGCTTCTTTCAAGCGCGCAACGGCCGTCGCGTCAAAGAGCGGCATATAGCCCTGCAAAATGCGCGAGCCGCAGGTTGTCTCGATGCCTTTGGTAGAGAGCACATCTTTCAGCGCGATCGGGATGCCCAGCAGCGGACTTTCGTCTCCATTGGCGCGGGCATTATCGGCTGCGCGCGCCTGCTCCAGCGCAATCTCGGGCGTCACATGGATAAAGGCGCGGATGACAGAATCATGCCGCTCGATCTGCTGCAAATGCGCCTGGCACAAGTCCAGCGCCGAGATCTCGCCGGACTGCATTCTCTGCAGGGCGCCGCTAATTGTCAGTCGCGTCAAGTCTGCCATGGCTATCGTCCGCCGCTTTATTCGCGCCGCGCCATCATAGCAGACGATGACGGCGAATTGGCGTGCCGAATATGCGCCGGTGGTCAGCCCCCTCGTCTCCCCGAAAAGTCTGGGACAAAGATTTTTCCACAGAGGCGCTGAGACGCAGAGGATTGATATCGGCAATCGCTAGGCAATTGTTCGCTGCCAGGCAGCCTGGATCTGCGCGCGCGTCTCGTCGAGCGATCCATCGTTGCGAATGATGACATCGGCAGCGGCCAGTTTATCAGCCTGGCTATTTTGCGCGGCGATGCGTTGCTGTGCCTGCGCTTTTGTCATGCCCCGCTGCTCGACCAAGCGCGAAAGCTGGGCGGCGGGCGGCGCATCCACCACCCAGACGGCATCGACAGCCCCCCGCAGCGCGCCTTCCAGCAGCTTGATGGCTTCAATGACGACCACAGCGGATTCAGCAGCGCGCACCAAGGCGTCAATGCGCTGGCGCACCGCAGGATGGGTGATGGCTTCCAGCTGGCGCAGGGCTGCAGGCTCTGCAAAGACGATCTCAGCTAATTTTCTGCGGACGATTTCGCCATCCGCGTCCAAAACACAATTGCCGAATGCCTGGACAATGGCGGCATGGGCAGGCTGACCGCGGCGCATGACCTCGTGCGCGACCTGGTCTGCATCAATCGTGCATGCGCCCAACTCTTCCAGCTGCCGAAGCGCCAGCGACTTGCCCATGGCGATGTTGCCGGTCAAGCCGATGATGAATTTGTCGGGCCAAGCTGCGCTCACTGTGGCTGGCTCCTGCCTGCGTCTGGCACAGCAATTTGACCCGATCCATCCCGCGCTGGCAACGCATCCATCCACCCAACAGGATCTGCCTCATGCGACCATACAAACACCAATGAACTAGAATATATGTTCTATATTATAGACGCGACTGAAGAGATGCCCGGACACGGACGGATGCCAAGCCGGACCCGTTGCCAGCCGGAGGGCGAGCTTTGGGCATCTCTTTTAGTTTGCCTGCCTGGCGCAAGCGCAAAGGAGTCTGCCATGTCGCGCCGTTATTCGCTGGAAACCAAGATCGACGCGCTCAACCAGATCGACCAGCATGATGGCGATGCGGCTTTGGTCGGCGATGTGCTGGAGATCCCTGTGGCGACCCTGCGCAGTTGGCTGGCAAAAGAATCCGACTTGCGGCGCGCTTATGACAAGCGGCGACAACGTCAGTTTGAACGATTGAAGCGCGATCTGCAAAGCGACATGCTGCTGCGCGGCAAAGCCATCCTGGCGCAGCTCGATGCCGAACGACTGGCAAAAGCGCCGCTCAATCAACTGGCAGCCGCCCTGGGCAGCCTGGTGACCCATGCCTTGAGATTGGAGGAGGCGACACAACCCCGTGCCGAAGACGACGAGCGCGTTATCCGAGTCGAATACTATTACGATGGTCAGGTCCAGGATGCTCCACCCTGGGCAGGCGCAAGTGATGGACGACCCCGCGCGGTTCAAAGTGGTGGCTTGCGGGCGCCGCTGGGGCAAGACCGAGCTGGGCAAAACGGCGCTGCTGCGGCTGGCGCTGCAACATCGGCGGCGCGCATGGTGGCTGGCGCCCACCATCATGATGGCCAGCCAGGTCTGGCGCGATCTGAAAAACAGCCTGCGCAGCCTGCAATACGCCAGCATAAGCGAGACCGAAAAGCGCATTGACATCGCCGGCGGCGGCATGATCGCCGTGCGCAGCGCACACCATCCCGACAGCCTGCGCGGCGAGGGCCTCGACCTGGCGGTGCTGGACGAAGCCGCCTATATGCAGCCGCGCGTCTGGCACGAGATCCTGCGCCCCATGCTGACGACCACGCGAGGCGGCGCGCTCTTCCTCAGCACGCCACTGGGCAAAAACTGGTTCTACGACCTTTTTCGCATCGGCATGGACAGCGCGGAAGACGAATACGCCGCCTTCCATTTCAGCACGGCCAACAACCCGCTCATCGCCGCCGCCGAGCTGGAAAGCATCCGCCACCGCAGTACAGAGCAGATCTGGCGCGCCGAGTATCTCGCCCATTTCAGCGACGAAAGCGGCTCGGTCTTCCGCGGCATTCGCCAGGCTGTAGAGCCGATCCGTCAGAGCGCTCCCATCGCTGGGCACAGCTATATCGCCGGCATCGATTGGGGACGCAGTCACGACTACACAGCCATCGCCATCATCGACGCGTCAGAACGGCGGCTGGTGGCGCTGGACCGCTTCAACGAGATCGGCTGGGAGCTGCAGCGTGGACGGCTGCGAGCCCTGGCGCAGCGCTGGGGAACGCAGGTCATCTGGGCGGAGAGCAACAGCATCGGCGCGCCCAATATCGAAGCGCTGCAAGCCGAGGGCCTGCCCGTGCGCGGCTTTGCCACCACCGCCAAGAGCAAATCGCCGCTCATCGAGTCGCTGGCGCTGGCTTTGGAACGCCGCCAATTGGCGCTGCTGGACGACCCCGTGCTCCTGGGCGAGCTGGCCAGTTATGCGCTGGAGCGTCTGCCGGGCGGTGGCTATCGGTACAGCGCGCCGGCTGGCATGCACGACGACACGGTCATCGCGCTGGCGCTGGCCTGGCACGGCGTGATGAAGAGCGGCGCTCGCTTCGACTTTGCCTGAGCAGGGGAAGCACCCCCCTCGGTCCCCCCGAAAAGCCAGGGGGAGGCACAACCCCCCTCAGTCCCCCCGAAAAGTCGGGGGAGGCACAACCCCCTCAGTCCCCCCGAAAAGTCGGGGGGAAGCACAACCCCCCTCGGTCCCCCCGAAAAGTCGGGGGGAAGCACAACCCCCCTCGGTCCCCCCGAAAAGTCGGGGGGAAGCACAACCCCCCGCCTCAGCCGCAAGTCCCGATTGGCTCGACGAAATCGGCGCTGATCCAGCCCTTGACGCCGTGAAAATCGACCTTGAACCAATCTGCCGTGCGCGCGACCGCCGTCAATGTCGCGTTGAAGGGGATGGCTCGGATGACATCGCCGCCGGGACTGGCGCGGAAGTTCAGGATGTATTGCGTTCTCACCATGCAGCCGCTCAAGGCCGCTTCTTGCGGGGCGGGCGCTTGCATTTGCGCAGCGGGCGGACGGGCGCCGGGCAGCAGGATCAAATTGCCAGGGCGGTCGATTATGCCGCAGGTCAAGCCATTTTCGTTGGTCGCTGGCAGATCATAGACGACGCGAGGGAGCGCCGTGGTGTCGATGAACTTGAAGGCGCTGCCTTCCGCTTCAAAGCAGATTTTTGTGCCAGGCAGGATCCAGCTCCAGACATTGATAGCGTCGACGAAGCCTGCCGCGGCGATCTCGGCATTGCCAATACCCACCGCATCGAGGCGCTGGCATTGGGTGGATTCCGTGATGTTGTAGGTGACGATGCCGGGCAGGGTCAGGCAGGACGAGATGCCCGGCGTGGCGGTGGCGCTGGGCGTGGCGGTGGGCGGGATGTAGACAAGGCCATCGCCCGCTGCTGCTTGCTTTACGCTGGGTTTGCGATGCAAGCGCAGGCAGGTCAGGTTGCTCTCAGGGCCGATGG
>MKWU01000213.1_pt1 | contig 108684 bp, 109 predicted proteins | sample 809101 | NCBI WGS metagenome assembly MKWU01 (sample SAMN05860141, study PRJNA318959) | sponge metagenome | host: Aplysina aerophoba | place: Slovenia: Piran, Adriatic Sea, Gulf of Piran | collected 2013-05-07
TAGCCCCTCCTTACGTCCGAATATAGCCTGACACCACCACATCGTTCCCACTGCGGTCCATCTGCATTGTATGGAGTTTTATTCCCTCGGCAACCCGCCCGATCCCTAACGGCGCGAGCATGGCCCGTCCGTCACCGCCAAGCAGCACGGCGCCGTAAAAAAAGAGGACCTTTCGTACCAACCCTTCGTGCAAGGCCGCCGCCGCAACCTGTCCACCCCCCTCGATCAGCACATGCTTTGCCCCGCGCCGGGCCAGGGTTTCGAGTACCGGCCGGAGCGGAATCTTTCCGCGCTGGCCGGGAAAGGCCAGGATTTCAACACCGGACCGCTCGAAAGCGGCACCCCGGAGTTGAGCGGCGCGGCGCGTTGTGGCAATCACGGTTGCGGCTTTGGAAGAAAGGCGGCACACCTGAGCCTGGGGGCTGATCCTGAGCCGTCCGTCAAGAATAACGCGCAGGGGATCTCGCCCCCCACGGATGCGACACGTCAACTGGGGGTCGTCGGCTTGTACGGTTTCTGCGCCGACCAGGATGGCGTCTACCTGATTGCGCAACGCGTGGACTTTGCGACGGGAGGCCGCTCCGCTGATCCAGCGGGCATCTCCACTCGCCGCAGCGATGCGGCCGTCGAGGGAAGCCGCCAATTTCAAGGTGACAAAGGGCAATCCGGTCCGGATCGCCACCGCAAAATCCTCATTGGTTCGCTGGCACAGCTCTTTGAGCACGCCGGTCGTGACCGCAATGCCGGCCCGGCGCAGACGCCGAATCCCGCGCCCGCGAACCCGTGGGTTGGGGTCGGTCATACCTACCACCACCCGGGCGACACCCGCCTCAATCAGGGCCTGGGCACAGGGGGGCGTTCGGCCGTAGTGCGCGCACGGTTCCAGGTTGACGTAGACGGTTGCCCCGCGGACCGGATGGGTCGCTTTGCGCAGCGCTTCAATCTCGGCATGCGGCAGCCCCGCCCGGCGATGATACCCTTCACCGATAATACGACCGCCGCGGACCAGAACGGCGCCCACAACGGGGTTCGGACTCGTCCGCCCCTGTGCCCGCAGGGCCAGGTCCACCGCGCGCCGCATAAACACCTCATCAGTGTTCATGATTGCGTCTTTTCCGGCTTCGCGCGTCGCGCCCGTTTGTCTTCGTCCGCACTGCGTTCCCGAATGAGGTCCCTGAGCTCGGACATGAACTCATCAATATCCTGAAAAGAGCGATACACGGAAGAAAACCGGACATACGCCACCTTGTCCAGATCGTACAGATGACGCATGACTTCTTCGCCAATAACGGCGCCCGAGATTTCTTTATCGCCCCGTCCCTGGAGCGCGCGCTCGATGTGGTCCGCAATATCTTCTATGGTCTCAATGCTGATCGGACGCTTTTCGCACGCTTTTTTGAGGCCGGTAATAATTTTCAGCCGATCGTATGGCTCCCGCCGCCCGTCCTTCTTGACGACCAGGGGTAAAATTTCTTCCACCCGCTCATACGTCGTAAAGCGTCGCTCACACTCCTCACACTCCCGTCGCCGGCGGGTGACATCACCCTCCCGACTCAAACGAGAATCGATGACGCGACTTTCCAGATGGGAACAAAAGGGACACTTCATACGCTAAGAGAGAGCACCGCTCACGCTGTCACCTGACAATTCGTGCCTCTCCTCCTTGTCTCGTTTCGGCTTATGCGGTCGGTGCAACACGGTGGGCATAGACGGGGAACTGCTGGCACAACGCACGGACCTCGTCGCCAATGGCGGCCAGCCCCCGTTCATCGCCAACGCGCCGCAGGGCACGGGCAATGAGGTCGGCAATGTGGTCCATCTCGGCTTCTTTCATACCCCGACTCGTGACCGCCGGCGTACCGATACGCACCCCGCTGGTCACAAAGGGGGAGCGCGTATCAAAAGGAATCGCGTTTTTATTGACCGTAATCCGCGCCCGGTCCAGGGTTTCCTGGGCGACTTTCCCGGTCAGTTCAGTCTCGCGCAGATCGAGCAGCATCAGATGATTATCCGTGCCGCCCGAGACTAGGCGGAACCCTCGTCGGATAAGGCTGGCGGCCAGGGCTTGCGCATTGGCAATAATCTGCCGCTGGTAGGCTCGAAACTCCGGTGTTGCCGCTTCCTTCAGCGCCACGGCCTTGGCCGCAATCACATGCATCAGCGGCCCGCCCTGGTTGCCCGGAAAGACGGACGAATTCACGCTCTTGGCCAAATCCTGGCGGCACATGATCATCCCACCGCGTGGCCCGCGCAGCGTCTTATGGGTCGTGGTCGTCACCAGATCGGCATACGGCACGGGAGAGGGGTGCAGCCCGGTAGCCACCAGCCCGGCAAAGTGGGCGATATCGACCATCAACAGCGCCCCGACCTCGTCGGCGATGTCGCGAAAGGGCACCGTGTCAATCTGGCGTGGATAGGCACTGTGTCCGGCCACGATCATCTGCGGCCTATGTTGACGCGCGAGTGCCGCGATCTCGGCGTAGTCAATCCGTTGGTTGTCCTCCCGGACGCCATAGGGGACGACCTGAAAAAATTTCCCGGAAAAATTGACCGGACTGCCGTGGGTGAGATGGCCACCGTGCGACAGGTTCATGCTCAGGATGGTATCTCCCGGCTGGAGCTGAGAGAAATAGGCGGCCATATTGGCCTGGGCTCCGGAGTGCGGCTGGACATTAACGTGCTCGGCACCGAACAGCGCCTTGGCGCGGTCAATGGCGAGCTGTTCGACCACATCCACATACTCGCAGCCACCGTAGTAGCGCTTCCGTGGATAGCCTTCCGCATACTTATTCGTGAGCACGGACCCCTGCGCCTCCAGCACAGCCTCGCTCACCACATTCTCCGAGGCGATGAGCTCCAGGTTGTACTCCTGGCGGCGCGTCTCCTCTTGAATGGCGGCGTAGACATCAGGGTCGTGCTGGGCGAGCTGACTTGTCATACCGGTGCTCCTTCTCCCTCCCCTGCGGCGATTTTCACAGCGAACCGTTCCCTTTCTCCTCATAGATACAGAAAAATCGCAGGGCTCCGGAGAGACCACTGCGATTCTTTCGGTCTGGACACTCCTGAGCCCGTATACGGCCGGCTATTTCTGGCTTTCGATATAGTCGATAACGTTCCGGACCGTCCGAATCTTTTCCGCCTGTTCGTCAGAGATTTCGGTATCGTACTCTTCTTCCAGAGCCATGACGAGCTCGACGATATCCAGCGAGTCTGCGCCCAGATCTTCGATAAACGAAGAATCCAGGCTGACCTCGTCCTCGCTCACCCCCAATTGCTCACAGATAATTTCCTTGACGCGTGCCTCGGTCGAAGCTGCTGCCATAGCCGGGACCTCCTCTCTCTTTTCGCTCGGCGGTATCTGGGGAGTTGGCCGAACCAACTCCAGTTACATATACATGCCGCCATTGACGTTAATGATCTGTCCAGTGATATAGCCCGCTCGGGGGTCTGCCAAGAACGCTACCGTGTCGGCAACTTCCTCAACCCTTCCCCAACGGCCAGCGGGAATATGGCTCAGATATCCTGTTTTCGCCTCTTCTGGCAAGGACCTGGTCATATCGGTCTCAATAAACCCTGGGGCGACGGCATTCACCGTAATCGACCGTGAGGCGAGCTCCTTCGCCATCGTCTTGGTAAAACCAATGATGCCGGCTTTTGCGGCTGAATAGGCCGCTTGTCCGGTATTCCCGGTTTGGGCGACAACGGACGTCAGATTAATAATCCGACCAAAGCGCTGCTTCATCATGGAGCGGGTGACCGCCTTTGTGCAGCGAAAGACGCCGGTCAAATTCGTATTGAGGACGGCTTCCCACTCGTCTTCCTTGAGCCGGACCAGCAGCGTATCAATCGACATGCCGGCATTATTGACCAGAATGTCTATTTTTCCCTGCCGCTCAAGAATATCCCGCGTGGCGGTTGTGACGGCGGCGCCGTCGGCGATGTCGAACTGACAGACCTCGGCCCGTCCGTTGCGGGCCTCAATACCAGCGCGGACATCCTCAGCCGCGGCCTGATTCCTGACATAGTTGATCACTACCGTCGCGCCGTCTTGAGCCAGACGTTCCGCGACCGCGCGGCCAATCCCACGCGAGGCGCCGGTCACCAGGGCGATGAGTCCGTCCAAGCCGCCGCGGCCGCCTGCGTCCGCGGCCATTAGCGCAACAGCTCCAGGCTGGCGGTCAGGCTATCGGGAGCGCTCACGGAAACGCACGGGAACTTCCGATCGATACGTTTGAACAAACCGCTGAGGACGCGCCCCGCTCCCAGTTCAACCGCTCCCTCACAGCCAAGGTCGCGCACTCGCTGCATGCTCTCTTCCCAACGAACGGGAGACGTGACTTGTCGGACCAACAGGTCTTTGACCTGCTCCGCCTCCCGGTTGACTGCGGCCGTGGTATTGGCAACCACCCCGACAGTCAGAGGATGAACGCTGCTCGGTTCGAGGACACGGGCCAGCCCATCCGCCGCCGGTGCCATGAGGGCACAGTGAAAAGGCGCACTCACCGCAAGTTCAACGGCTCGTTTTGCCCCGCGTGCCTTGGCACCGGCCACCGCTCTTTGCACCGCTCCGGCATGACCGGCGATGACCACCTGGCCGCCACCATTCAGATTCGCCGCAGAGACGACTTCGCCCTGCGCCGCTTCCGCACACACCTCTCCGACCACCTGCTCGGACAGACCGAACAGGGCCGCCATCGCGCCGACCCCGTGTGGGACCGCCGCCTGCATCAGGCGGCCACGCTCCCGTACGATCCGGACCGCATCGGCGAAGTCCAACGCACCGGCCGCGACCAAGGCCGAATACTCGCCCAGACTGTGACCGGCGACGCAGACCGGTTGCAGGTCCGCCTCCTGTGCCAGCGCACGCCAGGCGGCAATGCTGGTGGTGACAATGGCGGGCTGCGTATTATGGGTCAGGGTCAGGTCTTCTTCCGGCCCCTCAAAGCAGAGCGTGGATAACGAGAACCCCAGCGCGGCATCAGCCTCGGCAAACACCTCAGCCGCCACAGGGAACCGCTCAACCAGAGCGCGTCCCATGCCGACCGTCTGCGATCCTTGCCCAGGGAAAAGAAGGGCCAGCGGGCGGCTCATTCGGCAGGCTCCGGCGGCTCCGTTTCGTCACGCGTATCGTGCCGGTTGGGTGGGCCGATCTTGTCGGGCGCGGCGGGTGTTCCGGCTTCTGCTGCGGCGTCTTTGGTCGGACGGAATTTCTGGCGAAGTTGCGACCAGATTTTGCGTCCGCGGCCGTCCGCAGTCAGCGCTTCCAGGTCTGGCAGCCGCTGCAAGCTTTCGGTAATGTGCCGGTTCACCCCGCGCTGGAGCGATTCGTGGGCAACCCGGATCGCGTTCTTGATCGCCTTGGGTGAAGACGACCCGTGCGCAATAATGGTCACGCCATCCGTGCCCAGGAGTGGAGCGCCTCCCACTTCGTCATAATCAATGCTGGCCCGCAAATCGGCAAACGAACGCTTGAGCAGCAGAAAGGCGAGCTTCCCGCGCCAACTTGACGCGAAGAGGGAGCGGAGCTGACCCTGCGTGAAGTCATAAAATCCCTCCATCGTCTTGAGCGCGATATTGCCGGTAAATCCGTCGGTGACCGCGACGTCGACCCCGCTGTTATTGAGCTCCCGGCCTTCAATATAACCGATGTAGTTGAGGGGCAGCCTGGAGAGGACAGTGTGGGCGGCCCGTGTTGTTTCTGTCCCTTTTGAGTCTTCCTCGCCGTTACTCAGAACTCCGACACGCGGACTCCGAATGCCCCGCACGACCCGGGCGTAGACCTCGCCCATAATGGCAAACTGCACCAGGTGTACGGGTTTACACTCAACATTGGCCCCAGCGTCAACCAGACAGGTGCGGCCGCTCAGGGCGGGCACGACCGTGACAATAGCCGGGCGCTCGACATCGGGCAGGCAACCCAGCCTGGTGACCGCCAGACCGAGCACAGCGCCCGAATTCCCGGCACTCACCACAGCACCGGCTTTTCCGTCTTTAACCTGAGTAAAGGCGACGCGCAGAGATGAGTCACGCTTGCGGCGCAGAGCCGCAACAGGAGAATCTCCCATCTCGATGACTTCGCTCGCGTGCTGGATGGCGAGTTGGGAGGACTCGCACTGTCCGTTCCGGCTGAGCTCTTGTCGAATCTTTTCCTGATCCCCAACCAGGAGGAGGGAGACCCCGTATTCCCGGGCGGCCTGGACGGCTCCGGCCACAGGAGCCTGGGGCGCGAGATCGCCCCCCATAGCATCTAGCGCGATATACATGGTGGGCTGCTCACCGCCGTTCTTCCCCCGGCGGGAAGGAGGGCATCCTCGGTACGGCGCATGGGAGACTCACTCTTCTTCTGCAATCGTCAGCACTTGCCGCCCACGGTAATAGCCGCAGGTACCACAGATGCGGTGCGGCAGAACGGGGTCTCCGCATTGGGAACAGGTTGACCACTGTGGGGCAACAAGCGCGTGGTGAGAGCGCCGTTGGTTACGTTTTGACTTTGACGTTTTGCGTTTTGGTACAGCCATAGCTTTCTCTTCCTCACATCAATATACACGCTACGAGGGGGTCTTTTCCGTCTTCTGAGACGACGCCCGCTGCGTAGGCAGGCGGAGGGTCGCCAGGGCGGCGAGACGCGGATCCGTCCATCCGGGCGAACAGGAGCACTTCTCGCTGTTGAGATTCACCCCACACTGTTCACACAAGCCCTTACACGTCTCCTGACACAGCGGAGAACTTGGCAGCGACAGGAAAAACTGCTCTCGAACCAGGAGCGACACATCAACGCTATCCCCACTATAAAAGCTCGATGCCAGGTCTTCCTGGTTCAGTTCGGTTTCACGGCCAAGAGCACCCTGCGGACCGGCCGGCAAAAGGACCCAGGAGAAGGGACGACTCAATGACAGCGGAAAGTCGTCGAGGCAGCGCGCGCATTGCCCAGCCAGGTCACCGTTCAGCGTGCCATCAAACAAGAGGTCTTCGCCGGAACGCATATAGTGCAGGGCAACCCGCAACGGGCCCGTCAATCGATACTCGCTCCCATCACGCCCCGGCCGATGGCTCAAGAACCGATTCAGCGTCTGAGCATCCTCATCAAACTGGACTGCGGTCGGGGACGAGCCGATATTTTCAACGAGGATTTGCACGCTACACCTACCCGAGGGCAATGTATAGTATGAAACCGGCCGCAATGCAACGCAATCACAGGTCGTGGTTCAGTTTCAAATCGCTCCCCCCGCTGAGGCGGAGCGCCCCCCCTCCCTCAGCGGGGGGAGGGAAAATCTGCTCCCTCTCCCCTGGAGGGAGAGCCTGTCCTGAGCCCAGTCGAAGGGGGCTGGGGTGAGGGGGAACAAGCAAAGTGAACCACGACCCAATCACACCCAGGTCCGAGCGCGCGGTGTGCCCTTCTGACGACGCGCGCCGGTGCTTTTCCGGCTTCGGGTTCGTTGCCGTCACGTTGGCCGTCGGTATATGCTGCCAACTCCATGCCTGTTGTGTCTCACGTCATCGGCCTGGTGCTATGCATCGTGTGGATATTCAGCCTGTGGTTGCTCTTCGCCGGCCGTCGCTGGCTTCCTTCGCGCAAGCCGCTCCGGCCTCTGGCGCTCCTGGGCGGCATGGTGCTCTTTTTCGTTTTAAGCCTGACCGGGATGGTCTTTCTGCAATTACTGTTAGAAAGTTGACACCGCGAGGCGCGGCCATGATTGAAGTGGGTATTTTTGAAGCAAAAACTCAGCTGTCGGCCCTGCTCGAAAAAGTCAGCTGGCAGGCGTACAAACAGGAGAGACGACATGCCCGTCAAAGCTCATCAGGCGAGTGATTACCTCACCACACCGGAAGACATCGCAGCCTATCTGAACGCGGCGATTGAGGAGATGGGAGAGGACCCACGTTTACTCATGAAAGCCTTGCGCAACGTCGCCGCGGCGCAAGGCGGCGTGTCCGCGCTGGCGCGGCACGCCAAGCTGGACCGGGTCGCGTTGTCTCGCGCCCTGTCTGGCCGACGTCATCCGCGGCTGGACACCCTCGCCAAAGTGGCTGCCGCGTGTGGTGTCAAGCTTCAGTTCTCGGCTTAGCATAGGTGGGCCGCTCCATTGACACCTTACCGCCAACCAATATGCTAGTTGATTAAACTAGATTGATTGAGGGCAGCCATGATTGAAGTTGGTACCTTTGAAGCAAAAACCCATTTGTCCGCCCTGCTCGAAAAAGTCAGCCAAGGGCAAGAAGTGCTCATCACTAAGCGGGGCGAGCCGATTGCGCGGCTGGTGCCGGCTCAACGGTCCGACCGGACACAGGTCGCCGCTACCATTGACACCTTGTTTGAGTTTCGCAAAGGCATGAAGCTGGACGGCCTGGACTGGCAAGCTCTGCGTGATACGGGACGCCGATGAGCACGTTTGTACTGAACTGCTCCGTCACACTGGCGTGGCTGTTTCAAGATGAAGCCGGCCCCGACACAGATCAATTACTCAAGGAGCTACGGGATGATGACCGTAACGCAATCGTCCCTAATCTCTGGCGTCTGGAACTCGGCAACACCCTGACACAGGCGGAGCGACGCGGAAGGATAACAGCAGCACAGCTAGCGACCGCCCTGGAGCTTGTTCGCGGCCTTCCCATCACCACCGATGCCGAGACCGACAACCGGGCGTTCAGAGAGATATTGAACCTCGCCCGTACCACATCTCTCACAACCTACGATGCCTCTTATCTGGAACTGGCCATGCGGCATGGAGTGCCCTTGGCAACGCTGGACAAGGCCCTGATTCGGGCAGCCCGCGGAGTTGCCGTGAAGACCTTACCGGCCTAGCTGGCACTGTCCGGAGGGAGAAGCTATGCACACTGAGATCGACGAGGTGACGGCTGGCATATACCGCCTATCGACTTATGTCGAAGAGGTCGATTTTACGTTTAACCAGTATCTCATTGACGCCGACCAGCCCTTGCTGTTTCATTGCGGCATGCGAGCGCTCTTTCCGGTGATCTCCGCAGCGGTGCCTCAAGTGATGCCGCTGACGCGCCTGCGGTGGATCTCGTTCGGGCATTGGGAAGCCGACGAGTCGGGGGCGATGAACGACTGGCTGGAGGCCGCCTCTGAGGCCCAAGTCGCCGTTGGGACCATGGGCTGCATGCTTTCCGTCAATGATCTGGCTGTTCGCCCGCCCAAACCGCTTGAAGATGAGGAGAGTCTCGATCTGGGCGGCAAGCGGGTGCGTTACCTGGCTACACCCCATGTCCCACACGGTTGGGATGCGGGCGTACTGTTTGAAGAGACGAGCAAAACCCTCTTCTGCGGCGATCTTTTTACCCGGACCGGGCGCTGCGAGGCGATCTCGGAAGACGATCCTATCGCGCCCGCTCTGGCGGTAGAGGACACCTTTGGAGCCACTGCTCTGACCCCGAACACCGCCCCGACCATTCGCCGTCTGGCTGCCCTCAAGCCGGAGATGCTGGCGTTGATGCACGGGTCCGCTTTTCGCGGAGACTGTGAACGTGCCCTGCTAATGTTGGCCGACAGTTATGAGGAACGGTTTAGGCGGGTAAGGTAGGAGTAAGCAGATTGCTGTTGTGACACACGCTAAGAGATGGAAATTTACGTCTCATAACGCATTATCTGTCGAACTTGGCAGAAAATGCGAGCTCTCGTTGTAATGGAACACTTTACTAAACATCTGTTAATCAGGGCAGGGGAGTTGGTCACGCTTCCTGATCCGATGAGCCAGCTCCTTTCCGATCTTCCTACACTACACTTTCTACTGGCTGACCTCGTTGTTTAGCGTGCCGGCAAATGCTCCTGAAACCACGCGCTGGTATGCTGCATCGTCTGCTCAAAGCCTTCGCCTCGGTACACGTCGTCATGGATCATGTTTTCCAGCACAACGAGTTTCTTCGGGTCCCGGGCTTTGGCGTACATGCTCTGCGCCTCAAATAAAGGAACGAGTTCATCGTTGTCCGTATGAATCCACTGAATGGCCCGAGGACTGATCCGGTCCACAACACTCTCGGGTTTATATTCCATGATATCCAGCAGTGATTCAAACGAGACTTCTGTCCGAAACTGGGGGTAACGCTTCTGAAGGTCTTCCAGAATGGCGACCGTTTCGGGATCGCGGACCATCAGCCGCTTGGTTTCCATATAGGCAGGCTTGCCAGTCAGGACAAACTCGGCCTTCTCCCTGCGGACTTTGTCCATGAACCGGTCAAAATTTGGTCCCAAGCGAAACTGCCGCTCAAGGTCACCCGGCCCGACCACGCCGACTGTACACTTCGCCCGTTCGTCTATGGCTGCCGTATAGGAGACATTGGCACAGCCAAAGCTCGTGCCGTACAGCCCAATGCTGTCTGGATTCACCTCGGGCTGGTGTTGCATAAACGTCATAGCGTTCCGAATATCCGTCACCTGGGCCATAGGGATGAGACGCGAGCGCGGTTCACCACCGCTCTCGCCAAAATAACGGTAGTCGAAGTTCAGCGTGATATAGCCGTCGGCTTGCAGCCGCTTGGCATTATCCAGGAGAAAGATTTCCTTCACCGCGGTGAAGCCGTGACAAAAAATGACCGCTGCGCGTTGCTCACCGGTTTGATAGTCATCCGGCAAACCAAGGATGCCAGCCATTGGCGTGCCTTCACTATAAAACTGCACCTTTTTGTCCATCGTGTCCTCCTTTTGCAGTGTCCTATCCGATGGTGAAGCCTCGGCTACTCCCGAGAAAATGGTGTCCCCCAGGCATCTGCAAACGCCAACTCTTCGACCGACCGCCGCGAGATCGGTCCGTGTCCTCGCAGGACGGGATAACCAATCGGCACAACCGCCGCTGTCCCCCACGGATCAGGAATCCCTAGCAGTTCACGAACCGCTGGCTCTTCCATACACAGCAAGGTCGTAATCACACACCCCAATCCCTCGGCTCGGCAGGCGAGGAGGAGGTTTTGGACTGCGGGGTAAATTGATCCGCCGCCAACAACAGACAAACGGTCCAGCTTTGCGTCAGTCACCGCCAGCCCTTCCGGATTAAAACACACGACCAACAGTGCTGGGGTCTCACCAAAGTGTTCTGTCAGATAGTTACTAGCGCGAATCATCCGCTCGGCCTTTTTCCGTTCTTCTTCAGGGGCATCGGCCAGTCGCTCCACATACGCTTTGGTATAAGGAAGCGTGACCTGTTGATATAATTCGCCAAGACGTTGTTTGCGGGCCGAGTCTTTGACGACAATGATGCGCCAGGCTTGGCGGTTGCCGCCAGACGGTGCCCAGGTCGCAGCTTCTAAGACCCGATATAAGACGTCATCTGGAATGGGGTCTGGTCGCAACCGTCGCACCGCCCGTAAAGTCCGCATCGCTTCATACAGATCAATCATTGTCGTTCTATCCTTATAACGCGGCCAGCGTTTTCTCTGGCTGGGCAGCGGCTTTTTGGTTGGCGTCCGTTCAGCTTGTCATTCATTCCAGTACGGGTGGCTTGTCCGATACGGCCGCCTGGACCTCCGGAGTGACTTTGATCGGCCGTTCACAATCCACATTGATCAGTTGCCAGTCGAAGTATTCATCCTTGCGCCAGTTTGCCTTTTCCCACTGGCGGAACTCTTCGCCCAGTCCGTGATGAATCCCCTGTGGATTGACCAGCATCGTCCCCGGTGGTACTTCGGCCCCGAGCAGCGTGCCGGCATGCACCAAGACGACTTCATCATAGTCAATATTGCGGTGATACCACGGCACCCGCTCAACATCTCGCTCGCTTTCGGCGGGGCGGGGCATGAAATTGCACACGACAAAGCCTTTGGCCTGAAAAATGCAGTGAACGCTGGGCGGCAGATGCAGCCGATCGCTCATAATTGGCCGATAGTCACGAATGTTCATTTTGAAAGGGAAGAGATCGCCTTTCCACCCGACAACGTCTAACGGATGGAACGGGTAGTACACTGAGGTATACTCGCTTTCGCGCTTGATGCGCAGCTCCCATTCTTGCTGACCGTTGGCCTGCAGAACCTGCGGCTCCGGAACCTGAATCACCGCCGGATCAAACGGAGCGTGGCGCCCCAGGCCACCGTAGTCAGGAAACTCGACCTCTGCGATGGATTCAATAAGCATGAAGAAATTGTCCGCTCCGTCAGGCACGACGCGATAGGTCACCCCTTTGGGCAGGGCGATATAGTCGCCCGGTTCGTACGCCAATGGGCCAAATTCGGTCTCAAACGTGCCCGTCCCGCGATGAATAAAATAGATCTCATCCCCATCGGCATTGCGCACATAATAGGGCATGGGGGCACTGCGCCGACTGATCGCAATCGACACGTCGGCATTATAGACTGCAGTCAGTGGTACCCCCCGAGGATCGTCTTGGTCACTTGGGCTGAGTTCGTTGCTGTTGATGTCCCACGGTCTGAGGGGGCCCTCAATCCGTGTCCAGCCGGTCGGCTCATTTACATGGTACAGCTCGGCCACCCGGCCCGAAAAGCCCTGACGGCCCAGTTCGTCTTCTTTGAGCTCTCCCACGCCAACATGCGCCTGATGCGGCACCTGCCCCTTCGAGAAATGAATCCAAGATTTCATTGCGTCTCCTCCTTTACAAAATGAATCCGTGAGCCGTGGACCTCGACAAAATTGGGCTCATAGGGAAAATCTGCGGAAATGGGTTGGGTTGCCATGAGATCTCTCGCCTCGTGGGTGACGCCCGCTCTATGCGGAGTTGTGCGTTACATCTCGAGTCCGGTGCTACCGAATATGCGGCATCACCTCTTCGGCGAATCGTTGGACGGATTCGTCGAGGAGAGCCTGCGGCATCCCGCCTTGGTCGAACATCGCGAGCTGAACGTCGAGGTCGAGTGCTTCGCAGACCCGATTCGTTTTGTCGATGACCTCATCGGCGCTCCCGCACATCGAAAAGGAACAGATGTCTTCGAAGGTCGGCATTTTCGTGGGGAGCAAGTTGGGCCCGAAGTTGACCTCACCCCAAGGGACAAACACTTGCATCGCCCAGCCGAGGTAGCCCATCTGATGCGGCATCCAGCGACGGCGCGCTTCGTCCGAACTCGCAGCAATGTGCGCGTACGAGACGGCTCCCACCCGAGGCTGCGACCCGTGCACGGTCGGCTTGAATTTCTCCCGGTAGCGATCGACCATAGGCTGAAAATCCTGGAGAGGCCTGACGACCGTGGGAAGCATCAGCGGCAGGCCGAGGGACGCAGCCCGGTCGACCGAGATTTCGCTCGCGCTTCCGATCCAGACGGGTGGATGGGGTTTCTGCTCCGGGCGCGGCTGGGCCGTTACAGCCTGGAGCCCGCGACTGGGCCAATCGGATTTGTCCTTCGCCCAGAATTCGAGGAGGGCCTCGACATGCTCCGTAAACAGCGCCTGGGACTGCTCGGGGTCGTACCCGAGATCCCGATACGTGCGGCGGACGATGCCTCGCCCGACCACGACCTCGACGCGTCCATTGGAAATCGCATCGAGAGTGGCGTAATCCTCGGCGACTCGTAGCGGGTCGAGGCTTCCGATCAGCGTCACCCCCGTCGAGAGGCGAATTCTCTCGGTACGGGCAGCAACCGCAGCAAGCACGACTGGCGGTGCCGACAACACGTAGTCGCAGAGATGGTGCTCGCCGACCGAGAAGAGGTCGAAACCCATCTCTTCGGCGCGCACACCCAGATCGACAATCTGACGGTGCCGCGCGGCGGGCGTGAGCTTCTTGCCAGTCGCCGGGTCAGGTAGAAGATCTCCAAGAGTGAGCAATCCAATGTCCATGGAATGTTCCTCCGCAATAGAATATGTCTGTAACGATCGTTACACCAGACCATGAATAGAAAGGGAAGTCAATGCTCTGGAGACCACGGGCGCCCGGGCAACTCTTCCACAATTCTTCCACAATCTGGACCAGCGGGCGCATTTGGACAGAAACCTACGGTTTCGGCTAAGTGCTTGCAAAGGTGCTTGCAGAGCACTATTTCCTGGGGCTTTTGGGGGTGTTGAAATCAGAGGCGGAAAAGGCAAATGATTTCAAGGCGCAAATTTGACAAATAACACCTTATCACCTTTAGAAGTTGTCAAGCATCGTCTGCCTCTCGGCGGTAGCGATTCTTCATGAGCTGGTTCCTCCTCAACTCGGTTGGAACCTAACCCACCCCTGGCCCGACTTATAGGGATAACGTCACATCGGCCCTCGCTCAACTGCTGGATAGCTATCGTTGTGAGGGCGTTTGCGCGCTTCGACATCTTTGAGCTCAAGCGGTTCTCCGCATTCGGAACACGCGATATAAGTCTGAAAATCGTGGCCACATTTCTTGTGGCGTCGGAGAATGGGTGGGCCTGCCTGATCCGAATAATATTTATCACCCCACGTAAGAAGTGTCGAAATTACGGGGAAAAGCTCCTTCCCCTTTTGCGTTAAGCGGTACTCGAACCTAGGGGGCTTTTGCTCATACTGAGACTGCACCAATATTCCGTGCTCTTCCAGTAGCTTCAAACGTGATGTCAGCGTCGTTCGTGAGACCTTTAGTCGCTCCTGAAACTCTTCGAAGCGGCGTACGCCTAAAAAGCAATCGCTCAACAATGTGAGCGTCCAAGGGTCCCCTAAAACAGCCGAGGATCGTGCCACCGAGCACTGTTGGTTACCGAGTTGATCTCGTTTCATCTACTACCTCTGTATGTCCAATTTACCGTGGCGCTGCCACCTACTATGACAAGTTAGCACAAGCCTCTTTACTTAGTCCATAAGATGTACTAAGTAAGTCCAAATTACGGACTTGCAATTGTAGACCAAACAGTGAGGTTCCCGCATGCCAGCACCAAGCACATTTGATCCGCAAGAAGTCGTAGATGCGCAGTACCAAGAACGGAAACCAAGGCCGGGTGTCACCACCAAACGGGCGATCTGCACAACATGTGATGTCATGTGTTCTGTCGTTACCGAATCCAAGAATGGGCGTGTTGTACGCGTTCGCTCGTCTGATAATCCGATTTTTCGGGACAACATTTGTATGAAAGGCATTGTTGCTCCCAAAGGTTTCGCTAATCCCAATCGGATCCTTCATCCACTCAAGCGTGTTGGCGAGCGCGGATCTGGCGAGTGGGAACAGGTCACCTGGGAAGATGCTTTTGCTGATATTGGCTCACGACTACAGGCAATCATCGCAGAGCATGGCCCTGAAGCTTGGGCGGTTTCAACGAGCCAATGGAATACAGGGACCGATCACGGACTCGGTCGCCGGATCATGAACCATATCGGCTCCCCCAATTGGACGAGCGGCGTTGCATTGTGTGCTGGTAACACCGCTGCAATCAATCGCTATACATATGGCTGGTTCCCGGCCAGCGACTACGCCAAAACCAAGTGTATCGTCCTGCTGGGTCACAATCCGAGCCGGCACAGCTGGACCCCTGTGTATAACGCCATCAGGCAAGCGCAGGCTCGGGGAGCCAAACTGATCGTGGCTGACCCGCGCCGCAGTTCTGGCGCCGAACGTGCAGACATCTGGTTGCCGCTCAAAGTGGGTAGTGACGCTGCACTGCTGTTTGGTTGGCTCAAAGTCATCATCGATGAAGAGCTGTATGACAAAGACTTCGTTGAAAACTGGACGATCGGCTTTGAGGAGCTGAGACAGCGAGTCGATGAGTATCCGCTCGAACGCGTTGCCAAGCTGACGGGGTGCGATCCAGAGATGATTGCCAAGGCAGCGCGCATGTACGCGACAGAAGGGCCATCCATTATTCCGTGGACGCCGATCACGGATATGCAGCGCAATTCGACGTCCGCCATTCGGCTGCAGTGTATCTTGAGATCCATTTGCGGATACCTGGATGTGCCTGGTGGTGAGACTCTACAGGGCTTTCCACCCGATTTGATTAACGAGTCGTTAATTGAGATGCACCATGTTTTGTCTGACGAGCAAAAAGCGAAACAGCTCGGGTCAGATAAACACCCGGCCTTTACCTATCGCGGGCAGGAACGCTTTCGCGCACCAACAAAAAAAGTCTATGGTCAAGAGTACGCAAATATCGTGATGGGCTGTTATCTGACACCGCCGTCGGCGTTGTTTCGCGCGATGGCTGGTGAGGGTGCATATCCGGTGAAAGCTTTTTTCTTCCTCGGAAACAATCCGATGATGAGCTATCCGAATATGAAGCTCATCATCAAAGCGATGATGAACCAGGACCTTATCGTCGCACATGAGCAGTTCATGACCCCGTCCGCGCAACTTGCGGATTATGTATTACCCGCTGACAGCTGGCTGGAACGGCCGTTCCTCCTGGATCATTTCGGCGCGGCTTCATTGATTCGAATCTCCGAGAAGTCCATGGAACCACCAGGCGAATGCCGCTCAACCTTTGAATTCTGGAAAGGGCTTGCGGGCGCGCTTGATCGCCAGGAAATTGTTCCCTGGGACACGTTGGAAGACTTCTATGATTATCGCCTGGAGAAGCTGGGGGTATCCTGGGAGGAATTTGCGGCGACCGCCGACGTTTATTTCGCCCCACCGGAGTTTCTCAAGTATCGCAAAACAGGTTTTGCGACGCCCACCGGAAAGGTTGAACTAAGGTCGTCATCACTCGAGGAGCTTGGATTTGATCCACTGCCGTACTTCCGCGAAGACCCTCCGGTCGATCCAGACTACCCGTTAAAGCTATTCACAGGCGTGCGTGAAGACGGTTTCTTTCAGACGGGTCATCGTCACATCGAAGAAATGCGCAAGCGTCATCCCGAGCCTCTAGCGTTTGTAAGCCCGGGAACGGCTCGACAGCTCATGATTAAAGAAGGTGAATGGATCGAAGTTGAGAATGAGCTTGCAAAAATTTCGATGAAAGTGGCAATCAAAGACGCCATGCCGGATGGGTTAGTGAGAATTCCACACGGTTGGTGGAAACCAGAAATGAAACAAGGCGCGGGACATCTTTCGGGAGCACTGGAATATGCCGACGCGCAACTCTGTAGAGACGATGAAGACTTTTTAGATCAGGAACAGGGTATACCGCACCTCAAAGGTGTGCCCTGCCGGATCAATAAGGTTACACAAGACGGAGCGAGCGCTGAGACTGTTGCTGAAGTCGAGTACGCGTGATGAGTGCACGTGAACGTGAAATAAGAAAGCAGGCGCGGTCTGCCAAACTTATAGCCATCATGGCTGGCAAGTCTTCTCGAAATAGGAGCTTATCCGACAAGATTTGTCGCTTCTTGGTAAACCGAGCGACGGCGGTGAAGCCGGAAGATGATTTCATGCGCGACCCGCTTATCGACAATGATGTGGGATTCGACCCTGACGAACTCGATCGCTTTCAGCGCGGGGAAAAATGATGTGGGATTCGACCCTGACGAACTCGATCGCTTTCAGCGCGGGAAAACGAGCTGAGACTTTTCAAGTCTCAGCCGACCTTTTGGCGTGTCGACATAGAAGAATGGACCGAAACCAGATCGCGCCGCAGGTCTCCTCATTGTCTCAAACTGGGGCGCCTGAGCACTTGGTGTAGTATTCCGGAGGCTCTTATGTATGAGTCAGGCAGCCATCGCTTGACGATTCTGTTGCTCGTAGTAGGCGGCCTCGAACTCGGCCACGGGACGCCATCGGCGGTCAGCAGTCCGCAGCGTGGTAAGGTCAGGCACATTCATTGCGGATTCATCAGGAGTTGACGGTGTCGGAGTCACTATTGGCTGTGCGCGGGTCGCCGGGTTCACCCTATACTCGCAAGATGTTGGCGCTGCTGCGGTTTCGCCGGATACCCTATCGTTATATCCAGTGTGGAATGGGCGACGCCGGGTTGCCGCAACCCAAGGTCCAGCTGGTACCGGTGTTCTACTTCGAGAACGATGCCGGTGAGCTGGATGCGGAGGTCGACAGCACGCCGATCATACGGCGGCTCGAAGACGAGTACGGCGACCGTTCGGTGATTCCAACGGATCCGGCCTCGGCGTTCCTCAACTATCTCGTCGAAGACTACGGCGATGAGTGGTTGACCAAGGCCATGTTTCATTACCGTTGGTACTACGAAGCGGATATCGACATGGCGGGGTCCGTGCTGCCGCATTACGACGATGTGACTCAGGACGACGAGACCATCGCCCAACTGAAAAAAATCTTCTCGGAGCGGCAGATCTCGCGCTTGTACGTGGTTGGATCCAACGACACCACCGCATCGGTCATCGAGGACAGTTACAAACGGTTCCTCGACTGTCTCAACGAGCACTTGAAAACCTATCCGTTCATCATGGGGCATCGCCCCGGATCGGCGGACTTCGCCTGCTTCGGGCAGCTCACCCAGCTCGTGCAGTTCGATCCGACACCAGCCGGCATCGCCGCAGCGGGCTTTCCCAGGGTGCACGCCTGGGTCAGTAAGATGGAGGACTTATCGGGTCTCGAGGTCACGGACGACGCCTTCATCGACCCGGACGATATGCCATCTACACTCAAGGTATTGTTCAGTGAAATCGGGCGCACCTACGTGCCGGTGATGCTGGCCAACAGTGCGGCGATTGATCAAGGAACGGACAAGGTAGAAGCGACGGTGGAGGGTAAACCCTGGGTGCAGGAGCCGTTCCCTTATCAAGGTAAATGCCTCCAGTGGTTGCGGATCGAGTACACACAGCTTGCCGAGAAAGATAGAGGCCGCGTGGACGCGGTATTGGCTGGCACCGGTTGTGAGGCGCTGCTCGCATAGAACGGTAGGGGCGAATTGATCCCGCTCGCATGATCGACACAGGAGAACCACATGATTGCCGCGAACGAAACCTTCAACGGGACCTTTCCGTTTGCACCACATTTTACAACCAAGCCTGGCTTTCGGATGCATTATGTAGATGAAGGACCGGGCGACCCGATTGTTTGTCTGCATGGCGAACCAACCTGGGGATATTTATACCGCAAATTCATTCCGCCCCTCTCCGCCACTCATCGCGTCATTGTCCCTGATCACATGGGCTTTGGAAAAAGTGAAACACCGCAAGATCGGGAATATACCTACCTCACCCATGTGGCGAATCTTGAAGCCCTGCTCAATGACGAGTTAGACGTTCAGAATCTGACCTTGGTCCTTCAGGACTGGGGCGGCTTGATTGGCGGGGCGTACGCGCTGCGTAATCCTGAGCGGGTGAAACGTCTCTTTGTCATGAACACAATCCTGCCCATTTATGCTCCGGGCACCGAAGAGCGCATGGCCAATATGTTTGAGAATTCACGCTGGTTTAATTGGATCGGAGCCGCCATGGCCGATGGCTCCTTGGAACATGTCCTCGGTAGTCTACGGGTGACGATGCTGAGCATGATGAAGCTGATTGGGTTCGAGAACTTGGCGCAGGTGGATGACACCTGGGTAGCGGCCTACAGTGCCCCCTTTGCAACCCGCGAAGAGTGCAAGGGTGCGATCGAGTTTCCGCTTGATGTGATTACTGGGCGGGCCAAACTGTTTGAAGTCGGCACGCCGGAGACTATAGCCGCCGTCAAACAGAAGCCCATCATGCTGGCCGTTGGGATGCAGGACAAGGCGGGCGACCCACGCCTCGGCATCGCTCAGTTCAAGGCCCAGTTCCCGGATGCACCCGTCGTGGAGCTGGAACATGCTGGCCACTTTGTACAGGAAGACGCGCCCGAGACCGCGGTCGCGCTGATCCAGCAGTTTATTCATTCTACGAGTTAAGTCGAAGCTGGTGTCCGAAGAAAGACATCGTCCCGTTCAGGGGGGGGGAGCGGGCCGCACTTTTCCTTCTGACGCAGGTATCGGCATGGTATTTCCTCCCTCTTCTTGGACGTAGCGGTACGGTGCATAACAAAAATATCAGAGTAGGACCAGTGATGGCCGTTCCAGCCCGTGCAACGCTATACCTACAGCACGTACTTCCGCCGAGTTTGACAGATACGACCTTATCGGACACAAAAGCGGCGCTTGTAGTGAGCGCCTTGTCTACTCAAAACCGTAGGTTTCTGTTCAAATGCGCCCGCTGGTCCAATCTGACCTGGCACCGCCTGTGCTCGCGTTGGGACTAGCTGAGCTTCCGACACCAAGCGGCTCCGGGGAATCCCGAGGATCAATGCGCTTTAGGGTCCATCTGCGTAGCCAAGGCCCGGATCGCGAGGCCGATGAGTTCGAAGTGCCGTCGTAGTTTGACACCGTCTGGATTGATCTGGTGGGCGAGAAAACCCCCTTCGCCCGCCGCAGCGCCGAACCGTGTCAGCTCATCGACGGCGCTCGGTGCAAGGTTGATGTCGGCGTCCTCAAGCGTCAACTCGACGATCCGTCGCATGCTAAAGAAGGCTAAGTCGTGACCACGCCGGATAGGCTCAGCCGACGCCTCGTCGCTGGGGCCCCGCTCGAGAGCAATCAGCATAAAAAACCGCAGGAACTCAGGGTCTGCCTCAAGATGTGCTGCGGCGGTAGCGAGTGCCGTCTGAGCACGATCCGCTCCTGAGGCCTTCCCTTTCGGCGGTTGCTGGGGAAGCCCTCGCAGGAAGCGTTCTGCGCCGTCCTGAGCGACCGAGGCAAGAAGTCCCTCTTTGCTCCCAAAGTGCCAATAGATCGAGGACGCAGGCAGACCTGAACGCCGGCTCACCGCTGAGATGCTCGTCCCGGTGAAGCCGCGCTCCGCCATCAGCTTGTGGGCGGCTTCGAGGATTCGTGTGCGAGATTCTGCGCCTTGCTGCTGGCGAAGGTTAAGTCTGGTGGGAGACTTGGAAGTCACTTTCTCCTCATCACTCGGTTGCGCCTTGTTGCATGAGATCGCGGAACCCCGGATCCTCCTGAGCGAACTCGAGCTTCTCGACGCCGGCACGGACGACAAAGTCCACCTCGCGGTTGCGCTCACGCCAGTAATAGGCTTGGCACTCACCCCCGGCCGCGGCGTTGGCCAGATGTGCGCCAACCGCCGAAACCTGGATAAAACGCCGCGGCTCCAGCAGACGGCGGATCAATTCTTGGGTCTGGGGACGGACATAGCTCAACGATTTACTCAGGACAATGAGTAATTTTACTCAAGGGATTGAGTAGTTCAAGGCTATTTCGACAATAATGCACCCAGGCCGGATATTAGCCGCAGACCTCTCTACACCTCTAATCCAGCGTATGCCGGGCCACGAGTTCACGATTCCAGGTCGCGTCGCCAAAGGTCACCTCCGAGCCCTTGGCGCGCTTGAAATAGATATGCAGGTCGTGCTCCCAGGTAAAGCCGATACCGCCGTGAACCTGTATGCCTTCGCTCGTCACCTGACGGTAGGCATCGCTGCAATACGCCTTGGCCATGGCGGCGGCCAGTGCGGCGTCGGGTGCATCGTTTGCAACGGCCCAGGCGGCGTAATATGTGGCCGACTTGGCCCCCTCGACCTGCACCAGCATATCGGCGCATTTATGCTGGATGGCTTGAAACGACCCGATCGGGCGGCCAAACTGCTCGCGTACCTTGGCGTATTCCACACTCATGTCCAGCACCTGTTGCGCGCCTCCACACATTTCGGCGCTCAGGGCTACTTTGCTCTGATTGAGGACACGGGACAAACAGTCCCAGCCCTGGCCGGGCGCTCCCAGCAGCGTGTCGGCACCGACGTGTACGTTCTCCAGGGTCACTTCGCACAGCTTCCGCGTCTGATCCATGGTCTTGAGCAGACGGGTTCCAAGGCCGGCCTGTTGGCGGTCAAGCAGAAACAGCGTCACTCCTTCGGACGTGCGCGCGGCACAGATGATGTGATCGACAACATGGGCGTCGGACACAAATAATTTCACCCCGTTCAACACATACCCAGCGCCATTCTTCTCCGCACTGAGGTTGACACCGGCCTCATCCCAGCGGGCGTTTTCTTCGAGGACGGCCAGGGTCAGCGTGGTCTGTCCGGACGCCATACCGGGCAGCAGGGCTTTTTTCTGCTCTTCACTCCCGGCGGCCTGTACGCACAGACCGCCCGGCGCCACAGTCGAAAAGAAGGGACCGGGCAGCACGACCTTACCCATCTCTTCCAGCACGACGACCAGATAGACCAGGGACAGCCCGGCTCCACCGTATGCTTCGGGCACAATCAGCCCCATCCAGCCCAGTCCGGCCATCTTGTTCCAGACCTCGTCCGCATAGCCCCGCTCGTCCTCCATCATCTGGCGGACATAGGACATGGGACACTCGTTGCGTAAGAAGTCAGCGGCGGATTGGCGCAGAAGGTCCTGCTCTTCACTAAAACCGAAATCCATGACACCCCCACAAAAAAGAACGAGGACTGAGTGGTGCCCAGTCCTCGTTATCGCCCGTTATTATTTGATTTAGCTGTTGGCCAGAATGGTCACACAGCCAACCGAACCTGGGCCGCCCAGGTTATGGGCCAAACCCACTTCCGCGTCCTTGACCTGTCGGTCTCCGGCCTTGCCCCATAAGTGCTGCGACACCTCGTAGATCATGCGAATGCCGGTTGCGCCAATGGGATGACCAAACGATTTCAGACCACCCGAGGGGTTCACCGGAACCGCGCCGCCGTCAATGTTCGCCCGACCCTCGGCCACATAGCGCCAGCCCTCGCCCTTTTCACACAGACCGAGGTCTTCATAGTTCAGGATCTCGGTAATGGTGAAGCAGTCATGGCATTCGACCAGGTCAATGTCCTTGGCCGTCATACCGGCTTGTTCATAGGCCGATTGGGCCGCCTGAGCCGTGGCGGGGAAGCCGGTGTAGGCGAAGCTCGGTTTCATATACGGCTCGCCCGAGGTAACGGATAAGCCGACGCCTTTGACTTTCACCGGGTCAGCTCGGAACGAGCGGGCCAGTTCTTCCTTGCAGATAATCACCGCCGCGGCGCCGTCCGTCGTCGGACAGCAGTCCAGCAGACCGAGCGGGCTGCAAATCAACGGTGCGTTGACGACCTGGTCTTCCGAGACCTCCATCCGAAAGTGGGCCTTGGGGCTCATCGTCCCGTTATGATGGTTCTTGATGGCGACCTTGGCCAGGGCGGTCTTATCAATGCCATACGTCTCAAAGTATCGGTTGGCCGCCATGGCAAACAGCGACGGAGCCGTCGTGCCATAGCCCACAACGGGATGGTCGCCAAACGTCCCCAGACCGCGCTGACCGGAGTCACGCAGCTTCTCGAAACCCAGCGCCAGGACCACATCATACATCCCGGAGGCAACCGCCATGCACGCATTCCGAAACGCATCCATGCCCGAGGCGCAGTAGTTTTCCACGCGGGTAATCGGAATATTGAACAGTTTAAGCGGGTCGGCCAGAGCGTTACCGGCGCTGGCTGAGCTGAGCGTCCCGACCCAGGCAGCCTGAATCTGACTCGGATCGATGCGCGCGTCCGTATAGGCGTCATGCGCGGCCTCGACAATCATATCTTCGGCGCTCTTGTCGTAGTTTTCACCAAACTTACTGCATCCAGCCCCAATCACCGCGACCTTGTCCCGAATATTCATACTGCCTCCTCTCAAAGATGTTCCGTCTTGCGGTCCTATTCTGCCGGCCGAGCCTTCCAGAAATAATTCTTGATCCCATAGCCTTCATGATATTTGCGAAATGTCAACTCGAGCGGCATGCCGATCTCTACCCGTTCGGCCTCGCAATCCGTGAGTTGGACAAAGACGCGCCCGCCGCCCTCAAGATCGACCACGGCGTGCGTCGTTGGCGGGTCGGGCGTCTCGGTCAGATAGTCGTTCGTAAAGGTGAAGAGCGTCCCCCGCCGCGACAGCTTGATCTCTTCAAGCCCGTCACGATGGCCGCATTCCGTACAGATGCGGTGAATGGGAAACTGGATAACGCCACACGCCGGGCATTTCCCGCCATACAGGGGCAGAATCTGCTTTTGGTCGCGCAACAGCACGACCGGAGTGGATTCGTCTTCCGTCGCGTAATCCTTCCGAATCAGCTTCCGAAAGCGGGCGTATTTGCCATAGGATTGTAGCGTCCGCTTCACCTCGATCTGCGAATACACGCTCCGGGCAACCTGAAAACTCGCAATCCCGTCCGTGGCCCGAAACAGCGCCGCATCACCCCCGTCTCCGTAGCCGGCAACGAGGATCAGATCGCCCGGCTGGGCCCGTTCAAGCACCGCGGCCAGCAGGACCAGCGGCTGGGCCGTCCCGGCGTCCCCAACCGTATTCCAAAACGTTTCCTGCACCTGGCTCTTCATATCAAATCCCAGGCCGCGCAGGGCGCCCCGCAGCGCCTTTTGGCTGGGAGCGGCAATAGCCGCGTTGGCAATGTCCTTGGCTTCGAGATGGCATTTTTGCAGCAGGCCCTGAACGGTTTCCGCAATAAAACGGTTATAGCCGAACTTGTTCTCGAATCCGCCGGGAAACGATTTGAGGTAGTCCTGCTCTTCGGTTCGCCACGTACCGAGAAATTCCTGGCTGACCGTATGGGTGCCGACCAGCTCGGCAATCACGTTTTCCGAGCCAATGACCAGCGCCCCGCCGGCATCGCCGTAGTTCTGTTCCTGCAGGGTGTCCGGCTCCCCCATGCGCGCGTCGCCGGCGCAGACTAATAACAGTTCCCCCGCTTTGGCCAAATCCAGGGCGGTAAGGAGGGCCGAGGTGCCGGCGCGCAGCGAATCGGAGAAATCCATGGTCCGCAGCTCTTTACCCGTATCCAGGACGGTGGCAACGGTGGCCGCGGCCTGCTTCTCTCGGTAGGGCGAGGTCGTTGAGGCAAAGAAGATCCCCGCGACCGCTTTGGGGTTGCGATCTCCCAGGGCGTCTATACTGGCATTCATGGCCAGAGTCAGGCTGTCCTCATCAAAACTGGCCAAGGCCCGCTCCCCGCCTAATGACGGGCCGTCCCACTCTTTGGCGATCACATCACGCGGGAGACGATACGAGGGGATATACGACCCATACGAAACAATACCGACCATGTTCAGAACTCCAGTTTCTCGTATGCTGCGGCTTAATTGAGCCGGCTCTCCGGGATGCCCGCGCGGGTCATGCAGCCGTCAACCTGAAGGTTGATACCATTCACATAGCCCCCGGCCTTTGAAGCCAGGAACACACACGGCCAGGCCACTTCGAGGCCCGTCCCAAAGCGATTCAGGGCGGTTGAGCCGGTGGCCTTATCTTGCAGTTCCTTGGTTGGCCACAGGACTTCTTTGACGCCTGGGGTTTCGATCGGACCGGGCGAGATGCAGTTCACGCGAATACCGTAGTCGGCCCACTCAATGGCCAGGGAGCGGGTCAAATTGATAATCCCCGCCTTTGCCGCCCCATAGTGCGACATCGTGGCTGAACCGAACACCCCGGCGTCGGACGAGATATTAATGATGCTGCCGCCGGTCTGCTTTTCCATCATGACCAGGGCCGCAGCCTTGGAGAAGAGAAAGGTGCCGTTCAGATTGATAGCCACAATGGCGCTGAACCCATTCGCCGAGATCTCGTGGGCGTTGGCCACGAAGCTCGCACCGGCGTTATTGATTAAAATATCGACCCGACCCCATCTTTGCACGGTTTTCTCGATAACCGCCTCGACCTGATCGTTTTTGCGCACATCACACACAATAGTGTCAACTTCGCCCCCGTCCTGTTTGATCCCTTCCGCAACCGGGCCCAGGTGGTCCATCGTCCGGCTGGTAATCATCACCGGAGCACCACGGCGGCAGAACTCAGCCGCGATTTCCGCCCCGATTCCGGTTCCACCGCCGGTGATAACGGTGACTTTCCCCGCAATGTCAAACGCCGCATCGGTCATGTTTACTCCCCAGTATGCCTATCAGCCAAAAACGCGTAGCCAACTCTGACCGCCGTCCGTCGTGCGTAAGATGGCTCCATATCCGCCCACAATCCAGCCATGCGCCGCATCATGGAAATCAACCGCCCGCAGCCAGGTTGCGATAGGCATGCCGACACCCGTCGGTTGCCACTCTCCACCCTGCAGGCGCAGCACCCGCCCGGCTCCGCCCACGATCCAGCCACCGCCGTCAGGGCCGATTAAATGTGGCGCGTATAAGGGTTCGGTATCGAACAGGGCTCCGTCTGCCTGCCCGATAAAATTCCACTGCTGACCGGCGTTGGTGGTGGTCGCAACCTTTCCCTCAAGTCCGACCGCCACGCCAGTGTTCATATCGGAAAAGGAGATCCCGAAGAAGGTGGGAAGATTCAGGGCGTCGCTGAATCCGGCCTGCCCGAGCAGGCTGTTCTGCTGCTCCAGCCAGTGCTGGCCGCCATCTGTAGTATGGTAGATCTTGCCAAACTCGCCCACAATCCAGCCAGTATTTTCATCCAGGAACTGGACATCGTAGAAGATGGGGTCCACCAGGGCCAGGGTGGCATCCGCCCCGACTCCTTCGAGCGAGGGCTGGATATAGCCCGATTCCCAGGATGCTCCGCCGTCTGTCGTTTTCAGATAGGTCGCCCGGTCGGCCGCGGCCCAGCCGTGGTTCGTATCGATAAAAGAAATGCCGAATATCGGATCGGTCAGTTGGCTGTCCTGCCGCTGCCAGGTCTCGCCCCCATCCGTGGAGTGCAGGATGACGCCGTCCTGTCCGCTGATCCAGCCGTGCTGGTCGTCAGGGAAGGCAATGCTGTACAGGGCGGCATTGGTCCCGCTGTCCTTGACCTGCCAGCTCTGACCTCCATCGGCGGTGAGGAGGATTTTGCCCGCATAACCGACCACCACCGCTTTCTCGGCCGAGAGCGCCTCCACATCAAAAAATTTATCCGTCAGCGTAATCAGATTGGTACTCAGCGGGACTTCCTCAGCCGCGTCATGACACGCCGGGAAGACGCTCAGGGTACAGACAAGGACGCACAGGAGAGGTATTCGTCGCATATCGGCCCGCTTCCGCTGGTTGAACAACTCCCACTGTCTACTCTCTTCCCCGGCGCTTTGCAACGTGGCCGCGAGCGGCCGTCCCGTTCCACCGCCCTTTCGATTGAGCTGTGATTTGGTATAATTCCGCGCGATTAAAGCGACACACTATAATAGCTAAGGAGAGAATATGGCCCCAGCAAAAATTACGTGGACCCAGATTGATGAAGCCCCGGCACTGGCAACCTTCGCCCTCCTGCCTATCATCCAGGCGTATACCAAAGGGTCGGGCATTGAGGTGGAAACCAGCGACATCTCCCTGGCCGGCAGAATCATCGCCAACTTTCCCGACAAGCTGACTGACGAGCAGAAGATCCCCGATTGTCTGACCCAACTCGGGGAGATGACGCAAACGCCCCAGGCCAATATCGTCAAACTGCCCAATATCAGCGCCACCATTCCCCAACTCAAGGACGCGATCAAAGAGTTGCAGGCCAAGGGCTACGACATCCCCGACTATCCGGAAGAACCCAAAAACGACGCGGAGCGGGCGCTCCAGGCGCGTTTTGCCGTAGTTCTCGGCTCGGCCGTTAATCCGGTTCTGCGGGAGGGCAACTCCGACCGCCGGGCGGCTGCTTCGGTCAAAAAATTCTTTCAGAAGAATCCCCACAAAATGATGCAGCAGTGGCCGCAGAGCGGCTCCAAGGCCCGGGTGGCCCACATGCAGGGCAAGGATTTCTACGAGAGCGAAAAATCGACCACCCTGGACGCGGCGACCCAGGCGCGGATCGAATTTGTGGCCGCCGACGGCAGCGTGACCGTCCTGAAAGACGGCCTGGCCCTGCTTGAGGGTGAAGTCATTGATGCCTCGGTCATGAACGTCAAGGCCCTGCGCGCCTTCTATGCAGAGCAGATGGACGCAGCCAGGAAAGACGGGGTGTTGCTGTCCTTACACCTCAAATCGACCATGATGAAAGTCTCCGACCCCATCATGTTCGGCCACTGTGTGTCCGTCTATTTCCAGGATGCGCTCGACAGGCACGCCGAGGCGCTCAAGGAAATCGGGGCGAACGTCAACTACGGCCTGGCCGATGTGCTGGCCAAGCTCGACCGGCTGCCGGCCGAGAAAAAAACCGAGATCGAGGCCGATATTGCCGCGGTGTATGAAAAACGACCGGCGCTGGCCATGGTCAACGCCCGCCGCGGCATCACCAATTTGCACGTCCCGAATGACATCATCATCGACGCCTCCATGCCCAACGTTGTGCGTGACGGCGGCCGGATGTGGAATAAGAACGACGAACTCCAGGATACCGTCGCCATGGTCCCGGACCGCTGCTACGCGACCATGTATAAGGAAATTCTCGAGAACGCCAAACAGCACGGGCAGTTTGACCCGGCCACCATGGGCGGCGTCTCCAACGTCGGCTTGATGGCGCAGAAAGCCGAGGAGTACGGCTCGCACGACAAGACCTTTGAGGCACCGGCCGACGGGACCATGCGCGTTGTGGATGCGGCCGGGACCAGCCTGATTGAGCAGTCCGTCGAGGTCGGTGACATCTTCAGGATGAGCCAGACCAAGGACGCCCCGATCCGTGACTGGGTCCGCCTGGCGGTGTCCCGCGCAAAGGCCTCCGGGTCACCGGCGATTTTCTGGCTGGACGAGAACCGGGGGCACGACACGCAAATCCTCAAGAAGGTCAATACCTATCTGCCGGAGCACGACACCACCGGGCTGGATATGCGCGTGATGAAACCCCAGGACGCCATGCGCTTCTCCCTGGAACGGATTCGGAGAGGAGAAGACACGATTGCGGTCACGGGCAATGTCCTGCGTGACTATCTGACCGACCTGTTTCCGATTCTTGAACTGGGCACCAGCGCCCGCATGCTATCCATCGTGCCGCTGATGAAAGGCGGCGGCCTGTTCGAGACCGGCGCGGGCGGCTCCGCTCCCAAGCACGTGCAGCAGTTCGTGCAAGAAGGCCACCTCAGATGGGATTCGCTGGGTGAATACTGCGCCCTGGTACCCGCGCTTGAGCTGATCGCCGAAAACACCAAGAACGAAACAGCCGTGCTGTTTGCGGAAACGCTTGACCAGGCCATCAGCACCTACCTGGAAAACTCGCGCTCTCCGTCTCGCAAGGTGAACGAAATCGACAACCGGGGCAGTACCTTCTATCTGGCTCTGTACTGGGCTCAGGCCCTGGCCGCCCAGACCAGGGATACGGCCATACAGGCCCGCTTTGTCGGGGTGGCAAAACAACTCGAAGCGCAGGAAGCCACGATTACCGAAGAACTGCTGGCCGCCCAGGGCGAGCCGGTCGATGTCGGCGGCTATTACGTGCCCGACCCGGAAAAGGCCAGCCAGGCCATGCGGCCCAGCGCGACCTTTAACGCCATTATTGACGGGATGTAGAAGACGGCTGAGTGATACGCTCAAAAGCGGAAGAAGGGAGGATGCGTAACGTTCTCCCTTCTTCTATTTATTTGGGAATAATATACTTGACACAATCACCCGTCAGCGAGTGCGTCTGTCATACAGAGCACGTTATTGCGGGGGGTCGTCCTTCAACGAATACTTTTCAATCACCGCATTCAACTTCTCTTGAAATTCCTTGGTAAAGGCCGTCTGCGCCGCGTCCACTTTCCAGGCATTGCGCAGTTCGCGCGACGCCACATACTCTCGGAGGAAAATGTCTAGGCGATCAGACTTCCGCTCTTCGTCTTTGCGCATGTAATACATGACCTCAAGGGCGTGCCAACTGGAATAGGAAGACGTAAACTTCTGCACCTCTTCTGCATTCTTCACCCGCGGATACAAGACCTTTCTGAAGATGTCAGGGTATTGTATTGCATGGCGAACTCGTTCAGCCCGAGGGCTGAGTTCTTCCAGGCAATGATCTGGTCGGCCTTGTGTCGTTGCTCCTGCTGTTTGAGCCGGACTGCCTGCTGGTACAATTGCATCCAGATCGCCCGAGCAGAGACGGCCTGATACACCCCTCCACAGGGGCCGCGTTTTTCGAGCCCTGTCTTTACTCCTGTCGTCGGCCGGCGTCCAACCTCATTTGACGCATATACAATCTGTATATATAATCTGGAGGTGCAATTTACCTGGCACGAAACGAAGCGCCGCACCAACCTGACCAGCCATGGCTTGGATTTCGTGGATGCCGAGGAGGTCTTTGCTGGCCCGACGTTCACCTTTGAAGACGACCGCTTCCACTATCCGGAACAGCGCTTTGTGACCCTGGGCCTCCTCGGAGGTGTGTGCGTGTCACTCGTGCATACCGAGACGCCGGAGCGGATTCATATCATCTCTTTCCGAAAGGCGACCAAAAATGAGCAAATCATCTTCTTCCACAACGTCTAAGACGGATTGGCCGCGCCTCAAGGCGATGCCAGAGCAAGACATTCGGCTCACCGACGAGCATCCGGCCGCCGAGGTGGACCATATCGTCCGCGGCATTGCCCGTAAGGGTTTGCGGCCCGTTCCGCCCAAAGCACTGATTTCCCTGCGGGTGGATGCGGACGTGCTGGCGTGGTTCAAAGCGCAGGGCGCCGGCTATCAGACCCGGATGAGCGCGGTGTTACGGGCCTTCAAGGAAGCCAGCGGCTAATTGGGAGTCCGGCGAGCGCGGGGCGGAGGCGAGACCGACGTACAGCGCGGTCAAAATAACGGGTTCCTAGTTTGCCCCAAGCCGGACGATCTCCACCCGACGAAGGGTAATGGCCGTGTGATTTCGGGCCATCGCCGCTGAATATTATTAGGCATGTCGGTGACCAGGGCAGCTCCGCGCTGTAGGAGCGGGGTGGAATCTCTAGATATTGCCGTCAAGTCTGAAGGTCTCTGCGTCGGCCGAATCCGATCCAATCAGTTAAATCGCCGCCCGCCGCTTCGATGCCGTTCTCGAACGTGTCGAAGATCTCAGCTTCTTCAATCCTGCCTAATCCCCACTCCACAACTTCTGGTAAAAGGTCTACCAGGGGCAGACTGTAATGCCACCGCCTCACCTACGGAGACTCGTCCCGCATATCAGAAATGGTCTGGGCTATGCCCTGTCCCGAGAGAGAAATAGGGGGAGGACTTTGAGGCTGCCCTTTCTTTTGCGGAGGAGACAGAAGGCCGTCCGCTTCCAGAAGGCGAATTTTCGCGTCCATATCCGTTTCGGAAGTAACAGACTGGATTCTTTACCAGCACCAATCAAGCTGCGTGTCAGTCGCGCGCCGCTGCCCGGCGCAAGCGGTCCATGATGGCCCGGCCCATACCGGTCTCAGGAACGGATTCGATGACGACGCGATCCAGGCCGGAGGTGTCCAGCCGTCTGAGCGCGGCAAACAGGCGGGCCGCTGCGTCGAGCAGATTCCCGTCCGCTGACAACGCTTCCGTTCTCGTATAGCCGTGGGCATCGGACCGGAGGGTGAGACTGAGCAGCCCGAGCCGTTCGCCGGCCTCGGGCTGAGGCAGGGGGTCTCCAGGCTTCAGCAGGACAACAGGGACGCGCGGCGCATAGTGCGACAGCAGCGTTCCCGGCGAACGCCGGTCCGCTTGGGTTGGTTCCCCCGTGCGGACCGGGCCGATAACCGACTCGATCTGTTCGAGCGTGACGCCCCCAGGCCGGAGCAGCACGGCGTGTTGATCGGTCAGCGCACAGACCGTTGATTCAACGCCGACTTTGCACGGACCGCCGTCAATAATCAGACCGGCCTCGTCCCCGAGCGAATCGTGTACATGCGCCGCGGTTGTCGGGCTGACATACCCGAACGGGTTGGCACTCGGTGCCGCAATCGGGAAATCGACGGCCCGCAGGAGTGCCAGCGCAACCGGATGCGACGGCATACGCAGTGCAACCGTTCCCAGCCCGGCAGTAACCAGGTCGGGAATGATGGGTCGTTTGGGCAGGACCAGCGTCAACGCGCCCGGCCAGAAGGCGTCCATGAGTTGCCGGGCACGCGGGTCAAGGGCGGTGACGTATTGGGAAGCGGCGTCTTTATCCCCAATATGGACAATCAGCGGGTCGAACTCGGGGCGGTTCTTGGCGGCAAAGACTTTGGCCACCGCCTTTTCGTTCAGCGCATTTGCGCCCAGACCGTAGACGGTTTCCGTGGGGAAGGCCACGATCTCTCCGGCCCCGAGCCGTTCGGCCGCGTGCAGAATTGTCCGTGGGTCGTTGCCGTCAAGGATGCGGGACATCGATATAGGTCCCCCATCCTATTTTTCCGGGGTCAGATAGGTATAGCTGCCCAGGACGGCTTCGTATTCTCTGAGCAGGGCTTCCTCCACTTCGGCAGGGACGCCGGTTTGCTCGGCGCCCTCGCGGATGCGAGTGCGGAATGCGGCCAGGAGTTCTTCTCGTTCGTAGCGGAAAATATGGAGAACGTCTTCTACCGTATGACCTGGAATGATCTCGGTGATCTGTGCCGTACCGTTCTCATCAATCACCACCGAGACATCGTGAACGTGACCAAAGAGATTGTGGTAGTCACCCATGACATCCTGATACGCACCCGTAAAAAACACTCCCAGATAATACGGCTCTCCGTTCAAGGCGTGGAGTTCCAGATACTCCTTGATGTCCCGCAGGTCCACAAAATTATCGACCTTACCGTCCGAGTCACAGGTGAGATCCGCCAAATAGCCCCGCCGCTCAGGAATCTCATTCAGCCGATGAATCGGCATGATGGGAAAGAGCTGTTCGAGCGCCCAGGAATCGGGAATGGACTGAAAGACGGAAAAATTACAAATGAATTTATGCGCCAGGCGTTGTTCCAGGTCTTCAAACTCTTCGGGCATATGCTTGACCGCCTTGGCGAACTTGAGCGCCCGCTCGCACGTGCCCCAGAACAGTTCCTGACCCAGCCCGCGGTCCTCCAGGGAGAGATAGCCGAGGTTGAAGAGTGAAAACATCTCTTCGCGCTGCTCCAGGATATCGTGATAATACTCACGGTAGTTCTTGGCGTTCGTCCCGGTATAGATATCGTACATCTCCTGGATGACTTCCGGCCGGCTCTCATAGTCAGCGACCCGCACCGGGCCGTTTGAGAGCCCGATTTCATCTACGCTATCGAAGACCAGCATGGCATGCGGCGCGGCGATCATCCGCCCGGTTTCCGTCAGCACGGTAGGCTCTTCGACGCCCTCGTGCTCACACACCTCTTTGATCGAGTAAATAATGTCGTTGGCATACTCCTGGACAGAGTAATTGACGCTCGACTCCGAAGCCGTGCGGGAGCCGTCATAATCAATGCCCAGCCCGCCGCCCACGTCGAGATAGGTGAGCTGCGGGCAGGACTGGCACAGCTTGGCATAAGTACGGGCGGCTTCCTTGACCGCGTACTTCACCCGTCTGATCTCCGTGACCTGTGAGCCCATGTGAAAGTGCAGCAGGCTCAGACAGTCGAGCATGTCAGCCTCGCGGAGGAAACCCAGGCATTTGAGGAGGTCGGTTGTGGTGAAGCCGAATTTGGACAGATCGCCGCTCGATTTCTCCCACTTGCCGCTGCCGCGGGCCGCCAGTTTGAGGCGGAGGCCGATCCGCGGACGGATGCCCAGGCGTTGACTGCACGCCAGCAGGGCGTGCAACTCAAATATGCTCTCCACCACAATAAAGACCCGCTTGCCGATCCGTGTGCCGATCAGGGCCAGTTTGATATAGCCCTCGTCCTTCACCCCATTGCAGATGATGGGCGAGCGCCGATTGTGGGTCAGCGCCAGGGCGACGCTCAGTTCGGCTTTACTGCCGACCTCAAGACCGACCTGATACGGGTCTCCAAAACGGAGGACATCCTGCACCACTTCTTTCTTCTGGTTGACCTTGATGGGATAGGCCGGGATGTAGTCTTTCTGGTAGCCGAATTCTCTGATGGCCGACTGAAAGGCTGCGGCCAGGACATTGAGCTGATGCTGGATAATCTGGGGGAAGCGCAGCACAACCGGCGTGGCAATCCCCTGGTCTCTGAGTTGGGTAACCAGGTCTTTCAGCGGCGTGCGGGCCGGCTGCGACACGGGGAAGGCACATACGACTTCTCCGTTGGTATTCACCCGAAAATACTCACTCCCCCAGTTCCGAATACCATACAGGGCAATAGTCTCTTCCAGCGCCGTTTGGGCAGACAAGGTTCGGCTATCTACAACCGTAACCTCAGCTCCCCACGCCGGTGTCAGGGCAAGCGGTCCGGCTTCCTTGGGTTCGCTCTTGGTCATACGAGTCATGAAAGACACCCACCTCAGGCAGTCATATAGCTGGTGTGCTGTTGATCTCTCAGCAGATGGAGAGACAACGATTTCTCTGACAGTTGTGTGATGGATACAGGTAAACCGGGACTAACGGGTGATACTCGTCGGGGAGATTTCACCCACAGGTGAACCATTACGGAAAAAACAATAAAAACAAAGAGTTCAGCCAATGTTTGGGATCGCAATCGGTCTCTACTTCCAGCCCGTCCACCTATATAGTGATTTTCACATTTCGTGTCAAAAGCTCAGCCTCGAGGGTGGCATTGAGCCCGGCACCACCATCCCTTACAATTTCTCTCATCATGACAGCGCCCCCTGCCTCCGCCCACGATCAGCAGGTCATCCTCGGCCTGATGCAGATGGCGTGCAGCGACCGGCCGGACGCCAATCTGGACAAGGCGGCGGCGGCTATCCGGGAGGCTGCCCGGCAGGGAGCGCAGATCATCTGCCTCCAGGAATTGTTCGGGTCACGCTATTTCTGCCAGCGCGAAGACGTTGAGCGGTTCGCGCTGGCCGAGCCGATCCCCGGACCAACCACCGAGCGACTGAGACAACTCGCCGCGGCCCATCAGGTCGTCCTGATCGTGCCCGTGTTTGAGAAACGCGCAGAGGGGATTTTTCATAACACCGCGGTGGTGATCGATGCCGATGGAACGCTCCTCGGCCAGTATCGCAAGATGCATATCCCGGATGATCCGCTCTATTACGAGAAGTTTTATTTTACCCCTGGTGACCTTGGATTTCGGACCTTCCACACCCGTTACGCGCGGATTGGGGTGCTCATCTGCTGGGACCAGTGGTTTCCCGAGGGGGCACGGCTCACCGCGCTGAGTGGAGCCCAGATCCTGTTTTATCCGAGCGCTATCGGCGACCATCCGGACGACGGGGCAGAGGAGCATCAGGCCCAACGTGAAGCCTGGCAAATCATGCAGCGCAGCCACGCGATCGCCAACGGGCTGTACGTCGCCGCGGTCAACCGCGTCGGCCGGGAAGGCGCGCTCAATTTCTGGGGCACGTCCTTTGTCAGCGACCCGTTTGGCCGCATCCTCAAGCAGGCGAGCAACGACAACGAGGAAACCCTGATTATTCCGTGCGCGCTCGACCGGCTCAACGCCACGCGCCAGTATTGGCCGTTTTTCCGCGACCGCCGGATTGACGCCTACGCCGACCTGACCCGGCGTTTTCTTGACTCCTAGCTCTGCCGAGTCGGTCGCACCTATCAACGCCGGGTCCGCTCGTATGACTTCTCCCCAGCCCACACCAGCCCAGCTCAGCTTTCGGATGCCCGCGGAATGGGAACCGCACGCCGCCACCTGGCTGGCCTGGCCGCACAATCGGGACACCTGGCCCGGCATGGACTCGGCCATTGCCGCGCTGTATGTCCGGATGATCGCCGCCCTGTACCGGGACGAACGAGTACATATTTGCGTGAATGACCCCGAGACCGCGGGACACGTCCGCCACACCCTTGACACGGCCGGAGTGGACCTGACTCGTATCGGGATATACGAAATTCTGACCAACGATGCCTGGATCCGCGATCACGGGCCGATCTTTCTGACCCGTCGGCACGGGCAGATCATCGAACTCGGTCTGACAAACTGGACGTTTAACGCCTGGGGGGCCAAATACCCGCCGTGGGACCTGGACAACCGCGTTCCGGAACGCATCGCCCAGTGTCTCAGCCTCATCCCGTTTACGCCGGACATCGTGCTTGAAGGCGGATCCATCGATGTCAACGGTCAGGGCATGTTGCTGACCACAGAGTCCTGCTTACTCAACCCCAATCGCAATCCTGCCCTATCCCGCTCCGATGTTGAGAGCATCCTGAAAGTGTTTCTCGGGGTGCACCATATTGGCTGGCTCGGCGAGGGGATTGTTGGGGATGATACGGACGGCCATGTGGACGATATTGCCCGGTTCGTCAACCCCACGACTGTGGTATGCGCGGTCGAAGACGATCCAGCCGACGCGAACTATAAACCGCTTCGGGACAACCTCCATCGGTTGCGATCCATGCGTGACCAGAGCGGGCAGGCCCTGCGTGTGGTTCCGCTCCCCATGCCCGGTCTGGTGGAGTCTGCGGGCGAACGCCTGCCTGCCAGTTATGCCAATTTCTATATTGCCAATCGCACCGTTCTTGTTCCGACCTATGACCACCCCCAGGACCGCACTGCCCAAGCCGTCCTCCAGGAGCTGTTTCCGGGGCGACGCATCAGAGGGATCCCGTGTCGCGAGCTTGTTGTCGGCTTGGGCGCGTTGCACTGCGTCACCGTGCAGCAGCCAGTGTGTGACCGGAATTATCAACCGGCGTGAACATGTACACATCGCGGTTGATCGAGGATAAATTAAAGAGACAACGGACGCACCGACGAGGAATGAAATGGCTGCTGGTTCCACGGCTGTGAGCCAAGAAATCCAACAGGAAGTAGAGCGACTGCGCACGGAGTTGGCGTTGCACAATCATCGCTACTACGTCCTTGACGAGCCGCTCATCAGCGATGCCGAATACGACCAACTCTTTCGGCGTTTGGTTGACCTGGAAACCGAATACCCCGAACTGCACGACCCGGCCTCCCCGACCCAAAAGGTCGGTGCTCCGCCGCTGGCAGCATTCACTCAGGTCCGCCACACCGTACCGATGCTGTCGCTGGCCAACGTCGTCTCCCGAGCGGAGATGCAGGAATTTCATCAGCGCGTCCAGCGCACGCTGGAAACAACGCAGGACGTTGAATACGTGGCCGAGCCAAAAATCGACGGGGTCGCCGTCGAGTTGGTCTATGAAAACGGCAAACTGACCGTGGGCTCGACACGCGGCGATGGAGTCACGGGCGAAGACGTTACGGCCAATCTCAAAACCGTGCGCTCCATTCCCTTAACCCTCCTCTCCCAGCCCGCCCATCCGATTCCGAGACGGCTCGAAGTCCGCGGGGAAGTCTTTCTGCCCAAGGCGTCGTTCCGCAGCCTCAACGACACTCGGGCAGAGACCGGCGAGCCTCTTTTCGCCAATCCACGGAATGCCACCGCCGGTTCGCTCAAACAACTCGACTCGGCCATCACCGCCCAGCGGCCGCTCGATTTCTTTTGCTATGGAGTCGGACAGATTGAGGGCGACGTGTTTGCGTCCTATTGGGAGCTGCGCCGCGCGTTCACAGGCTGGGGCATCAAACCGGTTCCGCTCGGCCGCGTGTGTCCGACCGTCGAGGAGGTCTTCACGGTCTGCGACGATCTGGAAACGCGGCGCGACAGCTTAGAGTACGACATTGACGGCGTGGTGATTAAGGTGAACAGCTTTGCGCTGCAAGCCCAGCTCGGCCAGATTTCACGCTCGCCCCGCTGGGCCACGGCGTATAAATTCCCGGCTATCCAGGCCACGACCACCGTCCTGAATATCGTTCCGCAAGTTGGCCGGATCGGCACGTTGACCCCGGTGGCCGAGTTGGCTCCGGTCCATATCGGCGGCGTGACCGTCAAAAGCGCGTCCCTGCACAATATGGATGAAATCAAACGCAAGGACATCCGTATTGGCGATACCGTAATCGTCGAGCGCGCCGGCGATGTCATCCCCTATGTGGTGAAAACAATCCCGGAGAAACGTACCGGCCGGGAACGGAGCTTTGTGATGCCGGCCACCTGCCCCGTATGCGGGGCACAGGTCGCCCGCGAGGAGGGTGAGGCCGCGTATCGCTGCACCGGCCCGTTCTGTCCGGCCCAACTCAAGGAAAGCCTCAAATTCTTTGCCGCCCGCGGCTCTATGGACATCGACGGGTTGGGGGAGAAAATCATTGACCAGCTGGTTGACAAGAAACTCGCTCAAGACCCCGGCGACCTCTACCTGCTGACCGCTGAGCAGCTTGCCGCGCTCGACCGGCTGGGGGAAAAATCCGCCCACAATCTGGTCGCTGCTCTTGAGCGCAGCAAGACCACCACCCTGCCCCGCTTGATCGCCGCCTTGGGTATCCGCCACCTGGGCGAAGCCACGGCCCGTCAGTTAGCCGAGTATTTCGGTGATCTGGATCGCATCATGCAGGCCGAGGAGGAAGCCCTGCAGGACGTGCCCGATATCGGGCCGGAGGTCGCGCGGAGCGTGGCCGCTTTTTTCGGGCAGGAACGCAACCGGGCCGTTGTCAAGAAACTGCTTGACACGGGGGTGCACTTCCCACGGCTTGAGGCCAAGCCGGCCGGCCGCCTGCACGGGCAGACCTTCGTCCTGACTGGCAGCCTGGCCAGCCTGACCCGACCGCAGGCCAAACAGCGCCTCGAAGCCCTTGGCGCAAAGGTCACGTCCAGCGTCTCAAAAAAGACGGACTACGTCGTCGCCGGCATCGACCCCGGCTCAAAACGCGACAAGGCCGAAAAGCTGGGAGTCCCTATTCTGAGCGAAGAAGAATTGTTGGAGAAATTATGAGCGGCGCCGAGCCGCTAGGCTCTGCTGCTCCTGAATGCTTGGCTGGAGTCCGCCGTGTATGAGGAGGAAACTATGGACTTGGTACTCTTGGGCAAACAGGAGCGGGTCGGAACGCTGACGCTCAATCCTCCCGAGAAGCTGAACGCGATGAACCCGACGCTGTTGGAGGAATTTTCTGAGGCAATCGCCTCGGTTGGCGCGGATGAGGAGATCAAGGTCCTCATCATCCGGGGTGCCGGGCGGGCTTTTTCGGCCGGCTATGACTTGGCCGCTGGAGGGGGAGGAAAAACCGTCGATACCGACCGCACCGAGCTGCAAAGAATGATTGAGCGCTGGCTCAGCCTGCGCGAGCTGCCCAAGCCGGTGATTGCCATGGTCCACGGCTACTGCCTGGCCGGGGCGAGTCAGATCTGCGCCTGCTCTGATGTCATTTTCATGGCCGACAATGCCCGGCTCGGCTTTCCGTCACTACCCGCCGGAGCGGGCTTTGTGAGTTCGATGTGGAACTGGCTGGTCGGACCGCATCGAACCAAGTATATGGCGTTTTTGCCGGGCAGTCAGATCAGTGGCAAAGAGGCCGAGGCCATGGGCTTCGCCACCCGGACCTTTCCGGCTGAAACCTTAGAGGCTGAGACCTATCAATACGCTCGGCGGGTGGCCAAGGTACCGGCGGAAAAGCTGCGACTGGAGAAGCTGGCGATCAATCGCGCCATGGACCTGCAAGGTTTTCGGACCGCCGTCCTGTCAGGCGCGGAATACGACGCCATTTTTCACTTCGGCTCGGGTAATGACGAGATTCTACGCGTCAGAAAAGAACGCGGGCTACGCGGTGCAATCCAGTGGTATGAAGAGCAATGAACGGGGGCACTTCTCCCGGCCTGATTCGGACGTCGCCCTCGGCCTGCGAGGGTGGTCGCCTTTTGTCTGCGGGCTGGAAGCCCGCACTCCCAGTGAGACAGCCCCTACACACGACCGCGTAAATCGTGGGTCATGCGGATGGCGGCCTCTCGGCCGCTATAATAGCCGGGCAGATGTTTGATTTGGCGGTAGCCGAGACGGCGGTAGAACGCCTGGGCGCCGGGATTATTGGCGCGCACCTCTAAATTGACGACCGGGATACCACCGGTACGGGCTACCTGCTCTTGCCACTCAACCAGACGCTGCCCTATCCCCAACCGGCGGGCAGCAGGCTCGACTGCAAGCAGGTTCAGATGGGCCCGCTCGGCGTAAAACTGCATAATGGCAAAACCGACCAACCTCCCCGCGTGCCAGGCCGTGAGGACATTGCTGTCACGTCCGCGAATATGCGCGGCCACCCGGCGGGCGGTCCATGTCCACGCCAAGCCGTGCTCGACCAGGTCACGCGACATAAGCGCGATACGCTGCGCATCGCGCAGCCGCGCGAGTTTCAGTTCAGTGTGGTCTGGTTGTGGAGCAGTCGCCATACAGTATTACATCGAGGTAGAATTGTTCGTTGAAATACGATCTTTCTCTCCGGTCGCTCCCCACTGCCGGGCACGGGCGACAAATTCAGCCTGGTGTAAAGGCCAGTCGTGTAAGAGCGCAGGGTCGAAATCTGCGCCGTTCGGCCAGACAAGGGTGTGCACTTCTGAGTCTATGCTCACCTGATCGAAGGCGACAGGGTCCTGTAGTGGTCCATACAGTTCGCCGGCGAGGACAGGCTGAAAGTCAATCGTTTGTTCAGTTTCATCGTCAAAGCAAATACGGAGCGTATAAGGAGCCAATCTCTTAAATGATTTGACCCTGTATATACGGGTAATGATCCCGAAGAACCTACTCAACTCAGGCATGGCAGCATCCTACGCCCTGAGATAAAGAAGGCAACTCTCACCAGCCTTTCTGGGAGTGCGGCCATCTTGGCCGCGTTTCAGTGCGGGCTTCCAGCAGGATAGTCCCCAATCCCTCCTCTTCCCCCCCCTTGCTTACACTCACGGCGTTTTAAGGCAACTCTCACCAGCGCCGGCTTCTTATACTGGGAGCGCGGCCATCTTGGCCGCGTTGCGGGCTTCCAGCCCGCACTCCTAATTGAAGCCCGTCCCCCTAGGTGGTATGACACGGACGATCCAATACAGAAAGCGAGCAATAGACATACCCATGGAGACGCAATCAAGCCCACAGTCCCTGACCGGTGCGGAAGTTGCCATTCAGACCGCGGCCGCGGCCGGCATTGATGTCTGTTTTGCCAATCCGGGTACGACCGAGTTATACCTGGTGCAGGCCCTCGACCGCTGTCCGGGTATCAAACCGGTGCTGGCGGTTTTTGAGGGCGTGTGTACCGGCGCGGCCGACGGCTATGCGCGGGTCGCCGGACGTCCGGCCCTGGCCCTGCTCCATTTAGGCCCGGGGCTGGCCAACGGACAGGCCAATTTGCATAACGCCCGCAAAGCCCACTCGCCCGTGGTGTCCATCGTGGGTGAACATGCCACCTGGCATATTGCCGCTAACGCCCCGCTGACCGCGGACATTGAAACCCTGGCCCGGCCCATGTCCGAATTTGTCCTGACCGCGAAAAGTCCGGACACGGTCGGCCAGGACATGGCCGAGGTCATTGCCCGCGCGGCCCAGTTGCCAACCGGCCCGACCACCCTGATTCTGCCGGGCGATATCCAATGGGCAAGCGTCAACACCTCACCCGTCCAGCCGAAGATTGCCGCGCCCGCGCCGCCGGATGTGGACGAGACCGAACGCGCGGCCCGGGCGCTCCGTGCGGGCCAGACTGCGCTGGTGCTGAGCGGCAGTGCGCTGCGCACCGCCGGGCTGCAAGCCGCCGACCGGATCGAACAGGCGACCGGCTGCCGGGTGCTGGCACCGACTTTTCCGCCCATTCAGGATCGCGGTATCGGCCTGATCTCCCCGGACAAAATCCCCTACGCCCCGGAACCGGCCACGCAACTCCTGGAGCCGTATAAGAATGTCATATTGGCCGGAGCGCACGAACCGGTCGCGTTTTTTGGCTATCCGAATACCCGCAGCAGTTTGTGCGCGGAGGATGTGCAGCTTATTCAGTTATGTAGTGCCGATATTGATCCGGCGACCGCGCTCGCCGCGCTCGCCGATGCGCTTGACGCACCCGCCGGACGCACGGCGCCGGCCCTGCCCCGTCCGGAAGTGCCGAGCGGCCCCCTCACGCCGGCCAATATGTGTAGAGCCCTGGCTGCGGCCCAGCCCGAGGGCGCGATTGTCATGGATGAGGGTGCAACCGCGGGGTTCGCCTATCATGGCATGGCCGGCGGAGCCCCGCCGTTTACCTATATGGCGCTGACGGGCGGCTCGATCGGCCAAGGACTGCCGTGTGCGGTGGGAGCGGCGGCCGCGGCCCCGGATCGTCCGACCATCTGCCTCGAAGGCGACGGCTCTTCGCTGTACACCATTCAGTCCTTGTGGACGATGGCGCGCGAGCAACAGAACCTGACCAGTATCATTTGCAAGAATAGAGCCTATTCCATTTTACGCTGGGAGTTGGAACGCGCCAAGATGACACCGGGAGAGGCCAGCCTGGCGCTGACGGCGCTCGATTCTCCTGAGTTCGACTTTGTGAAATTAGCCGAGGGCTTTGGTGTGGAAGGCCGAGCGGTGCATACCACGGAGGAACTCAACGAGGCTCTCCAGTCCGCCTTCAAAAACCCAGGACCGCTGCTCATCGAGGCCAATCTCGAATAGGAGCGTCGCGCTACCCGTTGCACGATCATGAACATTCCGTCCGGGCTGTACCGGCCCTCCCTGGCCCTGCTGACCGACCTCTACCAGCTCACCATGGCGTATGGTTATTGGAAGTCAGGGCTCGCCGAGCGGGAGTCCGTTTTCAATCTCTTCTTCCGCCACAACCCCTTTGGGGGAAGCTTCAGCATCGCCTGCGGCCTTGAATACATGGTGGATTTTCTGCGTCACTTTCGGTTCGATGCGGACGACACGGCCTTTCTGACCGAGGTGTGCGGTGCTGACGGCAAACCTCTGTTCGACCGGGCGTTTCTTGACGCCTTGGAGTCCATGCGGTTCAGTTGTCAGGTCGATGCCATCCCGGAAGGCACGCTGGTTTTTCCACCCGAGCCTTTGGTCCGCGTCCAAGGACCGCTGATGCAGTGCCAACTCATCGAGACGGCGCTGCTCAACCTGATCAACTTCCAGACGCTGGTCGCGACCAAAGCCGCTCGGATCTGCCTGGCGACCGGCGGAGAACCCGTCCTGGAGTTCGGCCTGCGCCGCGCCCAGGGCATCGACGGGGGCCTGACGGCCAGCCGGGCCGCGTATATCGGCGGCTGTGATGCGACCTCGAACGTGCTGGCCGGCAAGCTGTTCGGGATTCCGGTCAGAGGGACGCACGCGCATAGCTGGGTGATGGTCTTTGATGACGATCTGGAAGCGTTCCAGACCTATGCCGAGGCCATGCCCAATAACTGCATCTTTCTGGTGGATACCTACAACACTCTGGAAGGGGTACGGCAGGCCGCCCAGGTAGGGCAATGGCTGCGGGCTCACGGCCATGAAATGATCGGCATCCGGCTCGATTCGGGCAACCTGGCCCAACTCAGCATCGCAGCCCGGAACATCCTGGACGACGCCGGCTTTCCCGACGCCCGCATTGTCGGCAGCAGTGATCTGGACGAACGCCTGATCACCCAACTCAAGGAGCAGGGTAGCACGATTGATGTGTGGGGGGTGGGAACGAAACTCGTGACCGCGTACGATCAGCCCGCCCTGGGCGGGGTGTATAAGCTGACCGCGATCCGCGCTCCGGATGGCTCGTGGCAGGACAGGATCAAGCTGTCGGAAGAGACGGTGAAAGTGACCAATCCGGATATTCCCCAAGTCCGCCGTTACCACACGCACCAAGGGTTTCTGTGCGACGTGATGTATGGCAAAGAGGCGGACCTCACAGACGGCTGCACCATGGTCGATGTGAGCGATCCGGCCACACGCCGCAGGGTTTCGGGGGACACGGCTTTTTCTGACTTATTGGCACCGGTGTTCCGTCAGGGCAGAGCCGTCTACGACAGTCCGTCCCTGACACGCATCCGACAGCGTACCCAGGAGCAGCTCGCCAAACTCCCCGGCGAGATCACCCGCTTGAACCGGCCCGGACAGTATCCGGTCGGGCTTGAAGAGAGCCTGTACGAGCGCAAGGTCCAACTCATCCGTCAGGCGGAAGTCCATTCCGCTTGACGGAACCTGAGCCTGGTAATTTGCAGCCCTCCATGTCATGTTCTCTTGCAGACAGGAGGGAACTATGGAGCTGCAAGATATCCTGTACGAAAAGCGTGGTCCGGCGGCCTGGATCACCCTTAATCGTCCGACCGTGCTGAATGCCCTCTCGCCCGCGCTGATCTGGAGTCTCAAGCAGGCCTGTACCGACGCGCAAGAGGATGCCCAGGTGCGGGCGGTGGTCTTCACCGGCGCGGGTCGGGGATTTTGTGCCGGCGCTGATATCAGCACCATGGAGCACACACGTCTGGATGATTTTCGAACGTTTCTGCACGAGCTGGCGGCGACCTGGTCGTTGATCCGCACCCTGCCCAAGCCCACCATCGCGGCCATTAACGGCGTGGTCGTTGGCGCGGGCTTCGAGCTGACTCTGGTGTGCGATTTCCGCATTGCCGCAAGCACCGCCCGCATCGGGTCGGCCGAGGTCAATATCAACCAGCCCATGACCAACGGCTCCACGCATATCCTGCCCCGCCTGGTTGGCGAGACCAAGGCCAAGGAACTCGGCATGACGGGGGATATTATCGAGGCTACCGAGGCCGAGCGGATTGGCCTGCTCACCGCCTGCGTGGAACCGGATGCGCTCGAAGAGCGTGTCAACACCCTGGTCGATACCCTGGTCAGCCGTGGACCGATTGCCATCTCCCAGGTCAAACAGTGCTTTGCCCGCAACCGGGACGTTGACATCGAGACGGCCATCATGGGCGAGAATGAAGCCGCGACCGCGTGCTTTTTATCGGCTGATCAACAAGAAGGCCTGCGGGCCTTTCGTGAAAAACGCGCTCCACGCTGGTCGGGTACATAAGGGCCGAGCGGAGGGCAAAAGGAGGCGGAAGATGAAAATTCGCAACACCTCGCATATTGCCATTGGGGTCAGCAATATGGAGCAATCGCTCGCATTTTATCGTGACATCTTGGGGCTGCGGGTCACCCTGGACGATCCGCAGGAGAATCCGGGCGGGGCGTTGGCCAAGCCGCGTCACGGAGTGTATCTGCGTTGGGACGACGGACCGGATGCCACTTTTCTCGTCCTGTCGGAGAACCAGCCGGTTTCCGGTGGGGCGCTCAGCCTCAATCAGGTTGGTATTCACCATTTTGCTTTTTGGGTGGACGACCTCGAAGCCACATTTGAAAAAGTCCGGGCCGCCGGGGTGCCGATCGTCATGCCGCCTACAACCTTTGATAGCGTGGCCTATGGCGAAGAGCCGGGCGGACAGGTCCTGACCACGCTCTTCAAAGACCCCGACGGTATCGTGCTGCAACTCGACCAACGGGTGGCATAAAGGAGGACATATGGCACTGGGACAGAATAAGGTCGAATACGAGGTCATCGAAGGCTGGGAACAACTGCCCGAAGGCTGGTCGTTTGTTGAGGTGGCCGGGGTCGCGACCGACTCGCAGGACCGGGTGTATGCCTTTAACCGGGGTGAGCATCCCATGATCGTGTTTGATCGGGACGGCACGTTTCTGAACGCCTGGGGAGAAGATATCTTTACCAACGCTCACGGCATTTTTATCGGTCCCGATGACACCATCTATTGTGCCGACAACTTCGACCATACGGTCCGTCTCTTCACCCCGGACGGTACGCTCATCAAAACGCTGGGCGAGAAAGACAAACCCGCGGAGACCGGTTTTCAGGCCTGGACTACACCGGTCCAACAATCCGCCGGTCCGTTTAATATGGTCACCAACGTCGCCCTCTCACCCCAAGGCGATATGTATATCGCCGATGGCTATGGCAACGCGCGGGTGCATAAATTCTCGGCCGCGGGAGAACTGCAGTTCTCCTGGGGGGAGCCCGGCAGTGGCCCCGGACAGTTTAAAATACCTCACGCGATTGCCGTTGACCGGCGCGGACGGGTATATGTCGCCGACCGGGAGAACTCGCGCATTCAGCTTTTTAGCGGGGAAGGCGAGTATGTCACCGAGTGGACGCATGTGAATCGACCGGACGATCTGTATATCGACGAGGACGAAAATCTCTTTGTCGCCGAACTGGGATTCAAGGTCGCGTCTATGCCGAATAATATGGGGGCCGCGGTACCGCCGCACGAACCACACGCGTGCGTGACCGTGCTCACGCTGGATGGAGAGGTCCAACACCGCTTTGGCGGGCATGGCCTGGAGCCGGGCAATTTCTATGCGCCGCACGGCATCTGGGCCGACTCGCGAGGCGATCTCTACGTTAGCGAGGTGAACTATAGCGCCGGCGGGAGACAAGGCTTGATCCCTCTTGACGGTCATGTGCTGCAAAAATTCGTGCGCCTCCAGAAGTGAAAGCAACCCGGAGACAGACGTATGGTACGCGTTGCGGTTCTGGATGATTATCAGGACGTTGCTCGAAAGATGACCGACTGGAGCGTGCTGCCGGCGGACGTTGAGGTCGCGGTGTTCCGCGACCACCTCACCGACCAGGCCGCCGTGGCCAGGCGGCTCAAGGACTTCGACATCGTCATGGCGATGCGGGAACGGACGCCCTTCCCGCGTACGCTGCTGGAGCAGCTCCCACGGTTGCGATTATTGACCACAACGGGCATGCGCAACGCCGCCATCGATATGCAGGCCGCCGCAGACTGTCACGTCCTGGTGTGCGGAACCGGCGGTGTCCTGTATCCGACCGCCGAACTCACCTGGGGTCTGATTTTGTCGCTCCTGCGGCATATTCCAGACGAAGACCAGGCCACCCGAGCGGGGCGCTGGCAGGTGAGTATGGGCCTGGGTCTGCATGGCAAAACACTCGGGCTGATGGGCCTGGGACGGTTGGGGTCAGAGGTGGCCAGAGTCGGCAACGCCTTTCAGATGGACGTCATTGCCTGGAGTCAAAATCTGACCGCCGAGCGCGCGGCTGAGCGCGGTGCGACCCTGGTCAGTAAAGACGAACTCCTGGCCCGTGCGGATATTCTTTCGATTCATCTGGTTCTGAGCGCGCGGTCACGGGGTCTCATCGGACACCAGGAACTTAACCGGATGAAGCCCACGGCCTATTTGATTAACACCTCGCGGGGACCGATTGTCGACGAGGCCGCGCTCATCGCGGCCCTCCATGATGGAACGATCGCAGGCGCAGGCCTGGATGTGTTTGACGAGGAACCCTTGCCCCTGGATCATCCACTGCGGCGCACGGCCAACACCGTCATCACGCCCCATATCGGCTATGTGACGGAGGAGACGTATACAGTCTTCTTTGCCGAGACGGTCGAGAATATTCAGGCCTTTTTACAGGGCGCTCCGGTGCGGGTGTTGCATTAAACTCGCGTACGCAGCCAATCTGTGTAGGCTTCCATTGCCTGCTCCCTTCCTTGGAGGGGCGGCATGGGTCGGTCCCCTACTCGACCGCCGTAATGGTAAAATTCTGACTATTCTGTTGCCATTCCAGGGTCACCGTCTCGCTCGGACTCGGAAAGTCCGCTGCCTCGCAGTTCGCTGTAGGCGCTAATACGTTTGGAAAGTCCTCATACGCAATCCCGCTGCTCTTTGCGCACCTAAAATTGGGGACTTACTGCACAAAGCTTGATAGGCGGCGTAGCGGGCACCGCCGAGTTCACGCGAACTCGGCGATCGACAGCACCAGCCGTACCAAATCCGCCTGCCGGGAGAGGCCTTGCTTGTGGTAGATCTGCTTTAAGTGCCAATGGATGGAGCTTTCCTGCCGTCCCGTCGCCACGGCAATCTCGTGCACGGTCTTACCTTCTGCCAACCAGACCGCGACCTGGCTCTCCCTCAGTGTGAGGCCCAGGGCCTCGGCCACTAGGCTCGGATCAATGCGAGCCCGATACTTCGGCTCGGCTATCAATACGAGCGCAGCGACACGCCGCGCTCCAAAATCCATCCGCGGAGCGACTACGGGTTTGACGTGCACCACGAACGGCAGCGCCACGGACGAACGGTGGATCAGCATCGACTCACTGACAGCGACGGTCCCGGAGGTCGGCAGCGCCCCAGCTACCAGCCTCTCGAGCCGGGCGTGGGTGGCCGGATCGTAGGCACGCAGCTCCCCGTCCCGATCCGACACCCCGTCGCCGCGCCGCAGAATAGCACGGGCACGGTCATTCGCCTCCACGATCCGCCCATACCGGTCCAGGTGGATGACACCAATCCGGGGATTGCCAAGCAGGTCGGTCACGGATGCGCCCCACGCTTGGGCGCTGATCAGCGCCTGCCGGACGCGGACAAATTGTCGGATATGGGGCAGCAGTCCTTTAATCATCGCAAGCTGCGAGGTCTCCCAGCCGCCCGGGGCGACCGGATCAGCAATAATCCAGGCGATGTGAGAGCCATTGGGCTCGGCGAGGCGCACATTCAGGCCATCCTGGCCCCTGGCTCGGGACAAAAACTCATTGTAGGTGGACGATGTCTTCAACTCCTCGGCCGTGTACAGGTCGGGAACGTGCACCACATCACTGTCGGGCAGTTGCCAGAAGCGAGACAGGGTTTCATCTATAGAGCGGTAGATTTCGAGGTACTCGCGCTCCAAATCTTCACGGCGCTCCCCCCGGTAGTAGAGCCCAGCGGAGGAGATGCTCTGGACATCGCCCTTTAGACCTTCGCCGATCCCCAGAGCACTGCCCTGCATGCCGCAGGCATCATCGATCAGAGCCGAGGTGTCTGGCCAATAGGCATCATCGAGCATAGCGTCGTGCAACGACGCCAGGATACGTTCAAACGCGTCTTGGTCACTCATACCGCCGACTTTCCCTTCATGCACCAATGCTCGGCCTAGCCAGCCCGCTATACCCAGGGCAATCCGTGTGACGTCAGGGATGCCGCCGACCAGACACAAGGCTATATCGGGTACCGGTAGATTGCGACCACTGCGCCACAGAGGCTGGACATCAGGAGCAGCGAGGGTGCAGGTACCAACGCTTCTGGAACGCTCCTATACACCATTCCGTCGCGTCTTACACACCTAGAATTGGGGGGATCATACGAAAAATTTAGAGAATACCCTAAAATTATAGGGCTATCAGTAGGCACCGCCTAAGGGTCTAGGAGCAGCTGGACCATCCGCTGAGACGCGAGGCAAACACCTCATCACTCCTCATATCGGCTATGTGACGGCGGGAACGTATCAAGCTTTGCCGAGACGGTGGGGAATATTCAAGCATTTTTGAAGGGTGTTCCCGTGCGGGGCGACCAACCGCTCTCTACGACACAGAGCGGTCTGCCTTACTCCAGCCGTTGCGCAATCTCGGCATATGTGTCCAGGAAGGGCAGAATCACCTCGCGGCCTTCGGTCGGAATGCGCACGGCGGTTCTGACGGCTCCCATATCCCGGTAGCGCCCCAGGCGTTGCTCGTCCGGGGTGTCGATGCAGAAGAACGAGATGGGAATGGAGCCTAGGGCACGCCCGGCTTTTTCCACGCGTTCGTTCAGGTCGGCCACGGCGGCCGGCCAGTCGTCAATCAGGGTCTCGATGGGCAGCCAACCGTCGCAGTGATCGGCTACGCGCTGCCGGCCCAGTTTGGAGCTCATGCTGCCCAGAATGATGGGCGGGTGCGGCACGGTCAGCGGCTTGGGGTAGGACCAGACCCGGTCGAAGTTCACGAACTCGCCGTGGTAGGAGGCTTCTTCCTGCGTCCACAGGGCTTTCATGGCCTCGATATGCTCTTTGAAGACCTGCCAGCGCCGGTTGGGTGGGGTGCCGTGGTTCTGCATTTCCTCCCGAATCCAGCCGGCCCCCACGCCGAACAGGAAACGGCCGTTGGAAATACGGGCCAGGGTTGCCACCTGCTTGGCCTGGTACAAGGGCTCGTGCTCGATAACCAGTGAGACCCCGGTGCCCAACAGGATTTTCTCGGTCACGGCCGCGGCCGCGGCCAGACTTGAGAACGGATCGGACATGTGGATGTATTCTTTGGGCAGCGGGCCACCGGCCGGCCAGGGGGTTTCCCGGCTGGCCGGAATATGGGTGTGTTCGGGCACCCACAGGGACTCAAAGCCGCGCTCCTCGCAGGCGACCGCCAACTCTGCCGCCGGCATGGTGTATTCGGTATTAAAACTGAAGATACCAAGCTTCATACACCTGCTCCTTCCAGATCAAAGGGTCTCAGACGAATTCGAGCTCCCGGTCCATGGCCGTGGTAGAGCGGTAATAGCACGTCTGCCGGGCCTGGCCGGTGGCGTCTTTGGTATGACACACTCCGCCCTTGCGTGGGATGACGCGGTACAGCACGGAATTCTGTTCGCAGTTGACGCGGACGTCGATCAGATCGAGCACATCGCCCGAGGTGGCGCCCTTGCGCCATAACTCGTTGCGTGAGGTGGACCACAGCACGGCTTGTCGGGTTTTGAACGTCTCCCGGAGTGCCAGGTCATTCGCATAGCCGATAAACAGCACCTCGCCATTCTCGGCGTGTTGCAAAACGACCGGGATGACATCCTGGTCGGTTTCGGCGACCTTGCGTAACTTCTTAAAATCGAGGGTAAGTGCCTTGCCTTCTTCAAGGGTATTCATGCGGGGACACCTCTTCCTAATAGCCTGCGTCTTCGTACGGTCCCAGACCGCGTTTGTAGATCAGGAGTTTTCGCTCGAACGAGCAGACTTCCTGTCCGTCCTGATTGACCGCCCGGGTCCGGACGTGCAGAACGGCCTGAGCCGGGCGGGAGCGCGATTCCCGTTTGTCGAGCAGTTCGGACTCGGCATAAATCGTATCGCCGGCTTTCACCGGAGTCGGCAGTCTGACCTCGGTCCAGCCGAGGTTGGCCACGACCTTATTGAAGGTTTTGGTTGTCATGGCGGTGACCGCGCTCACCACCAGGGTTTCGCTGATGACGTTTTCTCCGCCATGGACCTGGTGATTATAGACCGCGTCGGCGGTACGGGCGGAGAGGTCGGCAGACCGAAAAGTATGTTGCCGATTGTCCTCAGCGGTAAACGTTCGTCCCGGTCGGTGTTCAAAGACCTGACCAACTTCAAAGTCTTCAAACTCGATGCCCGCGATCTCCATGAACACGTTTTCTTCAAGTTTTCGGTGCGAATGAAACTGACTCATGGTCGTGTCCCTTCGGTCTAGTAATTGACGGCTTCAAAGGGCACGGCGTCACGTTTATACACCAGCAGGTCATAGCCCATCACGCACACGAGCTTGCCGTCTTGATTGATGCCTCTGGTTTCGACCGTAAGCTTTCCACACGCGGTATCGCCCTCAACGTCCTCCTTGGCGGTAATCTCGGTCTCGGCGTAGAGCGTGTCTCCGCCAAAGACAGGGGCTGTCATATTGAGCGCGGACCAGCCGAGGATGCGCGTTTTCTTGAAAAACGTCTTCCAGGTCATGCCGATCAGGCGTTGCAGGGTCAGCGTGCTGACGACCAGAGGTTTTTTCCACTCGGTCTTGGAGGCGTAGTGGGCATCAAAGTGGATCATGGCCTGGTTGAGTGTATCAAACGATTCTTCAATATTGTCTTGTTGGGTAATCGTCAAACCGGGCCGATGTTTGAAAATCTGCCCGACCTGGAAGTCTTCGAAGTCGAGTCCGTAGCGTTCTCGAAACCGCTTCTCCCCAACCTGGATATGCGACGCATAGGCAAGTTCAGCCATACCAATACACTCCAATCTTCACCCTTCTGGCAGGTTGGTCAGCCTACCAGGAATCCTGTCGCTCGGGTAGGGTCTGCCCTGTCCCGGACAAGGCAATCTGGGGGAAGGCTGCGGGCGCGGTGCCCGCACGCCTGGAAGAAGCCGGCCCCCGTTTTTACGGGGGCGGTGTGTTTTCGCCGGAATGACGGGTTGCGGTATGCGGTGTCGAAAGGCGGTGGTCCAACCGGAAGAAGGTGGTGGATTATGCGAAATTCATCCGGCCGACGGGGCTAGGCGCCGCCCTGGCTGGCGTCGACGCTCCACATCCCTGAGCCATGCGCGGAGATAAACAAAAAGGCAAAACAGTAGACAACGGCCAACTCGCCTTGATTCTGTATCGGGAGAAGCGCATTCATGCCGTGCGCCATCCAGTAGGCGGCCGCCATCAGGCCGCTACAGATAAAGGCCGCCCAACCGGTCATCAGCCCGATCATCACCAACGCCCCACCGACCAGCTCAATAGTCCCCGCGCCGTAGATGATAAACGCGGGTGCTTCCGGTGGCGGTAAGGGAAAGCCCAACAGCTTCTGGGTCCCGTGGAAGAGGAAGGTAAATCCCAAGACGATCCGCATCAGCGCATATGTCTGTCCCCCATATGCTTCCATGAACGAAGCCATAGCATCCCTCCTTTAGTCTGGAATGCTTTCGTCATAGCAAGGTTGGAGAGAGAATATCAAGCGAACTTTTGGAGCATGGGCGCGTACTCGTCCAGAAACGCATACACCCGCCCCCGGTCTTCGGTCGGTATGCGGACAACGGTCCGGACCGCGCCGTAGTGCTGAAAGCGCTCAAGGATATGCGCCTTTGGCGCGTTGGTACAAAAACAGGTAATCGGAATAGACTGCGGATCGCGCCCAATAGACTCGGCGTATTCATGCATTTTCGCAATCGAACCCGGCAGGTCTTCGACTGCGGCCGCAACCGGAATCCAGCCATCACACAGATCGACGACGCGCTTGAGCGCAATTTTTGAGCTCAGGCTGCCGAGCAGAATCGGCGGATGCGGCACGGTCAACGGCTTGGGATAGGACCAGATCCGATCGAAGTTGACAAACTCGCCGTGATACGAGGCCTCGTCTTGCGTCCACAATGCCTGCATGGCCTCAACGCGCTCGGTCAAGACGGTCCAGCGCCGATTGGGCGGCGTGCCGTGATTACGCATTTCTTCTTTATTCCAGCCCGCGCCGATGCCGAACAGAAACCGGCCCTGAGAAAGGCGATCCAGAGAGGCAATTTGCTTGGCCTGGACAATGGGATCATGCTCGGTCACGAGCGAAATCCCCGTCCCCAGCTTGAGCGTCTGTGTCACCGCGGCCGCGGCCGCCAGCCCGATAAACGGATCGGACATATGCACATATTCTTTGGGCAGCTCGCCACCACCGGGAAATGGCGACTCCCGGCTGGCCGGGATATGCGTATGCTCCGGCAGCCACAAGGATTCATAACCCCGCTCCTCGCAGGCAACCGCCAGTTCATCCGCGGCCATGGTGTACTCGGTGTTATAACTAAACACGCCGATATGCATACAGACTCCTTCGCGGTTGCCGCTCTCCCCTTTTAGTACTTGGCCATTACCTTTTCGGCAAAGTCGGTCATCTGCCTGACCGGGTCGTCGTCCATGACCTGAAAGGCAAAGTGCGACAGGCCGGCGTCTTCGAGGGCGTGGATGCGCTCAATAATCTCGTCCGGCTGGCCAATGATGGCCACCACGTCGGCCAGTTCCGGCACGATAAATTCCGCCTCGTCCTCACGCGGATAAATGATATGGCCTTCATGGAGGGTAAGATGACGCGTGTCCGCGGGCAGCTCGGCCGCGTATTTTTTGTAGCGCTCTACCCATTCCGCCACCGCTGGAATGGGCGGCAGCAAAGCGGTTCCCCACTCTACCTGGACGTGCAGGAAATTCATGATGAACGGAGCGACCAAACTCATGATACGCGGCGTCGCGGTTGTCTCACCAGGAGAGAGGACAGCAGTAGGGAAGAAACATTTTGAGGGTACGTCGCCCGGTGATTTGCCGCGCTTGTGGGCCGCGTCGTCGATGATGGTCCGGGCCGCCCGCAATCCGTCCGGGTCTATGCCCCAGGTGATATGGCCGTCCGATTCCGAGCCGCAATAGGCCAGGGTCTTGGGACCCAGGGCCGAGATGCTGACCGTCACGGGGTCTTTGAGGTTGATATAACTGCGGTGCGGATGCAGAAAACGGACAGCGTGTTCTTCGCCCTCCTCCCGGAGCGTTCCCGTCTCACCGGCAAGCAGGGTCTGGATCAAGCGCACTTCCTTTTTCATACGCGTGAGGCTGATGGGTCGCAGGCCCATCGTCAGCCGGGCGGTGTTGCCTGTTCCCACCCCTAATTCCACCCGGCCGGGGGCGAGTTGGTTGATGGTCGCAATGGAATGGGCAATGGTCGGGGCCAGGCGCGTCGTCGGCACGGCCACGCCGGTCCCGAGTCGAATCGTGGAGGTCTTATGCGCGGCCAGGGCCATGGTCGCATAGACGTCCGAATAGATCATCTGCGAATCGTAAAACCAGGCTTGGCGATAGCCCAGCCGCTCGGCCAGTTCGACCAGTTCAAAATCGCCGACCCGCGCCGGAAAGGTCACCCCAAAATCCATCAGCTTCTCCTCTTTGAGTGGAATGCCGCATGCATATCGGGCCAGCGGGCAGAGGTCCAGCCGTAATAAGTTACTCGGCTATTGTGACGTGAGTCTGACCATGATGTACGCTCAGAGGCTGAATCATAGAGAATTAAGGAAGGATTACTATGTCTATCCGCACCGCCAGAGATGCAGACATCCCGCGAATGGTCACTATCGCAGAGACCAAGCGGATTGAGTATGAGGGATACTCCCCCGTCTTTTGGCGGAAAGCGCCTGATTCATCCCCCAAACAGGAGTTATTCTTTCAGCGCCTGCTTACCAGCCCCGATGTGATCGCACTCGTTGCCGAGGTGGAAGATACCCTCTTGGGGTTCATCATCGGCGCGGTCACGATGGCCCCTCCGATTTACAACCCTGGAGGCCTCGTTTGTATCATTGACGACTTTGCGGTTGCCAAGCCGCAGGAGTGGGACTCAGTCGGAGCGGAGCTTCTTGCGGCAGTGGAGCGCGAAGCAAAAGCTCGTGGTGCTGTACTATCGGTCGTCGAGTGCCCTCAGCGGGACCAGACGAAACGTGCCATGCTACAGAAAGCTGGAGCGGATGTCGCCTCGGAGTGGTATGTGAAGCCACTTGAGAGCTGGCCCTGAGAGCACGGCCTAACAAAGCCGTTCCACTCGACCGCAGCCCTGTACCGGCTCAGAACGAACGTGAGAGGAGACGGTTGGAGTGTATATAGGGACTCTGTAACGCCAAACTATTCCTCACTTGAATAGCAATAGCAGTTGCGGACCTTCCCATTGCCCGGTATAGCGGGATAGATACAGACTGCATATCCTAATGGGAATACGGAACTTCAAAAATAAAGGGACGGAAGACATCAACTATGGCAGGAACTCAAAAGATGCCCTCAAGATACTGCCGAAAATGTTACACCGCAAAGCACGGGTCAAGTTAGCTCGTCTCGGGGCCGCAACGTCAATGCAAGATCTTCGAGAAATCCGAGGCAACCGTCTTGAGATGTTGAAGGGCAATAGAAAGGGCCAGTACAGCATTCGCATCAACGATCAGTATCGCGTTTGTTTCCGGTGGGAAAACAAGCAGGCCACTGATGTCGAGATTGGCGACTACCACTCATGAAATCAGGGAGGTCCCTCAATGGAAAAGATACACGTCACCCCAGTCCATCCGGGTGCAGTCTTGCAAGATGAGTTAGAGGAAATCAGACTCACACAAACGGCCCTAGCTAAGCACATCGGAGTGTTACCTAAGACAGTCAATGAAATTTGTCGGGGGAAACGGGGTATTAGTGCAGAAATGGCGATGAAGTTGTCAAAAGCACTAGGAGGGGGTCCTCAATTTTGGCTCAACCTGCAAAATAATTGGGAGTTAAGCCAACTTAACGAGAGTGATTTTGCAAGCATTGAGACTATCGCCGCATAAGAGTGTAACCATGCAGTGCTACGCCGGATGCCCGGTTACTTCAACACTCTCAACCCGCTCGGCCTGCTCTTCCCGCTCCCAGCCGGTTCGTATGAACCGTCGCCTCGTATCCGACTTGGAGACTTACAAACGCCTACAATCCCTTTCCTCGGACGGTCTGACTGGATGGCGCTCAGGTGTAAAGCACGACTGTAGTCGGGTCTTCGAGTTCTCAGTCAAGGACGGAGAATTGACCAACGGCCTTGGTGAAGTCGTATCGCTGGAGACCGATGTTGTCTTTCCTCTGTTGAAGAGTTCCGATGTCGCCGGTCACCGTCCCCCCCGGAAATACCTCTTGGTTCCTCACCGGTCCATGGAGGAATCGTCGCTCGAGCTTCGCAGTCACGCGCCTCGGGCGTGGCAATACTTAACTGCTCACGAACGGACTCTGGAAGCCCGCGCTAGTGCTGTCTACAAGAAGAGGCCAAAGTTCTCGATCTTCGGAGTCGGGCCATACTCCTTCGCCCCTTGGAAAGTCGCAATCTCTGGACTCTACAAGAACCTACGTTTCACAAAGATCGGACCGATCAATGGCCAGCCCATACTGCTTGACGATACCTGCTACTTCTTCCCGTGTGACAGCGAGGAAGAATGCCTGTCTCTGTACGAGCTCGTGTCATCGCCGCTTGCGCTCGAGTTCTGGTCATCCCTCGTATTCTGGGACTCCAAACGTCCGATTACGGCTAAGCTGCTGAATCTGCTGGACCTCGCCTGTCTGGCAAAGAAGACGGGAGCCTGGACTCCGACTACGCGGCGTATCGCGGAGCGGCAAATGACCCCCTACACGACCGGTTCGCACCAGCCCATGCTTTTTCGGGAATCGTCCTCCCGGTACGGATTGACGGAGAAAGTATTCAACCCTTTAGCCAACGATAAGAATAAGAAGTAGCACGGTATGTCTGCGAGCAGTATCGACCAGGCGATCGAACATCATATCAACGGTCAGTTGGACCAGGCCCTCGGACTCTACGTGCAGGCACTCCAAGAGGACCCGCAGACTCCAGGGGCTGCAGACCTCATATCGGCCATCCTCCGCACCTATCTCGAATTAGCCCTGGCTTTGATGAAAACAGGCCGCGACCCGGAAGCCATACGGAGCTTTCAGCGCGTCCTGGCCATCCAACCCGATGAGCCTGTGGCACATGCCTATCTCAGTCGGCTCTTCATCTCGAACAATGATTTCCCCCAGGCGACGCGGCACCTGCGCCACTATCTGCGCCTGGTGCCGGAGGATCATATCGGGGCCAAGCTGCTCCTCGCCTATACGGGCGCAGAGGCGGTCCCGGAGCGACCGGCACCGGCCTATATTACGCGCCTGTATGATAATTACGCCGCCTCGTACGACCAGAAGCTGGTGAGCAGTCTACGTTACCAGTGTCCGGAGTTGATTCGGGCGGCATTGCAGCGGCACTGCCGGGACAAAGTCGCCATTCTTGACCTGGGCTGTGGAACCGGCCTGTGTGGCCAGGCGGTCAGCTCGATGGCCACACGCCTGGATGGTGTGGACCTGTCCCCACAAATGCTGGCCAAAGCCCGACAGCGCGCGATCTATAATGAGCTGGCCGTGGGCGACCTTTACCCTTTTCTGGAGAAAAAGGCGGGCTGGTATGATGTGATTGTTGCCGCTGGCGTGTTTGAACATATCGGCGACCCCCGCCCTGTTTTTCGGGCCGCGTTCGGCGCACTCCGGGACTCCGGCTTGTTCATTTTCACGGCTGAGGACAACCCGACCCCGGAGCTGATCGTGAACAGCTCCGGGTACTATATGCACGGCCGGGCCTATCTGGCAGAGCGCGCGGCGCAGTGCGGATTCGCCGTCAGTTCTCTCGAATCGGTCACGCTGCGCCTTGATAACGGCAGGCCGGTCCGGGGACTGTGTGTCGTGCTGCGCAAGACCCCGTAGCGCCCTGGCAAAAAAGCCGGCGACGAGAGTCGGCCTACTCAACCGTCTCGACTGGCGGAACCGACTCTTCTTCTTCGCTGTCTGTCGGGGCGTAGGAAAACGTCAGCTTTTCCTCATCAAAGTCGATCTCGACCTCGCCCCCTTCTTGGAGCTGCCCAAACAGAATCTCATCCGCCAGCACCTGTTTCACCTCAGTCTGGATCAGGCGAGCCATCGGGCGGGCACCAAAGGTTTTGTCATAGCCCTTTTCCGCCAGATACCGGCGCGCGGCCGGCGTTAGCGTAATGGACACCTTGCGTTCGGTGAGCTGCTCGACCAGTTCCTTCACGAACTTTTCAACCACCCGCTCAATGGCCTGCATGGGCAGGGAGCGAAAGTGCACGATGGCGTCCAGGCGGTTCCGAAATTCCGGGCTGAAGAGCTTCTCAATCGCCTGCTGATCCTTGCCCTCGTTTGAGATATTGCCAAAGCCAATGGCATGCGCCGCTATCTCACGGGCGCCGGCATTGCTGGTCATGATAATAATCACATGCCGGAAGTCGGCCTTTTTGCCATTGTTGTCGGTCAGGGTGGCATGGTCCATGACCTGCAATAAAATATTGAACAGGTCGGGATGGGCCTTTTCGATCTCGTCCAGCAAGAGGACCGCGTGCGGATTGCGCGTGACTGCGTCGGTCAACAACCCGCCCTGATCGAAGCCGACGTATCCCGGCGGCGCCCCGATCAGACGCGAGACCGTGTGCTTCTCCATATACTCGCTCATGTCAAAGCGCAGAAATTGGAGGCCCAGGGTTTCGGCCAGTTGCTTGGCGACCTCGGTTTTGCCTACGCCGGTCGGCCCCGAGAACAGAAACGAGCCGACGGGTTTTTCGGGCTGGCCCAGGCCGGCGCGCGCCAGCCGAATAGCCCGCACCAGGGTTTCAATCGCCGTATCCTGGCCAAAGACGACTCCCTTGAGGTCGGCATCCAGACTTTGCAAGCGCTCTTTGTCCGAAGCGGACACGCTGCGGGGCGGTATCCGGGCGATCTTGGCCACAATGGACTCGATGTCGGTTTCATGAATGATCTTCTTGCCGTCTTCCTCCGGGGCGGGGCGAATCTGAAAGGACGCCCCCACCTCGTCGATTACATCAATCGCCTTGTCCGGCAGAAAACGATCATTGATATATTTTGCCGACAGTTCGGCCGCGGCCTTGAGGGCGTCACGCGTATATTCCACGCCGTGGTGTTCTTCGTAGTGCGGCTTGAGGCCGTTCAGAATTTCCACGGCATCTTCAATGCTCGGCTCGTGGACCTCAATTTTCTGAAAGCGCCGCGCCAGGGCGCGGTCCCGCTCAAAATAGCTCCGGTATTCATGATAGGTGGTGGCACCGATACAGCGCAGCTTGCCCGACGCCAACGCCGGTTTGAGGATATTCGAGGCGTCCATGGACCCGCCGCTGGTGGCCCCGGCCCCGACTATGGTGTGAATCTCATCGATAAACAGGATGGCCCCCGGTTGTTTGTCAAGCGCTTTCAGCACGGCTTTGAGCCGTTCTTCAAACTGACCCCGGAATTTTGTGCCGGCCAGGACGGAGCCCATATCGAGCGAGTAGATACGGACCTCTTTTAAGACCTCGGGCACCTCGCCCGCGGAAATCTTGAGCGCCAGGCCGTCTGCAATCGCGGTCTTGCCCACCCCCGAATCACCGACATAGATCGGGTTGTTCTTGCGCCGCCGGCACAGCACATGAATGGTTCGCTCGATCTCGATCTCACGGCCGATCAACGGATCGATATCCCCGTCTTTGGCCTTTTGCACGAGATCGGTGGTAAACGCCTCAAGCGGGTCTTTGACCGGACGGGGCTCGCCGTCTTCGTCCGGACTGTCCTGCGCGGAGCCGGGTCCGGCTTCTTCGTCGGACGGCGTTTTGGAAATGCCGTGCGAGATATAATTGAGGACATCCAGCCGGGTCACGCCGTGCTTCTCCAGGAGATAGACCGCGTGACTGTTGTCCTCGCGAAACAGGGCAACAAAGAAATTGCGCGTCTCAATGACTTCTTTGCCGGCGGATTGCACATGGGCAGCCGCCCGCTGCAAGACCCGGTGAAAGGCCAGGGTCTGCTGGGGGTCAACCTCACCGGCATCCTCCGGCAGCGATTCCAGATTCTCTTTGAGAAATTCCTCAAGGTCGGCTTGGAGCTCTTTGACGTCTCCGCCGCACTGCCGCACAATCTCGGCCACGGTCTCATCGAACAGCAGGGCGTGGAGCACATGTTCCAGACATAAGAACTCATGCCGCCGCCGCCGGGCTTCGTTAATCGCCAGACTAATCGTGACTTCCAGTTCTCGACTAATTCGCATGGTAAGGACTCCCGACCGCTCGCTAGGCTTCTTCCATACTGCACTTTAAGGGGAATTCATGTTTCTTGGCTAAACTCTCCACGCGGGAGACTTTCGCTTCCGCCACCTCATAGGTATACACGCCGGCCACGCCAGTCCCCTGCCGATGGACGTGCAGCATAATCTGGGTGGCCTTGGTCGCGTCGTGACGAAAGACGCTCTGGAGGATGTAAACCACAAACTCCATGGTGGTGTAGTCATCGTTATGTAACAAGACCTTGTAGAGCGGTGGCTTCTTGAGCTTTTTTTCGGTTTCGGTAACTACGCCGTGGTCGAGATCCGTGTCACGATCATTCTGATCTCTCATAACGCCCTCGCACTCTGCATCTACTCCTCTGCTTCCATACCGCGATCAGAGGATCGAGACAAGCGTACAGCCACCAAACCCCTCACCAAGACATCACCCTGAGCTGCCTGTACCAATTGCCAAGGACAAAGTGCGTCTGGTATCCCTATTCGCACGGTCCTCACACACGATCTGAGAAACCGGTGATTATCTCTCTACGGAGGCAGTATGCCAGACACAGTGTCCTATCGGCTACCGGAAACCGCGACTCCTGAGCGGTACGTGATTCGCCTGACCCCCGATCTCACTCATTTCACTTTTACGGGTGAGGAAACGATCGCCATCACCGTCCATGAGGCTACCCCCACCCTCGTATTGAACGCCTGTGAGCTGACGATTCAGCAGGTTGCATTGACTGACGAAACGGGCGCAACCCAAGCGGGCAACGCGACCCTTGACGAGCAAAACGAGCGGGCGGTACTCGAGTTTCCGCAGGTCGTCAGCCCCGGCCGCTATGCCTTACGACTCGCTTTTGAGGGCATACTCAACGACAAGTTGCGCGGCTTTTACCGCAGCACCTATAAGAACGCCGAGGGTGAAGACGTCATACTGGCCTCAACCCAGTTCGAGTCAACCGACGCCCGGCGGGCCTTTCCGTGTTGGGACGAGCCGGCAGCCAAAGCCGTTTTTCAGGCGACGCTGGTGATTGATGAGGGACTGACGGCCATCTCCAATACGGCCGTGGTGAGTGAAGATCCGATCCCTGGGACAGGCAAGAAAGCCGTCGTGTTTGCCGACACGATAAAGATGTCAACCTATTTGGTGGCCTTCATCGTGGGTGAATTTGAGGCCAGCGAAGCCGTGCTTATTGACGGCACACCACTGCGCGTATGGGCCGTACCGGGCAAGCAGCATCTCACTGCGTTCGGGCGGGCCATCGGTGCTGCGTCGCTGCAATTCTTCAGCGACTACTACGGGCGGCCCTATCCCGGCGACAAGCTCGACCTGATTGCCATCCCGGATTTCGCGGCCGGGGCGATGGAGAACTTGGGCGCTATTACGTTTCGGGAAACCGCCCTGCTCATCGATGAACAGACGGCCGCCCGGAGTGAGCTGGAGCGCGTTGCCGACGTGGTCGCACACGAGAATGCGCATATGTGGTTTGGCGACCTGGTAACCATGCGCTGGTGGAACGGCCTGTGGCTCAACGAGGCGTTTGCCACGTTCATGGAAATGATGGCCGTCGATGCCTGGAAGCCCGAATGGCAGCGCTGGACCAGCTTTGCCGTCTCGCGGGCCGCGGCGCTGCAGGTTGACGGCCTGCACAGCTCCCGCCCCATCGAGTTTCCGGTCGCACACCCGGACGAAGCGGCCGGCATGTTCGATATTCTGACCTATGAGAAAGGCGCTGCCGTTCTGCGCATGCTGGAACAATACCTCGGCCCCCAGGCCTTTCAAAGAGGCGTCAGCCATTATCTCGGGAAACACGAATATGCCAACGCGGAAACAACCGACCTGTGGGATGCCCTGGAGGAAGCAACCCGGCAGCCGGTCCGGTCCATGATGGATAGCTGGGTCTTCCAGGCGGGCTATCCCTTGATTTCCGTTGCTGTGGACGGTGCTGAACTGGTGATTTCTCAACAGCCGTTTCACTACGTGCAAAACGGCAAGAACCAGGCGGAAGACAAACGCTGGCAGGCTCCGGTTTTTATTAAAACCAAGGGAGCGGCTGAAACCGAGAGTCAGACCGCCCTGCTGACCACTGACGAATTGCGCCTCCCCCTCTCAGAGAGGCCGGACTGGGTCGTCGTCAACGCGGGGGGACACGGCTTTTATCGGGTCCGGTACGCGCCGGAATTATTGGGCCAACTTACCGCAGATGTCTACACCCAGCTCTCGCCGATCGAGCGCTTCAACCTGCTCAACGATACCTGGGCGACCGCGCAGGCCGGTCTGACTCCACTGCCCACCTATCTCGACCTCCTGCCCGTATTCCGTGAAGAGTCCGATCACAATGTGTGGACCGCTATTCTCGGCTCGTGTCATTATCTCTACCGCCTGCTCGGCCCGGAACAGCGTCCAGCCTTGCAGCGTCATGTCCGCGAGTTGCTCACCCCGCTCAGCCAGCAGTTGGGTTGGTCTCCACACGCGGATGAGGATGCCCTTATCGGCCAGCTCAGAGGAGAACTGCTGAGCGCGCTGGGCACCCTTGGAGACGATGCGGCCACCCAGGCGCAGGCGCAGGCGCTCTATGCGCAGTATCAGGCCGATCGGAACGCCGTGGACCGCAATCTGGTTCCCGCACTGGTATCGATTCTTGCCCATACGGGCGACGCGGCGATATATGACGAATTTCGTCAGATTTCGCACAACGCCGCAACACCGCAAGAAGAGCAGCGCTATCAGTTCGCGCTGGCCAGCTTCCGTCAACCCGACCTCCTTGCCCGGACCCTGGACATGACGCTCAACGGCGAGGTCCGCACCCAGAACGCACCCTACCTCATGCGATCGCTGTTGATGAACACCGAGGGCCGTGAGCTGGCCTGGCGTTTTCTCCAGGAACGCTGGGCCGACATGCTGGAGAAGTTCCCGGACGTGTCCATCGTCCGCATGTGTGAGGGGATCGTCGCGCTCGTCACGCCCGAGCTTGAGGCCCAGGTCAACGCCTTCTTTACCGATCACCCCGTCCCGAACGCCGGCAAGATGATGGCCCAGCACCTGGAGAAGCTGCACGTCGCGGTGGCCTGCCAGCAACGCGAGGCCGAGAACCTGCGGGAGTATTTTGAGCGGACGGGGTAGCGTTGGGGAGCTTTCTACCCCCTCTCCCCTGGAGGGAGAGGGCTGGGGTGAGGGGGACAGATGAGAGAGAGTTCCACATCGTTACGTATCACCCAGAGATGGAAGCAATGAAGCAACGGAAATTGCGTTATCACTACGATCGTGAAGCGGATGTCATGTATTTTTACTTCCATCGTCCGCGAAAAGCTAAAACCGTGGAATTGAATGCAGACTTTCTGCTGCGGCTTGACCCGGTGACCGAAGAAGTCGCCGGTCTGACCGTCATCAGCTTCTCGCAACATTTTTCGTTCTTACAAGGGAAGGTGCCGGATGACGGGGAAGTAGAAACCAAGACAATTATCAAGACCCTGCTGGCATAATCTGCCACCAACCCCAAATTCTCGACTGCCAGACTAAATCTGCGGCGTGGTCAAATTTCATTCCGTTTCGGTAGGAGACTAGAAAAAACAGGGTCAAGATCAATTAAGTCTGCAATCGAAATGGCATTTGACATTGACAGGTCGGAACGAAATCGTACACCGCTTACTCCTGCTGGCAAAGGGCCTCGAATAGCGGGCAGGTTGGTCAGATTAAAGAAGCGAAGTGAGGATTCGGCAAGCTTTCCATCAAAAGATAAAGACATAGACTCGTTGAGACTGGTGCCCAAGGTAGCAGCCGTCACCTCATGCAACTTGAGCGCGAGATCAATCTGAGGACCGACAATTTCTGCGATATGGTCAAGAAGGGAGCGCAAGGAAATACCCCGCGATACACGTTCAACAAACATGGACGCGGCGACGGCTATTGTGCCAGGAGGCGGATTACATTGCTCATAAGAGAAGATATGAGTACGCTCCCGGCTAGATGTTGTCTTTACATCTAGCCGGACGTCACCATCGACAAAATCAAAACGCGCTGCATCATCAATACGCCAAGCTGTCAGGGCTCTGGCAGGATTAGAACTGCGAGAGAGCAGATAAAGTTCCCCAAAGAGGCCGTTGACAGTCCGTGCAGGTGGCTTCTGGGTTTTTTGGAAGATCACCGCAAGCCGATGGACGGCCGAGGCAATTTCACGCCTTGCCGGATTATCACCGATCGTGCGCAAGACTACCTCGCATACCGACAGAAAGTAGCGGACGGTCTCACCGTCGAGAGATCGACAACGAATAACCGTGAACCGCCCATTTTTAGCGAGTTCGCGTTCCTTCTTTAGACGACAGGGTAATTCAAACTGTACATCGAGGCTTTCAAGGCGGATTGGCGAAGGTTGTCTTTGTGAATCATCTATTGTGGCGACCAGAAGGCAAGCACGGGAATCACGATCCTTTCCGATAAAGTAGCTCTGATAGCCAGGGACCGGCAGTACCGCGTAGAGCGGCTTTGCCATATCATCACTGGTCGGTACGCCGATTGTCTCAAATAGGGTATTGAGCGATACGGTCATTAGCTGCCCTAGACCGGCTGATCCTGAATGACCCAGGCGCGAGCTAGCCGTGCTGGCATCCATACGGCAATCACGGGTACAGTCTCCATAACCACGTTGTCTCCCTGCGTAAGATCAAGCATATGGATTTGAATGGTTACCGTGTCTCGGTCGCAGATTGCCCGATCACCGGGATATATCTCGCCGCGGCGCTGACGTGGGTGGACGGGCGCTTCACCTTGGAAGAGATTAGTAACCTCCCCATTCTCCTTGACGCCACGGTGCCGTTTTTCGCCACGGCTCATCCTGTAGATAGTACAACGCTCGTCAGGGACGCTTTCCAGTGCACGGCTGAGTTGAAGAAGCATGCCGGTATTACGCTGTGAATCCAATGTACCGGTGATACGCATGCGGACGAGGAGTTGTTCAAGCACGTCGTACAAACGAATCCCACGGCAGACCAGATGACGCTGTGTATCAGTACGGCCAGGATGCCCATCATCATCGACAAACTCCATCCCGTTCAAGAATGCCGTGACAGCCTCTCTGTTAGCCTGGACGACAGGATCGGGCGCCATTACAACGCGTGGCGCTATCCAATCGTCCGAGAATCGACCACGCATATAGTCGAACTCAAGCACGTTGTGACGACAGGGGCGCAGGGCTCCATCAAGGACGAAGGCTCGTTTCCATTCATTCAGTGGCCGGTTCGCTTGCTGAATAACCTCCAACTGCCCCCGAATGTACTCTTCGTGCTCTACATAGCTCTGAAAGGCATTGAGCGTGCCTTGCTCAAGATAAAGACGGCAATAGCCAAGGTATGATCTCTTGTAGCCGAAGAATCGAGCACGCTGCTGCACGGTATCAGCATTACCCACGCCGATACCCCTGGGCATATAAGTGACCGTGAGACCCTCAACGGTAAAGCCACGATCCATGGCCTGTCCACCGACCAGTATCCAGCCATAGGCACTCCGCCAGTCGACTGGCGGGGTACGCCCGGAACTGGAGTTGACCTCAAAGACACGAGTATTACGAAACGCGAGAAGCAACGAGGGTACGAGTTCGCGGAAAGCGGGCAAATCCGGCCCGGCAGTACGAGTTAGATCATCGTAGGCTTCACGAAATTCCTCAACCAATTCTAATCTGTCGGGATTATCATCCGACAGGTTGAAGGTGCGCTTCCATTCCTCGAAAATGTCCTGCACCCAGTTGTAGAACTCCCGATGTTGAACGGTAAGGTGAGACGGATGAACTAGCATCGAGCGGTTGCCGGTATCGCGACTGACGAGAAGGCCAACTGTAACGCCCACCATAAAAACTCGGAGCGCTTCCATCAGAGATTCGGGTGGATCGCTCAAAGGGTTTGACTGTGTAGGCACATCTCCTGGGGGAATGACACGGACATAGCTGAGATTGCCACCGAAGAACTCCTGCCCTCCCACATAGGCGTCACCAGGACTAAGAACTTCAACGAAATTCGGAGACAGGGAATCGATTATACTTATAAGCAAGGGGGCCTGGGGTGTTGCAGTGTATTGCAGATATGTATGGCTAGGGAGTGTTCGCCTGAGCGCCATAAGCCGTCGGTAAGTTGTGCTTTCCTCTCTTCGCGTCACCGCTGTGTTCAGGCTAGCTTGATCCGCTTCATCATCAATAACGAGCACGGGTACGTTCTGCATCTCCAGGGTACCAACAAGGTCAGCAAGATGCTGCAAGCGCCGATGGTTTTTGAGGGCCGTGATGAGAACGGTCTTCTTATATTCCTCAGGTGTTCCGAGATCGCGCCAGCCATCTAGCACATCGCGAATGGCTTGGATCGTTGCGTCATCATTAGATGGGTTCTGAAACCGAATCCAACGACGAGCACGTCCCGGCTCGTCAAGCCTCAGGTCACGGTACAGCCGGTCTGTCGATTGCCTGAGTAGAGAAGTAGATGTACCAGTGATAACGATAATGATCTGAAAGGCGTTGTCTCGAGCAAGAGCGGCGACGGTTTCGAACGACATTGTCTTACCGCTTTGCACATATCCGACCACCAGACCTGTTTCCTGACCAGCAGTCTCCGTGGGAGCAATTCCTTTGCCGAGGATGGAAACGGCATCATCACGCATGCTCTCGCGGCTATTTCGTGGGACCACATTCTCTAAAAAATCCAGGGTTTCTGACCTTACTGTAGGCATCCAGCGGCCTCCGCTAGAGCCGGCAGAAACAGGCTCGACTATGATAGGGGTATCTTCAGACATCGATGAGCACCTCGTCTTATGGCTCTGAAAGCGCGTTCCTTAAGATGTCATTCACGTTACGTCGAACGGTACCGGCCTGACGGACGCCGGAGTCCCGAGCCAGAACCTCAGCTAACCCAATTGCAGCCGCCACTCGAAGCAACCCTTCGACATCTTCAGTGTCGGTCTGTGCAAAACGCACCATGAACGGGTGAACCATGGATACCTTGAGAGCCAACCGGTGCGGCCTACTAGGCGTCTCGGGCATATCACTTATCGCGACCCATTGGCTCTCGGATGGATCGTTGGTTAGCTCGACGTTAATTAACCAATCCTTGTCACGAAAACGAATGTTGAATTCACGGCCAGCCAGGAGAGAAACTTGCGGCAGTTCTTCCTCAGGCGTCTCAACCGGTGGAGCGGTGGCTACAGCCGGTAACGTCTCCGGCAGATACTGCTCCATCGCCTGTGTTGTATTGCTAACAGCTTGCCTGGCCACGGTTCTGAGACGTGCGACGGGCTCACGGGCCCTGTAGTTTTCGGCCTGCTTCAGCAGGGGGAGATCGTCGCTATCCAGATGTTCACGAAGCAACTCAAGAAATGGTTGCTCATTCTCGTCCCATTGGAACCCGTCTTTCGTGTGACTGACCTCAAAGCCATTAAGATGCAACTCGCCGAACAGCCGTTGATAGCGATAACTGTTAGAGTGGCCAAAAACGTGGACGGGACGATATCCTTCGTCTCCGCTTCCCTGAATCACACGACCGCGCCGGAAGAGCGCGAAGCCCGCTTTGGTCGTGCTTCCCGTTGCTCGGAGCGCGGCGAAGCCGTGAACGGACATACCCTGCCCAAAATCAAATGCTACTTCCTTGCGCCAGATGCGTTCGGGTCCTTCCTTATTCCGAAAGTAAGGCACCCTCAGTATCCCCGGCTCTCTATAAGTCAGAGCCTCGCCATTGAAGTGTAATTCGAGTAGGCCATCACGGATGAAAGCTCGATAGATGTCGGTGAGATGGTCCTTGAGTTTGGCAATCGTGCGCCCGACAGGGATATGGAAGACATTCTCAAGAATAATTTCTGTATAGTGGTGCTCAGGCTTTTCTGGAAACTCGTTGATGTCAAGCTCCCCGATGTTGTCATGCACAATATGCGCTATATCAAAGTGAACCGTGCGGGCGATTGGCTCACCGAGTGCGGAGGTGCGGACAGTCCACCGTGGAGCGAACCAACAAGCCGCACTCTTCATGCCCATACCAAATTCTGCAAGACCAGATCGGTCCGGAGGTATGGCGGCTGGCCGAAAGGCTCGCCCATACTCAGACTCAAAGATGCCAGCCGCATTGTCACGGATAGAGATACGAGCCGGCGTTGCTGTGTCTATGTCAATATTGACTCGGAGTTTGAGACGATTGCCATGCGATTCTTCAATCGCCTCCCGATGCTTGACGAAGCTCTCTACCGCGTTATCAACGAACTCGCCCAAGGCATACCAGGGCTTGTAGTTGAGGTGCCGTAAGACGGCCAGCACACTGACGCCGGGGCTGATATCAACTTTTTTGGGTGCCAATACTCTTCGTCCCCATTTCCATGGAGTGTAAATTGTCTAAGCGACACGCTTCAGCACCTCCATCTGACCGGTCGGTTCATGATACCGTGGTCTGCGGTCGGGCTGGATTACCGTTGCTGACCTGTCTACATCATTCATGAGCAGATGCCTGGCGACCTCCCGTACTACATCAACATTGACCGCATTGCCAAGGGCCTTGAAAGCAGCGGTCTGGGTTGACGGAAGATGCCGCAAACCACCCATGCTTTGAAGACGACTACATTCCCGAATTGTCATATATCGGCGTTCCCAGGCAATAACAGGTACTTGACTTGTCGTCATGGCGACAAGGGAGGGGGCTGTCGTCGGGCGCTTGACGCGAATGCCAGAGGCGCGGAATTGGATAAGATACTGCCAGATATTTCGCGGCTCTCCTTTGCAGTTCCATTCGAGCTTCTGAAAGCTCGGGAAGAATTCACGGATCGAGGGGAGCCATGGGTCGATCCATGTCTTGTGCTGTAGGTAAAGGGCGCGGTTCTGACGGATGAAGTCAATCTTCCATTTCGGAAAAGACGGTGCGGGGTCACGGGCATAGGGGGGCAACGCCGCGAGAACCTCCTCCGCTGGCAGGTCACGAAGCGGGCGGCCAAAACTTCCGTTGAAAGAGCCTAGGCTTGTGAGCCCCGCTCCTGTAGGTGACTGGTCTGTGTATGGGTAGGTAGCGCCGAACTCCATGGCCCAAATGGGAAAAGACGGTAACTCTACGGTCTTAGGAAAGCGTTCAAGGAATTTCTGCCAGACATTTAGGTACCGTATAAAATGTGCCGGCAACGGCCGAGCATCATCAGGATGCTGGTCTAGTATCGAGCATATGGAAAGCTCAGGCCTTCGGGAAAGAGATGGCCACGAAAAATTGTCTAGGCCGCCGTGACGGCCAACGATGAACGCCCTCCCTCGAATCTGCGGTACGCCGAAATTATGGGGCGATAGCACTTTGTCCTGGACACCATACCCGGCACTACGTAACTTCTCCTGAATCACTCTCCAGGTTTCCCCTTGCCGGTGCCGTACCAGGTTTGGCACGTTCTCGATGATGAAGTAACGCGGCTCGTGGGTCCTAAGAATATGGATGACGTAGTCAATGAGGTCGCCCCATTGTGGGCATTCAAGACCTTGCTGGCCACCTGCCTTGGAGAAAGGCTGACAAGGAAAGCCAGCGCAGAGAACATCGTGAGCAGGTAGCGACGGGATATCAAGGTCTCGGATATCCCCGAAGGGCCGAAGACCAAAATTCTTTTCGTAAAGGTCTGCGAGATCCTCATTGATCTCACAGGCAAAAACACAGTGGAGGCCCAATTCCTTGAGTGCGAGATGAAACCCCCCGAGGCCAGCAAATAGATCAATGAAACGTAGCGGCTTATCCATGTTGTTATACGTTTTATACGCTAATCCCAGGTGGTAACTCTTGCCTTCTCATTTTCCGTCTTGCTTCTTACCTGTGCTCGTCGAACAGCTTCCTCTGGACGGAGAATCCCTCACGATTAAGATATTCCCGAATGAGTCGTGCTATCAGTGTGCTCTTCTTATAACCGCGCTCACGGCAATAGGCATCAAATCGGGCCGCCTCGTCTGGCGGGAGGAGAACAGAAGTTTTTACTGGCTTTGGCTTGGCAGCCATAAGGGCCATCGTGGAGGAGAATTACTCAGAAGTCAATTCTTTGCCGCAGTTTTCCTCTATAATGCGCAATACTGCTCAATGCTTGGCCTACAAATGCCTACAGTGAGGTGTCGGATTACGCAACGCTAATCCGACCTACAGTTCCGTCTCGCTTCGTACGTAATTGGTCGCCCGAGGAATGTTAGCGGGGCTCGGCGCGTTGCAAAAACGCTTTAACCTCTTCGATACTGAACGCAGGCTCTCCCTTACGGTGGATAACCGCGTGGCAATTAGGACACACCGGACGGAGGTCTTCCACTGGATCAACAGTGTACCTCTTTCCTATTTCCGACAGTGGTCTGACATGGTGCACATGGATAAATTTCTTGGCGACCTCACCGTATGTGGCCTCAAACGAGAAGCCACAGATGCAGCACTTCTTACCGTAGTGGTCAATACACTGCTGGCGGGCTCGTGGATTGCGTTCATACTTGTTGACGGTGACTCGCTGTTTCGCTCCTTCTGGCAGGGACGCATTTTCACCGATCTCGTCCGGGAAATCGTTCCTTTGTGGTTGGTTTTTGGACGTTTGTCCAGCGTTGCGTCGTCTCCGAGTCGTAGACGTCTTCGTGGTTCTAGGAGTCGATTTCTTAGTAGAAGACTTAACACCTGCCTCATCAATCCCGGTCTCTAGATCAGAGAGGAAACGCTCGATTGTGCCGATATTGGCGATAACGTAGTCCACTTTGTCTTTGTTCTTTTTATATAGCTGTGATGCATACGTTTCAACGCGATAATCCCCTGTGGGAGACCCAACGCTACGGTCCACGTCCTTCGCGGCCATAGCCCAATCTTTCGGCGCAATGGCAGGCGCGAGTCGATAGACCGCTTCCTTACTGAGCGCGATACGATCTCGCTTGACAATCTTATGCCAACACCTTTTCGTTGGCTTCTTTTTGATCATCGTATCAGGGGCAAGATCGAAGGCGTTCCCCTCGTGCGAGTAGATAGACAGATGTCTTTTGAGTCCGGCCAAGAATGTTCCCACCAGGAACCTCCTAATACGAATCAAGGTTATTTTTGCCTCTGGCTGACATATTCCCGAGCGACCGCATCAAACGTAGCTTGGTCGGCAAACTCCCCCAACTGCACGCGCTGCATATGGGTTCTGCCGTCGTCTAGTTCGACCACGCATTCCACGACCCCCCGGCGGGCTGAGGCTCCCTCACCTACCTCCTCGGGGGGCAGGAGTTTGGCTTCGGGGGTCATCTGCTTGATCTGGTTCCGGTGCTCCGTCAACCAAGCGTCGAACTCCTCCTGGCTGATACTTGTCTCGTCCCAGAACGCAGCTTGATCGTAAGGCGGTTCCCGGAAGCGGCGCAGCAGGAAGTCGCGGTCCAGAAAGGCCAGCAGATTACCGGCCTTGGGGCCGGAGTCGCGATCGAGCAAGACCCGGTAGAGGGCTTTAAATGCCTGGGCCGGCGCGATCGGAACGAGACGCGCGGAGTCGAATAACGCCGCCTGCAAGGCGTTATCGTCCTGCGGAATACCGGGCAGACGGTCAGCGAGCTGGCGCAGAAAGGCGCGCTGGCTGGCGGTCAACTCGTCGGCCCGCTCCGGTAGCCTGTCCTGCAAGACGATCCGTTCCTCGGGGCTGGCGTAATGCTCCAACCAGTAGCGGGCTGCCTGAGCCCGGCGTTCGAGCTGCTTGCGCTCAATGGCCGTCAGGGCCGTGCCCTTGCGCCTTTCGATCTCTTCGGTGAGGTCAAGATGCGGCAGTTGCGCAATCGTCGCCACCAGTTGAAAGTCCGCAGCGCAGAAATCGTCCGCCAGGGTGGTCTGCGCCAGTTGATATACCCGCTTATCGTCTTCCGATACCTGAGGGTCGCGATACGTGCGAGTATGAAATCGGTCAAAGTCATTGAAGATTTTGATAATGGATTTTTCGTCCGGAGAGAAATTCACCGGCTGTTTGGGCTGGGTGCGGATCATGACGAACCGCAGGATTTCAGGCGGCAGGAAATCCGCCATATCCCGCGCCGAAACCCCCAGCCCCTTGGACGAGCTCATCTTGGCGCCGCCGACCAGAAAAAACTCATACGGAATATTGAGCGGCGGAGCCTGATTGAAAATCCGACGCAAACAGGCCGCGGCCACGTCCCGAGAGCCGCCTTTTGTGGTGTGGTCTTTGCCCGCGCCCTCAATCGTAATGGGGAAGGTTTTCCACTTGGCGGTCCATTCGAGCTTCCACGGTAATTTGCCCTTGCCGTCAAACGGCGAAACTTTTCCCTGGTAGCCGCATCCGGTAGCCCAGGTGACGAGGTCGGGACGGCAGGTGTAGGTGACTTCTTTGCCATCGTAGTCGCTGACCTCGGTCGTGCCGATACGTCCGCACTGTTCGCACACGGCCTGGAAGGGATACCAGTTATCCGGCCGCTCGGCCTTACTGACCTCTTGGTAGACACGCCGGACGGTTGCAGCGTTGCGCAGAATATCGTCAATGGCCTCATTGAATTGGCCCGAGCGATAGATATCGCGCAGCCGGTAGGTCTCGGCCTCGACGTTCAGGTCGCGGAACACGCTGAAAAAATCTTGAATATAATGTTCGGAGATATCGGAAAAGGCAGAGCCCGGCGGCGGCGGCACCTGACACAGTGGCACGCCGAGATAGGGCCGAAAAAACTCTTCTTCGCCTGCCGGCAACTCGTCCAGAGGGTCGTAGTCATCAACCCCAAAGGTATAGCGGACCGGCAGGCCACGGGCCTGAATAGCCCGGAAAACGACATCGTGAATGAGTACGCCCCGCAGGGCACCAACGTGGGCCCGGCCCGAGGGGGTCTTCGAGTCGTTGATGAGTTGTTCTCCCTCAACCCGGGCGGCAATTTTATCACACCAAAGCATGCATCCTCTCCAATATGGGTATTCTTCCTCAGTACAGGCGCTGCGTGAGCGGGCATCCGGCCAGGAAGCAGGCTCTGTTATGCTATGAAAACACAAAAAAGGCAAAAGCGGTGCCCCTCTTCTCCCAGCGTCTGCGTCTCTCGCTCCGTTCATCCCGCAGGGGCCGCAGGGGTGGCCGAAGCCGTTCTTCGCTTTACAGGCGGTGTGGCACGTTCTATGAAGAAGAAAGGGTCTGTGAGGCAGTGAGGCGGGACGGACACACCGGGAAGGAGAGCGCGGATTGTGGAACAGGACCGAGCAGCCATCGTACATGCGCTCCGTGTCTCCGAACAGATTCTTTCCCTGGTTCACGAACATACAGGGCGGATTGAGCAGTTACGGCCCGGCGCTCGGCACTGCCTCGACTTGGGACAGGTTCCGCGTCTCAACGGTCTGGAAGCCGCAACCCTGCTGCGCCTCGTACAGCACGGCAGAAGGCGAGGGGTGACGGTACAGTTTACCGGCGTCCGTCAGCAGGCCCATCAGGCGTTTATCGGGCTTGATCTGAGCCTGCTCGATCCACCCGAACCCGCGCGCGGCAGACTGTCGCTGCTGGAGTCGATTGGCGACCATACCCTGACCGCCGTGGCAACGGGCCGGCGGCTGATCGAAATGATTGGCGAGCTCGCCTATTGGTTATGTCTTGCCCCCTGGCGCGGGAAAAACATCAAATGGGACCGGACCCACGAGCAGATCGTGAAAATTGGCGTGGACGGCATCCCGATTGTCACCTTTCTGTCCTTTCTGATCGGCGCAGTCCTGGCCCTGAACGCGGCCAGTCAGTTACGACAGTTCGGCGCCGCCATCTATATTGCGAATCTCGTCGCGGTCTCCATGACGCGCGAGATGGCTCCCCTGATTACGGCGATTATTGTCGCCGGGCGGAGTGGGTCGGCCATTACCGCAGAGCTTGGCACCATGGTGGTGTCCGAAGAGATCGACGCCATGCGTACCATGGCCCTCAGTCCGGGTCGCTTTCTGTTGCTGCCACGCATGCTCGCCCTGCTGTGCGCCGTGCCGGGTCTGACCATGCTCTCAAATGTGACCGGTATTTTCGGGGGATATTGGATCGGCGTACTGGTACTCGGGCTTGGCAGTCGGAATTATCTCCAGCAAACCGGCCAGGCCCTGCTGATGGGCGATCTGGTCACGGGCATGATTAAAAGTCTGGTCTTCGCCGTCCTGATCGGTTTGGTCGCCTGCTACCGGGGCTGCTATGTGCACGGCGGGGCCGAAGGCGTGGGGACGAATACCACGGCCTCCGTTGTCGCTTCCATTGTGCTGTGCATTCTGGCGGATGCCGTCTTTACCACGATCTTTTTCTATCTCGCCTAACCAATAGTGAGTCAGCACGATGGCAACCACGCACGCCTCACCGTCCGTTCCTCCCGCCGTTCAGGTTGACGGACTCGTGGCCGAGTACGACGGGCGGGCGGTTCTTGACCGCGTCAGCATGCAGGCCCAGCAAGGCGAAATCACGGTGGTGTTGGGAGAAAGCGGCTGCGGAAAAACAACCCTGCTGCGCCATATTGTCGGGCTGCTGACGCCCAAGGCCGGCCGGGTCTGTATCAACGGACAGGATTTTCATGCCGCCAGCGAAGAGGAGCGGGAGCGGATATTGCGCGACGTCGGCATGTCGTTTCAGGGCGGAGCCTTGTTTGGCTCTCTGACTCTGGAAGAGAATGTTGCCCTACCCATTATCGAACATACCCAGGTAGACCGGGACACCGCGACCATGCTGGCCAGAATGAAGCTCTGCGTCGTTGGCCTGGAACACGCCGCCCGGTTGTTACCCGCCGAAATCAGTGGTGGTATGAAGAAACGAGCGGCCGTTGCCCGCGCTCTGGCCCTAGACCCCGGCTTGCTGCTCTTCGACGAACTCTCGGCGGGTCTAGATCCGGTCACCGCACGGGAATTAGATGAATTGGTCCTGCGCTTAAAAGAACACTTAGGCGTGACGATCGTTATTGTGACGCATGAGCTCGGGAGTATTCAAACGATTGCCGACCGGGCCGTCATGTTGGACGCAGGAAAAGTCCTTGCCGCCGGCTCCTTGGAGGAAGTCCGGCAGACCGACCACCCGAAGATCCGGGCCTTTTTTGATCGTCGGCCCCGCGCCAGGACCCTGCGTGGGGATTTGCGTGACAGCCTTATCGTGAATGGAGAACAGTATGGGACAGGATCGGGTTAAGGTCGGCCTGTTCGTCACGCTCAGCTTCTTTTTATTTGCCAGCGCCCTGCTGTGGCTGGCCGGCTCACGTTTTTTTCAGCCGGTCGATACCTACACCATCCTCTTTACCGAGTCGGTCAGCGGGCTGTTACCCGGCGCCGCGGTCGAATACCAGGGGGTGACCGTCGGAAAAGTCGAAACCATCGGCCTGACCCTGGACGCACCGCCCCGCGTCCAGGCGACAATTGCGCTCCGGCCGGGCACCCCGATCCGACAGGATACAACGGCGCATCTGATCGGTTCCTTTGTGACCGGCATTCGCTATATCCAACTGGCGGGCGGGTCGGGTGCCGCGCCGGTCCTGGAGCCTGGGGCTGTTATTCCTGTGCAACGCGGGGGACTTGAGGAGTTCCAGGACCGTGCCGGGGCCATTGCCGAACGCCTGCTGAACACCCTGACCCGCATTGAACAGGGGGTTCTGAGCGAATCCAATTTGACCGCGGTCACGGAATTCTTGAGAAATATGTCGCTGCTGACAACAGACCTGCGTACCTCGCTGGCCGAGGTGTCAACGCCGGACACGCGGCTGGCCTTACGCCAGATGGTCGATAATTTAGCCCAGGCCGCCGCCGGGCTGAAAAGCGCCACCGCGGCGATCAACACGATTCGGGAAGAGCTGTTTCAGGATGGTAAAGCCATGCTGGTCCAGATTCGGCACACCGCGGAGGTCACCGCCGACCTCGCCAGCGACGTGCGTCGCCTGACCCAACACGTGGACGCGCTTGTGGTCGATAATCGCCATGAGGTCCAGCAGGTCCTGAACAATTTGTCCCACACCTCGTACGAACTCAGGGAGCTGAGCGAATCCTTACGGACTGACCCGTCGGCACTGGTCTGGGGGCCAACGGTCTCGGCCAGAGAAATTCCCGATCCATGAGGTATCCCAGGCTCTTCTTTCCGATTCTTCTCACCAGCCTTGTGCTCGGCGGGTGTAGCCTCACGCGCTCCAAACAAGAGGTGCAGTATTACGCCTTGACCCTGCCCACGCGCTCTTCTGCCCCGTCCAGTCCGGCACCCCTCACGGCGTCGCTCGTCGTGCGGCCGTTTAGTGCTCAACCGCCGTATCATCGTGACCGGATGGTCTATCGCTCTTCGCCCTATGAGTTTGATTTTTATCACTATCACCGCTGGGTCACGAAACCGGCCGATATGCTGACCAGCCTGACCCGACGGAGCTTGCAACAGTCGGGTCTCTTCACCACCGTCTATCCTACCCCGGACGCTCAGGCCGACCTGCGTCTCGGAGGCGTTGTCCGGCAATACGAAGAGGTCGATCAGACTCACTCTTGGCAGGCGGTCCTGAGCATCGAGGTGTGGCTGTCCCGCTCGCGGGAGCCGGCCCCGTTTTGGTTCCGTTCCTATACCGCAACCCGACCGGCAACGAAGCGCAATCCCGCGGCGGTGGCGGAAGCCATGAGCCAAAATTTGCAGGATATTCTTGAGCGACTTGCTCACGATCTGGCCGACGCGTTGGCCACCAAGTCGGCCCCCTGACGACCAGGACACCGGTCAGACACTACGCCCATTGGAGGAGCAGGCCCAAGACCCGCCCCTCCAATGGGGAAGGGTGACTATTCCCCACCCACCGAAAACGCGATCAGGGCGTTGCCCGACATGCCGCCCCACAGGCCGTAGCCGGAGTTGACATACAGCATACCGTCGACAATGGTCGGCCCCGGGCCGTCAAAAGACCCGCCCTTGGTCTTGACGCCGTTGGTGCTCTCATACTCCTGATCGGCGTTGTACTCCCAGACGACGTTCCCGCTGTCGGTGGCATAGCCGCGCAGATGGCCATCCACCGAACCGGAGAACACCACGCCGGGCAGGGCTGACACGGCCGCCGACTGGGCCGGGCTGCACTGCGGTCGGTCGCCACAGCCGACCGGCGGGACGTGCCATTTGCGCGCGCCGCTCTCGATATCAATGGCAAACATGCCGCCCCCAACGCTGCCGTCCAGGGTGGTAGCCCAGCCCGTGTCCGAGTTCTCTACCGTCCTGAGGCCGATATCGGACAGGGCCACATAGACCTGTTTGGCATCGGCCGCCGAGCCCCATTGAATCCCGCCGGCCAGGCCGCCCTTGCCGACCCGCTCCTGCCAGAGAATCTCTCCGTTCCGGTCCGGGTCTATGGCGTGCATCACCCCGGACTTCTGGCCGGCCAGGATGATCCGCCGACCGTCGGGCAGAATGCGCAGGATGGGCGAGGAGGCGAAGTCCAGGTCCGGACCGCGCGCCTCGGGACAGTTGGTATCGTCCTCGGTCTCGCAGGCAACATTCCAGGCGTCACCCGCGGTGAACTGTTTTGACCACAGGGCTTGGCCGCTCCGCATGTCGAAGGCCATCACCGCATCACTCGTCAGTGAGGCTGGGTCGGAGTAATTATCGCCCGTGGTGACATAGACACGGTTGCGCTCGGGGTCGAGGGCGGGAGAGGACCAGACCGAGGCGCCGGACGGCCCCCACAACTGCACGCCGACCTTATTCTTGCGAACCGGCGCCGGCGGCTCCGGGATAGTATACGATCGCCAGACCAGCTTGCCGTTAAAACGGTTTAAGGCCACCATGGAGCCGCGAAACGTGCAGCACTCATAGCTGGGGTCGCCGCCGGCGACTTCTTCAAGCGCGGTGGCCGAGGCATAGATGCGGTTGCCGTGTGTTTTGGGTGTGCCGGTGATACGCGCCAGGGGATGGTCGTCGATTCTGACCCGCCAGAGCTGCCGGCCGGTCTGGGCATCAAGGGCGTAGAGATTGGCCTCGGAATCGCCGACATAGACGACGTGGCGCGGCGGGTTGGTCGCGGGCAGGTTGTCAACTACCGGGGTGGCGCGCACCCCGGCCGCGGTTTTGACCGACCAGTGCAGGCAGCCGGTTTTGGCGTCAAGCGCGTACACCAGGCCCTTCATCGAGCCGATAAAGACCCGGCCGCCGACCACAGTCGGCTGGGAGACCCGAAAATCCATGGGCAGCCCGAACACCCACCTGACCTTCAGCTCAGGCACCTGCTCGGCGCTGATACCGGCGGCCTCGGCGGATTGGAAGCGGGTGTTGAAGACGTCCACCCCCCAGCCGTTCCACTGCGGGGCTCCGTCTTCAACCACGAACTCGCCCGGCGCGTCTGCGCAAAATCCGGCGACCGTCTCATCCTTTTCGGTCGGAGGCGGCAGTTGCTTGCCGGTGATCCATTCGGCTAAAGCGCGTCGCTCTTGATTGGTCCGGGTCATGCCCTGGAATTGCATCTTGCCGAGTTCCAGGGAGTGCAAGACCATCACGGCCGGCAGGCGTTGCATGACATTGCGGTGCGGCGCACGTTTGACCTGCCCCTCGTGGCAGCGCGCACAGTGCGCCTGGTAGAGCGCTTCGCCGTCAGCTCCTCCTTCGGTTGATGGGAGAGCCCAACTCGATGGAATCCCCAAGCTCGACAACAGCGCACTACACACAAGAGCCTGGATCATGACACGTATTTTTTGCTGTGGAGACTCGTCACGGACAGACATACACCGACCTCCTTTTTCCCATCCCTCTTTTCCCCCTTTTTGCCCCGGAGAAGCGTTTTGTGTCAAACCCCTCCAACGGACAGACAAAAAAAGGATCGCCCCTGTGGGCGACCCTTTCATTCGTTTCTTCAAACGCAAGAGCCAGCTACTCGCCATTCACCGAGAAGGCAATCAAGGCATTTCCTGATTGACCTCCCCAAAAACCATAGCCGGAATTGACGTACATCATGCCACCCGCGAGCGTTGGGCCAGGGCCGTCAAACGACCCCCCTCTCGTCTTTACTCCGTTGGTGCTCTCATACTCCTGGTCGGCGTTGTAATCCCACACGACCTCCCCGGTGTCGGTCGCGTAGCCACGCAGATGACCATCGACAGAACCGGAAAACACCACTCCCGGAAGAGCGGAAACCGCAGCGGATTGCGCCGGACTACACTTGGGCCGGCCTTCACAGCTAACGGGCGGAACATACCATTTCCGCTCACCGCTTTCGATGTCGAGCGCAAACATGCCGCCGCCAACACTGCCATCCAGCCGTACCGCCCAGCCCGTATCGGAATCCGAAATCGGGACCATCCCAATATCGGACAGCGCGACATAGACCTGCTTGGCATCGGCTGCCGATCCCCACTGAATGCCCCCCGCCAGGCCGCCCTTGCCGACGCGATGTTGCCACAGAACCTCACCATTGCGATCAGGGTCTATGGCGTGCATCACGCCCGACTTTTGCCCGGCGAGAATGACCCGCCGGCCATTGGGTAAAATGCGCAGGATCGGTGACGACGCAAAGTCCAGATCCGGACCGCGCGCTTCGGGGCAATTGATATCTTCATCCATCTCACAGCCGACATTCCAGGCGTCACCCGCGGTGAACTGTTTTGACCACAGCAGCTTGCCAGTCCGCATATCGAAGGCAACAACGGCGTCGCTCGTGAGTGAGGCCGGGTCTGAATAATTGTCGCCCGTGGCGGCATAGATCCGGTTCCGCTCGGGATCGAGGGCGGGCGAAGACCAGATCGATGCACCGGACGGTCCCCATAATTGGGTCCCGATCGCATTCTTGCGTACCGGTGCGGGTGGATCGGGAAGCGTATACCCCGTCCACACTAATTTGCCGTTGAACCGATTGAGCGCCATCAATTTGCCGCGGAAAGTACAGCATTCATACTGCGGGTCAGCACCCGCAACCTCTTCGAGCGCTGTGGTCGAAACATAGATGCGGTTGCCGTGCGTTTTGGGCGTGCCGGTAATGGTGGCGAGGGGATGATCATCCACATCCACTTTCCACAATTGCTTACCCGTGCGGGCATCGAGCGCATAGACATTCGCCTCCGTGTCACCCACATACACAACATGGCGCGGCGGATTTGTACCGGGTAGGGTATCCACCACCATAGTCGCCCGCACACCACCGGAAGTCCTGGCAGCCCAATATAAACAACCGGTTTTGGCATCAAGCGAATACGCCCACCCTTTGACCGAGCCAATAAAAACACGCCCGCCGGCAACGGTCGGCTGGGAGGCACGGAAATCCATGGGCAAACCAAACACCCATTTGACCTTGAGATTGGACACCTGGTCTGCACTGATGCCAGCCTGCTCCGCAGGCTGATACCGGGTGTTGAAGCCGTCAGCCCCCCAGCCATTCCACTGTGGGGCACCGTCTTCAATAGAAAAAGTGCCTGGAGCGTCCGCACAAAACCCGGCAACCGTCGCCTCTTCGTCCGAGGGTGGCGGGAGCTTCTTACCCGTTATCCATTCGGACATGGCCCGCTTTTCGCCACTGGTTCGAATCCAACCCTGGACTCGCATCTTCCCGACTTCGAGCGAGTGCAGCACCATTTCTGCGGGCAGGCGTGACATGACTTCACGGTGGGGCGCCCGCTTTACTTGTCCTTCGTGACAGTGGGCGCAGTAACGACCGTAGAGTTGCTCCCCATCAATAGCCTGTTCCGACGGCGAGAAGGCCCAGCTGGACGAAGCAATGAATAGCCCGAGCGCCAGGGTCAACACGCTCGACACGCCTCTCGCCATAATTGTGTTCGGCCACGTTCGATATGTTTTGGTCATAAGTGCACTCCCTCCTTATCTCCTCATTCTTTTGCCTCTTGGCAGTGTTCTGTGTCAAACCCCTCTGTCTCTCACCGGGCTCTTCCAGGAGACATCCTCGCCTTCCCTCAGACACATAAAAAAGGGCGACCGTTTGGTCACCCTTTTCGCAAGACAAGAGCGCGCGTTATTCACCATTCACCGAAAACGCGATCAGGGCGTTCCCGCCGATGCCGCCGGAAAAACCGTAGCCCGAATGGATGTAGACCATACCATCGACAATAGTCGGGCCCGGGCCGTCAAATGAGCCGCCGCGGGTCTTGATGCCATTGGTGCTCTCATACTCCTGGTCGGCGTTATACTCCCACACCACCGCTCCGGTGCCGGTCGCATAGGCGCGTAAATGGCTATCCACGGAACCGGAAAAGACCACCCCAGGCAGCGCAGATACCGCGGCCGACTGAGCCGGACTACAGTTGGTTCGCTCCCCGCAGCCTGGCGGGGGCACATGCCATTTCCGCTCGCCGGTTTTGATATCAAGGGCGAACATACCGCCGCCCACACTGCTATCGAGCCTGGTATCAAAGCCGATATCGGAATCCCTGACGGTCCTCAGCCCGATATCGGACAGGGCCACATAGACCTGTTTGGCGTCCGCGGCCGACCCCCATTGAATTCCACCAACCAGGCCGCCCTTGCCGACCCGCTCCTGCCAGAGAATCTCTCCGTTCCGGTCCGGGTCTATGGCGTGCATCACCCCGGACTTCTGGCCGGCCAGGATGATCCGCCGGCCGTCGGGCAGTATCCGCAGGATGGGCGAGGAGGCGAAGTCCAGGTCCGGGCCACGCGCCTCCGGACAGTTGGTATCGTCCTCCAACTCACAACCCGCGTTCCAGGCATCGTTGGGCGTAAATTGCTTCGACCATAAGACCTCCCCAGTGCGCAGATCGAGAGCCACCACCGCATCGCTCGTCAGCGAGGCCGGATCGGAATAATTATCGCCCGTGGTCACATACATGCGGTTGCGCTCCGGGTCGAGCGCGGGGGAAGACCAGATCGACGCGCCGGACGGCCCCCAGAGCTGCACGCCGATCGCATTCTTGCGAACCGGTACGGCAGGGTCCAGCATATAGGCTCGCCACACCAGCTTGCCGTTAAAGCGGTTGAGGGCCATGATCTTGCCGCGAAACGTACAACACTCGTAGGTCGGGTCGGAGCCCGCGATTTCCTCCAGGGCGGTGGTGGACACGTAGAGCCGGTTGCCGTGCGTTTTGGGCGTGCCGGTAATCGTCGACAAGGGATGGTCGTCCACGTCCACCTTCCAGAGTTCTTTGCCCGTGCGGGCGTCCAGGGCGTACATGTTTGCCGCCGCATCGCCTACATAGACCACATAGCGCGGCGGGGTGGTGCCCGGCAGGGTATCGACCACCATGGTCGAACGCACCCCGCCGTCCGTTTTCACCGACCAGTACAAGCAGCCGGTTTTGGCATCGAGCGAATAAATCCGGCCCTGGAGCGAACCGATAAACACCCGGCCACCCACCACCGTCGGCTGGGAGACCCGAAAATCCATGGGTAAGCCAAACACCCATTTGACCCTGAGATTGGGCACCTGATCTGCACTGATGCCAGCCTGCTCGGTCGATTGGAAGCGGCTATTGGTGTGGTCAACACCCCAGCCGTTCCACTGCGGGGCTCCGTCTTCAATGGAGAACTCGCCGGGAGCGTCCGCACAAAACCCGGCAGCCGTCTCGTCCGTGTCCTTGATCTTCTTGCCGGTGATCCATTCGGACAGGGCGCGGCGCTCGGGAATGGTCCGCATCCAGCCCTGCATGCGCATTTTCCCCACGCTCAGCGAATGCAAGACCATGTTTGCGGGCAGGCGTGACATGACCTCACGGATTGGAGCCCGTTTCACCTGGCCTTCATGACACTGGGCACAGTAGCTGTGGTAGAGTTGTTCTCCATCCGGTGCCGATTGGGCGCCGGGGTCCAGTGCCCAACTCGCCGGGACGCCGCACAGCAACACCGCAAAGCACAGCGCCCCGCTCAGCCAGGCGGTCAGTTTTTTTGGTCGAACCTTGTCTGTCGTACCCATCACACTCCCCCTTTTCTGTGTTGCAAGAAAACGCCTACTCTGCCTCGATCGAAAAGGCCAGCAGCGCGTTGCCCGGCATGCCGCCCCAATAGCCGTAGCCGGAATTCACATACAGCATGCCGTCGACAATCGTCGGGCCGGGCCCGTCGAACGAGCCTCCTTTGGTCTGGACCCCATTCGTGCTTTCGTATTCCTGGTCGGCGTTATACTCCCAGACCACGGCGCCGTCCGCGGCTGAGTAGGCGCGCAGATGGCCATCAACAGAACCGGAAAAGACCACGCCGGGGATCACGGATATGGCCGCGGACTGCGCCGGGCTGCACTGGGCGCGCCCGTTACAGCCTGGGGGCGGGGTATGCCATTTACGCTCGCCCGTCTCCACATCATAGGCAAACATCCCGCCGCCGACATTCCCGTCGAGGCTGGTCGTCCAGCCCAGGTCTTTATCTTTGTGGGTCTCAATACCGATGTCGGACAGGGCCACATAGATGGTCTGGGCATCGGCCGCCGGCCCCCACTGGATGCCCCCGATCAGACCGCCCTTGCCCAATCGCTGCTGCCAGAGAATTTCACCGTCCCGGTCCGGGTCTACGGCGTGGAGGACGCCGGATTTCTGTCCGGCCAGGAGGACGCGCTTGCCGCTGGGCAGCTTGACCAGAATCGCCGACGAGCCAAAGTCCAGATCCGGCCCCCTGGCCTCGGGACAGTTTGAGTCGTCATCGGTCTCACAGCCGATATTCCAGGCATCGTTCGGCGTGAACTGCTGCGACCAGAGGAATTCGCCCGTTCTCAGATCGAAGGCCACGATGGCATCGCTGGTGAGTGAAGCCGGGTCGGAATAGTTGTCACCGGTCGTGACATACAGCCGACCACGTTCCAGATCGAGGGTGGGAGAGGACCAGACCGAGGCTCCCGAGGGGCCCCACAACTGGGTGCCCTTTCTGTTTTTCCGGACCGGAACGGCCGGCTCCGGAATCGTATAGGTCTTCCAGACCATCTTGCCATTCACCGGATTCATGGCCACCAGCGTGCCCCGAAAGGTACAGCATTCATAGTCGGCATCCGCGCCGGCCGCCTCTTCCAGGGCCGTCAGGGGCACGTAGAGCCGATTCCCGTGCAGCTTGGGCGTGCCGGTGATACGCGCCATGGGATGATCGTCAATCTTGTTGCGCCATAACTCCGTGCCCGTCCGGGCGTCCAGGGCATACACCGTGGCTTCGGAATCCCCGAAATAGACCACATAGCGGGCCGGGTCGGTTCCTGGCAGTTTCCCGACGACCAGGGTCGAACGCACCCCAGATCTGGGTTTCATCGACCAGTACAGACAGCCGGTCTTGGCATCAATCGAATACACCCGGCCTTTCATGGTGCCGACAAAGACCCGGTTGCCGACCACAGTCGGCTGGGAGGTCTGGTAGTCCATCGGCAGGCCAAACACCCATTTGACCTTCAGCTTGGAGACCTGTGCCGCGCTGACCCCGGCCTGTTCCGCGGGCTGAAAACGGCTGTTGACGGCATCCACACCCCAGCCGTTCCACTGCGGAGTGTCGTCTGCGACCATGAATTCGCCTGGGGCGTCGGCACAAAAACCCGCCACCGTTTCATCGGTAGCCGCCTCCGGTTTGAGCTTCTTGCTGGTGACCCATTCGGAGATGGCACGGCGCTCTTCGTTGGTCCGCAGCACCCCTTGGAATTTCATTTTTCCCAGTTCCAGCGAGTGCAGCACGAACTCGGCCGGCAGGCGGCGCATAATGTCAAGCTGCGCCGCACGGGTTGATTGTCCGGCGTGACATTTCGCGCAGTGCTGCTCATACAACGCCTGACCATCGGGCTTCTGCTCCGCTGGGGTAACGGCCCAGCTTGGAGAGCAGAACAAACCGGTGAGCGCTACGGCCAGGCCGGCTGCCCAACGGATGTGCCACCGGTGCGTGTGAGTCGAGCTCCAGTACTGTATCATGATCCCCTCCTTCATGCTCAACTCTACACTATTTACCGCGCATTTGGTCGTTCTGCTAGCGCAGCAGCGGTGGGCCGGAAGGGAGAAGGGACGGCTTATGATTTGTGCAGACGCTGCTCCCACTCATACTCGCGATTCGTCACCACATCTTCCATCCGTTGGATGCGACGGTCGAGATGATCGAAGGTGTGTTTCAAACGGTGGAGAGCCAGCCCGCGCGAGTTGACGTAGGCGTCGTAGAACTCGCGTTCGCCCGCACTTGCGAACGGCACGACAGGTTCGGGCTTCATCACCATCGCAGCCAATAGATACAGGCCGCCCACAGGCCACAGCCCGGAGAAGAGAAAAAACAGGATGGTCAGCATCCGCGTCCAAAAGAGTGAAATATCGAGATAGTCGGCGATCCCTTTACACACACCGAGCAGCATCCCGTCGCGTGACCGGTATAAGCCCGTCGGGCGTTCGGCTGTTGTCATCGTTTTCCTTCTCCTTTCCTTTCCTGGTCAAGCAAAAGCGTTTCCAACGCTTCCACGCGGGCCTCCATCTTGGATAGGCCCTGATAGAGTTCCTGAATCATCTGGGCTTCATCCGCCTGGGCCAGATGTCCCTGTTTGGGCGTGCTTTTTCTCCAGATGAGCCACACGGTCAGCGCCAGCCCTCCAACCACCGCAACAAAGACCGAGCCGAAGATGAAGAGAACAACAAGCGACCAAATTTGTGCATCCATATTTCAGACTCACTCTCTATCAGTTCGCTTCGTGACAACAGATTAGTCCTGCGGCGGCGCGGTTGTCTTTTGCTCAACCGTAGCTTTGAGCCTGGCTAGCTCTTTTTCGATCTCCTCATCGCCTTCTAGTCGGGCAAACTCTTCTTCGAGCGAGTGTTGACGCTCAGCACCGGGACCGGGGTTGACCAAGTCGGCTTCCGCTTCCATGCGCTCAATCCGATTTTCAAATTGCTCAAACCGGCCAAACGCCTCCGAGCTGTCGAGGCGGCGCAGGTCTTCCTGGGCGCGTTTCCGCTTTTGGGCATGGATATGACGCTGGATGAGCAGGCGCTGCTTTTCACGGACGGTGCCAAGCTTATTTTCCAACTGGGTAATATCGTCCTGATACTGACGAATCAGCGCGTCACACTCGGCGCGTTCCTTTTGCAGCCCGGTGCTGCGTTCAGTATAGCGACGCTTCTGCATGAGGGCCTCACGCGCCAAGTCTTCGCGCCCTTTATCGACTGCGAGCTGGGCCTTTTCGCCCCACTGACTGGCCCGTGTCTCGACCGTTTGACAGTCACGCTCGATTTTCTTTTTTGCAGCCATCGCCCCGGCACAGGAGGCTTTAATTTCAACCAGCGTATCCTCCATTTCCTTGATCATGAGCCGAATGAGCTTCTCCGGGTCTTCCGCTTTATCGAGCATGGCGTTGAGGTTGGCGCTGATAATGTCACGGACTCGGGTGAAAATTCCCATGATGCTTCTCCTTTGCTATCGATACACTCCGGAGTACCGCATCTCGCATGCCAATTCAGAAAGTCTTTTCTTTTCAGATGCTTATAAAAATAAAGGAGAATAGTGCAGATTTATTTTCGCTCTTAATATGCTATATACACCGATATATGGCGAAAAAACCCACTATCTTTGCTCCAGACACTTCTTCTGGCCCTCAGGAAGCACTCGGACAGTCAGAAGCATTCCTGGCATTTCAGGAGCGTTTATCCCAGGTAGCTCGGGTCAACCGGCCGGTTTTGCTAATAGGGGAGCGCGGGACGGGCAAAGAGCTTGCCGCCGCTCGACTGCATTACCTGTCTGAGCAATGGCAAGGGCCCTTTGTCACCCTGCACTGTGCGGCACTCTCACCCGGCCTGATCGAAGCCGAATTATTCGGCCATGAAGCCGGGGCTTTTACCGGAGCAACCCGCCAGCGCCTCGGCCGCTTTGAGAGCGCCCACAACGGCACCCTCTTTCTTGATGAGATTGGAAACATTCCGCTTGAAACCCAGGAGAAAATCCTGCGGGTGGTCGAGTATGGCAGCTTTGAACGGGTCGGCAGTTCGCAGCCCGTTGAGAGCGATGTGCGGATTATTGGTGCAACCAATGCCGACCTCAAGGTGCTCGCCGCACGCGGGCAATTCAGAGCCGACCTGCTCGACCGGCTGTCTTTTGAGGTGCTTTTTCTTCCGCCCCTGCGTGAGCGGCCTGAGGATATTGTGCTCCTCACCGACCACTTTGCCGTGCGAATGGCCTTCGAGTTGGGACGGGAAGACGTGCCGCAGTTCAGTGACGCCGCGCGGGCCGTTCTGGATAATTATCCCTGGCCGGGCAATGTCAGAGAATTGAAAAATGTGGTTGAGCGCGCAGTCTATCGTGCGGATACGAGCCTGATTCGTGAGGCCGACATCGTACTCGACCCGTTTCAGACCCCGTTTCAGCCCGCTCCCCAGGCGTCAGAGGAACGAGAGGAGGAAGCAGCCGTCTCCCCTCGGACAGTACCCACTGATGAGAGCGCTTCTCCCATGCCCTTTACCCAGGCAGTACAGGAGTTCGAGTGCCGGCTGCTGGCAAACGGACTGCGCGCGACGCGGTATAATCAGAAAAAGACCGCCGAGCGACTCGGCCTTACCTACCATCAGTTTCGGGGCTTATACCGGAAATACGCGGAACGCCTACAGCGGCAGGAGGACGAGTGAGGGGCTGACCTGATGGCCCACTCCAGAGCGTTTTGGCCGTTGGGTTGTCGAAGCGTGACGGAAGCCGGGCCGTAAGGCCGGAACCCACCCCGGCCTTCGGCCACCCCTCCAAGGAGGGGATAACAAAGAGGCCCCGCCCTCATCCGTGCAGATCTGATGGGCAAAACCTGTCTCTGCGCCTTTGCCTTGCCCCAGAAGGTCTGCTTTCTTGACGGTTCTTCCCCACGGGGAAGAACCGTCAACCTTAATATGTAATCCCCTCTTGGGAGGGGGGCCGCGTCAGCGGCGGGGTGGGTTGCCCCTAACTAGGCGTAGAAGCGGTACACGCCCTCGGCCACACACGCCGGCTTACTGCTCTCTTCCACCTCAAACGTCAGACCGACTGCGACTTGCAGGCCGCCAGTCACATCTTCCACATTGTTCAGAGTAGCACGCGCCCGTACCTTTTTGCCGACCGGGACAGGCGACGGAAAGCGGAGTTTATTCAGCCCGTAGTTCACGCCCATTTTAATGCCCTGCACCGCCCAGATCTGATCCATGAAATACGGCGCTAACGAGAGGGTATAATATCCGTGGGCAACCGGACCGCCAAAGGGCGACTCTTTTTTGGCACGCTCGACGTCAAGGTGAATCCACTGGTGATCATGGGTACACTCGGCAAAGGCGTTGATTTCTTCCTGGGTGACGAGATGCCAATCCGAGACGCCGAGTTCCTGACCAACCAGGGATTTGACGTCGTTATAGTCTACTTTTCGGGCTGTCATATATGACTCCTTTCTGTACGAAACGGGTGCAAAATCGTGTTCTTTCCCTATTGTCTTGAGTGTCGTGTTGTCAAGGGGAAGAGCGGCCTGTAGGCTCTCCACAATGACCCAAGACGTGCCCCCGCCTCCAGAGACCGGCTTGTGCGCCTCCTGCCAGCACACCCGCGAGATTGTGAGTGGCAAGGGCTCCCGCTTCTATTATTGCGGACGGTCTGAAACGGACACTCGTTATCCCAAGTATCCGCGTCTGCCAGTCCGCGAGTGCCCCGGCTATCAATCGATTCTTGCCAGGGCGACAGAGACATAGAAGGACCGCGCTATCGCAGGCTAGCGATGGAGCAGCATCGCGGTCGTGGGCACTCCATTGCCTGAGGAGACGAAGGCCACCTCGGCATCCGGGACCTGGTTAATAGCTTGCCCACGCAGTTGACGCACGGCTTCCACCACATTTTCCATGCCGTGAATATAGCCCTCGGACAGGTTGCCGCCACTGGTGTTGAGCGGCAGCCCGCCATGCGGCCACAACAGCTTGCCGTCAGACACAAAGTCTCCCCCCTCGCCGCGTTTGCAGAAGCCCAGTTCCTCAATCGCCATGAGGACCAGCGGGGTGAAATGGTCATACACAAAACACACATCCACGTCGCTGTGCGCTATCCCGGCCCGGGCAAACAGGGCTTTGCCGGTCACGGTGGATTCCGTTTCGGCTTTCTCAACGTTCTTCACCACCCGCTGGGTATTCCACTCGCCCGCCCCAAAGGCCCCGCCCATAATATAAGCGGGTTTGTGCGGGCCGTTTTTTGCCCGCTCGACTGAGGTAATCACCACCGCGGCCCCACCGTCGGTTTCCAGACAGCAGTCCAGCAAATGGAGAGGGTCGGCAATCATGCGCGAGCTTTGGTGGTCTTCAATGGTGATAGGCCGGCCGCGCATGACCGCGTTAGGATTAGTCTGGGCATGCGTCCGACAGGCGACTGAGATAGCGCCAAAGTCTGCGCTCTTAGTGCCGTATAAATGCATATGCCGGCGTGCGGCCAGGGCAACCATCTGAGCCGGGCTGAAGAGACCGTAGGGTTCGAGGTAGGCACCCACACCGGACGCCCCCCTGCGAACAGCGGCGCGTCCGAAGCGTGGCGTCCCACGGCCCGAGCGTTCGTTCATGGCCCGGAAGGCGATCACGCAATTGGCCATGCCGGTGGCCACGGCCATGGCTCCGAGCAGAATCGAGCCGACCGGCCCGCCCCCGCCGCCGTAGGGCGCTTCCGCGTAAAAACGCAGTTCCGGGATACCCAGGTTTGCCGCGATATCGACCGGGTCGTTATTATCCATGGAGAACTTGGCGATACCGTCTATATCGCTCGGCTTGAGTCCGGCGTCGGCAATCGCGTTGCGTATGGCTTCGACCGCCAGGCTCATTTCGCTGCGGCCCGAATCTTTTGAGTATTCGGTGTGACCAATGCCAACGATGGCTGTTTTGTCTTTCAGGGTTTCTGTTTCCATACCAACCTCCCGGAACTGAATTGAAGCCGGAATTAGAGCATAGGTCGGCCGGATTTGCCACAGCCGCACCCCGTGAACGGTCCTATTGAATAGTGTAGGATGGAGGCGCTGTTTCCAGCCTTGGAGTAACGCACACGGAACGTGAAGGAATAATGAGCCGAAAGCCGAGGTCCGAGACTTCAATGCCATGCAAACGGAACATGAGGATATGGTGACGCCAGCGCGCGCTTCAGACGCGGTCCGCCATACGCCGGAGCCGGCACGGACCGCAACGGACCGGCGGTCGGAGTTTGAGCATGACCGCGCCCGGATTATCCACTCGGCGGCGTTTCGGCGTTTACAGGGCAAGACCCAGGTTTTCGGCATCTACGAGGGAGATTTTTTTCGGACCCGCCTCACCCACTCTCTCGAAGTCGCTCAAATTGCCAAGGGCATTGCCCTGACTCTGGGAGCCGACCCGGACTTGGTCGAGGCGGTCTGTCTGGCGCACGACCTGGGCCATCCGCCCTTTGGCCATAACGGCGAGCGGACGCTGCATCAACTCATGCGGGCGCATGGTGGCTTTGAGGGCAACGCGCAGACCTTGCGCATTGTGACCCGTCTTGAACACAAGCACGCCGACTATGCCGGCCTGAATCTGACCTATCAAACCCTGGACGGGATTCTCAAATACAAAACCTGCATCGACGCAAGCGCGATAACCAACGCGCCCCAGGGTCCGGTCAAAGGCTTTTACGCCGCAGACCGCGCCCTCGTCGAGGCCATTGTCCGCCAGACCGGCAGCGGGCCGCAGCCCAGCCTTGAGTGCCAAATCATGGATGTGGCGGATGACATCGCCTATTCCGTGCACGACCTGGAGGACAGTCTCAAAGCCGGCCTACTCGCCCCGGCCGACCTGCGCCGTCTTCCGCCGGCGCGCGTGGTACGGGCGGTCAATGCAAAGCTGACCGCCTGGGGACGAAGCATCGATGAAAGCACCGTCCACCGGGAACTGACCTGGATTGCCGACCGGCTCGAACAGCTCGAACAGCGCTCTCTTCGGGCCGGCAGAAAAATGCTGATCCGTGATCTCATTCATGAATTCGTCAGTCCGGTTGCTCACCAATCCCACGGTCTGATTGATACCGATTTTCCCAACCGGGTGCGCATCGAAGCCCTCAAGGCGTTCGAGTCGTACAAGGTCATCAATAATCCGCGTGTGACCACACTCGGCCATAAGGGCAAAGAAGTCCTCCAGCGCCTGTTTGCCGTGCTCGACCAGGGCCAGGAGTCCATCGGTCTCTTCCCCGAAGACCACGGCGAGCACTATGAAAACGCGCTGCTCAACGGCGACGAGGCTGCCCGCAAACGGGTCATCTGCGACTTTCTCGCCGGTATGACCGATTCATACGCCCTGCGGTTTTACAGCCGCTTGTTCGTTCCGGGCGAGGGGAGTTTTTACGAGATGTTATAAGTGTCAAGTCTACAAGGTGGACTTAGAGAGGAGATAGGGAGTGCCCTATAGAAACAAAACTTACGTTTCCTTCGATGGTGACAATGATATTCACTACTATTGGTTGATGCGCGCGTGGAAACAGAGTGATATGACGTCTTTCAATTTCTATGACGCGCACGACCTGAATACAGCATCTGACACGAGCCTGGAATCATCAATAAAAAGGCAGTTAGCGGATAGACTACGAAATTCAAAATCTTTTATCCTCTTGGCAGGAGAACGTACCAGATTTCTCTACAAGTTTGTTCGTTGGGAGATTGAACAAGCGGTAACAAGGGACCTACCCATTATCGTCGTTAACCTGAACGGCTTGCGCTTCATGGACGAATCGCGTTGCCCTCCCTTACTCAAATCCCAATTAGCCGTCCATGTTAGTTTCAACGCTCACATTATTGAACACGCTCTCGAAGACTGGACTCAACAACATCTGGGGTTTCGCTACCAAGGAAAAACTGGGCCTTTCTATTACCGAGAGGCCGTGTATCAGGGGCTTGGACTCTGAGATGGACCCCTTTGTATACTATACACAGCTGTATCTGAAATCTTTCTTTAACTGGAGGTTGATTCTTTCCGTACTTGAGGCGTTTGGTGCACTTTGGATTCTCGTATCAATTTTGGATTACTTCTCTCAATTACCAGAGTTCTCATCCTGGCTTAAGACTCAATGGATGCTATTCTGTGCCTCCGGGATTCTTATTGGGGCATACCGTAGCTGGCCTCGCCTATCCTATTGTTATCCGCTGAAAAATCGCGATATTCAGATTGAAATCAAGATCAAAGACTTGTTCCGTCAGAAAGGAGCATGGGTTATCAGCACAAACACAACATTTGATATTGAGCTTTCTCCTGATTTGATCTCACCGGAGAGCCTCCAAGGACAGTTCACATCGCGTTTTTACTCTAACTGGAGAGCCCTCGATAACGTGGTTACGGGACAGCTCGAAACGATTACTCCATTGGAAAATCTCAGCGGCGATCGTCGTGGCAAATCGAAAAGATACCGATTCGGTGAGACCATCCATGTCTCACCATCGAAAGATCATTCAGCTTATCTCGTAGCAATTTCAGATTTGAACGAACATGGTAATGCGTCAGGTTCTCTTGACAATCTACGTCAAGCTCTGGCAGGGCTCTGGGATTTTGTCAGGACTCGTGGGAGTCATGGGAATCTATCAATACCAATTTTGGGTACCGGTCCAACTCGCCTACCACAGACAAGAGAAGAAATTGCAATAGAAATAATACGGTCCTTCATTGCCGCAAGTGCAGAATCTACATTCTGTCCGAAACTCACGGTTGTGATCCATCCCAGTGACGTCTCGGAGTACGGAATGGATCTACAAAACCTGGACAACTTCCTCTCACTTGCATGCAAATTTAATGGGGTTGTTTCCAGTGAGACAGGAAATGAAGCACTAGGTCAAGGGATTCAGTGATATTGTCAACCTCATAGTCATTTCTTCTTCATGCTGTAAGCTAAGCCTAGAATCTGTCATCCGCTAAATTAAGGGACAGATTTAGATCGATAATAACTCATCAGAGTCTATGTGCTGCCAGATGTGGCTCAGTTCAGCCATTAGATGAAATATAAATTCACCGACTATTTTGAGAACGAAGTCTTGCGGAAACGCCCGTATCTGAAAAAAGAATGGTGTATTCAAATAGTCGAAAGCCCGATCCGAAGTGAACCGCAGGAAAACAATCGGTTCCGCTTTTGGGGGGCGGTTCCCGAGCTGAACAATCGCGTATTGCGGGTGATTACACTTACGGACAAGGTAACAATCCACAACGCTTTTCCCGATCGGAGTTCAAACCATGAAGCTGACATATCATCCTGACACGGACTCGCTTTACATTGACCTTTCCGAGCGGCCGGGTGTGGACAGCCAGGAGATATCAGAGGGTGTTGTGCTGGATTACGATGCCCAAGGGAAATTGGTTGGGATTGATATCGATAACGCTAGCAACAAGGTAACGCTCAACGAATTGACGCTCAGCAAGCTGCCCGCCGAGCTACAGACCATAACAGCCTGAGCGTTGAGAGAGCCCTAGTTTCCGAAGCGCTCCATATCAGCGCCCCAGTCGCAGAGCCAACGTCTTTTATAAAAAGAATTCATGCCATCCGACCAGTTCCGGTTCCATATCTCTGCCGCCGCACAAGCGCTTGGCCTCAAAGCCGTCTGCTTTGTGATTGAGGGGGTCCGTAATCAACAGACGGACCCTGGGTTTGAAACTTTAAAGGCGCAAACGCTTGCCCAAGTGAGCAAAGACCTCTCGTCTGAGGCTATACAGACCGACCCTATCCTGAGCGGTTTTCGTGCCTTGCATGACGCGATTGGACGCTCCAATCGGAAAAATGTGGCCTCACCGGAAAGCTTGCTCAAACTGGTCTTACAAACAGGCGGCCTGCCGCAGGTCAATCTGCTGGTTGATATCTATAACCTCGTGTCAGTGAGAACTCGTCTCTCCTTGGGGGCACACGACCTCAGAGCGATCAGCGGCAATGTGCAACTTCGTCTCACGGACGGCAGCGAAACCTTTTGGCCGATGGGCTCGGACAAGCCCAAAGTCGTCAGCCCCGGCGAATACGCCTATATCGATGACGGGCACAACGTGCTGTGTCGTTTGGAAGTACGCCAGTGCGAGAGAACGAAAATCAGCCTCGATACGACCGACGGTTTTTTCATCGTGCAGGGCAATCCAGCAACGCCGGCGGACTCTCTGCACGAAGCGGCGAACGAACTCCTCGCCCTCATCAAACGGTTCTGCGGTGGGCAGGCACGTATGCTGTCAGAGTGACGCTGCCCGCTTCAGATACCTCTTCGGGAGTCCTCTTCTCCGGTGGGCAGATTGTGGTCCATCTCAAGCGCCGGCTGCTGGAGTTTGGCGCAGCGGCCCACCAGCTTGGCCGGCACGCCGGCAACCGTACAGCCCGACGGGACATTGGTGAGCACGACACTGCCCGCACCCACTTTCGCGTTTGCCCCGACCTCGACATTACCCAGAATCTTGGCCCCGGCACTGATCAACACCCCGGTCCGAATCTTGGGATGCCGGTCACCAGTCTCTTTTCCGGTTCCTCCGAGGGTCACTTCCTGGAGCATGGACACATTGTTCTCAACCACGGCCGTCTCCCCAATGACGAGGCTGCTGCCGTGGTCAATAAAGAGCCCCGAACCGATACGGGCCGCGGGGTGAATGTCCACACTGAAGACTTCCGAAATCCGGTTCTGCAAACAGAATGCCAAGGTCTTCCGGTCCTGCTGCCACAGCCAGTGCGCCACGCGATAAGCTTCGAGCGCGTGCAAACCCTTATAGTACAGCAGAGGCGCCGAATAGAACGAACAGGCCGGGTCGCGGTCACGCACCGCGCAAATGTCCGCTCGAACAGCCTGCCCAATCTGCCGGTCATCGATCAGCGCTTCCATCATGATGTCGCGCAGGGTAATGGACGGCAGATTGAGATTCGTCAGCTTCCCGGCCAAAAGATAGCTCAGCGCTTCCTCCAGTGAGGAGTGATTCAGAATAATCGAGTGTAAAAAGCTCGCCAGCACCGGCTCGCGGTCGGCCTCCAACGCGGCTTCGTCTCGAATGGCTTGCCAGACCCAGTCGTCAGATGTTTGGTGTTGCTTGACGGCGCGCATGCAGGTCCTCCTGAGAAAACTTTCTGGTATAATCAGGCTTTCTCCTCGCCCTAGACTTTCCCTCTACACGGAACGGTGAGGAAGAACAATATGATAGCACTGACATGGGATACGCTGTATGAAACGCCTGTGTGTTTTTACCGGGTCATACCTGGGCGCCCGACCGGAATATCTCTCGGCCACCCAGGCGCTCGGTAGAGAACTGGCCGCCCGCGGTCTCGAACTGGTCTACGGTGGGGCGCATATCGGTCTCATGGGCGCGCTGGCTGACACGGTCCTTGCCGCGCATGGGCGGGTGGTCGGCGTCATTCCCGACACGCTGGTTGACCGAGAGGTGGCCCACCACGGCCTCTCGGAACTCCACGTGGTTGGCTCCATGCATGAGCGCAAGGCGAAAATGGCTGAACTCGCGGACGGGGTGATCGCCCTGCCCGGTGGCATTGGCACGCTGGAGGAATTGTTTGAAGCGCTCACCTGGCGGGCGTTAAATATCCATGCCAAGCCCTGCGGCCTGCTGAACGTCAATCATTACTACGATCTCCTGCTTCAGTTCTTGCAGCACAGCGTGAATGAGCAGTTTTTGAAAGCTGAGTATCACACCCTGCTTCTGGTCGAAGAACAGCCGGGCAAGCTGCTGGATCGCCTGGAACAACAAGAAGGCTCACCATGACCCATACACCCATCAATCTGACGCAAAAACTCACCACGTTCTCAGACCATTGGTCTCCCAAAATTATCGCTCAGATGAACGACTATCATTTCAAGCTGGCCAAGCTCCAAGGTAATTTTGTTTGGCACAGACATGTTGAGACGGACGAAGTCTTTCTTGTGCTACAGGGATCGATGCAGATTGATTTTCGGGATGGCAGTGTGGCGCTGAGGGCGGGAGAAATGTTTGTTGTGCCGAAAGGCATTGAGCATAAGCCGTGGGCCGAAAAGGCATGTCACGTCCTGCTGGTTGAGCCCGCAGGCACGGTCAATACAGGCGATGCCGGTGGCGACTTGACCGCCGACAATGATCGTTGGGTCTAGGAACGTCGTATGTCTACCCTCACCGTTGTTGAAGCGGACTTGCATCGGCCCGATCACCAAGAAGCGATCCTCCGGCTTGTGAACAATTACGCCCGCGATCCGATGGGCAATAGTCAAGACCTGCCACAAGACGTGTGCACGCGCCTTATTCCAGGCCTGCAAGCCCACCCGACAACGTTGATTTTCCTGGCCTATCGAGGAGACGAAGCCGTGGGGATTGCCGTGTGTTTCCGGGGTTTCTCCACCTTTGCCGCGAAACCGCTGATAAACATTCACGACCTGGCGGTGAATCCGGACTGTCGCGGACAAGGCATCGGGCGCTTATTATTACGGCGCGTAGAACACAAGGCGCGTGAGTTGGGCTGCTGTAAGCTGACGCTGGAAGTGCAACTCAATAATACGGTTGCCCAAGGACTGTATTTTAATGTCGGCTTTATTCGAGCGACCTATGATCCGGAGGCCGGACAGGTTCTTTTTTTGCAAAAGCCGCTGTGACACGGTTCTTCTTTAATCGGGCAGTACGAAAAAGATGGAGAACACAAGATGAAGGCATAGACTACCGTCCCGATTGCGTGCTTGACTCCCTCATCACAGCGGTCTACTCCTCAGAAAGATGAAAACAATCTCGATTGCCGTGGATGAGCACTTGCTCGAACAGATTGATACCCTTGCACAGGCTAGACGCAAGAAGCGAGCTGATCTGTTCAGTGAAGCCGCTCGCCAGTGGCTCAAACAGCAGCGGCTCAAAGCACTCGTGAAACAGGACCGCCAGGGCTATCGCAAAAAACCTGTCCAAGCTGATGAGTTTGAGCCCTTCCTCCGTGCCCAGCAGTGGGAGAAAATGTGAGGCGCGGTGAGATTCGGAATTTTCGTTTTGATAGACCGGACAAACAACGCCCGGTACTTATCCTGACTCGCCAAGAGATCATTCCTGTGCTGCATACGGTCACGGTGGCACCCCTCACAAGTACAATTCGAGGCGTACCGAGTGAAGTCGTGCTCGGTCCTGAAGCTGGTCTTAAAAATCAATCCGCCATCAATCTCCACCATCTGGTTACTGTTCCAAAGTCTCAACTCAAGCGCTTTGTCGGAACTGTTTCCCCTGCAACACTCCAACGCGTCAAGGAGGCTATGCTCTTCGCTCTAGGTTTTGACGATTAGCCGGCGTAACCGGCGGGGTATGCCTTGCGCCTCACGGGCGACTTGCAGGAGAGGCTCTCACATGGACACCACACTGCCGGACTACTACTACCGCAACTTCCCTTCCCAGGTCCTACCGACTCGGACGCCGTTTACCCGCGTCGGTCGAGGGGATGCGGGACTCTTGTTTATTTATGTCTCCAACCGCCGCCAACGCTGGAGCGTCTTACTCGACAAGGAGCGGGTAGAGTCCATCTATCCGGAAGCGCGCAAGCAGATTCCGCCCGGCTTCGCGCACGTCTGGCTGTTGGAAAAATGCTATAGCACGCGCCCTGCCGGTTTCCACACGCGGACAAAACGTTCCTCTCAGCTCCACCAGCCGGCTCAAGGAGACCGCACCCCGGTCACCGGACTGGGAGAGTCGTTCATTCTCTTAGCCGAGCCGTCTCCCGCGCCCGGCGTGCAGGGCGACGTCCTGTCCTACCACTTGCAGGAAGGGGCTGCTATCGAAGCGGCCGAAGAATACACCAAACGGTACCACCGTCGTGCCGTCGTGGGTTTGCTGGTCTGGGACGATTATTGGTTCTAGGTCTCACCCATCACAGCCAGCCTGATTTACGGCGGCTCGGCGGTTCCACACCGGTCAGACAGAGCCGCGCCGCGCGCCAGGCCGCGTGAAACGCGTTACGCAGGGCGACCGCGTCAAGGGCGAGTACGCGCATCCAGACGCCCGCATTGTCAGGCAGGATCGACGCACCGGCATAGATGCCGGGAAGAGGATCGAGCGCCGTTCGTACGGCGGTCACCAATTCCTCGGTATCGTGGTCCGACACCACCCAGAACGTCCCCTGCGTCTGGTAGCGCCGCAGGGCCGAAGGCAGACTCGTAACGAACTCGTGGCCGGTAATCTCGAAGCGGTCTACACAGTGACGCTGCCCGTCCGGTCGTTGGAATACGGTTTCGCTGAAAATCGAGCCAAACGGACGGCCCAGGGCGTCCGGGTCGTGCAGTCCAAAGGCATCGCCGCTGATGGCCGTCGCGCCTTCTTCGACATCGATATGGACAGCAGAGCGGAAGTGCGCTTGGGGGAATAATGCGAGCGGGTCGGGCAGGTACTCGACAAAGCTGCCCTTGCCCGCCCGGATGGAAACCTGCTGCGTGGCGACCCTGCCCTCCCGCATCGAGTGGACAACGGTTGCGCCTTGGGTTGTCAGATGCACACACGCCCCGTCCTCCACCGAAAAATCGAGCGCCAGACGCTCATTTTCATACACTCCACCAGAGATGGACTGGAGCATCAGAGTCAGCATCCCGTGCGGAGCCCGGTCGAGACAAAACGGCTGGGTGAGGGTGAAAGGATAGGTCGTCCGTTGTCTGGCGATAAAGGTCTGACCGGAGGGGGCGCGTTTGAAGCTGAGAGACACATGGGGAGACGTAACGGAGCATGGCTCGGCTACAAGCCGAAAGGAGGATTCACTGCTCATAGAGTTCTGCACGAGCTGCGCCGCTCAGCGTAAAAAATATCTTCTGGCGAGCGGGACTTCATCCGCCGGCTCGCACGTCAGCAACTCACCATCGGCGTATACCTCATGCGTGTGCGGGTTGACCGTGATGTCCGGGCAGGCGTCGTTATGCAGCATATCCCCCTTCCCCACCGCGCGGGTATTCCGGATCGGCAACATGGGTTTGTTGAGTTCGAGCTTGCGCGGAATATCGGCCTCAAGCGCCAGGGAACTGGCGAATATTGCACTGAGGGCAGACGGCGCGCTACCCACCGCTCCCCACATGGGGCGCTGGATAATAGGCTCGACCGGAAAGATGCAGCCACTCGCGTCCCCCATGATAGACCAGGCCATAAAACCGCCCTTCATCACCATCAGCGGTTTGGCACCAAAAAATGCCGCTCCCCATAACACCAGATCGGCCATCTTACCGGCTTCCAGCGAACCGACGTAGTGGTCAATGCCCATCGCCCGGGCCGGGTTGATGGTGTACTTGGCGATATAGCGTTTGATCCGCTCGTTATCGGCACGCGGCGTTTTTTCCGTGGGAAGACGGCCGCGTTGGTCCTTCATTTTACTCGCCAGCCGCCAGCAATTCGTAATGGTTTCATGCACCCGTCCCATCCCCTGCGTGTCCGCGGCAAAGATCGAAATCGCGCCCAGGTCGTGTAACACGTCTTCTGCGGCCATGGTCTGCGGACGGATACGGCTTTCGGCAAAGGCGACATCTTCCGGTAAGCGCCAATTCAGCATGTGGGCGTCCATGGTCATGGGCAGAGCTTCGTCGAGCGCGTTGCGCGAGTAGGGGTTGGTCGGATTGGTGGAAGACGGCAGGCAGTTGGGCACACCCGCGACGCGGATGAGATCGGGCGCATGGCCGCCTCCTGCCCCCTCAACGTGGTACATATGAATCGTCCGACCGGCGATCGCGGCCAGCGTGTCCTCGCAATAGCCGGCCTCGTTGATAGTGTCGGTATGAAGCTGCACCTGAAAGTCGTAGCGATCCGCCACCGTGAGCGCGCAATCGATGGTGGCCGGCATGGCCCCGAAATCTTCGTGGACCTTGACGCCGATCGCCCCACCGGCCACGCTCTCCTCAATCGCGGCGCCGACGTGCGAGTTCCCCCGTCCTAAAAAGCCGAAATTCAAGGGGTAGTGCTCGCATGCTTTGAGCATCTTGGCCAGATTATTCGGTCCCGCGCAGCTGATATCGAAATGCGGCCCCATGGTTCCGCCAATGATGGTCGTAATACCGCTGGCCAGGGCATGTTCACACTGCTGCGGACACAGGAAGTGGGCGTGCGCCTCCACTCCCCCCGGAGTAATGATCAGGCCATCGCCATGCACAATGGTCGTACACGGACCGCAGACCAACTCGGGCTGAACCCCGTCCTGGATGGCGGGATTGCCGGCTTTGCCCACACCAACGATCTTGCCGTCTTTAATACCGATATCGCCCTTCACAATGCCCAGCACCGGATCGATGATCGTGGCGTTCTGGACCACCATATCCAGCCCGCCCGACGCCGCGGTCGTGGGGGCGTGAAAGCCCATCCCGTCGCGCATCACCTTGCCGGCCCCAGTCAGACACTCGTCACCATAGACCGCGGAGTCATGCTCAACCTCGGCCAGCAACGAGGTGTCGCCCAGACGCACCATATCACCCGTTGTTGGCCCATACGTGGCCGCATAGGCCGCCCGTGTCAGTCTGGCCATATTCCCTCCTATGCGCCTTTGAAGCCGCGTTCTTTGGCCCGTTGGAGCGCGGCCCGCTTGACCGCCTCGGAATGAATGGAGCCGTTGGTGAGATTATTGAGACCGGTGACTTCGCCGCTGCCGCCCAGGACGACTAACGGAACGGCTTTCTTCACTCCGGGCTCAAAGCGCACCGATGCGCCCGCCGGCACGTCCAGGCGCATGCCGAACGCCTGCGCCCGATCGAACTCCAGGGCCTTGTTGGCCTCAAAGAAGTGAAAATGGCTGGTCACCTGGATGGCGCGATCCCCGGTATTGACGACCTCCAGGGTCAGGGTTTCGCGGCCTGCATTCAGGTCGATCTCTTCGTCAGGCGTGATAATCCCACCGGGCCGCCCGTACGGCGATTCAGGCAGGGGCGCGGAGCCGGGGCGGATCGGATTATACACGGCAATGAGCTTGGTCCCATCCGGGAACATCCCATCCACCATAATCCGGGACACCAGCTGAGCAACATTGGGCAGCACGTCGTCGGTCGTCAGCAGCGTTGACCCCAGGCTGACCAGCTCTGCAACCGATTTCCCCTCGCGCGCGCCCTCAAGCAGTTCGTCCGTAATATAGGCAATGGCCTCGGCGGCGTTGAGCTTGAGCCCTTTGGCCTTGTGGCGGCGCGCAAGTTCAGCCGCCATAAAAATGGTGAGGCGTTCGTTTTCCGTAGGGGTGAGGTTCAGCATGAGTGTTCCTCCTGGGGATCGATTACTGAGCGTGGGGTATACGCCAGACGCACGGGTCAGTTCGCAAACAACCGCGTCGCCTGGGTCTCATGCCGCATCATGGCAATATCCGCGACCGGCGTAAAGCTGCTGAGGGACTCGGGCAGGGGCGCGGCAAGCAGCGCGGTCAGCGTAGGATGTGTCTGCTGGATAATCATTTGTGCCTGGATATGACTCACAAAGCCGAGCCGGATAGCGGCACTCACAAACGCCACACCTTGGAGATGGCCGGACAGCAGGCAGGCCTGCTCCGCGTCTAACCCGACCCCACGCCAGACCAGCCCTTGGACAACCGGGAGGTGACTCCACGCCTGCCCGGTTTTGACACGCTCCAGATAGTCGGCCGCGCGGGGCGTCTTGAGCCGGTCGTGCACACGCAGCAGGGCCCGACCGGCCCGCTGTGATACCACGCGCAACTCACGCGCAAGCGAGAGCGCTTCCAGTTCTGCATCAACCGCCGCAACTTTTTCCAGCTCGTCCGCCGCACGATGCGCCCATACCAGGGCGGGTCGGTCGCACCGTGCCCACCGATGGCGGAGTTGGCCCTGGACGAAGTGCAGCAGGGTCTCGGCGTCCGGCACATAGGCATCGGTACAAAGCGTCTCCAATCCCCACGAAGCGGCAAACCCACCACCGGGGAAAAAACTGTCGCCGTGTTGCAGCGCGGTCAGCAGGGCAGTCGGATCAGTCATGCGGGCTTTTTCTTAGCCGAGGCCAGCCTCGAATACAAACTCGCCCGGGGGCGATTTTTTTGTTACATCACTTGATCCATGCAACCGGCGTATCTTCAGTCATCCGACATTATCAACTACCAACACCCAACAGTGTGGGCCTGTGCGAAGGATCTGACCCAGGGTTTGAACGATCCTTTCGAAGTGACGCAGCGGTGCTTCGAATGGGTGCGCGATACGATCAGGCATAGTGTTGATTTTCGGCTGAATCCGGTCACCTGTACGGCGGCTGAGGTCCTCGAAGCCGGTACCGGCTTTTGCTATGCCAAGAGCCACCTCTTGGCCGCGCTCCTGCGTGCGAATGCCCTTCCAACCGGGCTCTGCTATCAGCGGCTGAGCATAAACGAAGACGGCGCGCCCTTCTGTTTGCATGGCCTGAATGCCGTCTGTCTACCGGACATTGGTTGGTATCGTATTGATGCGCGGGGCAATACTTCCGGTATTGATGCCCGATTTAGCCCGCCCCAGGAAGAACTGGCCTTCTCTCTTGCCTGGCCAGGGGAAGCCGACCTGCCCGAAGTCTGGCCCGAACCGCTACCGGTGGTCGTCGAATCGTTACGAACGCATGCGACCTACGATGCGCTCGCTGCCGACCTGCCGGACGTGCCGCTCATTTCCGGCTAAGGCTCCTCAGTGACCCACCTCGCCGCTGCTCAGCCTCTCTCCCCCGAGGAGAGCCCAGCGTTATGACCACACCGGTGGCGTCTCCAGACAAACATCCGTTCGTCCTTCATCCCCATCGCACCTTTACGGCCCTGAGTCTGCCCGTCATGGCCTCCCTCGTGGTCGAGCCGTTTGCCAGCCTGGTCGATACCGCGTTTGTGGAACGGCTGGGCGCGGCTTCGGCAGCCGGACTGGGCGCGGCAACCGCCTTGCTGTCCGGCGTCCTGTGGATATTCAACTTTCTGGGCGTGGGCACCCAAACCGAGGTGGCACAGGCCGTTGGCGCAGGAAAGGCGCACCGGGTCGGCAGCGTGGCCAGCCTGGGTTTGCTGCTCGCCGTTCTTTTGGGACTGGGCCTGACGCTCATCACCTGGCCGGGAGTCGAGCGCTTTTCCGTCTGGATGAGCGCGGATGCCGTCGTGCAGAGGGATACGCAAATCTATCTGCACATTCGCCTGCTCGGCGTGGTTCCGAGTCTGGTCGTGACAGCGGCCTTTGGCGTATTGCGCGGGCTGCAAGCCATGCGCACATCGCTCTGGATTGCGGGCGGAATGAGTCTGGTCAACATCATCCTGGACCCTATTCTGATTTTCGGGGCTGGCCCGATTCCGGCGCTGGGAATTGCCGGCGCTGCCTGGGCGACCATACTGAGTCAGATTCTCGGCATGGTATGGGCGCTCTGGGTCGTTGCCAGGCACACGGGCCTGAGCGGTGAGTTTGCCTGGCAACGGACGCGCCGTTTTTTTCTGATTGGCCGCGATCTGGCGCTACGGACAGGATTCGCTCAAATCTTTATGCTGATTTCGACCTGGACAGCCCTTCAGATCAGCATCGAGGCCGGCGCGGCGCATCAGGCCCTGCGTCAGTTGTGGATGTTTCTGGCCTTTCTGCTGGACGCCTATGCCGTTACGGCCCAGAGTCTGATCGGCTACTTCCTGGGCGCAACACGGATAGACATCGCCCGGCAGGCCGCGCGTATTGCCTGTCGCTGGGCGCTCGGGACCGGCGGGGTGCTGTTCCTGGCATTGCTGCTGGGCGAACGTCTCCTGGCGTTTCTTTTAGTGCCGCCGAGCGCCCAGACACTTTTCCTGACGGGTCTCCTCATCTGCGCCGCGACCCAGCCGCTCAACGCGCTGTCCTTTGTCACGGATGGTATTCATTGGGGGACCGGCGATTATGCCTATCTGCGCAACGCCATGATCGCGGCCACGGGGACGGGCGTCCTGGTCCTGCTGCGCATCGACCCGACGCATACGCAGGCGTTTGCTCAGGTGTGGCTGGCGATGGCCGTATGGATCGTTATCCGGGCGACGTTTGGCCTGCTGCGCATCTGGCCGGGCATAGGCAAGGCGGTCCTGCGACTGTCAGAGCCGGATTCGGCGGCCCATCGGTAAAAAAATTATGGAGAGACATCAAGCCTCTTCAAACAAAGATTCCGTCTTTTCCCTTGACGCGGCTCCGGCGTTTTTCATACAGTCGGGGTCAATCACGCACAAAGAGGAGGCAGGCTATGATCACACGCAGCAACCCGGATGTGGGCTATATGTCGGACGAGGCTTTCCGGACCTACGGCTTCACCCAAAGCATCAGAGCCGGGAATATGCTCTATCTGTCGGGTGTCGCGCCCTTCAAAGGCAACCTTGATGATGTTGAGATCGTCGGGGTCGGAGATATCCGCACCCAGGTCGCCCAGGTCCTGGAGATCATCCAACGCTGTCTGGCAGCCGAGGGCGCGACCTTCAAAAACTGGGTCGCCCAGACCGTCTATACCACGAATATGACCGAACTCCAGAAAACGGCTGACATCTTTCGCGAGGCATTCGGGGACTATACGCCGACGAGTACCTGGGTCGAGATCAAGGGCCTGTTTGTTCCCGAGCAACTGGTCGAGATCAACGGGACGGCCATTTGGGACTGAGCCTGTCATCTTTTGCTGAACGGCAACCACGTTCCTTATCTGGAGCCTGTGTCAAAGGAGTTCCGTCATGTCAGACCAATTCGCCTATTTGGATGCGACCGCCCAGGCCGAACTCGTCAAAAACGGCGAGGCCTCTCCCCTGGAGTTGGTCGATGCCGCGATTGCCCGGATCGAACAGCTCAACCCCCAGCTCAACGCGGTGATTCACCCCTTGTTTGACAAGGCGCGCGCCCAGGCCCAGGCCGCCGCCCTGCCGGACGGCCCCTTTCGCGGCGTCCCGTTTGTGATGAAAGACCTGCTCGGCGGTCCGGCCGGAGAACCGCTGCATAACGGCATGCAGTTCCTGAAGCGGCTAAACTTCACCTCACCGCAAGACACCTATCTGTCGGTGAAGTTCCGCGAGGCCGGTTTTATCAGCGTGGGCCGGACCAACACGCCGGAGTGGGGGCTGATGGGCACGACCGAACCCGCGGCCTATGGCTCGACCCATAACCCGTGGAACCTGGATCATTCTCCCGGCGGCTCAAGCGGCGGCAGCTCCGCTTGTGTGGCCGCCCGCATAGTTACCGTCGGGCACGGCGGTGATGGGGGCGGGTCGCTACGTATTCCGGCCAGCATGTGTGGCATTGTCGGGCTCAAACCCAGCCGGGGTCGAGTATCGTTTGGTCCGGGCATGGGCGAGTGCTGGCACGGGATGGCCAATGAAGGCGTGATGACGCTTTCGGTCCGCGACATGGCCGGTGTACTCGACATTATGCAGGGCGTCATGCCCGGCGACCCCTATGCCGCGCCTACGCCGGTTCGGCCGTACACCGAAGAAGTCGGGAGCGATCCCGGCAGGCTCCGTATCGGCCTCATGCTCCAGCGACCTCGCAACGACGCTCCCCTGCATCAGGAGTGCAAGCTCGCGGTCGAGCAGACCGGCAAGCTGCTCGAATCGCTCGGCCATACGGTCGAGGTTGCGCATCCCGAAGCCTATGACGAACCTGAGTGGATCGACCACTGGACTCTTGTAGTCAACGCCCACTCCGCCCTGACTGCGGATGATGTTGAAGCCGCCGCCGGGCAGCGCATTGGCGAAGGTGATATTGAGCCCTACGCTTGGCGGTTCGTGGAGGAGGGCCGCAAGATTTCGGCAACCAGTTATCTGGCGTCGATGAACTGGTTGCACGCCTGGGCACGCCGCCTGGCCAGGTGGTGGGCCGACGGTTTTGACCTCCTGGTTACTCCCACGCTAGGCGAGCCGCCGCCACGCCTGGGCGATATGGGCGGGCCCAGCGCGGACAATCTCGCCAAGTGGGAGCGCAATCTTGAGGTGATTCCGTTCACGCCGGCGAATAATGCCTCGGGCCAGCCGGGGCTGTCGCTGCCGCTCCACTGGACTCCGGACGGCCTGCCGGTCGGCGTCCATTTCGTCCCGGCCTATGGCCAGGAGGATTTGCTGCTACGGATCGGCTCCCAGATCGAGCAGGCCCGGCCGTGGATGGATAAGCGTCCGCCAGTGTGTGCGTAAACCTCGCTCCCTCAGGGAACGTATGATGCGAAAAGGAATCCACCCCGGCCTGCGGCCACCCCTCCCAGGAAGCGGGACGAGCGGCCCGAGGCGGGGGCCGCCGGACCGGTCCCGGGAGGCTCACGCCACAATATGCATCACACGTCCTGGGAGGAGTGCCGCATGAGGAGGAAGTATGGAATTCGGGATTGCCTATCCGGCCCGGCTTGATGCCTGGAAAGACCTGGTCCGAGCCGAAGAACTCGGCTTCAGCTATGCCTGGTTCTACGACTCGCAGATGCTCTACAGCGACGTGTACGCCTGCCTGGCGCTGGCGGCCGAGCATACCAAAACGATCAAACTCGGAACCGGCGTTGCCATCCCAAGCAGCCGTCTTGCCCCGGTCACGGCACACTCGATTGCCACCATTAACCAGCTTGCCCCCGGACGCGCCATCCTCGGCATTGGCACGGGTTTTACCGGTCGGAACACTATGGGCCTGCCGCCCGTCCGGCTGGGGCCGACCCGAGAGTATATGCAGCAGTGTCGAGCCCTGTTACGCGGGGAGGAAATACTCTTTCGTGAAGGCGAGCGCGAACGCTGGATTCGCTTTCTGCACCCCGAACACGGCTATATTAACCTGCAGGATAGCATTCCGATTTACTTTGCGGCCAACGGCCCCAAGGCGATGGAACTGACCGGGGAGGTTGCGGACGGCTGGATTACCGTCTTCTCGGATGCCGAACATTTCAGCCAAGACCTGGCAAGCGTGGCGCGGGGCGCGGAGAAAGCGGGCCGGTCTGTCGATGCGATTGCGCGCATGGCCCTGACAACCACCTGCCTGCTACAGCCAGGCGAGTCGCCGACCTCGCCCCGTGTCATCGAACGGGTTGGTCCATACGCCATTCTGCCCCTGCACGCCATGTGGGAAGGTTCGGCGGTGGCCGTAGAGCAGTCACCCCTGGGCCAGCTATACGCGCGCTACCGTGACGATTATATTGCCAAGATGCAGACCCCCCTGGACCGTCGCTATCTTGAGGTGCATGAGGGGCATTTGATCTATCTCAAGCCGGGGGAGGAGGACTACCTGACCGAAGACCTGATTCGGACCTCGACGCTGACCGGGACAAGCGAGGAAATCATCGCGCGCATCAAGGCGCTCGAAGCCGCCGGCCTGACGCAGGTTGCCGTTCAGGTTGTGACGGACGGCCGGGAACTCATCGAAGAGTTTGGCCGAGAAGTGATTGCGAAGTATCAATAACCACCCGTAAGGAGGAAAGAGCATGGCAACGAAAAAGGCCGCACAGAACGCCGCGAAGATTATCGATCCGGGCTGGAGCTGGGACGACAAGCTGCCTCTGGCCCAGGCGAAACAGATCGGCAATACCATTTACGTGTCCGGTCAGGTCGCTTTCAACTCGCAAGGCAAGCTGGTTGGCAAGGGCAATATGAAGGCCCAGACGCGCCAGGTCTTCCGCAACATCAAGGCGGTTCTCGCTGCGGCGGGCGCGAAGATGGACCATATTATCAAGATCAATACCTATATCACCGACGGCAGCAAGTTCATGGAGATGCTCGAAGCGCGCGGAGATATCTTCGGCGACAACCCGCCGGCCAGTACGGCCGTTGTGGTGGCCGGTCTGGCTTTTCCGGGGCTCCTGATCGAGGTCGAAGCGATTGCCGTCAAGCCGTAACGCTACGCTGCTCGACCGAACCCGGAACCCGCAGCAAAGAGGAAACGTGTCCTCCACCAGACATGAAAGGCTGGGCACGTTTCCTCCTCACCTCAAGGGCTTGCTGCTTATGCTCGGCGCAAGCTTGTGCTGGAGCACGGGCGGCCTGTTTGTTCGCTCCGTCAGCATCCCCAACAGCTGGGAGATCGCCTTCTGGCGCTCGCTCAGCATGGGGGTGTTCCTGGTCGTCTGGCTCGCCTTTCGCTACGCAGGCAGCGTGCGACGAGCGGTCGTCGCCATCGGGCCGGGCGGCTTCCTGGCCGGCCTGTGTCTGGCCGCCTCATTCCTGGGTTTCATTCTCGCCGTCACTCAGACAACGGTGGCACATACCCTCGTCATCATCAGCACGTCGCCCTTTCTTGCCGCGCTTTTGGGCCGGGTGTTTCTGGGGGAATTGGTGCCGGTACGGCGCTACGTGGCGATGAGCATTGCGCTGACCGGCATCATCGCCATGTGTCTCGATTCTCTCACCGCCGGTACGCTGGCCGGGAGTGTCATAGCCGCTGGCGTTGCGGTGGCCTTTGCAATCTGTGTGATTCTGCTGCGCCACAGTCAGGCGCGGGCCGATATGACGCCGGCCATTCTTGTTGCCGCGCTCATCTCCAGCGCCGTAGCCCTGCCCTTCAGCCTGCCGTTTCAGGCCGCGTGGCCGGATATCGGCACCCTGGCATGTATGGGCACCCTTCAGGGTGGGCTGGGTTGCCTGCTCATGACGCTGGCGGCGCGGTATATTACTGCGGTCGAAGTCAGCCTCCTGGCTCTCCTGGAAACGATCCTTGGTCCGCTGTGGGTGTGGATCGGCGTGGGAGAACGGCCCAGCGATCTCGCCATTGTCGGCGGTCTGGTTGTGGTTGCCTCGTTAGCGCTGAATGAACTCCTGGGCCTGTACGGACAACGCCGCACAGGGGAAGCACCGGCTGCACTGCCCTCAGGTCAATCCGTGTGATCTCGTTTATTATTCCCGCCTATAATGAGCAGGATAACATTGGCCGAACGCTCCAGGCCCTGCGTCAGGCCGTCCGATCCTTAGACACAGTCTGTGAAATTCTGGTAGTGGATGATGCTTCGACCGACCGGACCGCTTCGCTCGCCGCGTCCTGTGGGGCGCGCGTCCTTTCGGTCAGAAAGCGTCATATTGCGGCCACCCGCAACGCTGGAGCGCACGCAGCAAAGGGCGACTCTCTCTTCTTTATTGACGCAGATACCTGGGTCAACGCCCCTCTCCTCCGCGCGGCCGTTCGCGCCCTCCAGCAGGGAGCGGTCGGTGGCGGCAGCCGGTTTCGCTTTGACCGGCCGCTGCCGTGGTATGGCAAAATCGCCGAGCGCATCGTGCCGCCGCTCTACAGCCTGGCGGGACTGGCCAGCGGAAGCTTTCTGTTTTGTACGCGATCGGCCTTTGAGGCCGTTGGCGGTTTTGACGAGAGGCGCTATGCGTCGGAAGAAGTCTGGCTGAGTCTGGCGCTCCGTAAACGCGGCAGATTCGTGATTCTGCGGGAGCATGTGATCACGTCAGGTCGTAAACTCCGGGTCTATTCACTCCGAGAGACGTTTCGCCTGTTTGGCTATCTGCTCCGAACCGGGCCGCGGGCGCTGCGTCAACGTCAGGGGCTGGAGTTCTGGTATGGCGAGCGGCGGGCGGATACGACCAAGCCGGAGGGGGGTGGATGACCGCCGCTCAGTCTTGAGGGAGCAGAAAATCCCCTCCTCGGAGGGGTGCCGCGGAGCGGCGGGGTGGGTTCTGCGGCGGAATCGTG
>MKWU01000214.1_pt1 | contig 108647 bp, 87 predicted proteins | sample 809101 | NCBI WGS metagenome assembly MKWU01 (sample SAMN05860141, study PRJNA318959) | sponge metagenome | host: Aplysina aerophoba | place: Slovenia: Piran, Adriatic Sea, Gulf of Piran | collected 2013-05-07
CCGAAATCTGCCGCGTCGTCATCGCCGAGTTCGGCGCCCACTACACGGCTTTGAAGTCGGACGAAGATTTCATTGTGCAGACCGTCACCGCAGAGGAAGAGCGCTTCCAGCGCGCCTTGAACACCGGGCTCTCTCTCCTCGACGGCCTGATGGAACGTCTGCGGGCCGGCGGCGCCCCCGTGATTCCCGGCGAGGATGCCTTTCGCCTCTGGGATACCTACGGCTTCCCACTGGACATCACCCGCGACGTGGCCCAGGAAAACGGCTTCACCGTTGACGAGGACGGCTACCTGGCCGCACTCGAGCAGCAGCGCCGGCAGTCCGGCAGCGACCAACAGGGCGTCGCAGCCGATAATTCTGTCTACGTAACCCTGTTGGAGGATTTGCGCAGCCGCGCCCTTCTCGACGACGACGGCGTCCGCCACCTGATCTACGAAGACGCCGAGGATGCCGATACAACCGTCATCGGCCTGGTGAAAGACGGCTTGGCGGTCAACCAGGCCCATGCCGGCGACGAGGTCGAGCTTATCCTGCCGGAAACGCCGTTCTATGTCGAGAGCGGCGGTCAGGTCAGCGACACCGGTGAGATCGAATACTTCCCCGAAGACATGCAGAAACCGGTCTGGTCGGTGCGGGTAACATCGATGCGCCGGCCGATTCCGGGACTGATTGTCCATGTAGGTGAAGTCACCAGCGGTACAGTCCAGGTTGATGACCCGGCCTACGCCTTCATCGACACCGTGCGGCGCTGGGACATCATGCGCAACCACACTGCCACCCACCTGCTGCATGCCGAGCTGCGCGGCCAGTTGGGAGAACACGTCCGGCAGCGCGGCTCACTTGTGGCCCCGGACCGGCTGCGCTTCGACTTTTCCCACACTCAACCCGTCAGCGCGGAGCAGCTGCGCGCCATCGAGCGGGCGGCCAATCAGGCCGTGCTCGCCAACTATCCCGTCAAAGATCGCCTGACAGGCTTTGACCGTGCCGTCGCCGAAGGCGCGCTCGCCTTCTTCGAAGAGAAATATGACGACACGGTACGCGTAATTTCAATCGGCGACGGTAGCGAGGACATCTCACAGGAGCTGTGCGGCGGCACGCATGTGGGAACCACCGGCGAAATCGGCCCGTTTCTCATTACAAGCGAAGGCAGCAGCGCCGCCGGCGTGCGCCGCGTCGAGGCGCTGACAGGACGTGCCGCGTACGCGGTCCTGGCGAATCGCCTCGCCGCGCTCGACACCGTCGCGACTGGCCTGCGCGTGCAACCGGAGCAGACCGTCGAAGCGGTACAGCGCCTCCAGGAACAGAACCGGCAGCTTGAACGCGAACTGGAGCAGACGCGCGCCAAGCTCAGTCGCCAGCAGAGCGAGACACTCCTCGACCACGCCGTGCGGCTGAACGGGCTCGCCGTCCTCGCCCAGCAGGTGGAAGCAAATGACGTTGACGCCCTGCGCCAGATGACCGACTGGTTCCGCGACAAGCTGGGCAGCAGTGTCGTTGTCCTCGGCTCCGTTATCAACGAGAAGCCGATGCTGGTGGCCGCCGCCACCGACGACGCCATCGAAAAGGGCATCCATGCCGGCAACCTGGTGCGCGACGCCGCAAAAATCGTTGGCGGCGGCGGCGGTGGACGCCCCAACATGGCCCAGGCCGGCGGCCGTCACGCCGATAAACTTCCTGAGGCTCTCGGGCAGGTGGCAGGATGGGTCGAAGAAAAGCTTGGTTAGACAGCGCGAGTCCAGCGCCAGATATCAGGCTTCGGTCAGTCTATGAGGATTAGGTCAATCCAGTGGTAGAACTCCTACATGTTGAAGGCGAAGTTCGGGTCGAGGCCCTGCGCCAGCAACTCGCGCGCATGGGCAGCGGACCTGTAGCCATAATCCTGCCCGAAGGCTGTGCTCCACTAGAAAGCCTGACGCGGCTGCGGTTGCTCCAACGTCAGGCCCAGACCAGGGGCCAGACTTTGGCGTTCGTGACTCGTGATTCCACCATCCGCCAAAACGCCAAACGCTTGGGAATCCCCGTGTTTGGCAGTGAAGCCGCCCTGCGCTGGCGGCGCTGGCACTCAGGTGGCGCCGCTCCCCACATCGATTCCAACCATCCCGGCGTCGAATTACCCGACCCACCCCACTGGCGCAAGCAACACGGCGCGATCGATCCAAAAGTGGGCAAGCTTCCCAGCATTGAACGCAGCCGCAGCCGGCGTGTCCGCGCCGCTCGCCGCTATCACCGCGCAACCCCCATCTGGCTGCAGCTAATCGGATACCTGTTCGTCGGGCTCTTTCTGGTCACATTTTTAGGTGGATTCGTCTACTATGTCCTGCCCGCTGCCACGGTCACACTTGTTCCAGGCCAGCGCGCCCTGGAAACTGCGGTGGTATTAACCGCCGACCCCCAAGTGGAAGTCGCCGATCTGGAGCAGGGACTGCTGTCAGCGCGCCTGCTCGAAACAACGGTGGAAGCAACTGGATCAGTGGCTACCACCGGCAGCGGCTGGTCCGAAGTGGAGACGGCGGAGGGAAAGGTTGTCTTTACCAACCAGACCAACCGCACGGTTCGTATCCCGGCCGGCACGATTGTCTCTACCAGCACCGGCGAAGATGTTGATTTCAGCATCCTCGAAGATCTCGAGATTGACGGCCCCATTGGCACGCGGGCCGAAGTTGAAATCGAGGCGACCGAGCCAGGCCTTCTTGGCAATGTACCCAGCAACCGGATTACCACAGTGGCGGGCGCCTTGCGCTCTCGCGTGCGGGTAACCAACCCTGAGCCCACTGCAGGGGGCGAAAACGCCCGCGTGCGTTTTGTCACGCAAGCAGACAAGGATAGGCTGCTTGACCAGGTATACACTGCCATCCGCGAAGTGGCCTATGAGAATCTGGCGCCGGGACTGGGCGCCGACGAGTGGATGCCCGAAGACCTGATCCAGACCTACATCACTGCCCAATTCTTTGACCATTTCAACGATGAACCGGCCGAAGAACTGAACCTCACCTTGCGCGTGCTAATCCAGGGAAGTGCCATCAACCGCAGCGCATCAGAAGAGGCTGCCATGGTGATGTTGCGCAGGGCAGTCCCCGAACGCGGCCAGCTGGTCGCGGAATCGATCGGCTTTACGGTCGAACCGCACACGGTCGTAAGCGGGCGCACACTTCGCTACTCCGTGACCGCACGCGGAAACTACGTCATCCCCATCGACGTAAGGGACGTCAGCCGCACCGTAACCGGCCTGAACGTCGAAGAAGCGGCCCTCCGGTTGCAGGATGAATGGCTGCTTGCCAGGGAACCGGACTTCTATCTCGACCCCGCCTGGTTCGGCACCCTCCCCCAGATCGCCAGCCGCATCCAGGTGCGCGTCGAGCTGAGCGAGGCTGCCCGCAGCGGCCAGTAGCCACTGGCAACCGATGACCCCGCAATCCCACGCCAACCCAGCACAACCACCCGGCAAGATCATCGCGCTGGACGTGGGCGACGCCCGCATCGGCGTCGCCACCTGCGACCCCCTGCGTCTGACCGTGCGCCCGCTGCGTACTTTACGCCGCCACAGCCGCCGCCGCGATTTCGAAGCCCTAGCCCAGATCTACGCTGAAGAGGAAGCCGTGCTCGTCGTCTGCGGGCTGCCCTACAACATGGACGGCAGCGAAGGTCCCCAAGCGCAGAAGATGCGCAATTGGGCGGCTCGTTTCACACGCGCCGTCCGCGCCATCCGCGGCGAGCACGTCCCCCTCGTCCTCTGGGATGAACGTCTAAGCAGCTTCGCCGCCGACGAGTGGATCTCCGAAGGAGGGTCAGACGCGGCCGGCCAGGATGCAGTCGCCGCGGCAGTGATACTGCGCAGCTATCTGGACGCTCAACACGGAACCGGTCTGTAGCACGGGTCCTAGGTGAGAACGTAAGTGTCCGAGCGTTCTCAGCTTGTCGGAGCTTGTAATCTGCAGTGAAAGTTTGTGAGGCGAAGCGTCCGCAGAGGAGTAGTTTGGAGTCAGGAGCTACCCATCACTATAAGCACGAAGTGCGTCAGACGTTGCATTCATACGCTCAAGAGCGCATGGGAAGGTCTGCATGGGTATGAACCCAGTGATGTGCTGAACGAAATTTTCCAGGCCGCCTGCGTCAAAGAGTTTGAGCTTGTGCTCGATCAGAGCGGCAGATTGCTGCAAAGGCGCCTCCGTCCTTACTTTGCAAGTAACCGGCAGGCGGATCAGCTCTCCTTTAACGATATCTTCCGCTATGCTGCCAGGCACTGTCTGATCAGCGAGGACGCCTGTGAGCGCTGGCTTGAATACCGCGCCAACCGTAATGAAACGGCGCACGAATATGGCGAGCATTTTGCAGAAAAGACACTCGAACTTTTGCCCCAGTTCATTGCTGACGCAGATGCGTTGGTCGCGATGATCGAGGAGGTGCAGGATGACTGACCGGCTGCATTTGAAGCCAAGGCATCGGCACTTGCTCGAGGACATTCTGCGTGCACATCTGCCTGACGTCGAAGTGTGGGCTTACGGCAGCCGTGTCAGCGGCCACAGTCACGGCGGCAGCGATCTGGATCTGGTTCTGCGCGGTCCGGAACTGGAGCAGATCCCAATCAGCAAGCTCGTCGACCTCGAGGAAGCCCTGCGCGAGTCAACCATCCCGTTCATAGTAGAGGCACGCGATTGGGCGCGCCTGCCGGAGACCTTTCACCGCGAAATCATGCACGACTATATAGTCCTGGTGGCCGAGCAGTAATCGGGGAGATTCAGCAATCCGTTGACCTGTTCACGCTGTTGAATGCAGCTACGTAGAGAGCCCGCGACAGCTTAAGATCCCAATGCCCGTCTGCACTGCGTTATCGCAAATTGATTTCGCATAGTCAAGGCCATCGCATCCGACACAGTCATCGAGTGCCATGACCACAAAACAGTCGCTGTCCGCGTCGGCTACTTCACAAATGCCGAATTCTCTTCTGGCCAATGCTTCCGACGCGTCAGCGACTAGCCTATCCTGCGGCTCCACTCCATCAGTTTTGTCCCGATAAGTTACATGCTGCCGTGCAGCACCACCCTCTACGGATAGATACCCCGATACTTGACCGCATCCACTATTCGCTGGATGGCAATTGTATAGGCTGCAGTCCTCAAGTCCTGGCCGGTCTGAACGGTGATCGCCAGTACGTCGTCCAGATTCTCCAGCAGCTTCCGTTTCATCTGGTGCCGGATCTCGCTCTCGTCCCAGGAAAAGGCCTGCAAATCCTGCACCCATTCAAAGTAACTGACCACAACACCGCCAGCATTGCACAGAATATCCGGAATGATCAGGACCCCCTTCGCTTCCAGAATGCGGTCAGCCTCCGGCGTGCTCGGCCCGTTCGCGCCCTCGGCGATGACCCGGGCATTGATCTTGTCCGCGTTCTCCTTGGTGATCTGCCCCTCCAATGCCGCCGGAACCAGCACATCCACCTTCAGCTCCAGCAACTCCTCTTTTGTCAAAGCGTCCGCACGCGGATAGCCGACGACCGTCCCTGTCTCCTCAGCGTAATGCTTTAGATGGCGTGGGTCCAGGCCCCGCTCGTCATACACCGCGCCGCTGACATCACTGACGGCTACGACCTTCGCGCCCCGTTCATGCATGGCGCGCGCGGTCCAACTGCCCACATTGCCAAACCCCTGTATGGCTACCGTTGTATCTTCCAAATTAAGGCCCAGGCGGCGGCGCAGCATCGCCCTGGTTACGTATGTGATGCCCAGTCCGGTGGCGTATTCCCGGCCCGCAGAGCCGCCCACAGCCAGGGGCTTGCCGGTCGTCACGGCAGGCACGGAATAACCTCTATTCATGGAATACGTGTCCATGATCCAGGCCATCACTTTCGAATCCGTACCCACGTCCGGCGCGGGAATGTCAATCTCCGGCCCGATGAAGAGACTGATTTCCGTGGTGTAGCGCCGCGTCATCGCCTGTAATTCCTTCTCCGAGAGTTCCTTGGGGTTGACGATGACACCGCCCTTGGCGCCGCCATAGGGCAGATTCATCAACGCGCATTTCCACGTCATCCACATGGCCAGTGCCCGTGATTCGTCCAGGGACACATCCGGATGGTAACGGATCCCCCCTTTTGTCGGCCCCAACGCCGTGTTGTGATGCACACGGAAACCAGTGAACATGCGAATCGTATCGTCATCCATCACCACCGGAAAGTGAACGATCAATTCCCGGCGGGGCACACACAGGTATTCGAGCATATCGTCGTCAAGATTCATTGCATTGGCGACGCGCGTCAGTTGCTCCTGGGCCACCGAGTACGCGCTCGCGCGCTGGACAGCATGCGAATGCGTAGGCTCTGATTCTATTTCTGTTGGATGGGAGTTCGAAGGCGGATGCTGCTCAGTAGTACGGGTTATGGACGGAGAAGCAGAGTCGACAATTGCAAGCGAAGGGTTGTTTGCGATTGGCTCGTCTGCTGTGGAGCGAGACTGGGACTGTTTACTAGAACTGCTAGCTTCCTGCGCCGAAGAATTCGCGTTGGCCTGTTTTTTCGTCATTGAAAAACTCCTATTCTGTTATAGGCTCAGACTCAATCGTCTGACACGTGGATCGCTCAGAAAACCGGAATTCCCTGCACATGGCTCGCACACTGGGAGGTGTGAGCCGGATCTCTACCCCATCAGCCCTCCCAAAAATGCTGCCGTGCGCCGGGTCGCCTCTTCCGGCGTCATGTCCCCGCCGAAAGCCTGGTGCATGGTCACGGAGCCATCGTAGCCGATTGCCCGCAAACCGTCGAAGATGGAGGAAAAGTCGATGCCGCCGGGCGCGTCCAACGGCCGCATCGTGGACATAACCGTTCCCCGCGTCCACGTCTCCATTGGCTGCAGACCGTCCGGCTCCGGCGTGTGGTTCTGCACATAAACGTTGAATAGCCAGGGCTGAAATGCGCGTAAAGTTTCCTCACCGTACGCCTGGCCGCACAGCGCTAGATTGGCCGGCTCATATATGATACCGAAGTTTGGCCGCCCCACAGCCTTCAGCACCTCCACCGACCCATCGACCGTTTCGAACAGGCTGCGCGTGTGGCTCTGATGAGCCAGGCGGATTTCCCGCTCGCGCGCCTCGTCGGCGGCCCGCTGCGCGTGGACTATGTCCTCTTCCTGCTTCATGCAGATGCGAATCAAGTCCGCCCCCAACGCCTCGGCCAAATCGAGAGAAGGGGTGATCCGCCGCAAACTGAGCGGCCCTTCCGCGTTGTTTTCAGGGACAGGGAAATCGGCCGTGATCATCGATATGGACAGACCCTGCTCTGCCACCGTTCGCCTCACGCGCGCGGCTGTGCCGGCCGCACTGTGAACACCCACAACCGACGCCCGCATACAGAGGGCTTCGTATCCTGCGTCGGCCGCAATGCGCGCCAGGTCTCCTAACGGGATTGTGCTCACCCGCTTGTTGCTGAAGCTCTCCGCGACCCGCACCGAAAGTGACAGTTTCATACATAGAAGTATAACTGATTCAGCATTAAATGATAAGAATAGTTCTATGTTATCCTGTTATCATCAGTGGCATTTTTCACAGACCAAGAGCAGCCGCTGCCAACCAGCCATTAGCTGCAAACCATGCGCGTTTTTCTTGACCAACTGGGCTGCCGGCTCAACTTCAGCGAAAACAGTTCACTGGCAGGCCGCCTCAGCGCGGCCGGTCACCGCATCGTCGGCCGTCCCGAAGATGCGCACGTGATTGTGCTCAACACCTGCGCAGTCACAGCCCAGGCCGCACGCAAAAGCCGCCAAGCCTCGCGTCACCTGCACAAGCGCAACCCCAACGCCCGTATCGCATTAACCGGCTGCTACGCGACACTGGCCCCCCAGGAGAGCGCCCAGCTGCCCGGCGTCGAACTCGTCGCCGACAACCAGGCCAAAGAGACGCTGCACACACTACTGGAACCCTGGAGCGCGCAATTCTCCGATCCAGACGACCTGGCCCGCATTCAGCCGCACGGAACACCCTTCTCGCCCGCACACGCTGGCGAAGATGGAGGCCGTACACGCGCCTTTGTCAAGGTCCAGGACGGCTGCCAGAACCGCTGCACATTCTGCATCGTAACCGCACTGCGCGGCGACAGCCGCAGCCGTCCGACCGCAGATGTCGTACAAGAGGTTCAGGAGCTTGTGGAAAGCGGCTACCGCGAAGCCGTTATCACCGGTGTCCACCTCGGCGCCTACGGGAGAGACCTGCCCGGCAGCTCCAGTACCGATCTCAAGGAGTTGACTGCCGCCATCCTCACCGATACCGACATTGCCCGCCTGCGCCTCAGCAGCCTCGAGCCATGGGAGTTGGCCGACGGATTCTTTGACCTGTGGCAGCGCTGGCCCGGACGGCTGTGCCCGCACCTGCATCTGCCTCTGCAGGCCGGCACCGACGCCCAACTGCGCCGCATGGCCCGGCGCTGCACCGTTGCCAGTTTCCGCAAACTTGTCGCCGATGCCCGCGCAACCATCCCCGATCTGATCATTACAACCGATCTGATCGTCGGTTTCCCGGGGGAAACTGACGCCGACTTTGAAGAGGGGCTGCATTTCGTCGAGGAAATGCGTTTTGCCCACGCACATATTTTCCCCTTCAGCCCCCGCGCCGGCACCGCCGCGGCGAGTTTTGACGGCCAGGTACCGAAAGCGAGCAAGCAGGAGCGCTCCCGGCGCATGCACCAGGTCGCGGCGCGCACCGGCCAACTGGAGCGGATCAGAAATGTCGGCACAACGCGTCCCGTCCTGTGGGAGGGCAGCGGTCAGCAACTGACAGACCAGGCCGACACGGTTCTATTGAACGGCCTGACCGACAACTACCTGCGCGTGATGGCCCAGGCGCCTGCGGGCCTCGACCTCGGCAACAAAATCACCCCCGTCCGCCTGGATGAACTCCACGGCGATACCCTTTACGGCGAACCCCAGCTGCCCTAGGCCCCGTCTTACAGGCGTCTAGCGGCACTGAACGCGGCTTTCCCATTGGCCGCGTCAGTCATCGAGGAGCACCTGATGGCCACAGAATCGTCAGTCGACCCCAATCAGACGCCTGCGCCCGCACCGCAGCCGGGCAACCGCCGTGAGCAGTTCGGCTGGTACTTCTATGATTGGGCAAATTCCGCCTTCTCGACAACCGTTGGCGCCGTCTTTCTCGGCCCGTATGTATCGAGCCTGACCGAACAGGCGGCCGGCCCTGATGGCCTCGTCCGTCTTCTCGGCATCCCCATCGCCCCATATTCCCTGGTCTCATACTGCATTACGATTTCAGTCATCCTCCAGGTGTTGTTCCTGCCGATTCTTGGTGCCATTGCCGACTACTCCAGCCTGCGCAAAAGGCTCTTGCAGATTTTCGCCGTCGCCGGTTCCGTCGTTACGATGTTCATGTTTTTCGTTACCGACCAAACCTGGTGGTTGGGATGTCTTCTATTTATCGTCGCTAATCTGTGCTTCGGCGCTGCCATCGTGTTTTACAATGCCTTTCTTCCCGATATCGCCGAACCCGACGAACGCGACCGCGTGTCGTCAGTGGGCTGGGCGCTGGGCTACTTGGGCGGCGGCATTCTACTCACCCTTAATCTGGTTCTCTTCCTGATGCGCGACACCATCGGCATCGATTCCGGTATGGCTGTGCGCATCAATCTCTTCTCCGCCGGGTTGTGGTGGTTCGGCTGGTCGTTCGTTACCTGGAGGTTGTTGCAATCGCGAGACATCGCCAAAGCGCTTCCTCCCGGCGAGACCTATCTGTCGACCGGTCTCAAACAGCTTTGGACTACCTTCAAAGAAACCGCGAAATACCCCCATACCATCCGTTTTCTGCTCGCCTACCTACTGTATAACGATGGAATCCAGACAGTGTTTGCGTCTGCCGCGATCTTTGCTGCTGCTCCCCTCATCCAGGGAGGGCTGGGCATCGAGCAGGGCATGCTCACGCAGATCATTCTGATGATACAGTTCGTTGCCTTCGGAGGCGCGCTCCTGTTCGGCAGGATCGCGATACGAATCGGCGCCAAACGGGCGCTTGTCATCGGCCTGGTGATCTGGACCGTGGTGGTTATCTATGCCTACCTGGGCCTGCGAGGGGAGAACCGAATCCTGGAGTTCTGGATTCTGGGAGCATTTATTGCCCTGGTGATGGGAGGCACACAGGCTGTCAGCCGCAGCCTCTTCGCCAACATGATACCGCAGGGCAAGGAGGCTGAATTCTTTTCCATCTACGAAGTCAGCGAGCGCGGAACCTCCTGGCTCGGCCCGCTGGCATTCGGCCTGGTTAACCAGTTTTCGGGTAGCCTGCGTCCTGCCATATTATCGATTATTCTCTTCTTTGTCGTTGGGCTTCTCCTGCTTCTGCGCGTGGACGTACGTCTGGCAATAGAAGAATCTGGCAACAAGGCGCCGGCAGTCATCTGAGCCTTACAATCTGACGCCCTATCTACCGATCCCACTCGAAGATAGTGCCGGCTCTGGCATCGTTGACGGTAGTCCGGACGTCGACCAGTTGGCCCCAGTCCCCTATGGCTTGTGGGATAGCTGGATGCCCAATGCCGCAGCCCGCCGTGAGCGCAATGCGGTCGAGCGTCAACCTTGCCTTGCCCGGTACTCCAGCATGGTAAACCGGCTCTGTGCTGTCAGTGGTCAACTCCCTCGCCTCCAGAATGTCTTGTGTGGTCATCAAGGAGGGCTGCAACAGCAGTTCAATGGGATCCCTCCCTGGCTTCAGACGCATGACGCGGCCTCTCTTACAGCGGATGTGCCCAAGCCCTGTCCGTAAATCAACACCTTGTCGATGTGGCCAACGGTCATAAGATGTGGTCCACTCTGCGCCAACCCGCTAACGCCGCTGGTAACGACCGTGGCATCTCATCTCCGGTTAAACATTTCGCCAAACCCGATGCGCACTGCCTCTTCCAACACTTCGTCGATCGCGTTCATCCCCTGGCCCATCATTGGACAGACGCACCCATTAATGGCTGGACTCCGGCATTTCAGGTGGTTCGGCGTTACCGCGATAATGGCAACAGACGCGGGGAACAGGGCCAGTATCTTGCTAAGGACCTCCCTGACCGTGGGCACGCTGTCGGCCGCGCCAGTCACTTAGGAGCACCTGATGCCCACTGTATCGCCAACTAACCCGAAGCAGACTTCCGCGCGCGCAACAAAACAGGACAACCGCCGCGAGCAAGTCGGCTGGTACTTCTATGACTGGGCAAATTCCGCCTTTTCGGTAACAGTTGGTTCCGTCTTTCTCGGACCATACGTTTCAAACCTGACAGTGCAGGCGGCCGGTCCCGATGGGCTGGCCCGCCTCCTGGGCATCCCCGTCGCCCCGTATTCCCTGTTCTCCTATTGCATCACGATTTCCGTCATCCTGCAGGTGCTGTTCCTGCCAATTCTTGGCGCCATCGCCGACTATTCCAACCTGCGCAAGAAGCTTATGCAGGTTTTCGCCGTCTCCGGCTCCATCGCCACCATGTTCATGTTCTTCATTACTGCCCCGACCTGGTGGCTGGGCGCCCTGCTATTCATCGTCGCTAATTTCTGTTTTGGAGCTGCCGCCGTCTTTTACAATGCCTTTCTGCCGGACATAGCCGACCCCGACGAACGCGACCGCGTGTCCTCGGTGGGCTACGCGCTGGGCTACCTGGGGGGTGGCATTCTGTTGACCCTCAATCTGGCTCTCTATCTGATGCGCGACACAATCGGAATCGACTCCAATCTGGCAGTGCGAATCAATCTGTTCTCCGGCGGGCTCTGGTGGTTTAGCTGGTCATTCGTTACCTGGAAGCTGTTGCGTTCGCGAGCCATCGCCAGCGCGCTACCTCGCGGCCAGAACTATCTGTCGACCGGCATCAAGCAGCTGATCGAAACGTTCAGCGAAGCCGCGCGCTACCCCCATACCATCCGTTTCCTGATCGCCTACCTGCTCTATAACGATGGAATCCAAACTGTATTCGCCGCCGCGTCAATCTTTGCCACCGCCCCGCTCGTCCGCGGAGGTTTGGAGTTCGAGCAGGGCATGCTCACCCAGGTAATTCTGATGATACAGTTCGTTGCCTATGGAGGCGCGCTCCTATTTGGCAAAATCGCGATGCGCATCGGCGCCAAAAAAGCGATTACCGCCGGCCTGATCGTCTGGACTCTGGTCGTGATCTACGCTTATCTGGGCCTGCGAGGGGAGAGCCGCTTCTTGGAGTTCTGGATTCTTGGAGGATGTATTGCCCTGGTGATGGGTGGCACGCAGGCGGTCAGCCGCGGCCTCTTTGCAAACATGATTCCGCCGGGCAAGGAGTCTGAATTCTTCTCCATCTACGAAGTCAGCGAGCGCGGAACCTCCTGGCTTGGCCCGCTCGCTTTCGGCCTGGTCAACCAGTTCACCGGCAGCCTGCGCCCGGCGATCGTTTCCATCATTCTCTTTTTTGTCGTTGGGATTGTTCTGCTTCTACGCGTGGACGTGCGTCGCGCTATTGCTGAATCAGGCAACGAGCCCCCTGCCGTTGTCTGAGCTGCTCCAATGTCAATCTCTTACAGATCCCACTCGTAAACATTGCCGGTTCTGGCATCGATGACAATCGTCTGGCCGTCCTCTAACTCGTCCCAGTCGCCGGTCGCCTGCAAAATCGCCGGAATGCCCAACTCCACCGCCGCTAGTGCCGCAATACTGTCGGGCGCCGACTCAGCCGTGATCAAACCCCCGGCATGGTAAACCAACTCCGTACTGACCCTGTCCAACTCCTCAGCAACCAGAATGTCCTGCGTGGTCATCATCCGGTGCTGCAGTTGCTGATCATGGGGATCCTGCCCCGGTTTCAAGCGCACAACGCGGCCGCTCATACGGCGGTTGCCTACGCCTTGGCCGTTCATCAACACCTTGGCGATTCGGCGAACCGTCATCAGATTTGTTGCACCTGGCACGCCTCCCACCACCCCGCCGGTCACGACTGTCACATCGCCCTGCTGGACGAAGCCGGCCCGCAAAGCGATCCGCACCGCATCCTCCAACATTTCGTCAATCGTATTCATTCGCTGGCCCATCAGAGGATAGACACCCCAGAAAAGGGCTAGCTGTCGATATACAAGGTGGCTGGGCGTGACCGCGATGATTGGGACTGACGGCCGGAAGCGGGCCAGTTTCTTGGCAGTCGCCCCCCTGGCAGTTGGAGCAATGATGGCCGCGGCTCCTACGTTCTGCGCGGTCTCCACCGTGGCCTGACTGACTGCTTCCGCGACCGTCGGCGCATCACCGAAGCCTGGCTCCTGCTCCTGTTCGGAATCGGCCGCCTCAGTGCCGAAAAAGCCATCCACCGCCTGCTGAGAAGGTCGGTAGTGTGGCTGCGTGACACGGCGCACTCGCTCCGCCTCTTTGGAAATATTCACCATTGTCTGCACCGACTCTACCGGATACATACCCGCAGCCGTCTCGCCGGAGAGCATGATGGCGTCGCTGCCATCCAGCACTGCATTGGCAACGTCGCTTGCCTCCGCGCGCGTAGGCCGCGGATTGCGAATCATCGAGTCCAGCATCTGCGTCGCTGTGATAACCGGTTTATCGGTGTCAATACAACGGGCGATAATCATCTTCTGGATCATCGGCACCGCTTCCGGACTTGTCTCAATTCCCAGGTCCCCGCGCGCCACCATCAGGCCGTCCGATGCCTGGATGATCTCCTCGATATTCTCGACCGCCTCCGGCTTTTCTATTTTGGAAATTATCGGCGTGGCCCGGCCCAGCGGCGCTTTACTCTGCACCACCTTTCGCAACGCATGGACATCATCTGCCGTGCGTACAAAGCTGAGGGCAATCCAGTCGGCCTGATGTTCCAGCGCAAAATCGACATCAACGCGATCCTTCTCAGTCATCGAAGGAACGGTCAGCTTTGTCTGCGGAAGGTTCATTCCCTTGCGATCTTCCAGGATGCCGCCGACAACTACCCGCGTCCGCACGGTCGTCTCTGTCGCATCGAGCACTTCCAATTCCAGCAGCCCGTCATCCAGCAAGATTCGCTCATGTAACTCGCCGGACGCATTCGACTCTGACGCCCCCCGGCCGGACTCGATGCTGCCCGGCACCTCTTTATTCTGTATCGGTATGCGTCCCGGCTCGCCGATGATCTCCTCGGTCGTGAGAATCAACTCTTCGCCCGATACGAGCGGCACGCCCCCCGATTGCATCTGGCCCACCCGCAGTTTCGGTCCTTGCAAATCAACCAGAATAGCTACCGGTCGGTTGCGCTCCTGAGCAATCTCACGAATCGTGTGAATGTTGCGGGCGTGAAAATCATGATCGCCATGGCTCATATTGATGCGTGCAACATTCATGCCCGCGTCAATCATCTGGGCGAGGATATCGGGATCGGTACTGGTCGGCCCAATTGTACAGACAACTTTAACCCGCAACATTCGCGAACTCCAGTGGCTCTTGGTCAGTTAAATTTGGCCAGGTTTCCCAAGAGAGCCTTCCCTGACCACATTCCGTCCAAGCGAAGCGGGTGCAACTTGCGCCCGCCGTCATCTGCAAACTAAAAACTGACTACTAAAAACTGCTGTTTTGGGCGGTCGGGCCTTCGGCCCTGCCTTCTGCAGGGGCTGAGCCCCCGCCAGGACCCCCTCAAAAACCATCCCTCACCGACCGTGTGCATTCTTCGCAACCTGTCGACTGGCGAGCATGCAGCAACTGCACACCAGTTGCGTCACCAAGAGCCTGAAATGGTTCCAAGGATAACTGGCTGGTCAACTGCTGTGGCTTAGTGGTTACTGTGAATCGAAAAAACTACCTTACTTCACTAATAATTTATTCTGTCGTTAGTGCGCACGACCTGAATCCAGGTACGGCCCGGTTTCAACGTTATCGGCTGCTCGCCAGGACCGAACCAGCGCGGCGGGCTCTGGTCGTTCGCACGCCAGGTACCTTCGTATACCTTTCCATCTCGGAAAACGCGCAGGTCGCCAAAGCCATACAAATGAATCTTCACGCTCAGAGTTCCCAAGCTGTCTTCCACGATATTCGTCAGTTCATGTTCAGCATAGACGACAATGACATTGTCGCTGCTAATCTGCCGGCCCGTAGCCTGGTCCATATGCGGCGCGCCGCTCTGGAATCGTACATACTGGCCGCTAGCCGGATCGTATCGCCATTCGACACCGTTGTTCTCCGGGTAAGGAACACGGATTGTCGTCGCCTCCCCCGCCCAGAACTCCTTCGGCGCGTCACTGAAACTGAAGCTCGCCCTCTCATACGGCCGTGGATTATTCTTCTGCCCTTCCAACCAGGGAGTGAATATCTCCAGGCAATAGGGCAGCAGCGGCGAAACCTCGCAGGTCTTCGCCATGTCGAGCATCCACCGGCGCACCCTGTCGACGCTCGTCCGCAAGCGCGTGCGATAGTTCTCGCCAACACTGTAGAAATAGGTGACGCTCTCCGGGTCTTCCGTATCAGCGTCTAGGTACGGGAAACCCACCTCGTTCTTCAGGAGATAGCGGATGCCGTCACTCCCGCCGGAGCAGACCAGCAACCCATCGAACATATAGGTTGTATGAATATTGGGCCAGCGCGCGCTGCGGACCGGACCGATCTCTTTGGCCGGGATGCTCTGGAACATGCTGGTGATGCGGGTGAGGTGGTAGCCATCCACGATATACTCGTAGGTCACGTCCGCTTCGTTGAGACCGTAGTGGGCCGCACGGCTTGTAACATCATTATTGAGGCACACAAAGATCGGCGTCTCTTGCAGCAACAAGGGATCTGCCAGCGGCAGCCCGGTATAGTGCGCGACGCTGCCCGGCGCAGGCGTTGCTGTTGCTACACTTTCCGTAGCCGTGCTGGAGTCTGCCGCAGTATTGGCAGGGGGCGGCGTCGCAGTATCCGCCGCCGGTTCAACTGCGGTTGCTTCCTGGGTCTTAGTCGGTGTCGGCGTTTCCGGCCCGTGGGCCCCTGCGCAGCCCGACAACACCACAAGTATTAAAAGGGCTAGGCCGCTGGTGCGAAGTCGAGCGCTCGCCTCCGAGAGGCGCGGAAAACCCCACCGGCCCTGCCTCCCACCTGCCGCGCTCGCTCCCGGACTGGCGTCGCGCCGAGTCGTCAGATTGAAAAATGACCTGAGTTCCAAGGGATTCCTTCTGTTCAAGATGCTGGTGTTGGGATTGTAAAAGGAATTCTGAAAGGTTTATGCCCAAACTGCGGTTAGTATACTACACGCGCGCCAATCCACTATGTTCCAACCACTCTGGTCCAATCACTCCTGTCAAATGGGGAACCGCTGGCCTGATTGGCGATGTGGGTCGAGAGTAGGAAAAGCAGAGTCAGCACCCCTGGCTCGAGGATGCTGATGGCCTGCCTCCATTTGCCCTGCCGAAAACGTCGGCAACTTAACAGTCTCAGTTCCTTCATTCATAGCAACGAAGCGAGCAGAGATAAGGGTGAATGGGACTCTACGCCGGTAAAATGCTTGACCTGCTGGCGGCAAGAAAAGCCAGGACTTACCAGAGTTTCGTTTTCCTCCAAGGCGCGCGCTTCCGGCAACAAACGGCGTTCGCCGATCAGGCGGGAGACGTCATAGTGCTCATATCCGAACATCCCTGCCAGCCCGCAGCAGCCGCTGTCCAGCACGGCCAGTTCGCAATCAGGTATGGCGGAAAGAAGCTGCTGCAAAGGCTGCATACCCACCAGCGCCTTCTGGTGGCAGTGTCCATGAACTAGCACTCTGGCAGGACCCGGCTTCGTCGGCGCCATGCGAGGACCGGCCCACTCTTCGACCAGTTGGCAAGCAGCAGCCACCTTGCGTGCCTCCGCTTGCGCTTCACCTCGCAGCAGCCGCGGGTGATCGTCCTGCACAGCCGAATAGCAGCTCGGCTCGCAAAACAGGATCGGCACTCCTGCCTCGGCCAGAGGTAGCAGCGCGGCCGTCGTCGCGCTTGCCTGACGTGCTGCTTCATCCAAAAAGCCCTTCGAAATCAGCGGCCGCCCACAGCAGACCTGCGGAGCGACCGTAACCTCCGCGCCGCAGGATTCCAAAACAGTAACCGCGTCGGCAAGTTGCGCCGGCTCATAATAGTTGTTGAAAGTGTCGGCGAACAGCGCCACGCGCATTTTCTCAGAATCTCCCGAATGCTTGACAGTGCGCCAACTTCCGGTAAACGGTCGCGCGCTGAATGCCGGCAGAGGACGCCGCCGGTCCAGACCGAACAACCTCTCGTTAAGCCGACGAACCGGGCCGGCTGCGGCCAGCCAGTTCGAGAGCGGCGCCAGGCGGCTACCCCACCGCGCAATCCGATCCGCCTGTGACAGCACGCGGTCCTTGAACGGCGCCCGGTGTCGCACATGATACTGGTGCAGAAACTCGCTCTTGAGACGAGCCATATCCACCCCGGTCGGGCACTCCCGTTTGCAGGCCTTGCATTCCAAACACAGATCGAGGACCGGCAGCAGTTCCTCGTCGCCGAAGCCGGTCGCCTCCAGACCGCCGGAAAGTGCCACCCGCAGTGCATTGGCGCGCCCGCGCGTGCTGTCAATTTCGTTGCGCGTAGCCATATACGACGGGCACATCGTGCCCGTGAGCGTCTTGCGGCATGCCCCCACGCCGCTGCACTGTTCGGTTGCCCGCCGCAACCCCCCGAAATCCGAAAAATCGAATCCGGTGGCGTGTTCCGGTTGCTCGCTGTCAGTGTCCGAGCCTACGCCGTTTCCGTCCGGACGGCCCTCATCAATAGGAACCGAGGCCAGTTCCCCTGCCGTCTCAAGGGGTTGCCTCTCCGGTAAAGTCCTCTGCTTATCGGTCTGTTCGTAGCGAAGATTGGAGGTCAAGGCTGGCGCGTGGACAATCTTGCCAGGATTGAGCATGTTGGTCGGATCGAAGGCGGCTTTCACCTCACAAAACGCATTGTACAGTGCCGTTCCGAACATCTTTTCCTGAAATGGCGCCCGCACCAACCCGTCGCCGTGTTCCCCCGAAAGCGCGCCCCCGTATTCCAGCACAAGGTCCGCCACTTCTGTGGCGATCGCCTCGAATCGCTGAACACCCTGCACGCTCTTCAGATTGACTACCGGGCGAATGTGCAGCAGCCCGACCGACGCGTGCGCGTAAAAGCCGGCCTGCGTGTCATATTTCGCCAGAATCTCTTGAAAGTTTTCAATATAGTCGCGCAGCCGCTCCGGCGGCACTGCCGTATCTTCGACGAACGAAATCGCCTTTGCGTCGCCGGTCGCCGCCATCGTCAACCCCAGCGCGGCGCGGCGCAACTCCCAGATGCGTGCCTGCTCATCCGCCTCGAACGCACGGTACACGTAATTTCCCAGCCCGCGCGCCTCAAGATCCGTCTCCAGGCGCTCGATCTTGCCGCTCAGTTCCTCGTCCGACCCACCAAAAAACTCCACCAGCAGCACCGCGCCCGGGTCACCGTGAATGAAGCCGCGCAGCGGCGCATATTCGATTCTGCCGCGCGTCTTGTCCAGCATGAAACGGTCGATCAACTCGACCGCCGACGGTCCGTGCTCCAGGATCACTGGCGTCGCCCGCATCGCCTCCAGCAAATCGCCGAACTGCACGCTGCACAGGACGCGGCGGGGCGGTAAGGGCACCAGCCGCATCGTCGCCGCCACCGTCAGTCCGAGCGTACCTTCGGAGCCCACCAGAATGCGCGCCAGGTTGAACTGTCTCGAAGAGCGGGCTTCGTCGTCCTCTGGCAGGAACTCGTCCAGGTTGTAGCCTCCGACCCGACGCATAATCCGCGGGTACCGCTGACGGATTTTGGCTTCCAGCTCGCCGCCGAGCCCTAGCACTGTGCGATAGGCCGCGCCCTCCAGATCCTGTTGCGCCAGCTTGGCCTGAAGCGCCTCGTCCGACAGCGCGCCTAACTGCGCTCCGCTGCCGTCAGCGAAGACAACCTCGAGCGACTCTACATAATCAATTGTCTTGCCGTAGATGATCGAGCGCGTGCCCGCGGAGTTGTTGGCAATCATCCCGCCAACTGTGGCCCGGTTGGAAGTGGAGAGGTCCAGCGGCAACTGCAGGCCATGGGGCTTCAGCAGTTCATTCAGTTCGTCGAGTACAATTCCCGGTTCGACCGTGACAGTCGCGGCCTCAATGTCCAGGTCCAGCACCCGGTTCATATACCGGGAGAAATCCAGCGAGATTCCCGCGCCAATCGCCTGCCCGGCCTGAGACGTCCCTCCCCCGCGTGCAGTAATCGAAACACCGTGTTGCCGGCAAATCCGCACAACCTCTACAACATCCTCCCGGCTGCGCGGTGTCACCACGCCCACAGGTATAATCTGGTAGACACTTGCATCGGTCGCGTGCATTGCCCGGCTGGCGCTGTCAAAATGGACCTCGCCGGCGAGCGCAGCCCGCAGTTCACCTGCAAGCCTCTGCACATCTACCTGGCTTTCGATGGTTTTCTCCTGACGGGGAATGGTCCTACCGAAGCTGCGTCATTGGTCCTTCGCCAGGAACGCCAACGCCTGGCTGACCCCTTCTCTTACGTGGGGAACGCCGCAAACAGCCAAACCCATCTCGACGCCGCAGAGCGTGCCGGCCAACGTCAGCTCATTGAGATCGCCGAGATGACCAATGCGAAAAACCTTGCCCTTCACCTGCCCCAATCCTGTACCCAACGACATATCAAACCGCTCGAGGATGACCTGGCGCAGGTCGTCGGCATCGTAGCCCTCAGGCATTACCACCGCCGTAAGCGCAGAGGAATAAGCATGCGGGTCCCGGCATAAAACCTCCAGCCCCCAGCCGCGCACAGCCCGCCGCGTCGCCTTCGCCAGACGGTTGTGGCGTGCGAAGACCTGCGGCAAACCTTCCTCAAACAGCATCGACAGCGCCTCATCCAGGCCGAAAAGCAGATTCGTGGACGGAGTATAGGGATAGAATCCCCGCGCATTGAACTCCAGGATCGGCCCCCAGTTCCAATAGGCTCGCGGCAGCCGCGCCGTCTCCGCCGCCGCCAACGCCTTGGAACTTACCGCGTTGAATCCCAGTCCGGGCGGGATCATCAGCCCCTTCTGCGAGCCGGCAACGGTTACATCCACGCCCCATTCGTCATGGCGATAATCCATCGCGCCTATTGAGGAGACGACATCCACCATCAACAACGCGTCGTGACCCGTGCGGTCCAGCGCCGCCCGCGCGCCCGCCACGTCGTTGACTACACCGGTGGATGTCTCATTGTGCACCATCGCCAGCGCGCGAATCTCGCGCCCGCTGTCCGCCGCCAGACGCTCTTCAAGCGCCGCCAGATCAACGGGACAGCGCCAGTCCCCTTGCAGCTCCTCTACCGTCAGACCCAGTCCATTAGCCACCTTCGTCCAGCCGGCCGCAAACTGGCCGTTGGCGCAGAATAGCACCCGATCTCCCGGCGAAAGCGTATTCACCAACGCCGCCTCCCAACCCCCGTTGCCCGACGAAGGATAGATAATCACGGGCCCGCTTGTCTGGAAGACCTGTTGCAACCGTTCCAGAATGCTGAAAGTCAGGCTTGCGCATTCCGGTCCCCGGTGGTCAATCGTCGGGCGGGAGAGCGCGCGCGCCACGCGCCCGGGCAAGTTGGTGGGGCCGGGAATCTGCAGAAAATGGCGGCCGGGTCGGGATCTTGTCATGTCGAATGTCCTGGTAAACGCTAAAGTTAAGCCAACTCCTCCTGGAGTCGGCGCAATACGATTTCGGTCTCACCCTCATTTAGAGTATGGACGGCAATGTGCAGGTCGCCCGCTTCTGAACGGCAGAAGATCGCCGGCGAGCCGTTCTGTAGCGCCTCAGAAACCTCCCCCGCAGTTCGACCTTTCGCCTGCTCATCCCAGTTGACACTCAGACGCATCCACGGGCCTTGACCGTCCTGCTCCCACATATTGTTCGCATTTACGTGCGGGATGCCGGCCAGTCCATCAGCGATCTGGGCAATGCGCTCAGACTGAAGTTGCAGTCGCTGCTCATGATCTGTGTCCAGCCAGTGGCGCAGCGCGATCGTCGTCCCGATGACTTCCTGACGATCAACCTTGTAGCCCCGGCCAATGCTGTTATTGCCCGTTTCGAAGCCAGTGAAGCCGTTGAGACGCGCCTTTGCGACAAACTCGGCGTTACCGCAAAGAATCCCTGTCGAGTTGCCCGATCCCAGATACTTGCCGCCAAAGCAGACCAGGTCCGCGCCGCTGGTCGCCACGCGGCGCATGCGCTCCAACGGGTAAATCTCCGCGGCCGCATCAACCAGAATCTGGATTCCGGCGGAATGGGCAATGTCAATCGCCTCCGGCAACGAGACCGTATTGGGGAAACGCTCACCAGCCGCGAAGTAAAGAATACCTGCCGTATTGGGACCGATGGCATCCCGCAACTGCTGCGGCGTGCAGCTGTCATCGTCGCCGACCTCCACCAGCTTCCCGCCCGGCACAGTAACGCTGCGGTCATACCGGTATCGCGTCGGCTTCTGGATCAGGAAGTCGTCCTTCATGCCGGTCGTATCCGGCAACTGGCGGATGCGCTCCGCATCGTCGCCGGCCAGGATCGCCGCCGCCCCCTGAACGAGCGCGGCGTAGCATCCGGACGTCACCAACCCGCCGCCCGTACCCAGCATGTCGCCGATCGCCTTGCCCGCGCCGTCGAACACGTCGTCCATCCGCGTGTAAGCCGTGTTGGCCGACTCCATCGCCGCCCGCACTTCCGGCGAAAGTACCGATCCACCCAGGATCGTCATGTGGCCGCCGGCGTTGATTATCGGCTGGATTCCTAGAGTCTCATAGATGTCAGAACTGGACATTGCGCGCGCCTCCTTGGCTCAGTTGAAGAAATCCTTGTCTTCCGTCGCCAGGTATTTGCTGGCAGCGGTCTTGTTAAAGCTGACACCCAGACCAGGTCGATCCCAGACAGTGATGTAGCTGTTCTCCACGATTGGGTCGGGCAAGCCGTCCACAATATCATACCACCATTCCGGCCGGCCGACCGGATACTCGAATGCGATATAGTTGCGCGGCAACGCCGCCGCCACCTGCACCAGCGCGGCCAGGCCGATCAGGCCGTCACCGGTCCCGTGCGGAGCCATCAATATCCCGTGAAGGTCCGCGTATTCCGCCACCCATTTCAGTTCGGCAATCCCGCCAATGTCGGCCGGGTCCGGCCCAACGATGTTGACCGCCTGCTTCTCGAACAACTCTTTGAAATTCTGCCGCAGATAGATCTGTTCGCCCGTGTGAATTGGCGTGGAACTGCTGCGAGTCAACTCGCGGTACAGTTCGGCCAGCACGTAGGGAGTGTAGTCGCCGGTAATCGTATCTTCCAGCCACATCAAATGCATCCCCTCCACCGCCTTGGCCAGGCGGATGGCGTCCGGAACCGTCCAACCGGGCCCGCAGTCGAGCGCCAGGCCGATCCTGTCGCCGGTTACCTCCTTCATCGCCTCAATGCATGCCACCACATGGTTAAACCCCCTCTCCGTCAGCAGCCCGCGCTCGGTCTGGTGGTCCACCCCCAGCCGCTCGCCGTAAGAGAAATCGTCCAGATCGTCCGGCATGTTGCTGTGGTAGCCAACGCCCTGCTTAATAATCGTGAACCCTTCGCGCGCCTCCGCCATCCGTGCCATATTTTCGGCGTAGTGCTCCGGTTCCTGGCCGGCCAGCGGAAATCGCAACGCGCCGTTGTAAACCAGCACCTTGTCCCGTACCTTCCCGCCCAGCAGCTTGTAAACCGGCACGTTCGCCGCCTGCCCCGCGATATCCCACAGCGCCATCTCAATCGCGCTGACCGCACTCCCCCACGGCTTGAAACTGCCCATCCGGCGGATCCGCAACATCACTCGCTCGACGTCGGTCGGGTCCTCTCCCAAAATATACTTGCGATAGAAAAGTACGTGGGGCTTGAGGTAAGACTTGAAATGTTCGGCCTGTCCGTAGCCCTCGATGCCGGCATCAGTCGTAATCCGAACAACCGGACTCCCGCCCAGTATTGCGCATTTGAGATCGGTGATCTGCATAGAGACCCTCCGCAAACGAGAAAGTGGCATGGAAGCTGAGCGAGATTTGCCCAGCTGCGCCCTGATTGTGCTGCGACCGTAGTTCAGGTCGCCCCGGACCCACAAACTAACTGCTACACCCACCGCTGCAACCGGCAAAAGGACGGTGCGCAGCCGCATCAAATTGTACTGCGTTTTCCCGATGAATGCCACTACTCGGGCCACACGCGCGCACCCTGAATCAACGTGTCATTTCGTTGCGCCCTTTCAGCCGCCCCAGATCATTCTAAACGAATCAGTAACTACTCAGGCGCAACTGATTCGCAACTCTGAACGAGGTCAGCAAGAGTTTTCTCTCACTCCTCATGTTTGTATTATGGGCGGTCGGGCCTTCGGCCCTCCCTTGTGCAGGGGCTGCGCCCCCGCAACGCCCCCCTCCAAAACCATCCCTCACCGACCTTGTGTGCGCATTCCAGCGGTGCCGCTCCAGCAACCTGGCTGCCGCAAACCGAATACGCAATCAAATTGCCTGAATGGCGGCAGCGATAAGGGGCTGGTCAAGACAGACACTGTAGATGGCTTAGTAGTTACACGAATATCTCTATGTCAATTGGCAAACCTCAATAAGCCGGGCGAACAGTTTCCACCTACCCACTGACCACTGCACTTCACGCCTCTTCTCAATTGGGTGCGGTCCAAAAATGGGAAATAAATTCCTATACCTCGCCTGGCAACGGAGCCATTGCCGCCCACGCAAAGGATGATAGGGGCAGGCCTTGTGCCTGCCCTCTGCCTTCCCCAGAGCCGGCGAATAAATTCACCCGCCGCCGACATGCATTCCCCTCCCTACTATCCCCACCCCATAATATGGGACACACCCCCCAATTTCCCCATTTGACACTAGAACATATGATCTGGTACAATCCCTGCAGCTGTAATGGGACAGTTGACAGACCCGCAGAGTTTCACGTTCCCTCGACATGATTCTCTGGCTCAGCTTCTCCCATCTCTTACCGCCCAACCGCCGTTTCATCTCCGGTGTGACGGCCGGGTCCGGGCGGTGTGTCCGGAGTGTGCGCCATCCTCCCTCGAATGGCGCACACTCTGCCCCGACTCTCCCGCCAATTTCTCTGCACCGCCCGCCCTTACGCTGCTCATGCCGGCAGGAAACACGGCACGTAACAAAAACGAGCAGTTCCCAGGACCAGCTCCTCCCCGCCTGGGCCCGGGCTATGCGCGGCCGCATCTTGAAAACTGTCTCCCTGCTCTAACACCGTCTACCCGCGCCTCTTCCTGCCCACCGCAAAAAGCAATTCTCCTCATAGGCCCGGTCTGGTACAATATGCCCTGCTCTACATCGCACTTCTCTTGCAGTCAACATCACTATCTCTGGCAATCCACCAACCGGCCCCTTTATTCTGACGGCGTAATCCTGTCCTCGTCCCCGAGCCGGTGCGCTTCAGAAATCGCCAACAGAAACCACAAACAGAATTCACAAAAGGAAAACACAATGCGACTCTTGCTATTCGATGACTTCAAGCTCGGCGTCTGGAACGGCGAACAGGTCTTCGACGCCTCGGCCGCCTTCGCCGACAGCGACCATCACTCCCCCCAGGAAATGATAGAGATGTTGATCAACGACTGGGACAACGTCCAACCCCGCATCCAGGCAGCGGCCGACGCTGCCACCGGCGTCGCCTTGGAAGATGTAACCTGCTGCTCTCCTCTTCCCAGGCCCGGCCAGCTTGTCTGCCTGGCCGGCAACTACCTGGAACCCGCCAAACCGGAACGGGGCCTGTTCAACGCCTTCCTCAAATCGCCCAACGCCGCCCTCGGCCACGGTGGCACAGTCGTCCTGCCCGGCGCCGAGGCCAGCGTCTTCCACTTCGAACCCGAGCTGGCGATTGTTATCGGCAAAAAGGCCAGCTACCTGGCCGCCGAGGACGCGATGGATCATGTCTTTGGTTACACACAGTTCATAGATGTCTCGGCCAGAGGTCTGCCGGGCGGCTTCTTCCTGGGCAAATCATGGCATACCTTTGCCCCGTTGGGCCCGCTGCTGGTGACCCGCGACGAAATCCCCAACGCCAACGACCTCGGCGTCCGCCTCTGGGTTAACGACGAGCAGCGCCACGACATCAATACCCGTGACATGGACCGCCACATCCCCGAGCTGCTGGCGGAGGTAACCAACGTGCTGACCCTCCAGCCCGGCGACGTCGTCGCCACCGGCACCCATCATTTCGGCCTCGAACCCGTGCAGGATGGAGACACGATTCGCCTCCAGATTGAGCAGTTGGGGCCGGCTCTCGTCGTGCACTGCTCCGATCCCTCGGGCCGCAGCTGGGAGAGTTAGATCGGAGCAGGCCGCACTTTTTCGACGCTTGTACCGACCTCTGGGTTGTGATACGATCAAACGTGAGGGATTGGGATCCATCCGATTGCAGAATGCGCTTCCGGCGCTGAACGCATTGCGCGGTGGATGGCAATTTGGCTGCCGCCTGCCTACCCCCTAAGGGAGAAGGCGGCAGCCAGATCCGCTAATCTCCTCCGCACAACACTCTTCGCTCCTCGGACGCGGGCCTCTCGCCTGCAGACTTGGAATTCTCCCTGACAAGCCCAAGCTGGAAACCTTAATCACAGTTCATGGAGGTAAATTATGCGGAAGCGAGTTCACCAGAGGATTTCGCGGCGCGAGTTCATGCGCGTGTCAGCGCTTACAGCCGCCGGCGTAGTTGTCGTAGCCTGCGGCGCTGACGGCGGGCCACCCGCGCAAGACGAGGCCCCGGCCGCCGATGAGGCCGCGCCGGAGTCGGCAGCAGCGCCGTCCAAGTACAACGAAGCGCCAATGCTGGCAGAAATGGTCGCCAACGGCGACTTGCCGCCGGTCGATGAGCGGCTGCCGCTGGAACCGCTGGTCATCACACCCGAAGAGGAGATCGGCGACTACGGTGGCATTTGGAACCGTCTCGCGACCTCGGCCAGCGACAACCAGTTGGGCGGTAAGGTCGGCGGCGAACATCTAGTGCGCTACAACAAAGACGGTACCCAGATTAACCCAAACGTCTTCGAGAGCTGGGAAGTGTCGTCCGACGGCTCGACCTTCACTTTCCACCTGCGCCCTGGTATGAAATGGTCTGATGGCGAACCGTACACGGCCGATGACATCCTTTTCTACTACGAGGATGTGCTCCTCAATGAGGATCTGAGCCCCTCGTTCCCCAACTGGCTCATTGTCGGCGGCGAGCCGGTGGTGATCTCAAAACTGGATGACTACACGCTCGAATTCAAATTTACGGTTCCCTATGCGCTGTTCATCAATGTGCTTGGCTCACTGTGGGGCGACGCATTCGCCAGATACTGTGCCCATTACCTGAAACAGTTTCACATCAAGTATGCCGACAAGGACGAGCTCGACAAGATGATCGAGGATGCCGGCGTCGAGCACTGGTACCAGGTTTTCGGCACCAAACCCGATACCCGGCGCAACCCGGACACGCCCAGCTATCTTCCCTGGAATCTGAGCACGCCTTCGCACAGTGACCCGTTGGTCGCCGATCGCAACGCCTATTACTGGAAGGTCGATCCCGATGGCAATCAGCTGCCCTACATCGACGCCCTCCACTGGAGCCTTGTGGACGGCAAAGACCAGCTCAACCTGCGCGCGATCCAGGGCGAAGTCGACATGCAGTTGCGCCACATCACCTTCGACAACGTGCCTCTGTTCATGGAGAACATGGAGAGGGGCAACTACCGTGTCATGCTCTGGCAGAGAGGGCAGGTCACTGATACCGTCCTGCATCTCAATCACACCAACAAAGACCCCGTCCTGCGAGAAATCGTCCAGGACAAGCGCTTCCGCTACGCCCTCTCACTGGGCATGAATCGCGCCGACATTAACGAAGCTGTCTATCTCGGTCAGACCGAACCCACCCAGGTGTCCCCGACCAAGAACTCGCCCGTCTACTGGGAACCCCAGGCCATCAGCATGACCGAGCACGACCCCGATCAGGCCAATGCCTACCTGGATGAAATGGGTCTCACCGAGCGGGACGACGAGGGCTACAGGTTGCGCCCTGACGGAGAGCGGCTCAGCCTGGTCTTTGAGTATGTGGCCATCTTTGCCGCCTGGGGCGACATTGCCGAACTGTTGACCGCCCAATGGAAGGATATCGGGCTGGAGTTGATAAGTACCGAAATCGACCGCAGTCTCTTCGGGCAGCGCCTCAATGCCAATGAGATAGACCTCGGCGTGTGGCATAGTAGCGGCGAGTGGAACCCCTTCATTGAACCGCGCTCCTTCGTGCCGATTGTAAACAACTATGCTCTGCGGCATTACGCCTTCTACTACAATAGCGGCGGCAAAGAGGGATTTGAGCCCACCGGTGACATCCTGAAGGCAATAGAGCTCTGGGAAGAGATCAAGACGACCGTCGATGAGGAGGGACAGCGCGCCCTGTTCCGCGAAATCCTCGAGCTCAACATGGAAAACCTGTGGCAGATCGGCGTCACCACCGCGCCGCCGCAGCCGGTAATCGTCAAGAACTACTTCCGCAACGTGCCCGAAGACGGCATGTTCGATGACCAGCCGCGTTCGCCTTCGAATACGGCGATGGAGCAGTACTTCATCCGCGCAGGACAGGACGAATAAGCCGGCCAGCGGCCGGTCGGCGTGCCTCCAACGTCCAGCCGTAGTTGCGGCAAAGGCGTTGGTGCGGCGCCGTCAATTCGCGGTTTATGTCGCTCGTGACTGAATCTGGCAGTGTTCAGTTCCCAAACCGGCTGAACCCCGTCCAGGAGAATTTGCGCTGATAGTGGCCGCGGGCCTGTCGAAAACGGCAGCGCCCGCGGCGACGCGTAAGCTCGGCGCGTCGAAGATAATTAGCGGGCATGTTCCCGTTCTCCGCCCTCGGCAACGAATAGGAAAGAAGCGGCGCGTCCATGAGGTGATCTGGTATTGGGCCCTCAGGATCTGTGCCAGGAGTAGTCATGAGCAAATCACAAGATAACTTCGTCGCCAGAGCCATCACCCAGGGGCCCAAGCACCATTTCTTCGGTTACTACGGCATCTGTCCCTGGAATTCAACCGGGCACTATCACCTCTGCCTCCAGTCAAACTTCCATGACCGCCCGCCCGCCGCCGGCGATACCGCCGTGGTCGGTCTCGTGGATATGGAGTCGGGCAAGTTCGAGGGCGTGGCCGAGACCCAAGCCTGGAACTTGCAGCAGGGCTCCATGTTGCACTGGCTGCCGACAGCCCCCGACCGCCTGATCACCTACAACGCCCGTGAGGACGACCGCTTCGTCGGCGTCATCCAGGATATTCACAGCGGGCAAAAACGCGTTCTCCCCTACCCCATCAGCGCCATGAGCCGCAACGGCCGCCAGGCCCTCGGCCTGAACTATGCCCGCCTCAAATCGCTGCGGCCCGTGGTCGGCTACGCCGGCCTGCCCGATCGCTTCGCCCATCAGAACCATCCCACCGAGGACGGTGTCTATACGATGGACACCGAAACCGGTGAAGCCCGCGTGCTCGTGTCCTACGAAGAAGCTCGCGAATTTCTCAGCGACTACGAAGAGGTGCAAGCGCGCAAGATCTGGTTCAATCACACCATCATCAACCGCGACGACACCCGCGTCGCCTTCGTCGTGCGCTACAGAGACGAAACCAGAGAGATCAAGCACACGATCCTCCTCTCTGCCAGCATGGATGGCGGCGATTTGCGCGTAGTGACAGACCTCGGCGCGTCCCACTTCGACTGGCTGACCGAGGAGCTGATCTTTGGCTGGGTGACGATGAAAGAGGGTCAGAAGTATTACCTGATCAACGACAGGACCGGAGAATATGAGGACGTGCGGCCCGATATCCTGACCAAGAACGGCCACTGCAGCTTTACTCGCGACGGCGCCTGGCTGCTGACCGACGAATACCCGGACGAGAACAGCCTCCAGGCCCTGCTGCTCTGGCACATGGCCGAGGAGCGCCTGGTCGTCCTGGGGCGTTTCCATTCACCCGAGCCGTTCCGCGGCGAGATCCGCTGCGACATGCACCCCCGCTGGAGTCGCAACGAGCGCCAGGTCAGCTTTGACTCAATTCACGGCGGCAGCCGTCAGATCTACGTCGTCGACGTGGCCGGCGTTGTCGAACGCTGACGCCCCCTCATTTCGTATAGAGCCTGACAAAGTGTGAGGAGTTACCGGGCCCGCCCAGCACCGTCCAACACCGCCCAAATATGTGGGAGGCAACATGAGCGATACACAAAGCAGCGTTGTCGCAAGAGCGATAACCCAAGGACCAAAGCACCACTTCTTCGGCTACTACGGCATCTATCCCTGGGATGTAACCGGAAAATACCACCTCTGCCTGCAATCGGACTTCCACGATCGCCCGCCCGTCGACGGCGACACCGCCGTAGTCGGCCTCATCGATATGGAGACCGGCAACTTCGAAGGCGTGGCCGAAACCCAGGCCTGGAACCTGCAGCAGGGCAGCATGATGCACTGGCTCGCCACCGCGCCCGATCGCCTCATCACCTACAATGCCCGCGATAACGACCGCTTTGTCAGTGTTATCCACGACATCCACAGCGGCCACAAACGCCTCCTGCCCTACCCGATCGCCGCCATCACCCGCGACGGGCGCAAGGCGCTGGGGCTGAACTACGCCCGGCTCTGGGATATGCGCCCCGTGGTTGGCTACCCAGGGCTCACAGACCCCAACGCCGACCAGAAACATCCTGCCGACGACGGCCTCTATATCATGGATACCGACTCGGGCGAGGGCAAACTGCTCTTCTCATATGAAGATGCCAGAGAGTACCTCAGCAGCTATCCCGAGATTCAGAAACACAAGCTCTGGTTCAACCACCCGTTCATCAACCGCGACGACTCCCGCGTTGCCTTCGTCGTAGTCTACTGGGATGACGCCGGCGCCAGGAAAACCGTATGCCTGACGATGAATCTGGAAGGCGGGGACATTCGCATTCTGAACGACCTCGGCACCTCGCACTGCGACTGGCGCACCAAAGACGTCATCTTCGGCTGGTTTACGACGAAAGAGGGGGTAAACTTTTACCTGGTCAACGACGCCACCGGCGAATACCAATCCGTGCGTCCCGACATCCTCTCCCGCGACGGCCACTGCAGCTTCACCCGCGATGGCGCCTGGCAGCTGAACGACGAATACCCGGACGAAAATAACCTCCGCGCCCTGTTCCTTTGGAACATGGCCGAAGAGCGCCAGGTCGTCCTGGGGCGCTTCCTGTCTCCCCCATTCTTCCAGGACCAGATCCGCTGCGACCTCCACCCCCGCTGGAGCCGCGACGAACGCCAGGTCAGCTTCGACTCCATCCACGAAGGCAGCCGCCAGATCTACGTTGTCGACGTGGCCGAAATCGTGGGACGCTAAGACGTGCAACGATTGCAGATTGCGGCAACAGCTAAGCCAAATGCAATTCGCCGTCATCAGTGAGATAGCGAAATTGTTTCTCTCTCCTCACTTGTCCATACTTTTTCTTAGTATATGGGCGGTCGGGCCTTCGGCCCTCCCTTGTGCAGGGGCTGCGCCCCCGCCACGCCCCCCTCCAAAACCATCGCTCACCGACCGTACGCCTTCATACCAGCGGTGCGGCTCAACTACCCTGGCGGCGGCCAACCGGCTGCGTGGCCAAAACCTGATAGGCGCCAGCGCGGACGGGCCGGCCACGAAATATGGCTAGGTAGTTGCATACGGCGTAAGATCAGCCGGGCGGACAACAGGACCGCCCAACTCTGCCCCACTATCCGGGAGCCAACATGAGCAACAAAAGAGTCAGCTCGACCGCCACAGCCATCACACAAGGCCCGAAGCACCATTTCTTCGGCTACTATGGCATCTGCCCCTGGGATGCAACCGGCCGCTACCACCTCTGCCTGCAGTCGGACTTCCACGATCGCCCGCCCGCCGCCGGCGATACCGCCGTGGTCGGCCTGGTCGACATGGAGACTGGCAAATTTGAAGGCGTGGCCGAAACGCAGGCCTGGAACCTGCAGCAGGGCAGCATGTTGCACTGGCTGGCAACCGCACCCGACCGGCTGATCACCTACAACGCCCGTGACGATGACCGTTTCGTCGCGGTCGTGCAGGACATCCACACTGGGCAGAAACGGATCCTGCCCCACCCAATCGCCGCCATCACCCGTAACGGGCGCTACGCGCTCGGCCTGAACTATGCCCGACTGAAGTCGATGCGGCCGGTTGTCGGTTATGCCGGGTTGCCCGACCCCTACGCCCACCAAAATCATCCCACCGAGGACGGCCTCTACATCACCGACACCGCGACCGGGGAGGCCCGCGTCCTGGTTTCCTACGCAGAAGTACGCGATTTCCTCAGCCACAACGAAGAGTTGCAAGCGGGCAGAATCTGGTTCAACCATCCCTTCATCAATCGCAACGACACCCGCGTCTCCTTCGTTGTGCGGGTCTTTGATGAAACCAGGGAGATTGGCCAGACCACAATGCTGTCCGCCAGCATGGAGGGTGGAGAGCTGCGCGCAATGACCGAACTCGGCGCCTCACACTGCGACTGGCTCACCGAGGAGTTGATCTTCGGCTGGGTAACGATGAAAGAGGGTCCGGCCTACTACCTGATGAACGACACCACCTGCGAATACGAAGTCGTGCGGCCCGATGTCCTGACCAGGAATGGCCACTGCAACTTCACGCACGATGGGACCTGGATGTTGACTGATGAGTACCCCGACGAAAACAGCCGCCAGCCGCTGTTCCTGTGGCATATGACAGAAGAGTACCGCGTCGACCTGGGAAGCTACCATTCGCCGCTGCCGTTCCGCGGCGAGATCCGTTGTGATCTTCATCCCCGCTGGAGCCGCGACGAGCGCACGGTCAGCTTCGACTCCATCCATGAAGGCAGTCGGCAGGTCTACTTAATAGACGTCTCAGAGGCTGTCAGCGCTTAGGGCAAGCCCGCATATTCGCAACCGTAGCGTCATCTATCCGAGTCTGACCCAAAGTCCAATCAAGTCGCAACACATTCCAGAAGAGAAACCCATGGTACCTACCCGCGCTATCACTTCGGGGCCGAAACATCACTGGTTCGGCTATTACGACAAACTGCAGTTCGATCCCTCCGCCCGCTATGTGCTGGGGATGGAAGTGGATTTCGAGCATCGCGCGCCCGCGCCGGAAGATGTGATCCAGGTCGGCATGGTCGACTTGGCGGACCGCGACCGCTGGATCACACTTGGCGAAAGTCGGGCCTGGGGCTGGCAGGCCGGCTGTATGCTCCAATGGCTGCCCCAATCTGAGCACGACATTATCTGGAATGACAGGGTGGACGGCCAATTCGTCAGTTACATTCTGAATACCCAAACGCGGCTCAGGCGGACGCTTCCCCACCCCATCTTCACCCTCAGCCCCAATGGCCGCGACGCGCTGTCCATCGACTTCCACCGCCTCGAAGATATGCGCCCCGGCTACGGCTACATGGGCATCCCCGATCCCTGGTACGACGTGATGGCGCCGCAGGAGACCGGCATACACACTGTCGACCTTCAAACAGGGGAAAGCAGGCTGATCGTCAGCTTGGCCGAGGTCGCCGCGATCCCCTATGCCCACGGCGACATTCGACCGGCCAAACACTACTTCAACGTCCTCATCTACAATCCCGCCGGCACCCATTTTCTCTTCCTCCACCGTTGGCGCCTCGACGACGGACCCTTCCACACCCGCATGCTTACCGCAAAAGCAGACGGCACCGACCTGAAGGTCGTCGATCACTCCGGCCACACCTCTCACCTGATCTGGCATGACGACTCGCACATCCTCGCCTGGTCCCACCGCCCTTCGCACGGCGGCGCATACTACCTCTTCCCAAATGCCGAGGACGGTGCCCGCGGCCCCGATCAGATAGTGGGCAAAACAAAAATGCCGCTGAATGGCCATTGCACCTACCTGTCAGACAACGACTGGGTCCTGAATGACACCTATCCGCAAGGGGACAAACGCCTGCAAGACCTCTACCTGTACCACGTTCCCACCGACCGCCGCGTCGATCTGGGTCAGTTCCACTCGCCGCCTCCCTACACGGACACCCTGCGCTGCGACCTCCACCCCCGTTCCAGCCCCGACGGCAGCAAAATCGTCATCGACTCGACCCACGCCGGCAACGGCCGCCAGATGTATCTCTTCGAGGTGGGTGACCTGTTCAGCGCGTAAACGTGTCGCCAGTAGCGGGGCAACCGCATCGAATCGAGCCGAATCTTCGCGACTCAGTCTGGATCACGTAGGGTAGCCCCTTATGGGCGCGATTCGTATGCTATAATAGCGCTGGAATAATGACGCAAATGTTCTGGCCCAGCAAGGCCTTTACGCTTACCAGAAGAAAAACTCAAGCTGAAGGAAGGCTGTTGTAAACCTGTAAATGGCCCGTATCGCAACGCCCCGAAACCGGTCAGAGCCGGCAAGGAAACCTTTGCAAAACCCTGACGCTCAATCCCGGAAAAAAAGAAACACGACGACTTGGGTCGACTTGAGTCGACTTAGGTCGACATGAAACTGTGCAATTGCTGCAAATGGGGACAGAGCATCGCCAGGCTGCCGCAACTAGATAACGTGGCTCTCGAAGGCTACCCAGACACCCAACTCTGGATGCGTCGGCCCTGCAGCCAATAGCCTCAATCCCTGACAGAACGATGAGATGACGTCATTATGCGAACAACACTGAACATAGACGACGACCTGCTCGCCGTCGCCCGAGCCCTGGCCGAACGTAACGGTACCAGCCTGGGCAGCGCAATATCAGAGCCGGCGCGGCGAGGATTCGCGGATATGGATAATCTGGAATTCGACGACTGCATCCCCTTCTTCCGCGTCGCCCCAAATGCCCGAACAATAACAAACGAGGACGTCAAAGAGGCGCTCAGCAACTGGCCGTGACCGCGCTACAGGATGTCAAAGCCCGAACAAGCGCACCCGAGCCAGCAGTTCTCCCGCCATCACGAAGACCCAAAACCCTGCAAACCCTGACAAAAATAACACGCTCAACATCGTCGCCAGCAAAATCACAGCCCATCACAGAAATCCCAAAAATCACAGTTCAGACAGTCCACCCAACATCGTCGCCAAGAAAATCACAGCCCATCCCCATAATCCCAAAGATCACAGTTCAGACAACCCGCCCAACATCGTCGCCAAAGAAATCACAGCCCATCACCAAAATCCCAAAAACTGCAGTTCAGACAACCCGCTCAACATCGTCGCCGGCAAAATCACAGCCCATCACAAAAATCCCAAGAATCACAGTTCAGACAACCCACCCAACATCGTCGCCAGCAAAATCACAGCCCATCACAGAAATCCCAAAATCACAGTTCAGACAAACCGCTCAACATCGTCGCCAGCAAAATCACAGCCCATCACAAAAATCCCATGAATCACAGTTCAGACCACCCGCTCAACATCGTCGCCAGCAAAATCACAGCCCATCACAGAAATCCCAAAAACTGCAGTTCAGACAACCCACCCAACATCGTCGCCAGCAAAATCACAGCCCATCACAAAAATCCAAAAAATCACAGTTCAGACAACCCACCCAACAACGTCGCCAAGCAAATCACAGCCCATCACCAAAATCCCAAGAATCACAGTTCAGACCACCCGCCCAACATCGTCGCCAGCAAAATCACAGCCCATCACAAAAATCCCAATAATCACAGTTCAGACAACCCGCCCAACATCGTCGCCAGCAAAATCACAGCCCATCACAGAAATCCCAAAAACTGCAGTTCAGACAACCCACCCAACATCGTCGCCAGCAAAATCACAGTCCATCACAAAAATCCCAAAAATCACAGTTCAGACAACCCACCCAACATCGTCGCCAACCAAATCACAGCCCATCACAGAAATCCCAAAAACTGCAGTTCAGACAACTGTTCATACAACACACCTTTGCCGGCGCGACCTCTGCCATTTTTTTCAACATTGACGAGCATGCTTTTTCCCTTTAAAATGACCCAGACTACGCAGCAACCATTCCCGCAATTTCGATCGAAAAACGAGGTTAGCACTCCTACGGTTGCGTCTGATTTTCCAGATTCGTGAAGGCAATGGCGACAATTCCCACCGGAACAAAAAAATGAGGTGCCCGTGACAGGTCCTTTTCGTCTTGCCAATGAAGTTGATACAACCGGGTTCGGCGACACCGGAATGCGCTTGGGGGACCTTGACGGCGACGGCGAGTTGGAAGCCGTCTTCTTCCAGGCCCGCGACTGCCACATTCCCCGCATGTCAGCCGGCGGCTACCGGCACGAAAAACAGGTCCACTGCGTCACCGCCATGAAGCTCGACGGCGACGTCATGTGGCAGGAAGGCGCTCCCCTCGGCACCGGCCACTGGGCCATGCACGAAGTCGGCGCCGCCGTCAGCGATATCGATGGCGACGGCAAGCAAGAGATTGTCTATGTAACCGAACGCGATGGCCGCAGCTATCTGCGCATCCTCGAAGGCGACCGCGGCTACTTTCGCAAAGAAGTCGAGACCGGTCCCAACTGCGTCCTGCAGCTGTGTGACATCCGCGGTCTCGGCGCCAGGCGCGACATTCTCGTTTCCACCTTCGTCAACCCGATCTACATCTATGCCGACGACCTCACCTGCCTCTGGAACTGCCACTTCTACGGCGGCGCCGGACATTCACACGACTTCTACGACATCGACGGCGACGGCAAGGAGGAGGCCTTCATCGGCTACTGCTGCGTGCGCGCCGACGGGCTCAAAGTCTGGTGGCGTCCCAATCTGGAGCCCCACCTTGAGGAGATGACACGCGCCCCCCATGTCGATCACCTGCACGTACACGACATCGACGACGACGGCAGGCCTGAACTGCTGATGGTCGCCGGCAAAGATCTGGTCGTCCTCGACGCCGCCACCGGCGAAGACAGATTCATCTTCGAAGGCACCCACATCCAGACCTGCGCCGTGGGCAAATTCCTGCCCGACATGGATGGACAGCAGCTGTTTGTCACCGAGCGCCGTCTTCACGGCGATCAAGCCCACATCGGATTTCGCGGCTATCTCGTCGACTGCAAAGGAAACGAAATCTGGCGCATGGAAAAGGCCGGCTACGGCAGAACTCTGCGGTTGGCAGGCAGCGAGGCAGACGTTATCCTTGCCGAGTGCCAGGGCAAAAAGCCTACACTCATCGACGGGCACGGCAAGATCATCCAGGAGCTGGATATGCCCCTGCGCACCTATGCCGAAGACCGCTTCGACGACGGCGACACCGGCGTGCGCGCACTTTTCGAGATCGCCGATACCAACGGCGACGGCAAACTGGAACTGCTTGGTTACAACAGAACGCGCCTGTGGCATTGGGTGCAGGATTAGCAGACACGTGTTGAAGGCTTTGTATCTCGTATTCGACGGTCAGCACTTGTAATTCTCGCAATAACGCGCAATCAAGGAGAAAACGAATGAAGAGCCTGAAAAACAGCAGTAAATGGATTTCACGACGCGAGTTCATGCGCATCTCGGGCGTCACGACCGCCGGATTGGTGGCGGTCGCATGCGGCGCCGGCGGCGAACCAGAGGAAGAAATGGCCGCCGAACCGGCCGCCGACGAGGCCCCCGCTGAGGAAGCTGCCCCGGCGACGCCCGCCAGCATGTATAGCGAAGCCCCCATGCTGGCCGAAATGGTGGCCGCAGGAGACCTTCCTCCCGTAGATGAACGGTTGCCCGCAAGTCCCGCAGTCTTGCAAGCCGTCGAGCAGGTTGGCCAGTACGGCGGCACAATTCGACGCGGCTTCAAAGGCGTCTCCGACCGCTGGGGCCCCACCAAGATGCAGAACGAGTCCCTCACCTGGTACAACATGGACCTGACGCTGCGCCCCAACATGGTCGAGTCCTGGGAGACCAACGCCGATGCCACCGAGTGGACCTTCCACCTGCGCGAAGGGTTGAAGTGGTCCGACGGCACCCCGTTCGACAGCGACAGCTTCACCTGGTGGTACGAGAATCACTTCTCCAACGAGGACCTGACCCCGGCCATCTCGATTCGCTGGGGAACCGGCACGCCGCGCGTGCCGATGGTAGTGTCGGCTCCCGACAATAACACGGTGATGATGACGTTTGAACATCCCAAGCCGCTCTTCTCCTTCGACGTGGCCCGCTCGCACTGTTTCTCGCCTGGTCATTATATGAAGCAGTTCCATATTGAACTGACCGATGACCAGGAAGCGCTGGAAGCGCAGATCGACGAGGCCGGCGTCGACTCCTGGGACCAGTACTATGTCGACCGCAACTGGTGGTACCTGAACCCGGATCGGCCCAACATCGGCCCGTGGCTGTCGAAGAACGAGCTGTCCTCCGAACTCTTCCTGATGGAGCGCAACCCCTACTTCTGGCAGGTGGATGAGGAAGGCAAGCAACTGCCCTACATCGACAAGGTAACGCACCGCCTCTTCGACACCAACGATGTCTTCAACCTGCGCGTCATCAACGGCGAAGTTGACTTCCAGGCACGGCATATTCAGACAGGCAACTTCACGCTCTACAAGGAGAATGAAGAAGCCGGCGACTACAGTGTCGTTATCGGCACCTCCACCCGCCACGAAGTGGTGACCCCCAACCAGGGCGCGCAGGATCCGCGCGTGCGCGAGCTGTTCCAGAACCGGGACGTGCGCATCGCCATGTCCTTGGCAGTGGACCGCGAGGCACTCAACGAACTGGTGTGGGACGGTCTGCTGACCGAGCGTCAGTACAGCCCCCTGGAGCAGTCCCCGCAGTTCTATCAGAAACTGACCGATGCCTACGCCGGATACGACCCGGATCGTGCCAATCAGCTCCTCGACGACGCCGGCTATTCCGAGCGCGACGCCGATGGCTTCAGACTGTGGAAAGACGGCAGCGGCGAGACCCTGAGTTTCATTATCGAAGGAACCTCCCAGGCCGGTACGCCGGAGGAAGATTCGGTCCTCACTATCATCAAGTACTATGCCGAAATCGGCCTCAAGGCCACCTACAAAGGCATGGAGCGCTCCCTGTATACCGAGCACTGGTCGGCCAATACCCAGGACGCCGTTTACTGGGGCGGGTACCGCGATCTACTGCCCATTCTCACGCCTTCACCCTGGATTGGCACCGAGTTGGACCGCCCCTGGGCCGGCGCGTTTGGTCGCTGGAAAGTCGACGAGAACGACGCCAATGGCGAACCGCCCCCGGACGACCACTTCCTCTGGAAGATCTGGGAAATCTGGGACCAGGTCAGCGCCGAACCGGACCCCGCCGTACGCGACGAGCTGTTCTACCAGATACTTGACATCTGGGCCGAGGAAATCCCGATCGTCGGCTACCTGGGACAGTCACCTGCCCTGATCATCATGAAGAACCAAATGCACAACTACATCTCCGGCCAGCCTGTCAACGATGGCCTGGAAGATGAGCACTTCCTCAACCCGCAGTTGCTCTTCTGGGAAGATCCTGAGAACCACATGTAGACCATGTTGCCGTTCGCGCTGCTTGCAGAGGCGAAACGATAACTGCCTCTGCAAGCGTCACTTCGGCATGAAGAGGAGAAATTGGGACGGCGCAACGGGGCCCGTATGAATCAGAAACTGCTGCGCCGCCCTTCCACATCGACCCTTTCAAGAACGTGCAAATCATGCGCCCCACCAATTGAGACCAGCTTACTCTATGTCTTCAACAAAGCAGCCAGCCAAACCGCGATTCACCTCTGTCAAATCGTACAAACACGCGGAGGGCCATCCCACCTTCTGGTATCCGCCCGAATGGCAACTACAGGAGACCGATACGCCCCATCCTGCGGCCAGCCTCTACCCGGACCCCTCCGACGAAGCCACGTTTATCTCGATTACGGTCCAGGACATGGGCCAGCCACTGGCGCCTGAGGAAAGTTCGCTGCTGGCAGAGGGTATCGAAGAAGGGCTGAAGCAACTCGACAAGTGTGTCGTCGAGAAACTCGAAGAATTGGTCGACGTTGGCGACTGGGGTCAGGAGTGGGTCTGCACCTTCGTGCAGGATGGGACGACACGCCAACGCCGGGCGCGACTCTTCTGCGCAGGACCGTACCTGTACTCGGTCGTAGTCCAAGGGGCCACAGAAGAGCGATATGAGTACTGGCGAGGCATGATGGAGTGGGTCATGTTGACCGTACTCAATACATCAGTTGATATGAGCGATTAGGTTGCACACGCTTTTGCCACAGTGTCATAGTCCGGGCGATCTGACCGTCATGTCAGACTTTCATCAGAACTTGCCGCAGCGGCGTCCACCAGCCTCTGCATCTCCAATCGGCGCACAATTGCGAATAGCAGCTCTCAGACACAACCCCAGCGAAAGGATTTCATCACAATGACGAACGGAATGGATCGAAGGACCTTCTTGCGGATGAGCGGTCTCTCAGCCGCAGCCGCAGTAGTCGCAGCTTGTGGCTCCCCCGTCGCAGACGACGGAACACCAACAACCCCCCCAGCGCCCCCCGCGGGAAGCGCGGCCCCCCTGACGCAGAGGAGGAACCACAACCAGCCGACGAGGCGCCCGCGGAGGAAGCGCCGGCCGCTGAAGCCGGACCGCCATCCAAGTACAACGAATCTCCGCTCCTGGCAGAGCGCGTCGCAGCTGGCGATCTACCCCCAGTTGACGAACGCCTTCCCGCCACCCCGGTGGTGATCGAGCCGCTGGAAGAGATCGGCCAGTACGGCGGCACCACCCGCGTCGCCATCGGCAACCCCAACGCCCTGTTCGGTGATCCGCAGGCTGTGATGGGCACCGAGTTGATCCTGCGCATCGCGTCGGACTTCTCCTCAATCACCAGCGGCTTGGCCGAAAGCTGGGAATTCAACGACGACGCCACCGAGCAGGTCCTGCATCTGCGCGAAGGCCTGAAGTGGTCAGATGGCGCGCCCTTTAGCGCCGACGATTTCATCTTCTCCTGGCACGACCTCTGGCTCAACGAAGAGTACGCGCCCGGCGGTCCGCCAAGTCAGTGGAAGGCAGGCGCATCGTCTGCAGGCGACCCCTTGACGATGGAGAAAATCGACGATTACACCATCAAACTCACCTTCTCAAAGCCATATCCCTTGATCGTTCTCCACGAGACGTTCTATGCCGGATCCCAGGGCGGCCTGTGGCAGCCTGCTCACTATCTGAAACAGTTCCATCCCGACTACGGCGATGCCGACGAAATTGCCTCGATGACCGAAGACGCAGGTTTCGAAGATTGGCACCAGCTCCTGCGTGATAAGGGTCGTGTGGGTTCGACAATTCCCGCCCAGATTGGGTTGCCCGGCATGACGGCCTTCATTCGCGTCGACGACGCGCCCGACCATCACACCTACGAGCGCAATCCCTACTACTGGAAAGTTGACACCGCCGGCAACCAACTGCCCTATATCGACAATACAATCGTGTTTGTTATCGACAACCGCGAGGTCGCCAACGCCAAGTTGATCGCCGGCGAGTTGGAATTCTCCGGTCGCCAGGCCGACCTGGCCAATATGGAGCTGTACACGGCCAACCTGGAGTCAGCCGACCTGAAGATCAAACTGTGGAAGTCTACCTTCCCCGGCCGCACCATCATCGTGCCCAACCATACCCACAAGGACCCGCAGGTTCGGGAGTTCTTTACTAACAAGGACGTGCGCCACGCCATGTCGGTGGCAATCGACCGCGAAGAGATCAACGATGTCGTCTATTTCGGTTTGGGCGAGCCGCGCCAATGGGCGGCCTGGCCGGAATCCAAGTACTATGAGGAGGGCGACGGAGACCACTGGGCGCAGTTCGATCCCGACATGGCGATGGAGATGCTTGATCAAGCTGGTTATTCGGAGAAAGACTCCGACGGCTACCGCCTCTTCCCTGACGGCTCGCGCGTAAGCTGGATCATCCAGCTCGACACCGAGCAAGCCGATGTCCTTGACGTCTTTGAACTGGTCGTCGAGCAATGGCGCGAGGTCGGTCTGGATCCGTCGATCCGGCCTATCAACAGATCCCATCTGAACGAACTTGTAGCGGCTAACGATTTCGGAATGTCCGGCTGGGAAGGCGACATCTCCGACATTACCTGGGTCTGGTGTGGACGACTGAACCACCCCGGACAATGTAATACACCGTGGGGCAAAGGCTATGACGTCTGGCTGAAGGGCGATACCGAAAACGAGATCGCCGTGGAGCCGCCCGATGAGGTTGCCTGGGTCTTCCACCGCTGGCAGGAAATGATCGATGCCGTAACCGAAGAGGAGCACATTGCCATCGCCCGCGAGTTGTGGGACTGGTTCTACGACTATCTGCCCGGCTTCGGCACGGTAGGCATCCCCAAGCCGGTCGTTATGAAGAAGAACCTGACCAACTTCCCCGACGACGGTGTGTGGGGCTACTCCGTAATTCGCGCAGTGCCCGTCCATCCGGAGCAGTTCTTCTACAAGCAGAGCTAGCAATAGCAAGCGTCGCAGGGCTGGTGGCCGGTACTGTTGCTGGTCACCAGCTCCCGCCCGCTGCCCACTACTTACCAATGTCATGCGAGAATACGTCCTGCAGCGCGTCCTGCAGTTGATCCCAACGCTCATCCTCATTTCCATAGTCAGCTTTACCATCATCCAGCTCCCGCCGGGTGACTACGTGACCACCTACGTGGCAAACCTGGCCGCGGCCGGCGAGGAAGTGAGCGAAGCGGAAATCGAGGCGTTGGAGGAGCACTATGGGCTGAACCAGCCCGGTTACATTCAATACATAAAGTGGATCACAAACTTTGTCCAGGGGGATATGGGGCTGTCCTTCTACTGGGACCGGCCCGTCAACAGGCTGATTGGCGAGCGGCTGATGCTGACGATGATCATGTCCTTCTTCACGCTGCTCTTTGTATATGCCATGGCCATACCCATCGGCATCTATTCTGCCGTCCGACAGTATAGCCCCACTGACTACACCTTTACCTTCATAGGCTTCATCGGGCTGGCGACCCCCAATTTTCTGCTGGCTCTGATATTCATGTACATCGGCATCGAGTTTTTCGATGCCGATGCCGGCGGCCTGTTCTCCATAGAGTATCTTGACGCGCCCTGGAGCGTGGCCAAGATCTGGGATATGTTGAAACACATGTGGCTGCCGGTTGTGATCGTGGGCACGTCGGGCACGGCCGGCACGATACGGGTGATGCGGGCGACGACACTGGATGAACTGGGGCGCCCCTATGTGGAAACGGCCCGCGCCAAGGGTCTGCGCGAAGGCCCGATGACGATGAAATATCCCGTCCGCGTGGCGCTCAACCCAATCCTGAGCACTATTGGCTGGCAACTTCCTCAAATCGTCTCCGGGACCGTCCTCGTGGCCCTGGTGCTGAACCTGCCCACGACTGGGCCGCTCCTATGGCGCGCGCTGATGTCCCAGGACCTCTACCTTGCCGCCAGCATGATCTTGATCTTGAGCTCACTCACGCTGATCGGGACTTTGATCTCGGATATTCTTCTGGCATGGGTGGATCCGCGAATTCGTTACGGGGAACGGGGAACGACATGACCGGGGCAATCAACCCAGGCACAGGGTCCGGGTCCGACGCGGTTTCCACTGCCTACGAAAGCGGCAACCTGTCAGATCTTCTCGAGGCCGAAGGAACGGTCGGCGAAGCCAGAACCCAGTTCCTCACGCCGCGCCAACTGATGTTGATCCGCTTCCGCCGCAACCGGATGGCGGTGGTCTCTATGTGGGCTCTTGCCCTCCTCTACTTTTCCGTGCTCTTTGCGCCGATGATCGCGCCCTATGACAGAGCGCATCGCTTTACAAAGCATCTCTATCTCCCGCCCAGGGACATTCACATCCGCGGTGATGACGGTACCTGGCAGCGTCCTTTCGTTTACGCCGTAAAGATCGAAACCAACAGGGAGACATTCACGCGCGACTTCGTCGAAGATCGCACGCAACAGTCTCCGATCCAATTCTTCGTCAAAGGAGACCCATACAAACTCTGGGGCCTCTGGGAAATGGATTGGCATCTGTACGGGGTCGAAAACGCCGAGGAAATTGGACCGATATATCTCTTGGGCGGCGACAAGTTTGGCCGTGATATCTTCGGCCGCGTGCTTTTTGGCGGTCGAATCTCGCTGACGATAGGCCTGGTTGGCGTCTCCATCAGCCTGTTCATCGGTCTCCTTCTGGGAGGCCTTTCCGGTCTCTATGGCGGCGTCATCGACAACCTCATCCAGCGCCTGATCGAGTTCATCCGCTCCATCCCAACGATTCCGCTTTGGATGGGGCTGGCCGCCGCCCTTCCAGGTGACTGGCCGCAGATTCGCATTTACCTTGGCATTACGATTATCCTCTCGTTTATCAGTTGGACTTCGCTGGCGCGGGTGGTGCGAGGCAAATTTCTCTCCCTGCGAGACGAAGATTTCGTTCTGGCAGCCCAGTCGGCCGGCGCCAACCAGTGGTACCTGATCTGGCAGCATCTGGTCCCCTCCTTCATGAGTTATGTGTTGGTGGACGCAACGCTCGCCGTTCCCGGCATGATCATTGGCGAGACCGCGCTCAGCTTCCTGGGGTTGGGGCTGGTGTCGCCCACGGTTAGCTGGGGCGTAATGCTTAAGGACGCGCAGCAAATTGTCGAAATTGCCATCCATCCATGGATTCTGTGGCCGGCGATGTTCGTTGTCGTCACCGTGCTGGCCCTGAACTTCATTGGCGACGGCTTGCGCGACGCCGCCGACCCGTATGCCGACCTGTAAGAGATTTCGCTCCCAAACCGGCCCCGACAGCAGTTCATAGCAACCGCAATCAAATGACAGTGCAACCGAACGATTCGCTGCTCGAAGTAAAAGACCTGCAAACACACTTCTTTATGGCCGAGGGGGTTGCAAAGGCGGTCGACAGCACCACTTTTTCAATCGGCCGCGGGAAGGTCTTGGGCGTGGTCGGCGAAAGCGGCTGCGGCAAAAGCGTCACTGCCCGCTCCATCATGCGCATGGTGCGGCCACCCGGTCACACCGTCGACGGAGAAATCCTCTACTCCAGGGCGGACGAAACTGGCCAGACTACCTCCGTCGATCTGCTGCAACTTCCCGCCACCGGCGCAGAGATGCGCTCGATCCGCGGCGGAGAAATCTCGATGATTTTTCAGGAGCCGCGCGCCTCGCTCAGCCCTGTCCATCGGGTCGGCGACCAGATCACAGAGAATATTCTCCTGCACCAACCCGTAACTCCGTCCGAAGCCGAATTAATCGCCATCGATATGCTGCAGCAGGTGCACATTCCTTTGGCTGAACAGCGCATGGGCGCCTTTGCTCACCAGTTGAGCGGCGGCATGTGCCAAAGAGTGATGATCGCGATGGCGCTTTCCTGCCACCCCAACCTGCTCATCGCCGATGAACCGACCACCGCGCTGGACGTCACTACCGAAGCCCAGATTCTTGAACTTATGCAAGGACTGCAGGCCGAGTTGGACATGGCAATAATGTTCATCACCCACGACCTGGGCGTCGTCGCCGATATGGCCGACGAAGTGGCCGTGATGTACCTTGGCAAAATCGTCGAACGCGGCGCGGCCGCCGATATCTTCCGCGATCCCAAGCACCCCTATACGATCGCCCTGCTGGAGTCGCTGCCGCGTATGGACCAGAAGCGGGACTGGCTACAGACAATCCGGGGCGTAGTGCCGGACCCATACAGCACGCTCAACGGCTGCCCCTTTCATCCGCGCTGTGCCGACTCTATGCCTGGCGTCTGCGATGAGATTGTGCCCCAGCCCATCTCCCTGGAAGATGGGCGCGAGGTGCGCTGCCTTTTGTATACCGAACATGCCACCCAGGAAAGCCCCCAACTCGCAGAGGAATCCAGCCATCAATAGCAACGCAGACAGCTATCCATTGCTGGAAGTCAATGGGCTGAAGAAGCACTTTCCAATCTCCGCCGGGCTCTTCTCCAAAGTCGTCAGCCACATCAAAGCTGTGGACGGCGTCGACTTCACGCTGCAAAAAGGCGAGACCCTGGGTCTGGTCGGCGAGAGCGGCTGCGGCAAAACGACCGTTGGCCGCCTGATCATGCGTCTGTACGCGCCTACCGCGGGCGACATCAATTTCCGTCCCCACGGTGAGGAGGGCGCACAATATGACCTGGCGACCCTCGACAACAAGGCGCTGCGTCCCGTGCGGACGCACTTGCAGATGATCTTCCAGGACCCGTACACGTCGCTGAACCCGCGCAAAACGATTCTGGACATCATCGGCGAGCCTCTGCGACTCAACGGCATGAGCAGGGGGTCCGAACTGGAGGATCGGGTGGTAGAGATGCTTCGCCTGGTCGGGCTGCGGCCGGAGTACATCACCCGTTACCCCCACGCCTTCAGCGGCGGACAGCGTCAGCGCATTGGCATCGCCCGCGCCCTCATCCTCAATCCCACCCTTGTCATCGCCGACGAACCAGTCTCCGCGCTCGACGTCTCAGTGCAGGCGCAGATCCTCAATCTGTTAAAATTCCTGCAACGGGAGCTGGACCTGACCTACCTGTTCATCGCCCATGATCTCGGCGTTGTCAAGCATATCAGCGACCGGGTAGCGGTGATGTATGTGGGCAAGCTTGTCGAGCTCGCCGAGGCCGATGACCTCTACCGCAAGCCTCTGCATCCCTACACCGAGGCACTGCTTTCCGCAGTGCATGTAGCCGGCCCTGCGCATAGCCAGAGCGAACGCATCGTCCTGGAAGGTGAAGTAGCCGATCCCTCCAACCCGCCCTCTGGCTGTTACTTTCATCCCCGCTGCCGCTATGCCCAGGAGCGCTGCCAGCAGGAGACGCCCGAACTTCGAAGCGCCGCCGAAAATCGATACGTCGCCTGTCACTTTGCCGACGAGTTGGACCTGGCAGGCGCCGGCACGACATGAACCCAATCGAACATAACTGAGGAGAGAGCGAGGATGAGCATGCGTCCCATAACTTCCGGGCCGAAGCATCACTGGTTCGGATACTACGACAAACTGCAGTTCGATCCCTCCAACCGCTATGTGTTGGGAATGGAGGTCGATTTCGAGCATCGCTCGCCAACCCCAGGGGACGTAATCAGGGTCGGAATGATCGACCTGGCTGACGGCGACCGCTGGATTGAGTTGGGCGACACGCGGGCGTGGTGCTGGCAGCAGGGCTGTATGCTACAGTGGATTCCCGGATCCGACAGCGAGGTCATCTGGAATGACCGCGAGGACGATCGCTTCGTCTGCCATGTTCTGGATATCCATACGGGCAAGAAGCGTACATTGGGGTATCCGGTCTATACGCTCTCACCCGATGGACGCACTGCCATCGGCGCCGACTTCCGCCGCATCAACCATATGCGGCCCGGCTACGGCTACGCCGGCATCCCCGACCCGAATTTCGATATACTGGCGCCCGATGATGTCGGCATCCACAGAGTGGACCTGAAGACCGGCGAGGCATCACTAGTGATCTCGATCGAGCAGGTGGCTGCCATACCGTATCCTCACGGAGACATCAGCGCGGCCAAACACTACTTCAACCACCTTCTCTTTAATACGGACGGCTCGCGCTTCATTTTCCTGCACCGCTGGCGCTTCGGCGATGCAGGCTTCCATACACGAATGATGACCGCCGCGGCAGACGGCTCCAACATATACGGAGTGGACCAATACGGGCACACATCCCACTTCATCTGGCGCGACCCGGAACACATCCTGGCATGGGCCAGGCACCCTTCACACGCAGACGCCTTCTATATCTATCGGGACGGTACGCAGGAGGTGGAGGTGATCGGCAAAGGGGTGATGACGTTGAACGGGCACTGCACCTATCTTGCCGACACAAACTGGATTTTGAACGATACCTACCCCGTCCCAAGGGACGACGGGAGAGTCCAGGAGTTGTATCTCTATAGCGTGGAGAGTGGCCGGCGCCGCGAACTGGGCGAATTCGGCGCCGCAGCCGAGTATACAGGCGAATGGCGCTGCGATCTGCACCCGCGGTCCAGCCCGGATGGCAGCCTGATCACCATCGATTCAGCGCATGGCGGCAACGGTCGGCAGATCCACCTGATGGACATTTCCGCCTATCAGGCATCTTAACGGAGCGCGCCCGGGCGAAATGCTGCCCGCGCGCGGTTATGGGTTGGGGGAGCTACTTCCAGGTGTAGGTACCCTTTTCGTCCTGGGGAATCAAACTGAAGCTCTGCATCGCCTGGCCTCCCTCCGGCTTCAGACCGGCGCGGTCGGCAATCTCCTCGGCCAGCCCGGGAAGATAGGGCAGATCCTCGCGGAATAGGACTGTCGAGTCTTCAGGCGTGTAGTGAACGTGCAAGTCCACGTCGCCCTCGCTTGCTTCTCTCCTGCCCACAATCACGTCCAGGCGCGTTATATGCCCCCAATCCCATTTGCGGGAAATCGCCCAGAAGCGCAAAGGACTGTTGATGGCCAGACCGTCTTCCGAAACCTCGTAGACAGTCCCAAGGTCGATGATATGGCCGTAGAGGAGCAGTGCGCCCCAGATCAGAAATGTGTAGGCCATAGCCTCTACGAAAAAGATTCGGTTAATTCCCATTGTGAAAGTTAGAATTCCGGCTATCAGCAGGGCGGCTGCCGATACCATCGACTTCGGTCTTCCTCTAAATGTTATCGATTCCCGGACTTCGTCTGCCTGAAGAGATTCAGCCATAAAGCAATTCTGCCTTGTTCAATTGTGCTGTTGTATGTGCTCCCTCTCAACGAGACGGGAGCGGACCGCGGCGACCTGACTGGCCGCGACCGAGCGAATGTTTCTAGTATAGTCGGAAGGCCAAAGCGACCAAAATTTGCCAACCTCCTGGGAACCTATTAGCGGATCCCGTCTTGGCTGGGCCTCCCCAACCGGATAACTCGAAGCGCCCGCTCAGTCTGAAACCAGTCGGTATCCCCGTCCCCTGACCGTAACGATGTAGACGGGATTGGAGGGGTCCGGTTCTACCTTCTGGCGCAATCGGCTCACCAGCTTTTCAATGCGGGCATCGTCTACTTCCCGCAGTCCGTCGTCGCCCCACACTTCCTGGACTATCTGGTACTTGTCAACAATTCTGTTGCTGTTCTGAAAAAGCAGTCTAATCAGCTGATATTCCAGGGCAGTGAGGTCGATCTGGCGGCCATTTATCGATACCTCGCCGCTCTCGCTATCCACGTCAACGCCATCGCCGCCGACGGTATCGGTCTGATGCGCCATAACATACTCGGCGAAAAGACGGCAGAAGGCGCGCAGGTCCTCTTTCTTCTGAACCAGGACGTGAAGTTTCATCAACTGCGACAGGCTTGCCGGGTCAGCCTCCAGGCCGGAAAACAGGAACCTTAAGGTCTCCTGTTGTTCTGACGTGCAGCTGTCCCAGATTTTCTCGCTCTCCATATGCAAGGTTGGGTCCTGGCGTAACTGATCGATCAGGCCGCGATGGAACACAAATCGATCTGCCTTGCCTTTGCTGCCCTGATCCATCGCCGCCACCGCATCACCCAGAATGCGGCTGACCCCTTCCAAATAGCCAGGGTGACCTCCGGTCCACTGGTAGACAAAGTCGAAGTCCTCTGCGGTCAGATCCAAACTGTGGCGCGCAGCGAAGCTTCTCATGTAGCGTGCCACATCATGGCTTGGGAGGGGGGCCAGGTGCCAGGGCTGGTGCGAGAACAGTTCTCCGAACTCGCTGCTGTGTTCGCCGGGACGCAGCACCGCCAGAGGCCAAACGGTCGCGGTCACAAAAACGAGCCGGTTGCCGTAGCGATCCTTCTTGGCCCGCAGGTTGAGGAACACTCTCGTGTCTATCTGCTGGAATGGTTCGTCGAACTCGTCGAACAGCAGGATCAGTTTGTACTGGGTTTCTTGAAGCGCGGCGGTCAATCCATTGCTGAAGCTGAGAGGCACTTGAAAAACGTTGGCGGGCGCGACCAGGGCCTCGTAGGCGCTCTGTAACTCTTGGTTTTTGGCCAGCACCGGGCTGCTCTCCTGCAAGCAGCGCAGCACCAATTCATAGAAACCCTGCTCCGTCATCTCCAACATCCGGTTACAGTCAATATAGACCGGTAGGTATTCGCCGCCTTCCTCACCCAACTGGTGCAGCCAGACGTCTGCGTGAGCCAGCAACCGCATCAGCGAAGATTTGCCCACATTGCTGAAACCCGTTACCTCTACGCAGCGGGAACTATTGAGCAGCCCAACTATTGGCTCGATGTCGGTCTGCCGCATATAGCTCCCATCGGACAGACGCAACGTAGTTGTCATAGGACCTCCAGTTGAGAGCCTTCCCCGGCCCGATTTCCTTAGCGGTGAAATATATTGACCATTGTCGCCAACTTGGTATCTTGCGTCAAGCGATGGCAAAACCGCTTCCACCCTCAAAGAGAATATCGGCCGACAACACCTGCAGCGCCGCTTCCGGGGAGGTCTGGCCAATCCCGGATACTGCAGGGACAAGGCCTAGCGGGTCCCACCAGTATGCTGGCCCAGCCGCGGTCCGATCCGGTCCGGCGGTGGCAGGCGGCTGTGCAGGGCGCGGCCACTGCGCCGGCCAGTCCCCGCTGACCAATCGGAGGGGAGGCCATTCAGCCAGAATCGCCGGTCGTTCTCCGGGTTGTACGCTACTTATTCGCAGCCCAGTGTAATCCTCCCCGGCTATCTCCCAGGCCCACACGTGCAGCCAGCGGTCCGCGCCCGCATAAAGCCCATGAAGTGCCGGCAGCTGATGACGCCGCATCCAAAGTCGAACAGCTTGGGCAAAAGCCCACTGCGTACTTGGCAGTGCAGCCGATCGGTCAACCCATCCGTCGATTCTTCTCATAGCAGGTATGCGCAAGGACTGCTGCCAGTGATACCGCTCCAGCACATTTCGCAGAGCTGTTTCGCTGTCGCTACCTGCCGCGGAGAGCACATTATCGGCCACAACGGCCGCGCCCCCGTCTGTCCGTTCCTCCCATCTTGCCAGCGCAGCACTGCCCGACTGGCTATTGCCGGCAAAACAGAACAGCGGTCTGTCATCGTCAGGCAGCTGGACCGCGGCTTCAATCACGCGTCGGCTCAGGGCCAGCACCTGTTCCTGGCTGCGGAAGCCGATCTGCTCGTAGCCGCCTACGATCAGAATTACGTCAGGACGAAGCGCCCGAAGTTCCCTTGCCAGTGCACCCGTGCTTTGGTGGGGACCGGGCAAATAGGTGGCAATCGGGCTGCAAAGTGCCCCGGCGAGCGCCGCCTCACCCGCAGCAAGACTCCCGCCTCCGGACAGTCCGGCCATCCACACCCGCAGTAATGGCATCAAATCCGCGACCGCGACTGCCTGGCCGACACCTTCCACAAATGCAGGGCCGGACTCGTGCAGACGAGGGCGATCCTGTTCAGCATCCCAAAGCGAGATGCTGAACTGTTTTTCCAAACGCTTGACCGCCTGGATGAGGGCTCCAACGCATTCGTCGGGACTGGTTTGCGCGGGCAGATCAACAGTCTGCCACCCAACCATTCGGTTGATCCCTTCCACAGGTTCAATCAAAACGGCCACAGCGCGCTGCGGCTCCGCAGCCAGTGCCAGAATGCTTTTCGGCGCGAAGTCAGCCAGTGATGCCGCCGAAGGTCCCCTACCTGAAACGGGGGACGGGGAAACTGGTGTTATGCTCATGAACCGGCTCCGCGTACTGCCGCCCACAGAATCTGCCACAATTCGCTGCGGGGGACTTCAAACAGGAAGTAATCCAGGCGAGCCAGCGCCAGCGAAAAACGAGCCGCCGCAAGTCGAGCAAAGACAATGCCAGCGGCCAGCCACAAAGCCCGGCGGCCAATGCCTCCCCACACGTGCAGTATTTTCACGGTCAGCGTTCTGTACGGTATGTCGTGCTTCTGGGCGGCGGTCTCGGAATCCTTCAATCCGGAAGGCCGACGCTGTGCAGGGGGGCGCCCACTCGCGCCTGAGGCGCGGCCAAGCTGCAGGTGGATCAGGACGCCGCCAGTGATCAGCAACGTAATGAATCTGACCAGCCACGTCGCCTCTTCAGCTGCGGGACGAGCGTCGCCGGCAGTCGCGACAGCTGCCAGCGGGGTCTGTAACGCCGCAGCGAGTTGGGGCCAGAGCGTCCCCTGAACTGCGCCGCTTGCGCCAACCCCTAAACCGACACCGACAAGAACGGCTGCCGGTACTACCGCCAGCAGGCGCAGAAGCTGGCTTCCGCCCGGCTCTTTGGGCCGCCGACGAAGCAGCTCCACGCCCCCTGCCCACATGAGCAGCCCCAGTATCAGGGGCAGCCAACTCTTCAACAGGGTCGCCTCCGGCGCGGTAAGCCAAGACATGGGATCGCTGATTACAGGCGCAAACAGCCTCGGCCAGAGAACATTGCGCCAGGCCAGCACCGCTATGTATCCCAGCCCGGCGCCGACCAGAATGTACTGGCCCAGGCGCGCCAGAAAATTGTCCCTGATCAAATAGCTGGCGATGGTCAGAGAAATGAAAAGGCCCAAAACCAGGCCGGCGTCTTGCATGGCGGCGGGCAGGCCGCTGCTGAATGGGCTCACGTCAATCTCCGCTCAGTCAGCCCGGCCACATTTCCGAGCAGGATGACGAAAAGCAGAATGCCGATTCCCCAGTTCTGGCCGTTGGTCAGTCTCGAAGTGCGAACCTGCTCGGCGATGCTGCGCGTGCGCTCCAATCGGCGAAAATAAGCGCTGCCTCCGTCCCAGCCGCTCACCAGCCCCACCAGTTGCCCGCTGTGCAGATAGGGGCGCAGCGCAGGGTCGGCAACCGCGCTGGTTACCGCGATAACCGTACCGTCGTTTATAGGCTGCACCTGCTCAAGCCAACGCCGCACGTCCTCGGCGCGGGCGGCGATCACCAGGGTTAGCACCGGCCCCGTTTCGGTAAGCCCGGCGAGACTGAACCGTTCCCTGAGTTCAACCCAGCCCGGGTCGACAGGCAAGGTTCGAGAAGGGGCAACGCCGAGAAGAGGCAGAGAGGCCGCGCCCCCGGGTATAAAGCCTCCCTCAATGATCTGGTTAGCTGTAACCTGGGCGCGGGCCGGCCGTCGGACTGATTCCTCGGCCTTGGCGATCACTCGTCGCGCCACTGCCGGCCCTCCGGGCAACTGGCTGACGACAATCAGCGTCGTCCTTTTGTGGAGCAGATGCTCTATCACTGGCTGCGCCACAAGGTCCATTTCGCCGGCCGTCGCGGCGTCGTAGGCCCAGTACACCAGTATGGGGCTGTTTGGAGTCAAAGAATCTATATGCTGATGCGCCTGTTCCAGTCCGGGAAGGGTGTGTGGACCGTTGCCGCCAGTGGGAGTCTGCGATCCCCACAGCAGCGCGCCGGTCAAACCGAGCAGCAGGATCCATTCCAGCCAGGGCTGCCTTTGCAGACCGCTTCCGCCAACTGCCGGCTCAGCTGTGGTGGGACCCATATCCGGGTTCGCGCCAACTGCCGTTGGTAGATCCTCGGCATATAGCTGGCGCAACTGTCGGCGCTCTTCTTCACTTACGTTCAGTCCACTGGTCAACGACTGCGAGGGGCTGCGCGACGGATCGGATTCCCTGGGGCCAGAGCTCGCAAAAGCCATCGGATCCGCGGGTTCAAGCAGCCCCCCAAGGTCCGTTAGAAGGGGATCAGTCTGTGACGCAGCAATCTGCGGCTCCCCCTCGCCGGAAACTTCGCCGCCATCCTCCTCTTCACCGCTCGAATGCGGCCACGTGCGAGCGTAAGTAGGGTCCGAAGCCCGGGCGTCTGGGTGGTTCCCGGTTTCTTCCGCGTTTGCCGGGGGAGGCGCTTCTTCCTGGTCTGCAGCGCCGGCGCCTGCCTCATCTGTCGTCTCGCCGGCGTGCGCCGACGGCAACTGCGCGCGCGCCAGAATTGTGCCGCAGTGGACACAAAACTGAGCATCGATTGGGTTGCTGAGTCCGCAGTGTGGACAGTCGGACTTCGCCATTGGCGCTGCGTTCTCCAAGTCAGTCTGCTACGATCGAGAGTCGAAGATATCCCAAAGTGTACCCTGCCGGAATCCCCAGATGGAACCTATTTCACGCTTTTCACGATCAGGCGAATGCTGATGAACAATACGGCCAGCGCACCGCCTATCAGAACGCCCCGCATCGCAGCCATCACCGGCCAGGAAAGCAGCCAGTCGACCAGATCGACCAGTGCATCCGGCATAAACTGGAAGAAAAATGGTGTCTGCACCAGGAGCATCAGCAGGGCGCCGGCCAGAATCCACAGGCCGCCAGGCCGATTTATGCGAAGATAGAGGTAGGCCGCGCTCAGCAGGAAGAAGCCGGTCAGCGCGTACAGCGTTGCCTGTCCCGGAGCCAACACGGCGTCAAAGACCCACTCTGTGAGCGGGCCGATTGACCCTTCTGGCGATGAGACGCCGGCCCCGAAAACGAGCGCGAAAACGACAAGGAGCAGCAGACTGAGCAGCCACTCTCCCTTTCCGCGTTGGACCCGGACCAGGTGATACCAGAGAGCGTTGGCAATGCCCAGCAGCAGTGCGAACGCACCCAGCAGCATTGCCCAGCCATAGAGCGTGGTCGCAGCGGCAAGCGGCGTGATCGCCAACCCGAAGCGGGCGGATATAACCAGCATTGCGCACGCAAGAGCAACCAGAAGGCCGATTCGATTTGTCCAGCCCGGGAGAGGAGAGAACACTTGCAGTTATCCGAAGAATGCGGCGATCAGAAGCGCGAGCGCCAGCAGCCCGCTAGCCCAAAGCTCTCCCTTCTGCAACCAGGTCTTCTCTCCTGGTTCCGTGGGTTCGGGCATAATCTCCTCTGTGATCAAGGCCGGCAGCAACTCGAAATCCGCGCCTTCTAAGCCGGGTGATGCTGACATAGATGTAGACCAATCCAGGCCTGGCGGCAATGCGCCGCGATCACGCCGTTGCCCTGCGAGGTTTAGCGTAGCAGTGTAGAGAGCGCTGTCTGCGCCCGCAAAAAGGACGGTACGCTCGGCATCATCGAAACCTTCCGTATGGCCTTCTGGTCCGCCCGCTACACCAGAGTCCGAGTCGGCTACAACCGCGTGTCCATAAGCAGCAGCTCCCGGTCGCCAAACATGCATGGCAACCAGCCAGAGCCAACTCTCTCCCCCGGCAACGATTGTCGGGTGCTGCGGCCCCAGATTCTGGCCGGCGATGCGATTCAGGGCGAGCAGATTAAGCCAGCTATTCCGATATAGCGAGTCCTGGCCAAGCGCGAAGAGGGGTGTTTCGCCGTTCTCGTTAGCAGTGTCAGCAAGCTGTCGCCATGCCGAGGCCAACTGTTCGGGGTCCAGAAAATGGTTCACAATTCAGTTTCCTGCTCGCGAGTTGGGCGGCCTTCATTCTTCAACAGGTCCTCCAGCCTTTCCGTCAGCGCAGAAGGCCCGCCCGGTTGGGAGAGAAGCCTGCCCCATGCACCAAGTCCGTCCGCGCCAAGAAGCGCGGCCAGCGGCTGTAGCGTCAAAAGAATCTGTCCGAATGCGAATGCCAACGGGCGGTGTCCAGCCAGAAAAAGAATCGCCGGTAGAACCATCCTCCGCTGACGAATTTCGAAAAGAACCTCGTCAACAGTCTCGTTGTTCATGAAATATATAGTCCCTCCCGGTCTCCGGAAAGAGTGGGCCGCTACATGGAAATATGCGCAGAATTGTACCACAGAGACAATTGCGGACCCGACCAGGCTTTGCCGCCACAGAGTCCCCCGAACTTGCGTATGTCCGCTAATCCATTGTTTACTTGAACCTTGTAACAAGACAAGATCCAGGCAATGAACGCATATGAGGAGAACTCAAATGAGTCAAAACGTGCTTGCCGCACAGATGTATACCGTGCGAGACTTTACGAAAACCACTGAAGGATTCATAGACTCGATCGCCAAGGTCGGCGAAATCGGTTACACCGCGGCCCAAATATCGGCCATAGGCCCGGTCCCACCGGCTGACGTCAAGAAGATCTGCGACGACCACGGTATCACGATTGTGAACACACACATCCCCTGGCAGCGCCTTCAGGAGGATATTTCCGCCGTGATTGAAGAGCATCACCTTTGGCAGTGCAAGCACGTGGCAGTAGGCAGTATGCCGTTCCATTTTATCGAATCCGGTGAAGAGGGGCTACATCAGTTCATCAAGGAAGCGACAGAAGTGGGGCGCACACTGCACGAGGCTGGGCTGACTTTCAGCTACCACAATCATAGCTTTGAATTCATGCGCTACGGCGACAAGTGCGGGCTGGAGATTCTTTTTGACGAGACCGACCCGCGCTATGTGCAGGCCGAGCTTGACACGTACTGGATACAGTTTGGGGGCGGCGACGTGTGCGACTGGATCTTGCGGCTCAAGGACCGCATGCCAGTTATCCATTTCAAAGACATGGCGATGGCTGGCTGGCGGGATCATCTGATGATGGAAGTAGGGGAAGGAAATCTGAATTGGCCGGCAATCCTCAACGCTTGCCGTGAAGCAAACGTAGAATGGTATGCAGTGGAGCAGGATATCTGCCCCGGCGACCCATTCGAGAGCCTGGCGATAAGCTACCGTAATCTGGTCAATATGGGGCTGTCCTGAGAATCTGGCTACAAGGGGCCGGTGGTCAGCATGCTATGACATGTCTGGCCTCCGGCTCCCTCCTTCCCCGCTCTTTCCACGCTTAATTCCAATTAACATGACCGTACTGCTGTTTACGCAACTGCCATTCACCGAATGTCAGCCTTCGGGCTGATTCAGCACCTGGAAAAGACGTATTCAGCTCTAGAATGCCCGCCTCACCCAACCGCTGAATGGAGGCTACACCAAAGCAGCTTTCCGACCTGTTTCGTGCCGTTCTAGTCGCGCTAAACGGCCGTGAGCAGCACTCTGTCCCAAGTGACTATCTCTGTCTATGCTTTCGAAATTCCAGACAGGCCCATCTGGCCAACCGCTTTGTAGCCCCTCTGCAGCCATGATACAATTTCTTCGTCCGGAAATGGCAGCGAAAGAAGACAAATGAGAGTTCTGATCACCGGCGCCAGCGGTAAGTTGGGGGCGTACGTAATCCGCCAACTTGCGGACGAATATGAGTTGGTGCTGATGTCCCGCAGCCGCCCCGCACCCGAGTTTGCACAAATTCCCTGGATCGAAGGCGATCTGAGCGTCTGGGAGGACTGCCGGCGGGCTGTGGTCGGCATAGATGCCATCCAGCACATCGGCGCCCAGCCGTGGCCGACCGATCATCCTTCAATGCAGGAGCGGGTGAAAGAGGCGAATGTGCCCTTTGACTCTACCTTCAGGAGCAACATGCTGGGCACCTACTACCTGATGCAAGCTGCGGTAGAGGCTGGCGTCAAAACCGTTGTGATGGCCGGCAGCAACTGTGCCCTGGGTCACGGATTCCGCATCAGCCCAAATCCATTTCCAATCGACTTCCTACCCATCGACGAGACACATCCCACCTATCCCGAAGACTCCTACAGCTTCTCAAAGCGAGCCGGGGAGGATCTTCTGGCGTCATTCAGCCGGGCCTATGGCATTCGCACCTATGTAACCAGAATCGCCGGTGTCTGTCCGCCGGAACGCCGCCAACAGATGGCTGCTGAAGCCAAGCCGGCCAGCGGCTGGAGTCCATGGCTCTACTGCTGGGTGGGGAGCGAGGATGTCGCCAGCGCGCATCGCCTCCTGATGGAAGCCGCGTCCGACCTGCCCGTCCATGACGTATACTTTCTGAATGCCGACGATACAACTGCTCTCGAACCGACAAGAGAACTGGTGGAACAGTTCAGCCCACCTCTGGCGCCTCTGGCCGCGGAATTGGAGGGCCACCAGTCATTCTTGAAATGCGACAAACTCAAGCGGGCCGTAGGTTGGCGCCATTGTACGTCATGGCGACAGCCGTAGCCCTTTTCTGATTGTTTTGCAGCACTGTCCGACAACTTAACGTCCTTACTCACCATGACGAGAACACTACAATGACCGACACAGTACGTTTGGGAATCATCGGAACCGGCAGCATCTCTATTCGCGGGCTGTTGCCCCACCTGACCATGGATGACGTGCAGGACCGGGTCAACGTCACCGCCGTGTGCGACCCAGTCGTGGACAGGGCCGAGGCCGCCGCCAACAGGTTTGGCGTGCCAAACTTCTATGCCAGCGCCGAAGAACTGCTGGACTCCGGCACCGTGGACGCAGTTTCGATCGCCACGCCCATCGGCCTCCACTTTGAGCAGGGAATGCAGTGCGTCGATGCCGGCCTCCACATCCATTTCAACAAGTCGATGACCACCACCGTGGACGAAGCCGATCAACTTATCGCCGCGGCCGCGGCCAAAGGAGTCAAGGTCGTCTCCTGTCCTGGCGAAATGCTGCGGCCGGCCCATCAACGTGTCAAGGAGATGATTGGGGAGGGTGCCCTGGGAATGCTGACCTGGGCGGTTACTGGCGCTGCCTTCGGCCGCTACCACGAAAATGAGCGAGTACGCGGGGGCGACGATCCGTTGACCAACGTCAACCCTGCCTGGTACTTCCGCAAGCCCGGCGGCGGGCCGCTCTACGACATGACAGTCTACGGCCTCCACGCCATGACGGGAATCCTTGGACCCGCCAAAGGCGTAACCGCCTTTTCAGGCGTACGTGTGAAAGAGCGGGAGTTTTACGGCGAGATGCTGCCGACCGACATGGATGACAATACACTGATGGTCCTTGACTTTGGCGACAGCCTGTTTGCCTTCGTCTACGGTGTGGCCGCAGGCGGTCTCCCCAATATGGGCCGGCCGCTGATCTTCGGCACTGAAGGTGTCATCAACGGCGGCATGCTGAATGGCAAACCGTTTGACTATCCGGGCCGAGAGCTGGAAGAAGCGATCGACCTGAACGCATCGCTGCCGCACGTGGTGGGCAACCACCGCGGCCTTGAGGAGGCGCACGTCTACGAGGACGTGATGCAGCTCGTCGATTGGATCCGGGATGACACCGCTACCACATCGACCCCAGAGCACGCCCGTCACGTCATCGAAATTTTCGACGGCGCCTACCGATCGGCGCAGTCGGGTACCGCCCAGGCCTTGCGGACGACTTTCTAGCTATGGAGTCAGCGCAGCCTTCCTACCACAGTATTGTCCAAAATACTACTCGGAAGATTTCGGACCAGCGCGGCCGCAATGTCCCTCCAGCGTAATTTGTCCGAGCAAAATGCCCTGAAGCATGATGCTATACACATAGATTCCGATTTCAATGTGTATAAGGAGAAGTTGGCATGCGCACCAATGTAGTACTTAACGACGAATTGATGGAGAAGGCAATGCGTTATACAGGACTGACCACGAAGAGGGCCGTCATTGAAGAAGCCCTGCGCTTACTCGTGCGCCTGAAGTCGCAGGAAGAAGTGCTGAACTTGCGCGGAAAATTACACTGGGAGGGCGACTTGGAGGCTATGAGACTCAATATAACCGAAATGGATTCGTCTATTGTGGATAGTTGATTCTTCGGTCCGGATCGAATTCTTCAAAGGTAAGTCGACACCTCAGACCCACCTCCTGTCACAAGTCATCGGGCGGCAGGAAATTGGTCTGAGTGACATAATTCTGTGCGAAGTATTGCAGGGCTTTCGTGCACAGTCAGAGTTTGAAAGTGATAGGGAGGCCCTTTTGTGCTTTTCTGTTTTCCCAATTGGCGGTGTGTAGATCGCAATCAAAGCTGCTGATTACTACCGCAGCCTGTGCCGTCAAGGTATTACAGTCCGCAAAACTATCGATTGTTTGCTCCCCACTTTCGTAATAGAAAATGGCCACAGTCTCTTACATAACCATCGGGATTTCGACCACTTTGTTGAGCATTTTGGCATGCCGGTGATCAAGGCGAGGTAGACAAAATCCCCCGCTGTTTGGAGAAACTCATATGTCCAAGGTCTTTCGTATAGGCGTCATTGGCTTCGCCCACATGCACATAAACCACCTGATCGAGCGCTTTGCCGCCCACCCCCAGGCGGAACTGGCGGCCTGCGCGGACACGCCCGCACTGGTCCCGGAACTGCGATCCGCCCACTACACCCGCGCCTGGAATCTGCGCCATGCACTCGACGACTTGGGTTTCCCAAAGGCGTATGACGACTACCAGGAGATGTTGGAGCAGGAGAATATCGATATCGTCATCTGCTGCTCCGAAAACGCGCAACATCCAGCCGTGGTGGAGGCCTGCGCGCAGCATGGTGTGCATGTCATAGTCGAGAAGCCGATGGCCGCCTCACTTCGGGACGGGCTGCGCATGGCCCGGGCTGCACGGGCCGCCGGCATCGAACTGATAGTCAACTGGCCCACCACCTGGCAACCGGCTTCCCTCAAAGCAAAGGAGCTGATCGACAGTGGCGCCATCGGGCGCGTGCTGACGGTCAAATTTCGGGGCGGCCACTTGGGTCCACTGGGGGCGGGCGTCTCCCATCCCGGCGGCGACGAGGACAACCAGGCCCGACCGCGCAAGCTCTCCGGCGTTGAAAGAGGCGCAACTTGGTGGCATCAGAGCGCGGCCGGCGGTGGGGTCATGCTCGACTACTGCTGTTACGGCTCACTGGTGGCCCGCTGGCTGGTGGGTGAACCTGCAACCGGCGTGATAGCAATGCGGGCCAACCTGAACAGCCAGTGGGGCGATGCCGAAGATAATGCCGCCATGATTGTCCGCTTCCCCCACGCAATGGCACTCAGCGAGGCTTCATGGACGACCCTGGATCATGGCGTGTCACCAGGCCCGATCGTGTACGGCACCGAGGGCACGCTAGTGGTCGACAAGGAAACTGCCGGCCAGGCCCCAAAAGTGCGAATAGAAAAGGGCGGCGGGCGCACCGAGTATCACGAATGTGAGCCGCTCCCGGCCGACAGATCCGATATCGCCCAGGAGTCTATCCACCGGCTGCAAACCGGTGACCCGCTACACCAAACCCTGAACCTGGACTTCAATCTGGAAGTGATGGCGATACTTGACGCCGGCGTGCGCTCCGCCGACAGCGGCCGGCTCGAACAGGTCGACACGGATGCCTGGCAACTGGGCTAGGATCGAGAGAGGGGATAGGACAATGGATATACAGGCTGCCCTGTTTACTCTCGGCGTGCGCGATGACACTCTGACTGCCGCCGAGAAAAATGCGCTCGATGAGAACGGCTACTTGCCTCTGCCTGGCACTCTGACGCCGGCCCAGGTGCAAGCGTTACGAACGCGCTTACAGGAACTGGAAAAGGAAGAAGGCGAGGACGCCGGCAAGGAGGTGCATCAGGAGGCCGGAACCGCCCGCCTTGCGAATCTGGCGAACAAAGACCCGATCTTCGATCTCATCTGGACCAACCCGAAAGTGTTGGCGGCGATGTCCCATGTACTGGATGGTGACCTCAAACTGTCCTCTCTCAACGCGCGCGCGTCCCTGCCTGGACATGGCCTGCAGGCGCTGCACTGCGATGGCTCACTGAGCCTTGAAGGCTTCGCAATGTCATCGGAGGACGGCAACCGTCGCTTTTACGCATGCAACTCGATCTGGCTGCTGAACGACTTTACGCCTGAGAACGGGGCCACGCGGCTCGTACCCGGCTCTCATAGGTCCGGTCTGGACCCTCGCCAGGATATGGAAGATCCGCAGGCGCCGCACCCGGACGAGATGCTTGTGCTGGGCAAAGCCGGAACGGTCTTCGTCTTCAACGCTTTCACTTGGCACGGAGGAACTGTCAACCGCTCGGACAGCCTCCGGCGCGCGCTCCACTGCTATTTCGTTAGGCGCGGCGTCCCCCCGCAGACGGATCAGCAGGGCCTCCTGCGGCCGGAAACAGCCGCGCGCCTCAGCGAAGCGCAGAAGGTCGTACTTGGTGTGTAGATCGGCACGGCTTTACACTTGCCAGTCCGGCCGCGCAGTCCGATAAGACTACGTCTCAACTCTGCTATGCAGCCCGCGCCGCAGGTGCTTCAGCACAGTGAGGACCTCAGTACCACCGAGCAGAATATATAAGCCGAAAAACGCAAAACCACCCCCACTTGCGCTTGCCAGAATGAAGAGCGCCGGCGGCATTCGCAGTTGGTGAAGCAGCAGCACAACCGCGCACAGCCCCAGGCTACCCACCAGCGCGCGGCCTAGCGTCACCCCCAGCAACCGTACGTCCACGCCGCCGACCCGAAGATTCAGCGCAAACAGCGCCCCGGCAAGGGCCAGCGCCGCAATCGAAGTGGCCCACGCCAATCCGGCGATTCCGTACGGCCCCACCAGTGCCACGCTCAGCCCTGCATTCAATACCATCCAGCCCAGCGTAGCCCACATGGGCACATGCGTATTATGCTGGGCAAAAAAGGTCAATGTCAGCACGTCGTAGGAGGCCTCGCCCAGTAGGCGCAGCGAAAAAATCGCCATCAGCATGTATACCACGGCGGTCGATTCCGGTCCGAACTCTCCCCTTTCAAGCAGAAAAGCTACCGCCGGCCTCCCCAGCACCAGCAGACCCACCGCCGACGGAATCAGTAGCAGCCACGTGGCGCGCAACCCCTGCGTAACGGTCTGGCGCAGCCGCTGACCCGACCCTGTGTTGTGATGTTCGGCCATCGTCGGAAAGATGACTTGGGAAATGGCCGCGCCGAACAGCGACTTCGGCATCGACAACATGACCAGCATCGCGTAGTAGAATGCGGCAATGCTGCCCCCCTGTAGGGGAGAAGCCAGTCGTATGAAGACCAGGTCCACTGCTTGGAAGGCGCCGAGGGTCACGATGCGCGGCCCCATCAGCCGGGCTACTTCCCGCACACCTTCCAGCTTCAGGCTGATCTGTAACCGCAGGCGTATACGCTGTCGTGCCAGCGCGGGCAGTTGCACGATAATGGTCAAAGTCGCGCCAATAACGCTCCCCCACGCCATGCCATAGACGCCCCAAATCGGGACAAGCGCGACCAAGCCCACGATCTGTCCCAGGTCGATCAAGACTCGCCCTAGCGCAGGAGCCAGAAAGTGTTGGTGGGAATGGAGCACACTACCCAAAACACCTGATACACTTATCAACGCCGCGGCCAGCAGGAAGATGCGCATCATCCGCATAGTGAGCAGCTGCGTTTCCGCGGGGAAATGAGGAGCCAGCGCCACTCGGATAAGCCATGGCGCAGCCGCAATGGCCAGAAGACAGGCCGTGCCCACGACGATTACAGTCAGAGTCAGGACCGTACTGGCAAGGGATTCAGCTTCGCGGCGTCGGGATTGGGTCAGGTAGCCCGAGTAGACGGGGATGAATGCTGCGGACAGCGCGCCTGCTGCCAGTAGAGCCAGTAGAAGCTCAGGCAACTGATTGGCCGTCGCAAAGGCATCTACTTCCGGGCCGGTGCCGAATAGCCTGGTTGTCAGCAGCAGCTTGACGAAGCCGGTTATCTTGTCCAGCCCGAAGATGAAGAAGACGAGGAAGGAGGAGCGAACCAGATGCGGCGCGCGCGACATTGAACGTCTTACCGGGTCACCGGCAAGCAGCAACCAGGCCGTTGAGGCTTGGGAGGGGACCAGTTCCTCGGTCCCCTTCCCACTTTGTCAACTCCGCTTATCTGAGATTCCACGTACCGTCATCCAGCGCACGCAGTGAGTGGAGAGCGAAATCAATCTTCGTAGCCTCGTTTGCGTGTCCATCCAAACATGAGGGTACAGGGTCACTAAGAAGCAGGAAGCCTTTTTCGTACTGCTGGAACACGGCGCAGAAACCCCTTTCCTCAGCCGTCGCCCAGCCAATGTCGGTATAGACATCGTCTTCCTCTTCCCACAGATAGCCGAAACCCCGCACGGGAGCCTGGAGACCTTCCGGTGGTGTGCCCCGTTCGCTGGTGAAAGCCTGATCGTCCCAATCATCCGCAAATCGATCCCAATCTCCTGCAGTGACAAACACGAACACCGCATCATCGTCCTGCCGCCAGATCATGTGCCCTCTCTGGAATGGTTGCCAGGATGACCACAACGTTCCACCGGATGCGGATGGGCAGCCGAACTGCGCATGATCCCAGAGATGACTCAGCCTTTCGTGGACCTGGTATTCACAGGCAATCTCCCACGTGCCGTCATCCAGTGCCTCAATCGTGTCTGAAGCGAACAGAGTCTCTGAAACCAGGTTCACTGTATCGGTGTAACAGGAAGCGACAGGGTCGCCGGTGTATAAGGAGCCGTCTTCGAAGTTCTGGATCAAGGCACAAACGCCCTTCTCCACATCTGTTGCCCAGCCCAGGTCCGTAAAGACTTCGTCATTCGTCTCCCAGAGATAGCCAAAGCCGCGCACCGGTGTGTGCATGCCTTCCGGCTCCGTGCCCCGGGTCCCTGTATAGACTTGGCTGTTCCAATCATCCGAAAAACGAGTCCAATCCCCTTCATCCGTGAACGTAAATACGGCATCATCGTCCTGCCGCCAGAGCATATATCCCTTTTGGAATGGCTGCCAGGCAGTCCAGAGCGTTGACCCTGAAGAAACTGGGCACCCGAGCGCGTCCTGATCCCAGAGTGACTGCAATCTTCCGTGGGTCTCATTCTTGCAGACCATATCCCAAGTCCCGCCAGTGAGAGCCCGCAGCGCGTTTTCGGCGAACAAGGTCTCTGATGCAAAATTATGCGAATTCTCTTGGCATGTTTCGACAAGGTCGCCAATCAGCAGGACGCCTTTCTCGAACTGCTGGGCACGGAGACATAAGCCCTTCTCCGCGGCCTCTGCCCAACCGAGGTCGCCGAAGACATCGTCATTCGTTTCCCACAGATGGCCGAATCCCCGCACGGGAGACTGTAAACCTGTTGGCGGGTCGCCCCGATTATTGCTGAGATCCTGGTCGTCCCAATCGTCGCTGTGCTGGGCCCAGTCCCCATCGTCCGCATATACGAATAAGTTATCACTGTCCTGCCGCCAGATCATGTGGCCGTTTTCGAACGGCTGCCAGGCTGCCCACACGGTCTGCGCTGCCGCGCTCGCGCATCCGAGCTCGGAATGTTCCCAGAACGACTTCAGGCCGTCGTGGGGTTGAATCTCACAATCGGGCGTTGCTACAACTACCTTCTCCCACGAAACAGTAATTGATGCCATTCCGGTGCCTTCGAAGTACTCGACTTTAATCGTATGGCTGCCCTCTGTTAGTTCCGTGTCGCGAACTGTAGTGGTGGCTGGGTGAACATTCCAGTCTTCAAGCACGACCACATCATCAACGTAAATCCTGACGCCATCATCGGCAACCGCAGTGAACCGGTAGGAACCGGCTTCAAACGTACTGGTCGCGGTCCAGGAGGCGCTGAAACTGTCGCTGGATATGGTCGTGTCCGGGCTGCCCGACTCCCAGTCAAAGTCGATGGCCGCGTCCTGTCTCGTCAAGACCGCATCGCCGCTTAGGTCTTGCGTGTTGTAATAGGAACCAGTCCAACTGGCGGCAGTACCTGTCGTTTGTGCTGCGGTTGGCGAGGAAGGCGGCTGTACTGTAGTTGACGAGGGGGGCGGCAACGTTGAAGCCGCGCTTGTGGCGTGAGGGATACACAGTTCCTGGTCGATCAACACTTGGTCGGTAGTGCTGAGATGGTTAATTTCGGCCAGGGCAGAGAGCGAGACCCCAGCGCCCTCGGCAATACTGGTGAGTGTTTCTCCGGCCGCGACCGTATAAGTGCTAGCGCAATCCGAACCGTCTGAGGCGTGCTCAGGGCTCTCGATCGTGCCCGCTGCAACTACCTGCGACAGCAATGCCAGAAGTAGTGCTGCCAACACCACAACGCAACGCCCCTGCCTGAACCAGACTCTGGCTAAGGAATATGAGTGCATTTGTCAGTCCTATATGGATATGGGCTTTCGTTCATGAACGAAAGCCTGTATATCTTGATAACTAAAATTCTGCAACGTTTTGGAGCGGAAGTCAAGAGAATATGCCCCACTCGTGCCTATCCGTATCAGCTCCGCAATAGACAGTTATCCAGAACATTACACTGGAGTTTGGGAAACTGCCCAATTGAAGGCCCAATTACTGGCTTGGACAGCAAACTGGGTAAGATGCCTACGATCCGACTACGAAACGAGATGCCGCCTTCGAATGGCCTTCTCGCTGATGGCTCCCGCCCCTATGCTATAATGATGATATCCCAAAGCGGTACGAGTCTGAATCCAGCCAAACTTGGAGTTATTGGCCAATGGCGAAGTGGTTCATCTTACTGGGTGCCATTCTCCTGTTCATTGGGGCGATCTTGCAGTTTGCGCCCTGGCTCTTGGGCTGGTTTGGAAAGCTGCCGGGCGATATTCGTGTCGAGACAGGGTCGTTGAAAATCTTTGTTCCTATCACGTCCATGTTGCTCGTTAGCCTCGTCCTGACGCTTCTGCTGAATCTTCTGAATCGCTAAACTGTGAGCATTTCGTCAATGGACTCTGCACAACTGCTTAAAGAGTGGAAAGCCGAGGAAGAGAAGCAAATCATAGGGTGGGACTTTTCTTATCTCGATGGACGGATGGTGTTAGGGGAGCCTGCTTGGTCCTACACAGAGCGCGCACGAGAATTGATGAGAGGCGCGACGTCTGTGCTGGACATCGCCACGGGTGGAGGGGAGCGTCTTCTTTCCATGCGGGACGACTGGCCTGAAACAGTAGTGGTGACAGAAGGCTATCCCCCCAACGTGAAATTAGCCTCGGAGCGGCTGGAGCCGCTGGGCGTACGCGTCGTTGAAGCCGAAAATGACGAGTATAGCCCAATGCCATTTGAAGATGGCGAGTTTACGCTGGTATTGAATCGTCATGGGGCCCTTTACGTCGATGAGATCGCGCGCATACTTGTTGCCGGTGGCCGACTTCTGACCAGACAAGTGCACGGGATGTGGGCGCACGACCTGCTCGCCGCCTTTGGCGTGCAGCCGCAGTGGCCGGATGCAACGCCGCAAAAGTACGTGCCGTGGCTGCAATCCGCAGGATTCGACGTTGTCGACGTGCGGGAATGGTCCGGAAAGTTGGCCTTCATCGATGTCGGGGCGGTCGTCTACTATCTCAAGGCCGTTCCATGGCATGTGCCGGGCTTTTCCGTCGAATCGCATGCCCGCGAGTTGCTGGCCCTGCAGGAACAGCTGGATGAAAAGGGTCAACTTGCGTTCGAAGCTGGGAACTATCTTATTGAGGCAGTGAAGCCGGCATGAACTGATCAGTTGAATGTCCCGACAAACGTAAAGAGCGCCAATGCCGCACGGCCCAAACTATGCAGCCGCGGCCTGGACCTCTTAAGATTCACTGATGCCGCGTACTCTGGTTGCTGCTGTGGCTGGAACGTCGGATGAGCCACCGTTTTTGGCCTTTTCGGAGATTCTCAGGCGCAACTGATTCGCAAACCTGAATGAGGCGAACAAAGGTGTTTGCTCTATCCGCACTCCCTGTTTATGGGCGGTCGGGCGCAAGCGCCCTCCCTTGTGCAGGGGCTGCGCCCCCGCAACGCCCCCCTACAAAACCCTCGCCCACCGACCTTGTGTGCTCATTCCAGCAGTACTGCTCCACCTACGCGGCTGCTCTCAACCGAATACGCAATCAGATAGCCTGAATGGCGGCAGCGATAAAGGGCTGGTCAAGCCAGGCACTGTATATGGCTTGGAGCTACGTCCTTTCCACGATATTCGGCCAGGGCATTGGTGCATAAGTCCTGGCACTGGTAGCGGCTGCCGGTCAGGTCGCCAGCTTCCCCACGGTCATCTTCGCTTACGGCCGCAAAATATATATATTCGTTCTCTCGCTCCGGCTACCTTCCGCAGTGGCTCTCGCTGACGCTGCCATATCGCAAGGCACCTGGTGCGGCCCAGGTCGGGGGCGCGGAGACTGGGAGCTGTGTTGCGCTGCTGATCAAGTTTGACGAAGGGTGGCTCGGCAAAGAGGCAACGGTGGGAGCTGTACTGCTGAATATGGCGGCATTTGGCGCGGTCACTGAACACATCATACTGATGACCGCGTTCGTCCGACTACCGAACTGCTTCCCGGCGACAAAGCGACCATGCGTCGACCCTCTGGGAAATGACGGTGCAACTTTAGCAGTCGTGATCGCACTGATCACGCTTTGTGTTCTCTTTCTTAACACCGACTATTGGTCGGGCGTCCATGGCTGCACAGTCTGGAATGCCGCCGGACTGCTATGTTTGTGGCTGTATGGGCGCAACAAGCTGGTCTACTCGCCTGAAGAGGAATTTGCCGTAAGGCATTCGACACCTGCCAATGGCTGATCCAAGCTCTTTCGAGCCCTTGCAAGCACCTACTACTGATACTTCTGCAGAATGCGCCGGGCGACGCTCATTTTGTGGACTTCATCCGGGCCGTCGTAAATGCGGGAAGCTCTTTCATGGCGGTACCAGAAAGCAACAGGTGTGTCGTCGCTCATTCCCAGACCGCCGAGAGCTTGTAGTGCGCGGTCCAGTACCCGCATCAGCACTCCGGCCACGTAGAACTTGATCAACGAAATCTCTTCTCTGGCCGCAAAAACCCCTTCTGTGTCGATCTTGCGGGCAGTATCCAACACCATCAGCCGGGCTGCGTTAATTTCAGCACGGCTCTCGGCCACCCATGCCTGTACCATCCCTTGCGAGCCCAACAGCCGTCCTGGGGCAACCTCTCGCTGCGCTGCACGGCTGCACATGATATCAAAGGCACGTTCGCAGATCCCGATCCAGCGCATGCAATGGTGAATACGGCCCGGTCCCAAGCGCAACTGGGCCAGAGCAAAACCCTTGCCCTCTTCACCGATGAGGTTTTCCACCGGCACACGCACGTTTTCAAACCAAATTTCCGAGTGGCTGTTCCAGCCGCCGTGGGCCTCTCCCATCACCGAGATATTTCGTTCAATATGAAAGCCTGCGGTATCCAGCGGCACTATTATCTGGCTGGCCCGCTGGTGGCGGCTGTTCGCATCCGGATTGGTCACAGCCATCAGGATCGCGAATGAAGCCCCGTCCGCTGCGGTCGTGAACCACTTGTGTCCGTTGATGACGAACTCGTCGCCGTCGCGCACTGCGGTCGAACTCATCCATGTAGGATTGGACCCGGCATGCTCCGGCTCGGTCATGGCAAAGCAGGAGCGGATTTCTCCGCGGGTGAGTGGCTGCAGGTATCGGGCCTTCTGCGCCGTGGTCCCGGCGTGAATGAGCAGCTCCATATTTCCCATATCAGGCGCTTGGCAGCCAAAGACGTAGTGTCCGCCGGGTGTACGCCCCAATACCTCGCTAACTCGTCCGAACTCGGCAAGCGTCAATCCCTGGCCGCCGTACTCAACCGGCAGTGCTAGCCCCCACAGCCCGGCCTCTTTAGCGACCTCCCTTTTCTGGTCGAGCAAAGGCTCAACCTCGGCCCAAGGACGGCTGATCAGCAGCTTCTCCAGCGGTACAACCTCTTCGTCAATGAACCGGCGGACCCGAAGAAGAATATTGGGAAGTATATCGGTCGTCATGGTTCAACCTTATTCGCGGTCAGAAATTGGCGCGTCTGAGGGTCCCGGCCTGGGAAAGAGGCTGGACAATAGGTCACGTCCTTCATTCACCCAAACCAGCATCAACCCACTGGCCGCCGTCGACCAGAAAAGTGGCGCCGGTCGTAAAACTGCTGGCTTCCGACGCCAGGTAAAGGGCAATTCCGGTCAATTCGCTGGTTTCGGCAATCCTCTTCTGCGGTATAGCCTTTAGCACGGTCTTTTTAAGTTCGGGGTTGTCCCAGATGGCGCGACTGAAGTCCGTCCTGACGAAGCCTGGCGCGATCGCGTTGACCTGGATGCCTTCGTCGGCCAGCTCCGCGGCCAAAACTTCTGTGAGCATTAGGACGCCGGCCTTGCTTACGCAGTACACGCCCATTCCCGGCTGCGGACGCCTGCCGGCAATTGAAGCAAGATTGATAATCCTGCCGCCGCTTCGTTTCACCATCTCAGCACTGCATGCCTTGGCCATGCGAAAGTAGCCGACCACGTTCACATCGAGGATCTTGTGCCAGTGGCTCTCCTCCGCGGAAAGAATCGGCCCGAAATGGGGATTGGTGGCAGCGTTGTTAACCAGGATGTCGACGCCACCGAAAGCGCGCACCGCCTCTTGCACCAGCGAATCAACTGCCTGCACGTCGCCCGTATGCGCGGCAACTGCCAATGCGCGACCGCCTTCAGCCCGAATCGAGTCGGCCACCTCGTCCAACGCCGCCTGCTTGCGGCTGCTCAGCACGACCGCGGCCCCCATCGCCGCATAGCAGCGGCCAATCGCCGCGCCAATGCCTCTGGAGGCGCCGGTAATCACCGCGACTTTTCCCTCAAGATCGAAATTGGGGAGATGCGCCAACAGCTTTCTCCTGAAGTGAACAGCCGCACAGATTCTGGCTTCTGAATTTGGGGATTGGCAATTTCAGTATAGCACCGGGGTGGGTCGTGGACAATCCACTTGGGCTTTGGAGGGTCTAACCTGGACTTGTAAGTAGTTGAAGAATGGCCTTGGTTTGCGGGGTAGGTGGATCCACAGGAGGTCGAGGAAAAGGACTGACCAGTGTGCAGAGACGCACCTGAAACGAATGCATTTGAGGTGGCTACCCGGCCGTAGTGAAGTGCGTGACTATATATAGCACACTGCCGTTACCCGCTGCGATAAACGTGCGCCGGTTCCAACACCGACTTCTCATTGTCCTGTTCGTCAGTCAGGACGCCATCCCGCAGCGGTGTGCACTTTGAGTCAGTCAAAACGAAGAGCAGAGGATCAACTCTGTACTGTGCCAGGCCAACTTCGAGCGCATCCCGGGCGCGGAAGAGACGCACTACGGCATTCCCCAAGCTCCCCACCCGGACCAGCCTTCGTTCCTCCAGCAGCGCCCCAAGCTTGTTGAGGTCATTGCCCCCAAAACCAGGCTTCGGACCATATACAAATGTGGGAAGCGGACGCCGTGAGCCGTCACGGTCCTGCACCCTTGCCTCTACTTCGCGCCACCGTCGATAAGGGACCTGGACCAACTGTTCCACCAAGTGAAAGAAGGTACAGCGCAGGTAGGGCACGCCCACAAGAAGAATGTGGGCATCCAATTCATGGAGCTTCCAGAACGGACCGTCTGCCGCCCATGCCGATGGCCCGTGACAGGCGGTAAACTCCTCTGCCTGCGCTCCCAGGGCAGCGACGGAATGGAGCAAGTGGCAACTTCGGCGCGCACCCGGCCTTCTCCGGGTTACCTCGGTAAGGCGGCCCATCTCCGAGGGGTCATGGGCTGGGTCGAAAACGGGATTGGCGTTCCTTCCATGAGTAAATGTGAAGGTTGGCACAATGAGAGTTCCTGCTGGACCGAGCACGTCCAAAGCGGCATCAACGAGGGAATCGGCCCCGCCTTCTACAAATCCTATGCTGCTCATCGAACTGTGCACCATGACGTTCGCGCCGGCCGGCAGGCCCAGCGCTCGCAATGCCGCAGCTATCTCTTCCCGCGTCTGAACCTTCCGCATCAGAGGCACTCCTTCCAGCCATTCTGGTTATCGGCTTCCCGTATGTTGTATCCCACCGATTCGCTTCTGTCAATGGCATTCTGTTGTCATGTATACTGGTATTTGACACCAACAACGACACCAACTATACTCTTGCCATGCATATTGATACGCCCAGCCAGGTGAAGCAATCTCAAATTGTAGCGAACGATGCAGCAGGCGCAGCACCGCGCGTGCTGCGGTAGCAAGTAACGCTGGTTACACTGCGCCGTAGGCACCGACAAAAAGTCACGGCGCTGGGGGGAACGCTCGGAAGCGTCGTGGACATTTCCCACGGCGTTTTTTTGTGGACTGTCCCAACTTCTTCTCCACACCGCGAGATAAATGTGAAATTAACGAGAGATGAGGTTCGGCACGTTGCTGAACTGGCAAAACTGCAACTTAGCGACGCCGAACTTGACGAATATGCTGGTCAACTTGGGCAGATTCTGACTTATGCTCAACAGGTACAGTCTGTGGATACAAGCGCCGTTCCTCCAACGCCACACATTCTTCCACTCAGCAATGTGCTGGCGGATGACATGTCGCAGACTTGCCTTTCGGCCGCACAGGCTGTCGACAACGCCCCCGATGCTGACGAAGGCTATTTTCGGGTAATCGCCGTCTTTGACGACAACGGAGCTTAAAGGGTAACAGGATGATGGCTGACCAGGCGCCTTACTACCTCGGGCGAGGAGGCCCAAAAGCGTGATAGGCTGCCGCGATGCGACGAAACAGTTGACTTCGATGGGAGTGGCCGACGCGCGCGCAGGGTTGGCGGCAGGTCAATTTACCTCCGTCGACCTGACGCAGGCATTTTTGCAACGGATCGAGCGCGTGGATGGTTCGCTTCATGCCTTTCTGCGAACAACCCCTACCACTGCGCTGGCCGCGGCCGCGGAGGCCGATCGCGCACGTGCTGACGGGGACAATCGACCCTTGTTGGGCGTTCCGCTTGCAATAAAAGATGTGCTGATGACCAAAGGGATCGAGACGACCGCCGGCAGCCGCATTCTGGAGGGCTTTGTGCCGCCCTATTCCGCGACCGCTGTAGAAAAACTGGAAGCGGCCGGCGCGATTCTACTGGGCAAGACCAACACCGATGAGTTTGCAATGGGGTCCAGCACTGAGAACAGCGGCTATGGCCCGACCCGGAATCCCTGGGACCTCGAGCGCGTGCCGGGCGGTAGCAGTGGCGGCTCCGCGGCGGCAGTGGCCGCAGATGAAGCGCCAGCGGCTCTGGGAACCGATACCGGCGGCAGTGTACGACAGCCCGCGGCGTTGTGCGGCGTAGTCGGTTTGAAGCCCTCCTACGGCCGCGTTAGCCGCTATGGCCTGATCGCCTACGGCAGCAGCCTGGACCAGATCGGGCCAATTACCAAGACGGTTGCGGATGCCGCGCTGCTGCTGGAAGTGATGGCCGGCGCCGACCAGCGCGACAGCACAACCATGCCTGTAGACGTGCCAAATTTCTCTGCAGCGCTGAACCGCGACATCGCAGGGCTGCGTGTAGGAATCCCGCACGAATATTTCGTCGAAGGAATCCAGGCGGAGGTCGAGGAATCGGTACGTTCGGCCATCGAGCAGCTGGCTGACCTGGGGGCGGAAATCGTCCCAATCCACCTGCCCAACACGGAGTTGGCCCTACCTGTCTATTATCTGGTCGTCACGGCAGAGGCCAGCGCCAACCTCGCCCGTTTCGATGGCATTCGTTATGGCCTCAGCGTCGATGGCGAAACAATATTTGACCACTTCCGTCAAACACGCGGCGCCGGTTTTGGCCCGGAGGTAAAGCGGCGCATCATGCTGGGAACCTATGCGTTGAGCGCCGGTTTCTACGACGCCTACTATCTGAAAGCGCAACAAGTGCGTACTCTGATCAAACAGGACTTCGACAGTGCATTTGCCGAGGTTGATGTAATTGTCTCGCCCACGTCACCGACCACTGCCTTCCGGATCGGCGAGAAAGTGGACGACCCTCTGGCGATGATTCTGACCGACATTTTCACAACCAGCGCCAATCTGGCCGGTCTCTGCGGGATCAGTATCCCTTGCGGCTTCGATGCCGGCGGACTTCCCATTGGTCTGCAACTGCTCGGCCCTTCCTTGGGCGAAGAGAAAATATTGCAGGCTGCCTACGCCTACGAACAGAGCACTGAGTGGCGTCTGCGGAGGCCGGAACTGTGACAGACATCTGCGAGCTGAGCAGGGGAAATCCGATTTCCGCGGCGGCTGGCGAGAACTGCTCGCGGCCAACGGACTGCGATGCAGGTCGCGGCGCAGCCTATGCATCCTGCCGGCAACGGTTCAGTTAAGTCGCTGACCGTTGTGGAATCGGCAGCAAAGGCTTCTTCCCTCTTACAGGAAGTTTAAATACTCCCCGGACGTTTTCCATTAATTGCACACACCGGCGCTTGCCGGAAACGACACTTTAGAAATGAATACAATTCTTATGAGATCACCTGAAGCCCCAACCGCCCTTGGCCCGTCTGAGCCTCAAGAAAACTCTGTCGAAACTACGGGTTTGCGGCGTTCCTTGGAGAGCCGTCTGAGTAGCCGTGTGCAGCGGGTGCCCCCCTCTCCCATTCGACGCTACTTCGACCTGACTACCACGATGGACGACGTGATTAGCTTGGGCATTGGCGAGCCGGATTATGTAACGCCGCCATCCGTCCTCAATGCCGGTACAGACAGCCTTCTGCAGGGCAATACTTCCTACACGTCCAATGCTGGAATGTTGGAACTGCGTGAAGCCGTGGCCAATATGCTGTCGGAACGCTATGGCGGGCCGGCCTATGATGCTGAAACCGAAGCGCTCATCACAGTCGGCGTAAGCGAAGCAATGTACATAGCGATGCAGGCCTTGCTCGACCCGGGAGACGAAGTGCTCGTCCCGCAACCCTGCTTTGTGTCCTATACTGCCGACGTGATTCTTGCCGGCGGAACGGTTGTCGACATCCCAACCTACGCTGCAAACAATTTTGTTCTGACCCCTGCCCAACTCGAAGATGCAATCACGCCCAGGACGAAAGTGCTGCTAATCGGCTATCCTTGCAATCCGACTGGCGCCGTGATGAATCGTGAAGAGCTGTCAGCAATTGCCCAGGTCGCTCAAAAGCACGATCTGATCGTCATCTCTGACGAAATCTACGATCGCCTGGTCTATGATGGCCATGAGCACGTCATGTTCGCCGCCCTGCCGGGTATGGCGGAGCGCACGATTCATCTTGGGGGCATGAGCAAAGATTACGCCATGACAGGCTGGCGTATCGGATATGCCACAGGTCCTGCCGAACTGCTGGGCGCGATGCGTCGTATCCACCAATACCTGATCATGTCGGCGCCCTCCGGCGGCCAGGCCGCGGCGCTGCGTGCCCTGATCGACCCCTCGGCAGAAGAGGCCGTGCAGGAAATGGTGGCTAGTTACGGCGAACGCCGCCGATTTCTCGTCGACGGCCTCAATGAGATCGGGCTGGACTGCTTCGAACCCAAAGGCGCCTTCTACGCCTTCCCAAGCGTCCGCCGCACTGGCATGGACGAGTATGAGTTTGCAGACAAACTGCTTCGCGAAGAACGCGTGGCTGTGATTCCGGGCAGCGGCTTCGGCGCCGGCGGAGAGGGACATGTGCGTTGCGCATATCCGGTCGAAATGTCGAAACTGGAGCTTGCTCTGGAGCGGATGTACCGGTTCGTGCGGCGACACGGCGTATAGCACTGACGGAAGAATGATATCAGCCCAGCGAACACGGATCACAACGTATACCGTGCCGTCGGGGAAGAGGTCAGACCTGCTAGCTGCTGGCAGGAGTCGGCGTGGGAGTCGAGGTCGGACTCGGCGTCGGCGTTGGACTTGAAGAGGGATCAGAAGTGGGAGAGGGCGTGGCGGTCGGCGTGGCGGTTGGTTCGGTAGCACGCACACTCGGCATGAATAGGTGTGAGGGCAGTGAAGACATCGTGAGTAACATCGCAGCCGAAGCGTCGATTCGGCCATGTCCAAATTTGTCATCCTGACCCGCGTCTCCCAAGTCGACCGCGCTCTGCTTGATTATCTCCTCCACCTGCGCAGATGACAGACTTGGAACGGCCGACAGCACTAGCGCGGCCAGTCCTGCACCGTGCGGTGTTGCCAGGCTGGTTCCATATACGGCCCTGTACTCGTCATGTGATGGAGGGAAGGGGCTGTAAATACTGACCCCCGGCGCGGCGATGTCTACAAAACTGCCCGCGCTCGAAAACCAGGCATGGTCGTCTTCCCGGTCCGAGGCTGCGACAGCGATGACCCCGTCATGAGCGGCAGGGTACGTGACCGGATTTCCCTCCTCAAACAGATTGCCAGCCGCTGCAAAGATGAGAACTCCTTCGTTAGCCGCGTAATTGACCGCGCTCTGCATACCCAATGAAGGCCCAAAGCTGATAATGCTGATATTGACAATGTCGGCGCCCTTTTCGGCTACCCAGTAGAGGGCACAAGTAAGATCGCTGCTAACGCCCTGACCCCGGCTGTCCAATACTTTCACGGGCAGGATGTTGGCCGCCCAGGCAAGGCCGGCAATACCCGTATCGTTGTTGGTAGCAGCCGCAGCGACACCGGCCACCTGCGTTCCATGACCGTAGTCGTCGTCTACAGCAGTGTCATCACCTACGAAATTGTATCCGTCCAAGATTCGGGAGGCGAACTCCGGATGGTCTAAATCGATGCCGGAATCAATCACCGCGATGGTCACGTTTTTTCCCGTTGAAACCTTCCAGGCGCCTGTGGCCTCGATTTTTGTAAGCGCCCACTGCTGGTCGAACAGAGGGTCGTTTGGCGCGTCCGTCTCGGCCATTGAAGTTACTTGAATCGACCGGAATCCAGGTATGGCGTCCCGGCTATAGAGGCGCTGGGACCCCGTCAAACCAGTCAACCCTTCAGTTGCCGCAAAAATCAGAAAGTCGGGCTCGGCGTACTCGACCGCAGGATCCAGCATAAACGTTTCTGCTGCCTCCAACTCGGTCCCGGGTCTGACAGTATGAACATGGACCGAGCCGCAAGTTATCAAGGCCGGCTTCAGATCGAACTCTTCTGCCTTGTCGGTCATCGAAACCGCCGATGCACCTGGACGAAACTTGATCAGAATGCGTCCGGTTACGTATGGATCTCTCCGTCCAATCAAGTGGGGAGACTGCGGGACTTCTGAACAGGAAACAAACAGAAACTGAAGAAGAATGAGGAAGAGGCAGATGAGACCTGAATTTGTGCGGAAAGTGGTAACCATGGAATCGCCGAATTGACGCGCCAATACTATACAACCAGACTGTTAGACGATGCGAGCGCTAAGCTCGTGCCTCGGACAAGCTTTGAACGCTCCAGCGATGTTCCACAGGCCAGACCGATTATATCATATGATGAAATTGAATCTCCAACGCCTTTTGAGCAGGGGCACTTTCCCTGTCTGACGCCAGCCTTATGCTCTGGCTTCAAAATAGCTCTGTGACAGTGGCAGTCAAGCCCACGCAGCCGGTTTTCGCAAGCTCTGAGCGTCGCTAAAGAAATGCAATTAATCTCTGTAGGCGACGCTTGCACGGCTAAGGCTCTGGTCGGTGACGCTCCTCTCCCAACAGAAGCACGCCGAGCATCTTTGACGCGTTCACAAGAGTCGAGTACTATTTTTCTTGGGCCTCTGGCTTCTTCTCGTTGCAGCAGAAATACAGATAATGCCAACTTCCACATCTAGCGACACGTGATATGACTAACAACACTGTTCTAATTCGCAATGCCCGCATCGTCGACGGCACAGGCTCGCCTTGGCGATACGGAGACGTCGCCCTGACCGGGGATCGTATCGCGGCAATTGCTCCACCCGGCGCCATTCCAACCGAGAACTGTGACGAGATCGTGGACGCCAGTGGCCTTGTAGTTTGCCCCGGATTCATCGACATTCTCAGTCACTCGATCCTGTCGCTGATGGTGGACGGGCGCAGCGTTTCCAAAATCTCCCAGGGCGTAACGACGGAGGTTATGGGAGAGGGATGGACTCCTGCTCCTTTTGGCGGCAGGATCAACGACGACCTGCCCACGCATCAGTTTACGCAGCTGCTGGATCCCGCCTGGGCCGAGCGCATGACCAGCTGGAAGCGCTTCCGAGACTGGCTGGAGGCAATGACCGCACAGGGGGTCTCACCAAATATTGGATCCTTCCTCGGCGGCGGAACTGTGCGAAATTATGCCATGGGCATGGATATGCGCGCGCCCACTGCCGACGAAATGGCGACAATGAAGCGGGTCATCGCCGAGGCCATGGAGGACGGCGCGTTTGGCGTATCCTTCGCACTCATCTACCCACCCTCAAGCTACGCCAATACCGACGAGGTAGTGGAGCTTGCCAAATCCTTCCGTCCCTACAATGGCATCTACATCACCCATCTGCGTTCGGAAGCAGACGCCTTTCTGGAAGGGCTGGAGGAGGCACTCTTGATCGGACGTGAAGCCGACGTCCCGGTCGAGATCTACCATCTGAAAGCGGCCGGAAGCCGCAACTGGCACAAACTCGCATCTGCAATGGAGCGCATTACCGAGGCTCGGTCCCAGGGAATCGATGTCACTGCCGACATGTACACCTACGCCGCCGCCGGCACTGGCCTTACGTCCGTGCTGCCGCCTTGGGCTGCGGCCGGGGACAAGCTCTATGAGAATGTGCGCGACGCGTCCATGCGGGCCAAAATCAAGGAGGCGGCTCTGCATCCAAGTGGTGATTGGGAGGCCATGGCCGATCTGGTTGGTCCACATGGTGTTATGCCGGTTGGCTTTCTGAAACCGGAAAATCAGCAGTATGTGGGAAAGCGACTCTCGCAGATCGCAGCTGATATGGGCGTAGACTGGCCGGACGCGGCAATGGACCTTCTCGCTTCCGAGGGCCAGCGCATCAGCACCTTCTATTTCGTGATGAGCGAAGAGAATCTGCGCAGGCAGTTGCAACAGCCTTGGATTACCATCTCCACCGATGCCGGTGGCATGGACCCGGACTGGGCCGCTCCAACCGGCCCCTATCATCCTCGCGCTTACGGCACCTACAGCCGCGTATTGAGCAAGTATGTGCGCGCAGAGAAGGTCATTCCGTTGGAAGACGCGGTGAGAAAGATGTCCTCGGCGCTGTGCGACAGGCTCGGTCTGCGAGACCGGGGCCAACTGCGCGAAGGCTTCTTCGCAGACGTGGTAATCTTCGACCCTGAGACTGTAGGGGACAGGGCCACATTTGCCGACCCCCACCAGCTTTCCGTTGGTGTGCGCGACGTCTGGGTCAACGGCGAACGGGTCTGGAAGGACGGCGTACATACAGGCGCGACGCCTGGCCGCATCGTCTCAGGTACAGGGCGGCGCGTATAACTTCGCTCGGCGGCGCCCTTGTCAACCGGGATCAGTTGTCGTTGGATTCTGAGCTACTGCCTAATGTATATTTCTGACACAATCGAGAGATATCTGGAAGCCGCCGATACCGGCACGGCCAATACGCGCCGAACTTACCGCACGGCGATGAATCTCTTTCAGAAGTATCTGGTGGAGAAGGAGGTCCCGCCGGATGCAAGCGAACCGGAGGACCTGGACGTAGATCGGCTGCTGGCCTTCGCCACCTGGCTTCTGGAGGAGGCTAATATAGGCCAGCGAACTCTCTATACTTATCTGGCTGCCTTGGTTTCCTGGGTGACATATCTGCAGGTGAGGGGCTGGCTTCCTTTCAACGCCCAGGAACTTGCTCGTTTGCGAGATGGGATAAAGCGGATACGCAGAAATCAGCGTCCTCCGGAACTCCTGCCTTACCCCCCGCGCCCCGAAGAATTGGAGTTGCTGGTCACTGCCGCGCACGAGACTGTGCTGCGGCGTCCTGGCGACCTGCGCGAACAACTTGCCAAACTGCGGGATGTCGCAATCGTAGAGGCCCTGCGTTGTTCAGGTCTGCGCGTGGGTGAACTGGTTACCATTACGCGGAAGCAGTTGGAAGACCAGGATAGGGCGGTATGGGTCGTCGGCAAACGCAACAAAATCCGCCGCGTCTACTTCGATGATCGGGCCTGGGACGCGATCCACCGCTATCTGCGAGCAAGACAGCCGCTCGACGGGGCTACGCGTCGTCCTCTGTCCGAACTACCGGTCTTCTCCCGCCACGACAGGAGAGCCGGCTCCAAGGTGTTGCCTTTAACAACGCAGACGGTTCAGAATACGATTCGCCGCCTGGCCGAGCGGGCCGGGCTCGGCGCAAAGGGCATCACGCCCCACGCCTTACGTCACTACTTCGCCACCCGCATCTACCAGACCACGCACGACCTGGCAGTCACACAGACTGCGTTGGGACACGCAAGTCCCAACACGACCCGCATTTACGCCAAGCTGGAAGACAACGCCGTACGGAACGCGCATCGGGACGCTTTTGAGTCGAAGTAAGCATTGAAGCGCGGCTCGCGGCAGACGCCCAATGGCTTTACGCGCCCGGGCTGTCAGTATGTCGTCGCGACATGAGCAGCCAATAGGGTACGAATCCGTAATACCAGGCGAGTAACAGGGCGATGCGCAGGCCGTGGATGCCATCGCGCCAACCCTGCAATTTGACCAGACGGCGGCGAAACTCGCGTAGAGGCTGGAGGACAAGGTTATGCGGCCGTGGTCGAATCCCCTGCTCAGCCAGGATGCTGGCCTCGTAGCGGGCGTAAATCCGCTGCTTGTGGTGAAACTGCCGCCAGTCTCCGTAATTGAAGTGCAGCAGGGGCTCGTTTATTCTGCCCTCCTCACCTTCCAGTATGACGATTTCGTGGACTTCGCGCCGCAAATCGTAGCGGGCGGCGAGCCGCCGCAGAAGGCGCAACTGATAGTCAGGTGAAAAGCCTCCCGCCCGCATCTCATGGCCCACGATAAAGTTGCGGCGGGGGATCCAGAAGCCGTCGCAATTGGTGTCCTGACTTGCGCGCAAGATCTCCTGCGCCAGCGCGGGTGTAGCCCGTTCGTCGGCGTCAATGAAGAGTATCCACTCGCTGTCTATGCTGTCGAGAACAGCCTGCCGTTGGCGCCCGTAATCGTCAAATGGACGCGCGATCACGCGCGCGCCAGCCTCCTTTGCTATGCGGCAGGTATCATCTTGACTGCACGAATCCCACACGACAACCGCGTCGGTCCAGTCCCTTAGCGCGGCAACGCAGTCGCCTATCTGGTCGGCTTCATTTTTTGTGAGGACAACTGCAGTCAGGCGCAATGGCATTGAAGCAATCACCGTTGACGAATGGCAAGAACAACTGAATGTGCGCCCGATTTGCATCCGAGCCAACTTCCGCTATCTACCCAAGTCCAGGACCTTGGCATATGCGTCCAGCTGTTCCTTCAGCCGAACGCCGGACTGGTGCCCATGGGCAAAACGGCGTCTGGCGACTAACCCGTTCCAGGCTACGCCGAGGCGCACAAGCAGACGCAGGTAGATTCTGAATCGCCTTGAATAGAGTTGGGAATGCAGTCCAAAGAAGCGGAAGCGGCTGGCCCAAAGCCGCTCAAACGATTGCCAGCGGACCTGGCGGCTGCTGCGGCCCTCATAGTGAATAATCTGCGCGGTGGGCACGGCATATGTGGGCATGCCAGCCTCCTTCATGCGCAGACACCAGTCCATTTCCTCGCAATACATGAAGTAGCCTTCATCCAGCAGCCCGGCCGCCCTGATCCCTTCGCCGCGCGCCATCAACGCAGCGCCAAGAACGAAGTCAACCGCAAACGGCATGACCCCAAGCCACTGGCTGCGAGGATAACGTCCGTTGAAGCGACTCTGTAGCAATCGATCGAACAGACGGCCAATGCCGGGCAACTCCGCCACCGGGTAAAGATCGAGGGCGACCTGCGCCAGATCCGGAAAGGCGAAGCCGGCATGCTGCAGGCTGCCGTCTTCGTAATGGAGACGGGGACCGCATGCTCCTGCCGTTGGATTGTCCCGCATAAACGCGGCCATCTTCCCCAACGCGTCATCCACAACCTCTGTGTCCGGATTGAGGAGAAGCACGAGATCAGGGGCAGAGGCCGTGCGCTCCTCATTCGCCGAACCGAATCCCAACGCTCTTAGTGCCAGATTATTGGCGCGTGTAAAACCAAGGTTTTCAGTCGAGGCTATGAGATGTGCCTGCGGGAACGATTCTGCTACCATCTGCGCGCTGCCGTCATGACTGGCGTTGTCGACGACAGAGACATTCACGGCCAACCAGTCTTCGCTCTTCCGGGCAGAGGCATAGACGCTTTGCAGGCAGCGGCGCAGAAGATCGCGCACGTTGTACGAGACGACAATAACTTCTAAGCGCATTAGTTCAAGAAATGAGTGAATCGCATTGAATGAAAAGCATTGGGACGCAACTGCTACTATTCTGCGCCGACATTGACTGTGATGCGGTCGATCAAATCGTTGTGGTGTCCGTATGCCTCGTGAATCAACCCGCCCCACCAGAGTATATTGGTACCTGGAGGAGGTCCATCAAAGCGAATGCAGCCGTCAACCAGGCCGGCCTCGCCTGGCATCAAGTACCACGCCGCCCCTTCCTCAAATTCAAGCCACTCCAGGTCCTCTTGTCGGCCTATCGCCCATCTGAACGGGAAGTTTAGGCCGGCCGTGCTGAAGTTGATGCCGAATCGAAACACACCCGGCTGCTCGAACCAGTATTTGTCTCGATTCTCTCGCAAGGCCGCTACATAATTGTAGTTCTGATAGGAGAGATCTTCGGCGAAAAGGTACTCTTGACCTGGCCACGGGCCATTTGTGCGAATCGGGACTTCGCCTTCATTCTTCACGATTGCAGAGAAACATAGCTTCTGGCCAAGGGGCACGCTCACCACCCGATTTGTCTCCAGGGCCCAGTCGATTTCTCCCTGCACAACGTCGGCGCGCGGTCTGCCCCCCATCTCTATTGTCAGAGCGCGGGTCACTCGCACACGATTACCGGCAAGGTCGTTGGCCTCACCGACGACCAGGTACTCGCCGTCGGGAGGCGGTTCCGCATTCAGGTCAACGCCGCCAAAATATTTGTAGGTGTGGTTGCCTGGTTCTTCAGGTTCAATTGTATTGGCGCCTTCGGCGATATGCACCTTGACCCCAGGTCTCTCCGGGTCAATAAGAAAAACCTGAATGTTGTTTACCTCTTTCGACAGGTTGTAGGAAATGCTTACCCAGTCGTCCCGCATTCCGTCCAGATTGGGGCGAAAGACCGTCGGCACGACGGCAAAGCCTTCCAGGCGCGGTAATTCAGTGTCACCATTCTCCAAGGTAATTGTGCCTCCAACAGTCTCGGTGTTGGCATTGTCGTCGGTGGCTTGCACAACCCAGTTATATTGACCGTCCGCCAACACCCTGCTGAGGATTTCGTTAGTGCCCCCTTCAAACTCCTCGACCTCCGGCTCGTCCATCACGCCGCCCCACTGCACTCTATAGCTGCCTGGAGAGCGGCGGCGGTCCTTGCGAAAGTAGAACCGATCGCCTTCGTCATTCTCGAAAAAGATACTTACATAGGCGGAGCGGCTAAGATTGTAGCGGATCTCGGTCACATCGGTATCGCCGTCGGCATTGGGCGAAATCTGATCCGGCGCCACCGTTACGTCGCGTAGAAGCGGCCCGAGATTAAAATTCAGCCGTCCGCAACCGGACAAGAGCAGCGCCAAGAGTGTGATGTATAGTGCATTCTTGTTCATAGCAGCAAAAGAAAGGGTGCCAATAATGCCAGGTTATGCAAGTGCTTCCAGCACTTTGGTCACGCCGTCAATAGTCTCCTCCACATCGGCATTGCGCATGGCCGGGCTGACATTTATCGTAACCGCCCGGCCCAGCAGATCGAGCGAACGCGGGCACATTTCCGGCGAATAGGCCAGTTCCCTCTTGGCCCAGCGCCAAGGACCGCCGCCTTCCGTCCAGGCGCGCTGCGACAGCACCGGAAACCAGTGAGCATACACGTGGAAATCGCGCTGCTCTGGCCGGTAAAGGACACCGGCGGAAATGTTCTCCGCGTTCAGACCGCGCGCGACCGCCTGGGCCTTCGCAGGAGTCTCAAGGAACATGGCGAGGGAGATGGCGCTATCGCCTTCCGGGTCCGGAATCTCTCGAAAGGTTACACCTTTGCCTGCCGCGGTCGGTTCGATGCCAGCCATAAGCATCTCTTTCCTTGCCCGCGCGGCGGTCACAATGCCCCGCAACCTTCCCAACTGCACCAGTCCGATGGCCGCAGGAATCTCCGCCATCCTGAAGTTCGCGCCCCACAGTACCTCTTCTTCTGGTAGCTCCAGCCGATTCGAAGCGGCCACGTCGTGAAACATGAACGCTCGTTGCCAAACCTGACGGTCGCTGGTCGTGACCATGCCGCCTTCGCCGGTCGTAATTATCTTGCTGAACTGCAAGCTGAAGCAGCCGACGTCGCCAATAGAGCCGAGCCTGCGTCCCTGGAAGCTGGCCCCATTGCCCTGGGCGCAGTCTTCGATTATGCGCAGCCCGTGACGGCCGGCAATGTCCTGAATGGCATCCATCCGTGCAGGCGCGCCTCGCATGTGAACCGGCATGATCGCCTTTGTATGCGGGCTGATCTTGCGCTCAACATCGTCCGGATCCAGTGTCAGCGACTCGTCTATCTCGGCAATAATGGGTATGCCGCCGACCGCCATTACTGATGTGGCCGATGCCATCCACGTGAAGGCAGGCACGATTACCTCATCGCCAGGGCCGATGCCGATGCCCTGCAGACCGCATATCAGTGCCGCCGTGCCCGAAGTGACCGCCAATGCATGGGCCGAACCGACCGACTGTGCAAACTCCTCCTCCAACTTATCTGCATGCGATTCGCCTTCCTCATCGCTGAAAAAGCGGAAAAGCTGTTTGGCGCGCAGCACGTCGAGTACGGCCTGCTCCTCAGCGTCGTCGAGGGCTTGTCCGCCCGCTGCCATGTACGGCTCCATCCGCTCGCGAGCGGGTGTTCCTCCGTCTATGGCCAGTAATGGAGCAGCAGATGTTGACATGTGTAGTCCTCCAATTGGGGACAGAAAGCGCGGTAAGATAGTCTTTGGAAGTCAAGAAGTCGATCCCCTGTTACACTTTCGCCCTTGGCCTCCAGCAACCGCGATCAGTATAACATAGCGCCAAACTGTTGACAGTCTGCAGGAGTCGTGTTTTACTTCCCCAACTGTATCGACAGTATACGCAAAATATGGGAGCTGAAAATATGGACAAGACTCGCTGGGGTATTCTGGGAACGGGGCGCATCGCCGGTGACTTTGCCACCGGTCTGGCCGCGGAGGAAGATGCAGAAGTCGTCGCCGTCGGCTCCCGCTCTCAGGAAACTGCCGACAAGTTTGCCGATCGCTTCGGCATTCCAAACCGGCATCCCACCTACGACGCGCTTGCGGCCGACCCCATGGTGGATATCATCTACATCGCCACCCCTCACCCATTGCACAAAGAGAATACGATCAGTTGCCTGCGCGCCGGCAAGGCCGTGCTATGTGAGAAGCCGTTCGCGATCAATAGCGCCGAGGCCCAGGAGATGATCGACTGCGCACGCGCCGAAGGCGTTTACCTGATGGAGGCGATGTGGACGCGTTTTCTGCCTCATATTCGTGAAATGGTCCGTCGCATAGAGGAAGGACAAATAGGCGACATCCGTCTGTTTCAGGCAGATTTTTGCTATCGCGCCCCGCTGAATCCTGAACGTCGCACATTTAACCCGGCCCTTGGCGGCGGCGCGTTGCTGGATGTGGGTGTATACCCGATTTCGCTGGCCCATCACTTGCTGGGTGAACCCGCCCAAGTCGCGTCGCTGGCGCATCTGGGTGTGACCGGCGTGGACGAGATTGCAGGCATGCTCTTCAAGTACCAGAGAGGCGCTTTGGCCGTAATGTCCACTGCTGTCCGAGCCAACTCGCCCGATTCGCTACTCATTAGTGGGACTGAGGGAGAGATACGCGCACACGATCGCTGGTGGATGCCATCCGGTTTCACGATAACCCGTGACGGCCGCGAACCGGAGACAGTGCGCCCTGACACCATCGGCAATGGCTGGAACTACCAGGCTGTAGAATGCGGCCGCTGCCTCAGGGAAGGACTGACCGAACACGACCTGATGCCCCTTGACGAGTCACTTGCAATCATGCGCCTGATGGATGGCTTGCGGCAGGAGTGGGGGCTACGCTATCCAATGGAGTAAGTGCGAAGCCGGATCAGGATAACCCTTCAGTAACTGCGCAGCCGCAACTGAATCGCAACCCTGAACGAGGCGAGCGAAAGCGATTTCACTAACCACTAACCACTAACCACTGACCCCTGACCACTGACCACTGCAGTTGTGCGGTCGGGCCTTCGGCCCTCCCTTGTGCCGGGGCTGCGCCCCCCCAACGCCCCCCTACAAAACCATGCCTCACCGACCGTGTGCCTTCATCGCAACGTGTCGGCTGGCGAGCATGGCGGCGGCTGTGCACTAGTTGCGTCACCAAGCCACTGAATGGTTCCAAGGATGACTGGCAGGTCAAGTACTGTGGCTTAGTAGTTACACCCTTCAAGAGAAGATTACACTAAGCACTACCTTCTCCTTGCCCAACCGCCTGCAGACAATAATGCAGGCTACCCCGCAATAATTCGACAACCCTGCTGTCCGGAGCACCTGCCTCCAGTGCATCCGGTTGCAGTTCTAACGAGATGGAGTGACCGTATCCGTCCGCGGCCATCCTGGCCAGCAACGCGTCCAGTTTCAAAGCGCCGTCCTCGGGCCGTCGGTGTTCGTTGCCGTCGAAGTTGCTAAGGTGGACATGCTTTACCCGCTGCCCCCAGAAGTTGTAGGCCTCGACAGGGTCCAGCCCCCAGGTGCCCAGGTGTGTTGTATCCAAAGTGATGTGCGGAAATCGGGTAATATCGCCAAGCGTCGCCTGGCTGTGCGGGTTCCAGCGCGCGGGGTTGACGCGCACGCCCATAAACCGCTGGGCCGGCAAGTTTTCAATGCACAAGAGGACATCAGTTCTGGCCTGGAGCTCAGCATAGCTCTCGGTGAGCCAATCTGCGTACTGGCGGTTTAAGGTATCAAATGGGTTGGGCAGCAATAAGCTGCGACTAGCGGTCTGCAGAAAGGCGGCTCCGTAACGTGTGGGTAGGTGGTGAACGACTACCCGCGCGTCCAGTTCAGCTGCCAGTTCGGCGGTGCGGGCGATGGCGCCGACCTCGGTCTCGCCCCAGCCTTGGCAGTTGCGGCTGAACGGACTATGGAGAGCCGGGATCTTGAGCGCGTGGCTGTCCATCAGGTAGCGCAAATAGTCGAGCTGGCGCGTGTCCCAGCGGTGATCTACCATCATTTCGATACCTTCAAAGCCGGCTTCGGCCGCCAGCGCAAAGACGCGGTCGATACTGTAGTTGTAAAGTGAACCGGTGGAAAAGATGAAACGCATGGCAAATACTCTCGACAAATGGAGCCCGCGGCTCCTGTGTCAGCTTGAAAACGCTCGCGCCGCGAACTCGAAAAGTGATGTCGGACGGCGGCCCAGCAACCAGCCCAGGACGTTGCCGTTTCCGATCAGGCCGATGCGGTCATAGTAGCGAAACATCGCAGCTAGTGCCTCTATTGTTTCACCGGGCATCCCGCTGGCACTTGCAGACTTCTCCCAACTCTCGAGAGGCATCTGAACGGCACTAACAGGTCGCCTCAATTGGTTCGCCAGGGCCTGCGCTATCTCCTCCGAAGACAAATTCTCTGGTCCGGCTAACTCGTAGATCGCCCCGGCATGGCATGATTCTGTGAGAACCTTTGCTGCGGTCCAGGCTACATCAGCCAGATCGACTAGTGCAAAGCGTGCCTGGATACTATAGGGTACACTAAACTGGCCGGTTGTCGCTATCTGTTCCCGGTAGGCAAGCACGTTTTGCATGTACGCGCATGGCTGCAGAACTGTGAAAGGCAGGCAGCTGCGGAAGAGCTCCTCCTCGACACGCAGCTTTTGCCAGTGGTGGGGCATCTCTTCCGTCTGCGGGTGGAGGACCGAGTGGTAGACGAAGCGTCCTATACCGGCCCGCTCCGCGGCCTGCAAGGCCAACTTTCCGACCTCGATTTCACGTGTATACATGTTGGGGCAGATGAGATAAATTGCATCGACTCCAACGCACGCTTCCCGCCACAGGCCGGCATCCTCCAGATCACCGACAATGGTATCGGCAACTTTGAGATTCTGGGCCTGCTCATGGCGTCGTAACCAAGCGCGCACCGGCCGGCCGGTCCGGGCCAACGCATCAATGACAGCATGGCCGGTCTTGCCTGCGGCGCCTGTAACCAGAATCATGCCGGGAAAATCTCGTTCACGAGGACAGCAAAGCCCGCCAACACTTCTGATCTTGCAATTTCATCTTCGCCGAAGCTTCCAAGCAAACGGTAGGATCCATCTCGCAGAACATGAATCTCAGCGGTCCGCTCGCGTGGATCGGCAATCCAGTACTCGGGCACGCCCGCCTCTGCGTAAATTTCGTACTTCAGTCTGACGTCGTGGGAGGGATTGGATGGCGACAACACTTCCATCACCAAGTCAGGCGCGCCCTGGATGTTTAGTTCGCCAACGACGGGAAGATTCTCTCGACGGATTACCACAATGTCAGGCTGGACGGGATCTCCCAATTTATCGGGGAGAATTACATCAATGGGAGCGGCGATGGCGGTGCCCAGTTTAGACTCTTGGAGATATCCTTCCAGAAAAAACGCAAGGCGGGTGATAACTCGCTGGTGCAAGGGACGCGGCGCCGCCGACACATAAAGTTCACCCAGAATTACTTCGTAGCGTTTGCCATCTTCTGGAAGACCAGCATAGTCGTCATACGTCCACTCCCCTTGCGCCGGAAGCTGCTCAGTCTGCGCGGCATATATGGCTGTCATTGACTCCTGAACTCGGCGCACTATGCCCCTCCGTTTCCAACCCCGTGCGCGCACATTCAGTGGCTGGTAACCCTTCCGATTACCAGCCACTGTTGACTCAGGCACTCTGGCGATACGATTGCCTATTCGCCTCCCTCTACCAGTTCTACTTCGATGGGTGTGTAGCTGTCTCCCATCGCGTCACCTTCCAACAGTCCGAGAGCCGACTCAGCCAAGTCTGTGCGGAAGGCACCCTCGCTTGGCACATCACTAATGACGCCGCCGTCTACGGACACCTGCACGGTCTGTTCCCAGAGTGCCTGGTCCATCACGCCGATGCCTGCCGGAGAAGGCCAGATCAGCTTATTGATCTCATTCAACTGCCAGCTCATATGGCTTAGGCCAAGTGTGGGACCGTTGTCGAGAACGACCTGGACGCAAGCGTCAAAGCTGTCGCGGCAGAACTGCCAGCCCTTGAAACTGGCCGCCAGGAAGCGCACTGCGATGTCCTCATTTCCCTCCTCCGCCAACCAGGATTCCCGCGCGAAAACATGATCCTGTAGCATAGCCGTGCCGACATCGTTGAAGTCGATGACCACCAGGTCAGACGGCTGATAGAGTTCGCCCGTCTCGGGGTTGACCGCCTCAAGCACCTGGGCGTACTCGTTGTAGATCATCGCCTGCGCGGCGTCGAGTTCCCGGTTGAGCAGGGCCAGCATGTCGAAACTCTGCTGAATGACCGTGACATCGTCAGGGTTGTTCGGGTCGATACCCTCTGCCCGCATCGCTACGAACAGCTCATGCTCATTGCCGAATCCCCATGTTCCGATTTTCTTGCCGGCCATGTCAGCTACAGTCTCCACCGGCGCGTCGGCCCATGAGACCTCCAGTGTTCCGCTGCGCTGGAATACCTGGGCGATATTCACCAGATCAGCGCCTTCTGCCCGCGAGGCCAACACCTTGGGCACCCAAGCCAGGCCGAACTCGGCTTGGCCGGAGGCGACCACCTGCTGCGGCACAATGTCGACCGCGCCTTCAAGGATGGTCACATCCAAGCACTGCTCTTCGTAAAAGCCTTGATCAACGGCGGCAAAGTAGCCTGCAAACTGGGACTGGGTCACCCACTGAAGCTGCAAACTGACCGGAGTGAGTTCGGCGCATCCGTCTTCAGCCATGGCCTCGTCACCGCCGGAGTCCATCGCCGGAGCCGCCGGAGCGACGCATGCCCCCAGCATCAGGATGAGCAGCGTGAAACCCGTCAGCAACCGTGCATTTCGATTTCTCATGAGATCCTCCTGAGGAACTGTGAATGAATAAAGAGTCGTAAGATGGTACTACTCAGCCGCAACTGATTCGCAAATCTGAATGAGTGAGAAAAGGTGTTCTTTCTCCCCGCATTGTATTATGGGCGGTCGGCCGCAAGCGGCCTCCCTTGTGCAGGGGCTGCGCCCCCGCAACGCCCCCCTCCAAAACCATCGCTCACCGACCGTGTGTGCTCATTCCAGCAATGCCGCTCCACCAACCTGGCTGCCGCCAACGGAATACGAATCAGATAGCCTGAATGGCGGCAAGGATAAAGGGCTGGTCAGGACAGGCACTGTAAATGGCTTAGTAGCTACCGTAAAATTACGCCCGAAAAGTCTGATGCCACGGTAAAGCCAACCGTTCTGCCAACAAAATAACCAGATAGATGGCGATGCCAAGTAAACATGCTACGAGTATCGCGGCCCATGCCGTCGCGAATCGGAATAACGCCGCCTCTTGGGTAATGAAAACTCCTAACGCAATGCGCGGGCCGCCGAAGTATTCGCCCACGATTGCTCCGATCATCGCCAGCGCTCCCGCCACTTTCAGGCCGCTGAACAGTGATGGAAGTGCGTTGGGAATCCGCAGTTTCATCAGAATTTCGGAATCGCTGGCCGCATACGAGTGCATCAGTTCCAATGAACGGCTGTCGACCGATGTCAGCCCGCGCACTGTATTGATCATGATCGGAAAGAAGATCATGATCGTTACAATCGCCATTTTGGAAAATGGGTTGTCAATGCCGAACCAGTTGTTCATGATCGGCGCAAACGCGATGATCGGCATAGAGTTGGCGGCGATTGCAAATGGCAGCAAAGCCTCACGCGAGGCGGCCCAGCGGGTTGTAGCAAGCGCTACCGCGATGCCTGCCACCGTTCCCATCGCCATCCCTCCCAGCGCTTCTTTCAAAGTGAACCAACTCGCCGCCAGGATTGGCATGAAGTTGCTGCCCCGCAATACAAAGACGTCGCGGCTACCGAGGGGGAAACTCAGCCATCTTGAGGCCTCCAGGACCGCCTGCCGTTCAGGTGACAGTCCACCAGGCAGGACAACAAGAAACCGGTTACCCAGAGAGGCTTCCTCTTCTGCATCGCCTGAGGTCGCGGACCCGACGACGACAACCTGAACAAGATTGCCAACAATGGCCGTTGGCTTTGGCAACAGAAACTGCTGGATGTTGAAGGCTGTCACCAGCCCTTCCCACAGGATGACAAGCGCAACCAGAATGAGAATCGGCGCCCAGATGCGTTGCCTGCGCTCGCTCATGCCGGCTTCCTTTCCGGCTCCTGGCCCCCTTCGCTGATGCGAAGCTCCTCTCGCACTTGCGTTTCCAGCTCAAAGAAGCGCACGCTGCTGCGCGTATCCGCATTGCGAGGCTGAGGCAGGTCAATGGCGATATCGGCGGTTATGCGGCCGGGCCGGGCGGACATGACGATCACCCGCGTCGAAAGGAAGACAGCTTCGGTGATGCTGTGTGTGACGAAAAGCACGGTAGTATCGGTCTTGCGCCAAATGCTGAGAAGCTCCAGATTCAGCCGCTCGCGCGTCATCTCGTCGAGCGCGCCGAAAGGCTCGTCCATCAGTAGAATCGAAGGTTCGAATGAGAGCGCACGGGCGATGGCCACTCGTTGTTGCATGCCCCCCGAGAGCTGCCAAGGGTAGTGTGAAGCAAAGTCGGTCAGCTCCACCAGCTCCAACATAGCCTGCGTGCGCAGCTCTTTTTCCGAGCGGCTGTACTGCATCAACTCCAGCGGCAACTGTACATTCTTGGCAACGGTGCGCCAGTCGTAAAGTGTCGCGGCCTGGAAGACAATGCCGTAGTCCTGATCGAGCCTGGCCTGGTTGGCGCTCTTCCCGTTGACGGTGGCGACTCCGGATGAGGGTTGAATCAGATCGCCTACAACGCGCAGCAGCGTCGACTTTCCGCAGCCCGACGGCCCGATAAGCGAGATGAATTCGTTCTCCTCAATCTGAAGATTGATCTCCTTAAGCGCGTGCACCTGGTCAGATGCGCCTTCTCCAAAGATCTTTTCGACATTGTCGAGAATAACGACGGGTCCGGTCATGTCAGACCTTTTCGTGGAAGGAGCGGCTGGAACGTGCGAAAACAGTAAAGGCCAGAGGCGGCGTTGAGCCCAGCAGTGGTGTCGATTCTAGCACACGACGGCAATGAGAGACAAACAGAAAGACGCTATCAGACAGTCCGACGTCGGTGCGAATTCGAGGGCATACTTTCCGGCCAAGGAGCGCACGCCAATGTCGGCCCCAAATGCCTGTCGCCCCCCTTATCTTGGCTCTCAAACTTTCAGCCTGAACAGCCAAAGTCCATGCGACTGCCGTAACCCGGTCTACAATCCCAATGGGAAGCCATAGACCTAACAACACCTTTTTTCTCTGCCGAGGAAAGCGAGTCTCTCATAATTCTGGTGTGGTCCATAGCCGGACAGGCGCGGTCTGAACGGGCCGCGCCCAGACGCGCCACTCTTTTGTATGGACAACAGTGTCTTTTCGCTGAGATACTATCCACTTCGACTGTGTGTTATGATCCGGGAACACTGGGCTGGACGGATCCTTCGCCCTGTCGACCCGTCAATGTTTACTAACACCTGGAAACTTTCGCCCCACCTTTGCAAGGGAGAGATACCACTATGCCCGACAGATTGCCACACATTCTGATTTTCAACCCGGATCAGTGGCGGGGAGACGTCCTGGGACATGCTGGCAACCCCGCCGCAATGACGCCTGTTCTCGACCAATTTGCGCAAACCGAGGGCGTTTCCTTCACCAACGCCTTCTGCCAGAATCCGGTCTGCACGCCCAGCCGCTGCTCGTTCATGACCGGCTGGTATCCCCATGTGCGCGGCCATCGCACCATGTTCCACATGCTGCGCCCGGACGAACCGATGCTCCTGCGCAAATTGCGGCAGAATGGCTACTATGTCTGGTGGGGCGGGAAGAACGATGTGGTGCCGGGACAAAACGGATACGCCGACTACTGTGATGTAAAGTATGCGCCTCCGCCCGAGAGGCTCATGCCGAATCCACACCGGCTGACAGACTGGAGAGGCGACCCTGAAGGCGACAATTTCTACTCCTTCTACGTCGGCCGGAGCGAGATTCCCCAAGGTGAATCGGTGGCCTACGACTCCGACTGGGCAATGGTAGACGGCGCCATCGAGCAGATTGAAAACGCACCGCCGGACCAGCCTCTCTGCATCTATTTGCCTCTGTCTTACCCGCACCCACCCTACGCGGTCGAGGACCCCTGGTACAGCCAGATCGACCCGGCCCGCATTCCAGAGCGCACGCCAACGCCAAACGAAGCAAACGGCGGATGGGACGGCTTACCCAGCCTGATGAAGGGCATTTACGACGGCCAGCAGATGCAGGGCTGGTCAGAAGAGCGTCTGCGGGAGCTGCGGCGCACATACTACGGCATGTGCGCACGGGTGGATCACCAGTTCGGCTTGGTCCTGGAGGCGCTGAAGAATGCCGGCATGTACGATGACACCCTGGTATTCTTCTTTTCGGATCATGGTGACTTCACCGGAGATTATGGTCTGGTCGAGAAGACCCAGAACACCTTTCAAGACTGCCTGACCCGCGTACCGTTGCTGGTTAGACCTCCTTCAGGAACGCCGGTAACGCCGCATGTTTCCAATGCGCTGGTGGAACTGATAGATTTTCCTGCAACGGTGTATGCACTGACCGGAATCGAGGCAGGCTACGATCACTTCGGTCACTCACTGCTTCCCCTGCTCGCAGGAGAGACCGAGACGCACCGCGATGCCGTATTCTGCGAGGGCGGACGCAGGCGCGGAGAGCGTCAGTGCATGGAACTGGAGAGTAATGCCAGCCCGGAGTTTCTCTATTGGCCGCGGTTGCGCCTGCAGGTGTCTGAAGGGCCTGAACACACCAAAGCAGTAATGTGCCGTACCCGGGATCACAAATACGTACGACGATTTTACGAGCAGGACGAACTCTACGACCTGCAAACAGACCCGCGCGAGACCCGCAATCTCATAGATGACGCTGCTTACGCCAAAGTGCTGGCGTCGCTGAAGGAGCGTATGTTGCAGTGGTTTATGGAGACCAGCGATGTGGTGCCGCATGAGCCGGACAGGCGGCAATGAGGCTGACTTGTGGGTTCGACGTTACGATTCTGAGACTTGCCTCTGCACGACAAGACGTTCCAACAACGAGATGACGAGGAAAAAGACCATACCGGTGAGTGATGCAAACAGAATCGAGGCCCACAATTTTTCCGGCCCAGTGGCGTAGTACTGGTTGAAGTTGAGGATCACCCGGCCCAGGCCGTCGGCGATACCGCTGGGCAATTCGCCAATGATGGCGCCTACTACGCTTGCCGTCGCCGAAACTTTGAGGGCGGTGAAAATGTAGGGCAGGGCAGCGGGAACACGCAGCTTCCACAGTATGTCCCAGGACGATGCCGCGTAAGAGTGCATCAGCTCGACTGCGGTGGGCTCCGGTGACCTCAACCCCTGTAGCGTGTTGATCGTCACTGGGAAAAAGGTCAGATAAGCGGCGATAACCGCCACGGAGAACCAACTGCCGCCTAACCATATGACAACCATCGGCGCAATTGCCAGCAGGGGAACGGTCTGCGATGCCACTACATATGGCAGCATTCCCCGCTCCAGCAGCCCCGAGTGCGCGAAGGCAACGCCAAGGGCAAAGCCGAGAACCCCGCCCATCAGGAACCCAGCCACGGCCTCCTGCAGAGTAAAGAGCGAGGCCCGCAATAAAATTGTCAGCAGGATTGTGTCACTGCCCCGCCGTGGCGGCTGGAAAATCGTCGCCAGGATGTCCCACAAGTGAGGCATGGCACGGTCGTCAGCGCGCACCGGCAACTTCACCTCGCACAGACCGACTGACCCGCACAGCACGCCCATCGGCTTGTCAGCTTCTGTCACTACAGGTACTGTCCCCCGCAGGAAAGCGCCGCCTGGTGCGCCGAGCAGCTTATATGCCTCCCAGAACAACCCCAGCAGCAGAATGATGACTATGAAATAGCCGATCGCGTTAAGTTTCGGAACTCCGGCCGGCTTCACAATACCTCCGCGAACGGCTTGCGCTGCAAGAAGCGCCCGCTGCCAGCGGCGCCCAACCAGCTGTCACCGTCGACAATTACCTGACCGCGCAGAAGGACCTTATCGGCCCAGCCGCGCACGCGCATGCCCTCGTAGACGTTGTAGTCGGTACGCATGTGGTGCGTCGTCGCCGAGATCGTGTGTTCCTTTTCTGCGTCCCAAATGACGATGTCAGCGTCGGAGCCAACCGCGATTGTGCCTTTACGGGGATATAGTCCGAAGATTTTGGCCGGGTTGGTGCTTGTAATCTCGACAAACCGGTTGGCGTTGTAGTGGCCGCCGCCCACGCCAGCATGCCACATCACCGGCATTCGATCCTCGATGCCGGGCATGCCGTTGGGGATCTGGTGAAAACCTTCCCGGCCCAACTCCTTCCCGGCAATGCGACCGTCAACACCGCCTTCATACCAGAATGGGCAGTGATCGGTGGAGATTGCCTGCAGCCCACCGTTCGCCAGCTCCTTCCAGAGAATGGCTGCATCCTTGGGCTGCCGTACCGGCGGCGAGCAGACGTATTTGGCGCCCTCGTAACCGGGCTTGGCAAGGTCCTCCTCAAAGACAAACAGATACTGCGTACAGGTTTCACCCATCACGTTGAAGCCCTTGGCCCGGCCCAGCGCAAGTTGCTCGACCGCCTCTTCGCAGGTTACGTGGACGACATATAGAGAAGCGCCGCTGATGCCAGCCAGGGCAACCGCCCGTCCAGTCGCCTCGGCTTCAGCCATTGCGGGATGGGCCGTAGCATGGTACTTCGGCGCCGTCTTGCCTTCGTTCAGAAGCCGCGTTGTCAAGTCGGCGATCACATCTCCATTCTCCGCGTGGACCATGACCAGCAGACCATGCTCAGCCGCAACCTGCATCGCGCGAAACAGAGTCGTGTCGTCGACTTGGAACAGCCCCTTATACGCCATGAACAGCTTGAGACTGGTAATGCCCTCATCGACAACAGATGGGATCTCCGCCATCACATCATCACGCAGGTCAGTGATCGCAACGTGAAATCCGTAATCTATCGCAGCTTTCCCTTCCGCCTTGGCGTGCCAGGTTTCTATCCCCTCCTTGAGCGTGCCGCCCACCGGCTGGATGACAAAGTCAATGTGGGTAGTGGTTGCGCCAAAGGCCGCAGCGCGCTGGCCTGTGAAAAAGTCGTCCGACGAGACAGTGCCGCCGAATGGCAGCTCCAGATGTGTATGCACGTCGATGCCGCCGGGCAGGAGGAGCTTTCCTGTGGCGTCGATCACCTCTGCGCCCTCAGTGGGCAACTCTAGCCCGATCAGCGCTATTTTTTCGTCCTCGATCAGTAGGTCGGCCTGCACGCTGTCAGCGGCTGTGACGATAGTTCCATTCTTAATCACTGTTGGCATATCAAGCTCCTCGGCGACCAACCAGCCCAAGCTGGGTTCATCATTGGTCAAATGCGAGCCACGCTCTCTCCGTGGCAATCATGCTGCTACGATCTTGTCGTACATGTCCGGCCGCCGGTCGCGCAGGAATTGCCATGTGTCCCGCACCTCCTTAATCAGATCCAAGTCCAGGTCGCGGATGACCAACTCCTCCGCGTAGGGATCTGCCTGGCCCGGAAGATCTTCGCGTTCGCCCAGCGTCGTCACGAACTCGCCCCGCGGCGTGCAGAAGTAGCTCTGGCCGTAAAAGTCGTTTTCTCCCAGCTCTGCTTCAACGCCGACACGGTTGATGGTGCCGACGAAGTAGCCATTGGCGATGGCGTGACTGGTCTGCTCGATGCGCCACAGGTGCTGCGAAAGACCGCGCGACGTGGCGGACGGAATGAATACAATTTCCGCGCCATTCAGTCCTAACATGCGCGCGCCTTCCGGGAAATGACGGTCGTAGCAGATGTATACGCCAACCTTGCCCACAGCCGTGTCAAAGACAGGGTAGCCGAGATTCCCCGGGCGGAAGTAGAACTTCTCCCAAAAGCCTGGCAAATGAGGCAAGTGCGTCTTGCGGTATTTGCCCAGGTAGCTGCCGTCGGCATCGATAACGGCCGCGGTATTGTAGTAGAGGCCTGGCTGGTCCTCTTCATATAGAGGGACGATCAATACCATTTTCGTTTCAGCAGCCAGGTTCTGCATCCGCTCTGTGATCGGGCCGCCAGGAATGGGTTCGGCCAGACCGTACCACTGCGGGTCCTGCACCTGGCAGAAATATGGACCGTGAAAGAGCTCCTGGAAGCAGAAAATCTGCACGCCCTGTTCTGCGGCCTGGCGGGCGTATATCTCGTGCTTTTGGATCATAGACTCCTGGTCGCCGCTCCACGAAGCCTGAAGCAGCGCACCGCGGACGATGCGGGACATTGGCGGTCCTCCTGTCACTCTGGCAAGAAAGTGATTTGCAAAAGTCTGAAGTGTTTAGATCCGGTTTGGGCCTTGTCGGGGTCTGCAGGCACTGGTCGCGTAGACTTTCCTCAACCGAACCTCTGGTCAAGTTCCTCGAGCATGTAGGCAAACCCCAGCGAACGCAATTCCTGAGTCACGTAGTGGAGGACGCTCTCTTCCATCGCGCGCGGGTAGCCTACATCCCACTGCTCGCAGATAGCCGGGCCGCAATCGCGCATAATTCTGGCCAGACGCAACGGAAAGCGCGCCGCCTCTTCAAGCGGCAGATTGGTCAGTTTCACGGCCTCTTCCACACGCATACGGTGGTCGGGTAGAAGAAAACTGTTCAGAGCCTTAACGCCCCGGTCCTTCCGCAGCCCGCTTGCCGCGCAGAGTACGTTGGTGAGAGTCAGAAGGATAATCGAGTTGCCCGCCGCGGCGACCAGTTTTTCGTTGCGGCCCACGACAACGGGCAGCATAGCAACACAACGCCAGAATTCTGGAATCTCTCTGCGCAATAGCTCCTCGGCCCCTTCCCGATTGAGAGCACACCCAGGATTCGGCTGCCACACCAGTGAATTTTCCTCTCTGTAGAGAACACGCGTCTCGCCCTCAGTCACTTCGGCGTACGCACCACTGTGCAGCCAAACATCCAAACGCATGGCTTCGTCGGTCATGGCATTGACCATCCGGCCGTCGAACATCAGGCGTATGAAGACCAGCGGACGGATCTGACCCAGCCAACTATCGACCTCCCCGCGAAACTCGTCAAGCGCGTTATCATCGATCAGCAGATGGGCATCCACGTCGCTCCACCGGTCAGCCATCTCTTTTCCGAAACTGCCGCCCAGCCACGCAGCGCGAACACGGGAATCGGCTTCGACTTTGGCGGCGAGCGCGTCAATGAAACAGTCCTGCGCCGTCGTCATACCATTTCTCTTGCTGAAGCCTCCGTCACCAGCTCGAAGAGCCGGTTGGGGCTGAGCGGAATTTCGCGCACTTCCAGTCCGATGTCGCCGAAGGCACTGTCGATCGCCTGGGCAAAGAGCGCGCCTACCGGAATCGCGCCGGCCTCGCCTGCCCCCTTCACCCCCAGAGGATTCAACGGCGAAGGCGTCACTACGTGATCGCTCACAATGTTCGGTACATCAAGTGCCGTGGGAAGTAGGTAGTCCATCAAAGACGCGTTGAGCAGCGCGCCGTTTTCGTCAAAATGCAACTGCTCATAGAAAGCATTGCCGATCCCCTGCGCCACACCGCCCTGGATCTGGCCGTCCAGAATCAGAGGATTGATCACCTTGCCGCAATCATGCACGACTACATATTTCTCGATCTCAAGATTGAATGTATCTGGGTCCACTCTCAGGATCACTGCGTGGACGCCGGAAGCAGTCGCGCCCCGTTCCGGTCCAAAATACTCTGTGGCCTCCAGCCCCGGTTCCGTCCCGGGCTTGACTCCGCCGCGCATGGGGTTTGCCCCAACTGCCAGTTGACCGAGTGAGATCGAGGTCTGCGGCACACCCTTGACCTGGACCCGCCCTTCAATCAACTCCAGGTCCTCTTCTGCGGCCTCCAGTTTTTCTCCCGCCACCTTCAATATCTTCTCTCGAACCTTGGAGGCGGCCGCGTGCATTGCGTTGCCGGCCACCACCGCACCGCGGCTGGCAAACGTGCCCGCCCCCCAGTAAAAGAGGTCCGTGTCGCCGGTCACGATGTGTATGTCAGAGACTTTCACGCCGATCTGGTCGGCAATAACCTGGGCAAAGCTGGTGTAATGGCCCTGGCCCTGCGTCCCAATGCCCGTTGCTACGCTTATTTTGCCGCTCGATTCGACCGTCACCCTCGCGCCCTCGTACGGCCCGATTCCCGTGCCCTCAACGTAGCTGACGACGCCAATGCCGACCCGCTCCCCCGCGGCTCTCCGCTTCGGCTGTTCCTCCCGTACGAACGCCTCGTACCCGACCAGGTCCAGGGCACGGTCCAGGGCCGGTTCATAGTTGCCGCTGTCGTAGATCAGCTGCGTAAAATCCTGAAATACGATGTCGTTTGCGTAGGGAAACTGCTCGGGCTGGATGTAGTTCTTGCGACGAATCTCGATCGGGTCAATCGCCAGCTCTTTGGCGGCAATGTCCAACAGCCGCTCCATCACAAAAACGCCATGTTGACGACCGGCGCCCCGGTAAGGCGTTACGATCGGCTTGTTGGTAAAAACGCTGGTGAACTCGGAATGATAGTTCGGCACGACATAGGGGCCCAGAAGGGTACACTGGCTGCTGACGGGAACGGTTAGGCCATAGGGCGCGTAGGCGCCGGCGTCATGCAGAAATACATCCTTCACGCCCAGTACCGTGCCGTCCTCCTTGAGAGCAATTCTGGCATCGTGCACCTGGCCCCGTTCCTGCGTCGTGGCATAGAAATTCTCTTCCCGGTCCTCGATCCACTTCAGCGGGCGGCCCAACTGCATCGTCGCCCAGGCCAGCAGGACCTCCTCCGGGTAAAACATCATGATCTTGGGACCGAAGCCACCGCCGATGAACGGGGCGATTACCCGCACCTGGTGCTCAGACAGCCCCAGCATTGCCGCCAGCCCATTGCGAATGGCGATGGGCGCCTGAGTCGTGTCCCAAATAGTCAAATGCTGACTCTTTTCCTCCCAGTTGGCGACGATTCCTCGGTTTTCCATTGCCGCCGCCGTGCCTCGGTCGTAACTGAAACGGCGCCTGATGATCAGGTCGGCATCGGCCTCCGCCTGCACCCAGTTTCCTTTGGCCTGGGTCACCCGCGCGTTGATATTATGCCCCAGATCATCGTGAACCAGGGGTGCATCCTCGGCCAGTGCCGACCCCAGATCCACGACCGCGTCCAAAGGCTCATAATCAACAAAGATCCCGTCGAGCGCATCCTCAGCCAGATAGCGGCTCTCCGCGACGACCATCGCTACCGCTTCGCCCGCGTGGCAGACTTTTTCTTTGGCAAGGGGAACTTGCGTACGCTGGTAAAACTCGATCTGTTCTACCGGAAGTGGCGGCACCAATAGGGGACCAGGCTGCCAGTAATCTCCCAGATCATCGGCGGTGTAGACCGCGGCCACGCCAGGGCTCTGACGGGCGCCGTCCACATCAATTGACCGGATGCGCGCGTGGGCCAGATCACTGCGAAGGAACGCCACGTGCAGCATACCGGCCAACTGCACATCATCAGTAAATAGCGCACGGCCGGTAAGCAAGCGCGGATCTTCATTGCGCTTGATCGGTTGACCAAATTGTCGAGTGGACATAAGTTTTGAGAATCGGTGAAAATGAGGTGGCCTGTATACAAGGCGATGGAAGGATGACAATCTTGCCAGTCAACCTTCGCTTTCATAAACAGCACAACCTGCCTTCGCGTCTTCCCTGATGCGCGCGGCGATGCCTGCTCAACCGCCGCCTCAGCCCTTTACGGGAACCGTTCCGGCATCCAACTCCTCTTGCAGAGCACTTTCATTCTCGTTTCCAGAGTTCCGCAACCAGTTCCCCAAGCCCAACGCGACAGGGTAAAAAGCTGCGTTTAGCACGAAAATGAATAGGGCGGTAATCAGGTGGTCCGGGATCGTAAACGGCGGCAAGAACGGAAGCAGATAGAACGCGATCGTGGGTTGCGCGACGATCGAGAAGCCAACCATAAAGCCGCCCGCCGCGGCCAGTCTGAACTGCCAGTCTCTTGGCCTGAAGCCATACCGCGTCATCCACTGATAAGTCAGGTCCAGCAGAACCGCCCCAAGCACGAAAACCAATGTTAGCCGCGGCGGCGCACCACTCAAGACGTCGGCAAATGTAGACGACGCGAATCGAATCCCGAAGTAGAAGAGTGCAAAGGTTGTCGCAGTCCAAGGGCCGGGGACAAGCCGCTGCGCAACGACCGACAGGAAGAATGCCGCAAAGCCTATTATTGTTGGGTAGAGCCAGACTGGGCGCTGAGCCACAAGGCCGTCAACAATACCGATTTCCCATTCCACCGCACCGACAATGAGAAATTCGCTCAGTGCCAAGGCGAGGATCAGCAGTCTGACCAGACTGCGCCAGTCCAGGGTAGAAACAGACCCTCCGTTCAAACGCCAGTTCCTTAAGCCCTTTCTTTCTCCAAGCCGCGCAATGCTGGCATCTTTCTGACCGTCTTTCCTACCCCCCATTTTGTCTAGAGTGACTTCATTCCCGCCTTCACCCAGAAGACTCGCCGCGAAAATGAGGAGACATGCAGCTGACACGGCTAAGAAGACGTGGGGTGGACTCCAGGCGGTCAGATCAATCCCGTAAAGTTCGTGCCAGATGGCGTCTCCCGGAATGGAGAGAAGACCGTATCCCGCCACGAGCACGAGTCCGCCAACGTAAGGGTTGCCCCTGACCCAGCTGCGAGGATCATGGACACCCGCTCTGAAGTTCGGAATGGCAAGCGACAGCAGTCCCCCCACTGCCACCACAAATGTAAGCAAAAAACCGGCGTATACCATCAAGTGCGGCGGCCACAAAAAGTCCTCTCCGCCCGGCACGATGCCCGTTACGATGTGCTCACTGAGGTCCCAGTACGCCCCGAAGCTGATCAGAACCGCGCCAATGCATACCAGAATGGCCAGCGAACTCGAAAAGCGGGCAGAAATGGCGATGGCACTCCTTCCTTGCGCGGAGGCCGCTCGGCCTCTAAGCGCCGAATGCTTCATTGGCGAGAGATAGAGCCACCATGCCAGAAATGCCAAAATCCCAATTGTCACGCCAGAAAAAACGAGGCCCTGCAGAAATAGTGTATTCACCCGGGTTTCTCCTGTAACAATATAGCGCTCAGCTGCACGGCCTCCACGATCTTCTGGTAACCCGTGCAACGGCAGATGTTGCCCGAAAGTATTTCACGAATCTCAGCCTCCGACGGATCGGGATTCTCTTCCAGGAATGGCACCAGCGTCATTAGGATGCCGGGCGTGCAGAATCCGCACTGGAGCCCATGTTTCTCCCAGAAGCCATGTTGTATCGGATGTAAATCCTCCTGGCCGCCGTCCAAACCTTCAACTGTGGTAACTTCGCGCCCATTCGCCTGTACCGCGAACATTAGACAGGAGCGCACCGCCGCACTGTCCACGAGCACAGTACATGCGCCGCAGACGCCGTGTTCGCATCCTACGTGGGTGCCTGACAACCCAATGTCATGACGCAGAAAATCGCTCAGCAACAACCGCGGCTCGACCGAACGTTCATACGGGCGGCCATTCACCGAAACGGAGATCGTCTGTTCCAAAACTCAGTCCTGTTCCTCTACTGCCTTTCGTGCCCGGCTGCCCTCTCACAGGCCTTGGTCAGTACGCGTTCTGCAAGGACTCCCGCCAAATGACGGCGGAACGCCGGCCCGGCATGAATGTCTCCGACAGGGTCAATATCCAGTTTTGCGGCAGCATCGGACGCAGCCCGAATAGCCGCTGCAGTCGGTTTTTCACCGACCAGCAAGGAGGCCGCCTGTTCCGCCTCCACCGGAGCTTCCCCTACCCCAAGGAATACGAGCGTCACGTTTCCTACTGAGCCTCCCTCGGCCAGATCAACAACAGCCGCGGCGCCGCACATCGCGTAATTGCCCTTCTGGCGGGCAACCTCCTCGAATGCCCAGCCACTGCCAGCCGGCAATCCTGGAAAAGCCACCTCTAGTAACATCTCATCTGGCTGCATCGAAGTGGTGAACAGCCCTACATAGTAGTCTCGCGCCGAAATCCACCGCGCTTCTGTAAAGCTGCGTACATACATGCTCGCATCCAGAGCAATTGCTAGGGCTGGCAGTTCTGCCGTAGGGTCGGCGTGTGCCAGGCTTCCGCCAATGGTTCCCCGATTGCGAATCTGAGCATGCGCGATGTGGGGCATTGTTTCGTGGAGTAACGGAACAATCCGTTTCACCAGAGCGCTGCGTTCGACTTCACGCTGGCGTGTCATCGCCCCACATCGTAGCTCGTCGTCGTCTTCTCGAAGAAAGAACAACCCCTCAATCCCGTTAAGATCTATCAGCGCAGTAGGCTGGGTCAAACGAAAATTCATAGTCGGCACTAAGCTCTGCCCACCGGCCAGGATCTTGCCGTCTTCGCCATAGTTCCAAAGCAGGGCCAATGCTTCTTCTACTGTACGAGGCGCGTGATAATCAAAAGCCGCCGGTTTCATCCTGCCCACCCTCGACAAATGCCGGAAATGTCATCATTTGATGGAATGCGTAGTTCGAGAATCACAGAACTTTACTCGTCCAAAAACGCTACCGCGCGACAGAAAGCCGCCTCCCCACCTTTGAACAACCAGGGGAAGACACCAACTGTCAGCCGCCTGTTCTGCAGCTCCGGCGCGCCGATCTGTCCACCCATATTCTCCACATGCATGCAGTCGTGAGGGAAGAGAGCGTTGTGAGTAAGCTGGTAGGCCTCCTCTGGAAACAACTCGTCAACAGCATCGGAACCGCCAAACTTATCTTCACACTGCTTGCGCACGCGCTCCCACTGGTCCAGAGCGCCTCTGCCCAGGAATCGCCCGATCGGCAGATTCATAGGATGATCAGTCGAAATCATATCCACGCCCCAGATATGAATCTCCTTGTCCAGCAGCCACTGGCAAATGCTGTGATGGGGTCCCGGATGGCGGAGTATGTACTTCTCCTCGTCGCCCTCCTCAGCCAGGAAGGAGTAGCGATGCCAGCCTGTGTTGATGAAGAGAATGTCCCCTTTCCGTACCTCCACTCGTTTTTCAATGTCCTCTGGGCCGAATATGTCCAACTCGTCCAGCATGTCGCTCAAATCAACGATCACGCCGTCACCGTATAGCCAGTCCAGAGGCACTTGATCAATCGTCCTGCCATTCGTGACAAAATGGCGCGGCGCATCAAGATGGGTGCCCATGTGATTCGAAGTTTGAATATACTGGGCATTCACGCCGTGCTCAGACTTGCGTTTGAAGTACTTCACCTCGAAAGGTGGATAGAAAGGCCAGAATGAGCAGTCCGCGTTCAAAGGTTGTGAAAGATCGTAAGGGATCATTGCACTGTTCTCCTGAGAATCATCCTGTGGTCGGTAGTAGAGTCGTCTGTTCTTGCTAGAATCCGTACTCCTCAGCAAAGGCGATGAGGGCCTCAGTGAAGAGTTCAATAGGCGGGCGCACGAGACCAGCGCCAATCTGGCCGACGCCGGCTTCCTTGTGGGCAATGCCGGTGTTCACTCTGGGCGTGATGCCGGTCTCAACGACCGCACGCAAGTCGATGCCCACCGGCGTGCCGCGAAAGTCGAGCTGCGGAATTGTAAATGCTGTGTGCTCGGCTGCAGTAATTTCGTACATCTCCATCGTAGCGTTGAGCGCGTCCTGGGGCGTGCCGCTTACGAAAGTGACGATAGCCGGCGCCGCCGCCATCGCAAATGCGCCGATGCCGGCCGTCTCCGTGATAGTGCTGTCGCCAATATCCGGGTTGCCGTCCTCCGCACTGAAGCCAGGAAAGTAGAGTCCGACGGGCTGGGGACATGGCGAGGTGAACCAGCGCCCGCCCAGCCCGCTGACGCGAATGCCGAATTCGGTCCCATTGCGCGCCATCGTCGTAACGACGGTGCTCCCCTCGACCTCATGACCGGCGTCGGCCATGGCTTTGCAGGCGGCCATCACTGGATTGAGGACACTCAGCGCATTGTCTCCGAGCGCCTCAAGCACTTCTGCCGCTGTGGCCGGGTCCGGCGCCCCCTTGGCGATGTGAGGAGCCAACTGCTTGGTGTAGAGAATAGAGCCTGCCTTGTTGCGATTGTGGCCCTCATCACCCATATGCAACGCTTCGGCCAGCAACGCGCGAATATCCAGTCCAGAACAGGATTCAATTGCTGCGGCGAGTACCGGAGCCATCACCTCGTGCATCCAGCGCAGCCGTTCCTGCACCTCTTCACTGTACGCGCCGTACCGCAATACTTTGCCATAGCCTTCATTGAGGTTCGAATAGGCCCGGTTGCCGTGCGTCTGGTTCTCAACCACATACACCGCCATCGACGGTGAGATGACCCCCGCCATTGGGCCGACCGCGCTGTGGTGATGGCAAGGCGAAAGACTGATTTCGCCGCCTGCAATCATCCGCACGGCCTCGTCCTCATCCGCTGCTCTCCCCTCAAAGATCAGTGCTCCAATCAAGGCGCCGCGCAGCGGCCCTGAAGCCTGCTCCCATGCAATCGGAGGGCCGGCGTGAAGCAGCAGATTTTCGTGCATGCCTGGAACCAGGTCGAGGGCTCTGCCCAGCCCTGTCAGGACGGGCCGGGCCTCAACTATTCGTTCCACTGCTGCGGCATTGGCGTTGTCTATGTTGATTGCCATGAAGCCCCTCCGGGCGGCCTTCTTCGACTGGTAGAGTTCATCATTTTGCAATTCATTACGGAAGTCGCTCCCCGCATCGCCGCACTTGGCCGGATGTCCCTAACGAAGCCGTGACAGCAAATTGGCCAAACTGTCGTCCCCTCCTGCAGGAGGACGCCAATCAACATGAACTACCTCGGCCCCTTGAGCTCGCAGGCTGTCCGTGAATGACTCGAGGCCCACGTTTATGGCCGCGAAACCAGAACAGGAGCCGGAATCTTCGGCCCCCGGTTCAACGCTCGAGGCCGGCCCAGACCGCCTGCTTTTCCGTCCGTCCTCTCTTCCAACAAAAGCATCTCGCACAGCTCTTACTGCCTCGTCATGTCTGGTAAAGACGGACGCGCCAGCTGCCTCCAGCTGTTCGACCTGTCTGCCCAGCCCCTGTGGGTCTTCTTCAGTGCCAATGACGACTGCCACAACCGGCAAGGACCGACCGTCTTCATCTGCGAGGGCAATGGCCTGCTCGACGGCCGGGGCCAGTTCACTAGCCGGATCCGGGTGCGCGCCGTCTCCCAGAACAACGTCCAGCAGCACTAGACCTGTCTCAGGGTCCCCTGCCTCCTGTAACAGTCGACGGATCCGTAAATCGTTGTCGAGCATCGGGTGCAGCCGTCCAACAGTAAAATCGTCACCGCCCAAATCTACGACCGTATGGCCCTGGCTGCGGTGGGGGTTGTCCAATGTCAGGCCGCCTTCCAGCAATCCATTAGACCGAACCGACGGCAGCGAATCCTGTAAGAGGTAGAGCGCTTCGTAAGCCAGTGTCCCTCCCGAATAAAGCGCGCGTAGGAATGAATGCGGGCCTGGAATCAGGACAGGTCGGGAAGGTTCGCCTGTTCCCTGTGGAGCACGTGATCCGGGCCCTGAATCGAGTGCCGATTCTGCGGAATTGGTCAGTCCGACAGCCATCTCTGCCGTTTCGTCGAGTGTCCTTGCAAATCGGATGCACGATTCACCCTCTTGCTGCCCCTTTGTTGGCCGGCTTCCGATGAAATTTACAACCACCGGTTTGTTGCAGGCGTTCGCTTCGGCCAACAACCTCTGCGCGACAGACGCTGAAGGAGGCTTGGATACGATGACAATCTGCTCGGTCTGCGGATCGTCATTCAGAAAAGCCAGAGCCTGTTTCGCCGACCTGGCCTGTATCTCTGCCGACAGGTCGCGACCACCCGTGCCGAAGGCCTGTGAAATGCCACCTCCCAAACGGTGGATGCCGACCATAATCGCCTGCAACCCTGTACCGGAAGCAGCGACGATTCCGATCTTGCCCTGACGTACCCTGTTTGCGAAGCCGAGTCCAACACCTTTCACACGTGCCGTGCCGCAGTCCGGCCCCATCACCATCAGACCTTTGGAAGCGGCCGACTCCTTAAGAGAAATTTCGTCTTCGATACTGACATTGTCGCTGTAGAGAAAAACGTTTTTGCCCAGGTTGAGTGCATCACGAACTACCCCGGCTGCATACCTGCCTGGCAAGGAAACAAGAACCCACTCAGCCTCTGGGATCATGCGCGTCGCGCTCGAAAGGCTCTTAGGTCGATATGCATCCGAATGCTGTGACCTGCGGGCCGACAGCAGATCGTCTACGCGCTTCAGGGCCGTGTTGCCGGCCTGCGCCGACTCCGCCCTGACAATCAAAATGAGGTCTTCAGGCGCGGCGCGTTCGACTTCCTCTGTTAAGAGAGCGTTTTGGACGAGCAACTCTTTGTTGGCCGGGGTTCCCATCACCACGCCGGCGTCCAAAACGCCTGGCAACGCAGCCAAGGCGCGCTGAAGTTGCATAAGGACGACGGAATCGTAGTAGGAGCCTGCTCGAATTTCGGCCAGAGTTGCCGGGGCACCGGCACTGGCGTCCGCGACCAAAGGGTCATCCACAGTTGCACTCCAATGCACTGGGTCGGCAGGTGTGGTGTCTCTTCATTTGAAAGGAGGCCATTCTTTGCGGGAACCAGAGGATTCCCGGGGAATTCTACCAGTCAACCATGGCATGAACCAAAGTTGGCAGTGCATTCGACAAAATCGACTGCCGCTCTGCCCATGCTTCCCGGCGAAGTGTCAGACGTCGAGTGCCCCACCAATCTCCTGCATGGAGTAAGCCAGCTTCTCCGAACCGGCCTGCAACTCCGCCTTCAGTTCTCTACTTTCCAGCAGATCTGGCAACGGCCGCGGCAGCGCCGGTGCGCCGTCACTGGCTTGTAGAGTTAGTTGCCAGTAGCCTACGTCGTGCCACGCCCCATGTTTGTAGCCCACCCGTTCATACGTTCCGACTGACGTAAAGCCGAAGGATTCGTGAAGGCCGACGCTGGCCGCGTTCGGCAAAGTGATCCCGGCATAGGCCCGGTGAAATCCCTGTAAGCGCAATATCGAAAAAAGAGTATCGTACAACGCCTTTCCCACGCCCAGACGCCTGGCTTGATTATGAACATATACCGATACATTCACTGCCCACTGGTATGCTGCCCTCTCACTGTGTGCACCTGCGTAAGCATAGCCCAATAGGCGCCCCTGCGTAGTGCATACGAGCCAGGGAAAGCGCGTCAAAGTCTTGGTCAGGCGGGCGGCAATTTCCTCTTCGGCAGGCGGCACAAGTTCAAAGGAAATGGGCGTATCGCGCACGATTGGGGCGTAAATGTTGCTTATGGCTGCTGCGTCTTGGGGCCTTGCAAGTCGAAGGTTTGGATTCATGCTAGCGTTTCCCTATGCACGGGCGAACCTTGGCGCCCGCCTGCTACTGAAATAAGGAGCCGCCTCTACGCGCCGAAGAGAGGCGGCCCAAAATGGCGGCTATGGAATTGCGGCAAAGGGCTGCCTTCTACCAGCGACCGCCACCGCGGTCTCGGTAGCCTCCCCCCTGTCCACCACGTTCCTCTCGCGGGCGCGCTTCGTTCACTCTTAATGAACGCCCACCCATTTCCATGTCATTCAGGGCTGCGATCGCGGCATCGGCCCCGTCATCTTCCATCTCCACGAAACAGAATCCGCGAAATCTACCTGTTTCCCGGTCGGTGATCATGGCGACGCTTACAATATCACCGTGAGGGGAAAACAGACCCCGGACTTCCTCTTCAGTCGCCGAGTAAGGCAAGTTGCCCACGTAAATACGCTTGGTCATTTGTTTGGCTCCCCAACCGCTGCTCCACCCTACCGCGTACCGCGTAACCGTCCCGGACATTTTGAAGTCTGGAGATATTGGGGGCTATTTGACTCAGTCCACCGTTACGTTCCTCTCCACGAAATCAAACCTTCGTTTTCGATCTACGACAGTGGCGCTTTTTAGTGGTATGTTGTATCCGATGGCCCCTAGTATGCCTCTTTTAATCCGATCTGTCTACCTCCTGAAATGCAGGCAAATTCCTCCAAGTCGACACTTCGCCCGCGTTCCGTAGACCTTGAGTTGCCTTCGTAGTCAACCTGTCGAAATGATGCCTGCCATATGCATTTGGAATTGGCAGATCGGCGATGGTAAAATAGCGCTGCCATCAGATTGAGTTGACTATTTTCCGCGTCCGTGAACAGGGAATTGACAGGCATTTGGCCTGTATCGCTTTGCAATACGGGGTTGGAATTTCTACGGAAATTGAGTGCCGCCGAAGTTCCTGGTCAATTCAAGAGGGGTCGGTGCCAGCAGAATCGTTTGGGGCCTGCCAACCGAGGCTCGACAAGAATTCGCGGTCTTCCTGGGTAAGGTGCCCTGCTGCAGCAGCGCGCACCAACAGATCAGGACGTCTCTCGAGGGTGCGCAGGAGGGAATGTTGACGTCGCCAGCGTTCAACGTTTGCGTGGTGGCCACTGGTCAACACCTCCGGTGTGTCTTCCCCTCGAAAACTCGCAGGTCGCGTATACTGTGGCCCTTCCAGGAGGCCGGACATACCATCCGAAAAACTGTCATTTTGGGCGCCCGAGTCGTGACCTAGCACGCCAGGCAGCGTCCTGGTCACAGCATCAATAACCGCCAGGGCAGCGATTTCCCCTCCACTAAGAACAAAGTCGCCAATACTGAGCTCATCCGTAATCAATTGGGTACGAATCCGTTCGTCGACACCTTCATATCTCCCACAAATCAGCGCCAAACGACTATGAGAACTGAGTTCCGCGGCAACGACCTGATCAAAGCAACGGCCTTGAGGCGAAAGAAGAATTATCGGCGTGGACAGCGGAATTGCGGGCGCCTCGACCGGATTCCAAGGGGGTAGTTCAGAATTAGCCTCCTCCTGCGATAAATGCCAACCATGAGGACGGCTCAAAACCGATTCGACAGCGCGTACTACCGGCTCGGGGCGCATTACCATTCCGCCGCCGCCGCCGTAAGGGTAACCGTCACAGGTTTGATGACGATCAGTTGCGTAGTCGCGGATATTGTGGAGCACTACTTGAAGAATGCCATTATTCTGTGCTCGGGCCAGTATGCTCT